>Ga0209137_1001411_pt1 | contig 22777 bp, 23 predicted proteins | sample SaaInl5LU_22_DNA_FD_184642 | JGI IMG/M metagenome (GOLD analysis project Ga0209137, IMG submission 184642) | Marine microbial communities from expanding oxygen minimum zones in the Saanich Inlet - ESP_105LU_22_DNA (SPAdes) (version 2) | ecosystem: Environmental > Aquatic > Marine > Intertidal...
TTAATTAGTTTCATTTTTTTTATAAATCCTCTCATATTTAACCCCCGTTAAATATTTATTTCATAACTTGAAATACGTTACCTATATACAATTACTACTTAAAGAATATAAAAATTACCGTTCAATAAAAGTATATTAACGTATGTCTATATTCATTTCTAAAGATACCACACGAAGGTTGTTGAAAGACGTCAGAGAAATTATAAAAGAACCTTTGACTGATTCTGGAATACATTATGTTCATGACCCAGAGGATATGTTAAAAGGATATGCATTAATAATAGGACAAAAAGACACGCCTTATTATGGTGGTATGTTTTTGTTTGAGCTCGTATTTACAAACGATTATCCTTACAAACCACCATCAGTAACATATTATACAAATGGGTACAATATTCGGTTTCACCCAAATTTGTACAGGAATGGTAAGGTATGTCTTTCGCTATTGAATACATGGAGGGGCGACCAGTGGACTTCGTGTCAGACAATTTCTAGTGTATTGCTTACAATATCCAGTATTTTTACAGAAGATTCACTAATACATGAACCAGGGATAACACTATCTGATCCAGATGTTGCAATCTACAATAAGATTATTAGTTATTACACTATTTTAGTAACATGTGACATTATTAAAGAGAAAATACAGAGTCATTTTTTTAGTATGTTTAAATCAATTATGAATGACTATTTCCGTAAAAATTATTCTGATATGAAGAAATATATTGATAATAAGATTGTTATGTATCCAGATGAACGCTCATATAAAACTAGAGTATATAACATGAATGTATCCGTTGATTATAATATAGCGTTAAAGGCAATTAATACAGCCTATAATAGTTTGAAATAGCGTTTTAATTTCAAAAAAAAATGAATATAAATAATTAAATAGATGTATAATATAAGTTTAGAATAATGAGGTTTTGCAACAACTGTGAGAACATGTACTATATCAGAATAGATAACAACGATAGTAATAAGTTGGTTTATTATTGTCGTAATTGTGGAAACGAGGACACTACTATAGCATCAGGTGCTGAGCTAACTGTTTCTAGGATTGAAATTAAAAATAACGATAAAACGTATGCTAATATTATAAATCAATATACTAAATTAGACCCTACGTTGCCTAGAATTAATAATATTTTATGTCCGAACACTAAGTGTGAAACAAATACTAAAAATTCGAACAAAGAAATAATATATATTCGTTATGATGATGTAAACATGAAATATATGTATTTGTGCTCAACATGTGATTTTGTTTGGGAAACAAATGAGAATCAATAGTGACTAGGCATAATCAATAGTAACTAGGTGTAATCAAAGTAATAATAATTAGTAATAGACATTATTATTACAAGTAAAATAAAGTATTTTTAAAAAAAAATGATTAGAAAATATTTATATTATTTTATATAAAATACATAATGAGTGACGACGAAAGAAGTTTTAGTGATAGTAATTACAACAGCGAAGATGAATATCTACCAACAAAGAAAACTAAAAAAACAACCATAAAAAGTAAAAAATCTGCAATTACTATCGATGATTATAATGATGATGACAACGATGTTGATGATAATGAAGTACTAGATGATGATAATGATGACGATGATAATGATGATAATGATGATAACGGAGATGATGATGGAGATGATGTTGATGTTGATGATGTAGACGATGATCTTGATGATGTAGACGATGTCGATGATGATGACGATGATGATGATGACGATGATATTGGTATGAACGATGACGAAGAATATATAGCGGCAGATACAAAAAAGAGAACAGGTAAAAAGAAGTCACAAGCAACTAAACAACCTAATGCAGCAACAGCTAAACAAGATAATTATGGAATGGATGGAATGGATAGTAACTATAATACAGACGAGGACTACAATATGGATGATGACGATGATGATGATGATGATGACGACTATGATGAGAATTATCTACAAAAATTTGATTCAGAAACCAAAAAAAATTACATAGAAGAATTCCACCCAGAATGCAGAGAAGAAAATTATAATGAAATCATGGCATTATCAAAAGTAGTTAGAGATGAAAATAACATGATAATAGATCCGTTACATAGAACAATACCATTCCTTACTAAGTATGAAAGAGCACGTGTTCTAGGAATGAGAGCAAAGCAAATAGAGTATGGGTCGTTGCCTTTTGTTGAAATACCAGATAATCTATTTGATCCGCATATTATAGCAAATATGGAATTAGAAAAGAAAAAAATGCCATTCATAATAAGACGACCGTTACCTAATGGTGCATTTGAGTACTGGAATTTAAAAGATTTGGAATGTATTTCATATTAAAAAAATTATTAATGTTTATTAATCTTTATTAACGTAAGTAAACTAATTATATTTTTTATTTTATCTGTCCTTTCGTCTTTTCTGTCTTTTTTGCGCATGTTATATTTTTATATTTTTAATTACATTCTTTACATTAACACATCCCAAAGTCCTTGTTTTTTCAACGTCCTTTATATAGGCACACATTATATCACACGTTGCAGGATTATTCAGCTTCGCGGTATGTTGTTTGCATAGTAACGCCCCTCTTTTTAGTACGGTGGTTTTATCTTTTTTATTCAAACCTTCAGGCATTTTACATACTACATGACACGATGATATCTTATTTGCATGAAACCATATATCATCATCGTCGCCTTCGTCTATTACCGCAAAATTATCTTTGGCACTTGTACCTATGTAATATCTAACTTCTTCGTCTATTTTTGGGAATTCTACTACTTCTGTTTTCATTATGCTTTGGTTATTAATTGATTATTTATTACTTTCACTTTAATATATAAAAATTATAATCATTTTTATTTTTTAACACAATAAAAATACTTAAACAAGTTAAATATCTTATATTACAAGATTTCGTGATGTATAAAATAATTTCTATATTTAATAATTTTGTATTATATTTTTTTGAGTTTTTATATAAATATTGCAAACTTGAATCATTAGAGGATAAATTTCATAAACATAAACAAAATAATAAATCGATGAATAAGGTCAAATTTGAATTTGTAAAAGAAAATGAATTTGATACAGTAAAAAATAATATATTAAATATGATAAATAACGAGGAATTTCTACAAAAATATGATATAACTTCTGATAGCATTTTAACTAACTCTAATAATAAATTAGTAATTTCATTCAAAAATAATTGTATTTACATATATTTCAATCATTATTATATTTCTGGTCCAAATATGTTTATATTATTGAATAAAATGGTGAATAGTAGTTCTCCAAAATTTTTACTAACAAATCCATTTTTAGGTATAATTTATTTACCATTATACATATATAATTTGTCCTTATTAAAAAAAAGAGAATACACAAAAATAGAAAAACAAATAGAACATGTTATTGTAGAAAAAAATATTAATACAATAAATAAAAGATGTTATTTATATTTGAGTATATTAAATAAAATATATAATTCTCTTCAGTTGAACAGACCGATGGTAGTAGCATTATCTATAGCATTTGAAGAATTACCATATATAAAAAATAATGTTGGATTAATAATCATAAATTATGAATTAAAAGATACAATTGAAACACTAGAACAAAAAATGAAAAATGCATATTATCAAGCATATTGTAGTAATTTTATTGTTAATTGTCCTTTACCTAATATTGGAAATTTTGAATTGCGTAATTATGTAGATTGTATTATTTCATCGATGTATATTAAAAGCGATTTTGATTTTAAAATTGCTTGGAATTGCGCTAAATTACCTATAGAACAAATGTATGTAGGTTCAGTATCAATAATTCATAGTGATAACACCATGGATATAAATATGTGTTTTAATTCATGTTCTAAAAATTACAAAAATTCTTGTAAATATATAGATAATTATTTTGAGTAAATAATTAATTTATTAGTGAAAATGTATATTTATGTGTCTCCAACACTTGTTTCATATAAACAAAACAAAACAAAACAAAACAAAACAAAATAAAATACAAATTTATTTATTTTGTTTAACTAGTTATAAAGGGCGCCTGGGCGATTTTAAATCTTCATCTTGAATCGTGTAAAATATATCGTAAATGTTTGTCATTCAAATCGGTGTCCCTATATCCATCATGATATAGTTTATTTAGATTGAATTTATTAGGTAATAACATATCTAAAGTACTTTTTTTACGACTATTATTTGCCCACATATATGGACTAATATGCAGAACAGAGGTTGTTACATTCATAAACGTAGGATTCACTTTTGTATCAAATTTATCATAAAGATGAGACGATACCGACATATTAAGTTTAAATGTATTTATAAATGAACTGGCTATACATGCATCTATGGCTTCTTCTAAGTCGTCGAACCCAGAATATACATCCGTTTTAAATGTACTTCTCTCTTTTAATGTAATGCCTATAAATAACTTATTCAAATCAAAATTTTCTGTACAATAGTTTTCCAAAATTTCATACTTCAATCTAGCTTGAGCTTCATTAATATTATTTATATCTTTTAAATCAAGGTTAATAGTCGATTGAATAAACTTGTCAACATTTACATATGGTTTCATAGATAATAACAAACAGTTCCACGCTCCACTACAAGAACCAGTAAACACATAATCATCTATTTCAAAGTTCTTTTTAATATAATTGCAAATACCTAGCTGATAAAACCCTCTTAGACCTCCAGGTGATACATATATCATTTTTTTGTTTTGGAGTATTTTATCATTTATTGTGTACATATCTACTTTATCATTATAAACCACACTACGCCTATCATTATTATAATTATCGTCATTATTATCGTAATAATTATTATTATTATCTCGATTACTTTTGTGTAGATAATTCAGCGGATTTACTGTAGATAATGCACGCGATGCTATCATGCTAGTATAAAAAGCATTTCGTTCATATCTACCTATTAATTTTACACTAGAGATATAGCTAGTACGACTACATACGTATAATAACGGTGCTAGATATTTTATATACATTTTTATTTATAATACAATATCTATTTATATCTATTAAACAATATTAAATATTATTTAAACACATACGGGGATTATTATTAGTAACCAGATTAGTTATGAAAGTAGCGCTGTGTTTTATAATAAATTATGACCATGTATTAAATAAAGAAGAGATATGGCGCGAATGGATTGAACATAATAAAGACATTATAAACGTATATTTTTACTACAAAGAGAGAGAAAAGATACACTCCAAATGGATTCTTGAGCATGCAATACCTAAGAATTTTATATATCCTACCTCTTATTATAATATAGTACCTGCATATTTATCGCTTATTCGATATGCTTGTATTAGAGACAATAGCAACTTATGGTTTTCTTTCTTGACTGATTCGTGTTGTCCCATAATTTCACCAACAAAATTTAGGCATATGTTCTTTACTAACTATTATAAAAGCATATTGAGTTGGAAGGAAGCGTGGTGGAATATAAATTTTCATAGAAGAGGTAATCTTCGTTTATTGCCTAATAAGTATAGATTAGCAAACGACCCATATTTTATATTGAACCGCAAAGATGCAATAAGCTGTATGTGGTTTATTAAATATAACTCCAAGATGGCAAATACAATATTAGGAGGTGCTATATCTAATGAAAGCTTCTTTGCAATAGTGTTGAAGCATTATAAGACATTAGACAAGGCTATATGTAGTCCAACTCATATGTCTGATTGGTCTAGAATGACGACTACAACAAGTCCTTACCTTTTTCGGGATGACGACGATCTTAGAGATAGAAGATTCATAGAATCAAACCTCAGTAAACAAGATAGTAATATTATGTTTATTCGTAAGATTTCGATATTATTTCCCGACGATGTACTAAGAGAATACATATATGGTTATAATAAAAACAAGGATAACAAGATAAGTGTAAACAAACCATTAATTTATTATTATTACCAGTTCCATTCTATTATACGTCTTCTGTATCCACAATTATTCGTTTTATTTGTTTTCTTTGGTTTATTTGTTTTCTGTGGTTTATTCAGTACTCATTTTATTTGATTGTTCGATGTCTTTTTATTCAATTTACTGATTAATTAAAAATGACTTAAATAAATGGTTAGTTCTACATAAAGATAAAGATATAACAATATGACTATAAAAAATAATCTCTACAGAATGTATCTGCAATATCATTTGATTAATAATCATAAAAACAAAAAGGTATTGTTAGAAAACTGGTGTAAAGAGTTCTGTAAAAAACAATTATGCGTTGATGGTGAAAGAGATTTAAACAAATGCAACTCATGTTTAAAAGCTATGAACAATCATTATGACAAAAACAATAAATAATATTAATAAATAATATTAATCAATAATACCAATCAATAATACCAACAATTAAATAGAATAAAAAATTATTATTGGCTAACCAGCGTCAATAATAATTTAATAATAATATCTACACTATAACACTACCACGAATACACTATATCACAAATACAGTACAATATACAAGTAATACAAATTATTAACACTTCCATCTATTGTCACACACTATACAAGTAACAAATGTTGTCATGGGTTCATCCGCTGACCTGGTTTGCATCTGATAATACGTACACTTATTAGATTTACATTTTCTACACTGAAAGGTGTCTGTAGCGGCTTCTATATTGTTCTCATATTTACTTTTATCACGTTTCATTTTATTTTCAATCAACACAGCCCATCGTTGAGGTACTAATTCTTGATGTGTCATGAATGCTATTGAAAATGATTTTATATCTCCGTTTGATAGTTTATTCAAAATTTCTGGAGTAAGGTTCACATAAACGCTACGTAATTTGTTCAAATATAATAAAACAAATTTATGATTATCCCATTTTTTAAATACTTTATTATTGTCAGCCTCCTTTAAACTATAATTAAATATAGCTTTTTCCAAGTTTATGCTTTTTTTGTCATCTTTTATCTTGTGATTTAGTTTTTTAACAATATTTTCACGAAAAGTGGGCGGGTTATTTATTTTAGGGGTTGACATTATTTTGTTATTGATTTAAGTATTTACTAAATATTTAAATCATTTTTTTTTTAATCTTCATCTATATATTTTCATCATATCATCATATGTTTTACATTTTTCTATTTATTTCAATCTTCTTTAATGTTCTTTAATCTTCTTCTATGTATTCTTCTTCTAATAATACTGAAATCATAGAACCAGTATCATCTTCGTCGACGTCGTCATCGCTGTCGTCTCCAGAATTAAGTACATATGGTGAATCGCCTGATTCCGAATCATCACAATCATCACTCACTACAAATCCATCTTTTAAATAACCATCTTTTGTTTTACGCTCACTTGGTACGTTATCTAATTCATCCTCCTCTTCTTCATCATCTACCTGTGTTTCTGTCAAATCATGAAATCCTCCAAATAACTTTTCGTAAATAGTTTTCCACATAGATAACGATACACTTAATGGTTTTCTTTCAGAATCATTATTGCTGTCATATGCTACTACTAAGCAGTTACCAAAGAATAATGTGTTATCGATTGGTGGTGGAAAATCATATTTATTCTCACTACTAGCTTTACCATTTGTCTTACCATAAATATTAATGTAGTATTTAGTATTATTTATTTTTGCACACCAATCACCGTATGACTCAAATCCTTGTGGAGTTTTAAATCCGCATTTCTTATATAACTTGTCCTCACTAAAATCTTTAATCGTACTTTCTTTTATTGTACCACATTTATCTACTATTATTATTTGAATATTACTCATCCGTTATTTATTCTTTCGACAATAGGTTTAAATAGTTTATGATCATTAATTATAATAATGAAGATTTACATAGACAATTATAACACTACTAATTTAGCTGGTAAATTAAATAATATTGAAAGATTTATGAAGACCACTTATAAGAAAAATATGTCTTTTTCAACATCTGGTATTTATACGCTAAGAAAAAATCAAATTTTCAAAATAATTACAAAGGATGAACACAACGTGCAATTAGCGAATGTAAAAATAAATAATTCATCCAAAGAGCTAATAATAGACCACTCTTATGATGAATATGATATTAAATATAATATACCTTATGATAGCCACGAAATGAACTTTATTGAGCAAACATATTCTATTACACCAAACGACCCTATTCATTTAGTCATTTTATTACATAGTAAGCCAACAAATAAGCTTACAGAACTAATGAACAAGAATAATAATAGTAACTCTTTGATAGTAAAGGATTTTTATTTTACAGTAAATACAAACACAAAAACAAAAACAAATAAAAATAATGAACAAATAGATATGAAAATAGTAACAAAAACAGTTAGTGAGTTTCTATCACTACTAAAGTAATATTTGGTTATATTAAATTATTAAATGTTATTTTGGTCAATAAAAGTAATGATATTATCTGTTACTTTGATATTTTTAGTTCATTATTTAATCAATTTTTTTAAATCTACATTAACTGTCCCTAAGGTAAAAGATTTAGTAAATGTACCAACACAGAAATATGAGAACATTTTTAATATAATTCAGAGTGATAAACAGAGTTCTGTAAGTAATATGTATACCAATAAACAAAATACATATACTAATGGTACAGACATAAATTTATTACCATCATCGATTGATATTAACTCTAACAATACAAGTCATAACAACATAGACCAAAACAATAATAAAGGGTATTCAACCAGCATGAAGAATGAGTTGAAGGGGTTTTTAAAAAAACAGTTGAACGAAGATAATAATAGCAACAATATTAATAACAATATTAATAACAATATTAACAACAAAAATACAAATCATGTTCATTTTATGGAAAGCAGTACTGTAAACTCATATAGTAGTTTATAATTTATAATTTATAATATATAATATATAATTTGTAATTTATAATTAAATTATTTCACAATATTATTATAATACAGTTTATTATGTCAAACCAAAATAATGACACTCGCACCAAGATCCATGACCCGTGTAATAAATATTTAGATTCTTTTTTTGATTGTATAACCAAGAATAAAAACACGAGTTGCAACAAAATAATAGATAAATACCTCACATGTGAAAGCAATAACTCTAATATGACAGCACCAAAAAGTAATAATATCAAAAATGGTATTGTACCTCGGTTATTTTTTATCGACAACATATAACTCGATACTGGTTAGCCAATAAATATATTTAGTAATATACATAAAGACATAAAGACAAATTATATAAGTATAATATAAAATGTACGTTACTAATGAATCCAAACAAATTTTACAAAATTTTCCTAACGTAAAACTTTCTTATGAAACTATAATACATAAAAAAGTTTATAAATCAGACATCATTTATGCTATCCCAAAAGGCAAGAAATGTTTTGTATGGTTTACATACTATAAAGGCGAGAGAGCATGTATTATTTTAGAGTACTTCAACAACAAAGTAAAGAATATACAAGTTACAAACGTGTCTTGCAAAGAAGAGTTATTTTTAGGTACAATTATGTATGGAACATTATTTACATGTACTAACAATAATAACTTATTTACAATAGAAAATTTACATTACTATAAAGGAGACAACACTACGTATAATAATTGGCATAGTAAACTAGAAACAATACACCACATTATGCAGAATGAAATCAGAAAAATACTCGTTAACTCTTCATTCTTAATCTTTGGTCTACCTATAATCAGTAATGATGTTAATGACATAATACAACAAATACGTAATATTAATTATCCAATCCAAAATATACAGTTTATGCTATTCAATAATTCCAACAGACATCTGTCTTTGTCTATGGATAAAATAAATATTTCACACTCGCATATATCAAATACGAAACCAAATACGATCCCAAATACTAAATATAATACTACATTACCAAAAGGTAAACATCATTCTAGTGGGATAACGAATAAGAATCGTAGGCATAATTATAACAAGTGCGTTTTTCAAGTTAAAGCAGAGCTACAAAATGATATTTACAATCTTTATTGTTACAATCAGAATAACGTATTGCAATATTACGACAAAGCTAGTGTTCCTAGTTATGCTACTAGCGTATTACTCAACAATTTATTTAGAAATATAAAAGAAAACGATGATTTAGATGTTATTGAGGAAAGTGAAGATGAAGAAGAATTTGAAAATGAAGAGTTGGATAAATACGTTGATATTAATAAAAGTTACAAAATGCTTTGTGAATACAATTACAAACATAATAAATGGGTACCTAAACAGTTAGCAAAGGAAAAAGACGTTATATGCAACATAAAAGATATTAGTAACCCGCCCAATCGCAACTTCTAATTAGCACATATTGGATGCCATGAATTATAATTATAATTATAATAATAATATTATATATACTACTATGTCTGCTGGTACAGATGCATCTATTTTAGGTTATAGTAATGAGCCACTATTTAGTGGTGCAAATAGTAAGTATGTAAACACGAATAATAATAATAATCCTTTGTTTTTTGGTTCAAATGAGATTCCTGGGTTGCCTGGTCTTTCTGGTGCAAAAAATAATGTTGATGCCGCTCAAGGAAAAGTTACTGGAGTATGTTTAATGAAAGGCGGTAAAAGAGGAAAAAGTGGTAAAAGAGGAAAAAGTGGTAAAAATAAGAAGAGTAACAAAGGACGCAGTATAAAACTGAAAACTAGAATAAAAATAATATCTGGTAAATATAAAATGAAGAACAGAAAATCAGTCGCACGTTTAAAAAATACTCTTCGTAAAAAATACAGCTTGAAAAATAAGAGGAATAGTAAAAGTAGTCGCGTAAAAAAAGGTACTAGAAAGAATTCTACCAAAAAAATGAATAAGAAGTCAAGACCTAATTCGAGAAGAACCAAAGGTAGAAGACATAACCGTAAGTATAAGGGAGGAAGCGGAAGCGGAGGTATTCCTTTTTCAGGACTGCCATACCCTGCAGGATATGCTCAATATAGCAACAATAATCCCAACACCCCATCATATTCTTTGGGTGGTGTATTAAAAGCATCAGAAAGTGCTTTGGCAAACCCAGTACCATTAACGCCAACTAACACTTGTGTTGATAATTATGACCATTACATCAAAAAAGGGTTCTCAAGTAGAGGACATTAATTGATGAATCAACGAACCAACGAACGAATAAACGAACAACTCTATGTATATATTTTTTATAAATAGAAAGCATATTCAATTTATAAAAATTTAAAATCAAAAAATTTAATAAAACTTTAGTTTTTTAAGTTCTCTTGCTAATCTAGAACCTCTATTTTTGTTAGTATTTTTTTTATAACGATTCATCGACTTTCTCTTTGTATGGTTCTTCTTTTTTCTGCAGAAACTTCTCTTTTTACCAGTAGCCACCTTGCATCCAGGTAACTTCTTGCATCTATTAGGGTTTTTTACTCTTTTGCCTCTACACAAGCTTGACCTTCTGGTCATTTTATTTGCCATCTGTATATATTATATATAACTAAAAAAATAATATAAATTGCTATATTTTTTGTTATTATTTTTGTTTATTTTTTGTGTAAATAAAACAAATTATACTACGCATTTGAAATATTGGTTGATTATTGGTTGATTATTGGTTGATTATTGGTTGATTATTGGTTGATTATTGGTTTAATTAATATTAAAATAGTGGTTTATTTGTAACTACTTCTTGTACAATCATTCCTAAAGCTGAAATCATAGCAATTCTTCCATGATTAAGTTCTGCATTCTCCATAAATTCTTGGTCTAATTTATTAAAATCCTTATTTATTTTGAAGCCTAACTCGCCAGGTGTATAGTCAGATTTTATAGTAAAAAAATTATTCGTCCCAACAAATGGCGATTCCCAACCATTCAACATACTTTGAAACTCAGCAGGTGCTGCTAATCCTACCAATAACATAGTAAAAAATGGACTAGAACTATCTAAAGCATGAATACCAGGTTGACCAGAAACTAATTCATATGCAGGTATACCTACACATCCTAACATACCCCATCTACTGTGTTTCAGTTCAGCTTCTCTAAGCCATAATAATTGACTATCTGTACGTTCATTAGACAGACCAAGAGGATCAAAAAAACCTGTGGGTTTTGTAACGCCACTCAATTTTAATGCATATATACAAGGGGTCGTAACTAAGATTGTAAGCAACAAACGTAACATTATACCTAAATACTATATTTTTATTTAATATCTTTAACGAGAAATATATAAACAAATAAATAAACAAATAAATATCTAACTACTATTTAATATGTATCACACAAAAACTCTACTATTATTTATTGTTATTTATATTATCTTTTTTTAGTTATTTATACCTAATTTTTTATATATAAATTAACTAAATGTGCTTAAAGCCAAATATATTATTTACAATATAAATGAATTATATTTGCGAATTGTGTGATAAAAAATTTGGGCAAAAATCTCATTATGATGCACATAAAAATAAGAAAAACGCATGTAAAAAATGTGACAAAAATTTTACAACAGAATGGGCATATATAAATAAAGAGTGTATACATATATCTGTGATTGACCACAATTCAAAACATAAATTTAAATGTAAAAATGGACATGAATTAATTTTATGTAATGGAAAAATTAGAAGACCTTATTTTAAACATAAAAATAAAGAGCATACAACAGAAAATGCAGGAATGTGTTTTTGGCATAGTAGATGGCAAGGATATTTTAAAAATACAGAAATTGAATTTAATAAAATTAATAATGAACAAATAAAAAATAGACGTGCAGATGTTTTATTAAATGATAAATACATATTAGAAGTACAACATAGTGATATATCAGATTCTGAGGTAATTTGTAGAACAGATGATTATAAATTACATGACAAAGAATTAATATGGATTGTTGATGGTAATACAAATGATATTATTTTAGATAAACTAAGTGATAATACTTATCTAATAGAATTTAATGATACATGGAAATATAAATCTTTTATTTATAAATACGAATTTATTTTACTTGATATAAAAGATAAAATTTTCAAAATACCAGTTAAAAGGGTTTCTAATAAATTATTTCACGCAAAATCTTACGTTGATATTGATAAAGTCATCGATACTCTTACTAATAACCCATACAATATTTGGGGGTTATGGTGCGAAACTAATGAAATATTACCTGTATTAAAAATCACTCAACAGGGTGCAGGAAACGGTAAAACATATAGTATTTGGAAAAATATATCAATAAATTTCGATAAAGAATCGTATATAATAATAACAAAACAACATCCTGCAAAAGAAGTTATTCGAAAAGAACTAGATGACCAAGCAGAACGTCACGAATTTCATATTATAGATAATCTTGATGAATTAGAATACTACAAATATAATAAACAATTTATCGTATGCTACAAACACAAACATTCCAATAGAAAATGCAAAGTTATTATAGGTACGGTTGACTCCTTTTTTTATTGTATATCAAGTAAAAGCATAAACAGTAATGATTATTGGTGCGGTTTGACAAATAACATACTAGAAAATGGGTGTGATAAAATTAATAAGAATACTGGTAGTGTGTGTTACGCTGGCGAGAATATAACATTAAATCAAAAAACTGAAATATGGATTGATGAAGCAAATGATTTACCAATATATTATTACAAAGCAATTGTAAGATTAATGCTAGATACAAGAGTAAATTGTGTTATCGTTGGAGATAAACTCCAAAGTTTGGAATACATAGAAAATTTTATGACACATATAGACGATAACACCTCATTTATTAAAATTATTCGCGACAACCCTATAAACATCAATAGAAGAATCAAAGTTAAACATATGGCTGACAAAATAAATAAGTTAGTTACTTTTAGTGAGTATAACCTTCCAGAAATTACTACAGATGATATTCTGGAAGATTATGGGGAACCCGTAATAGAGACGTTTCAACAAACATGTGTATATGCAAATGATACCAACAAACGTAAAATAACTAATGAAGCTGATAAGATTATTGATATGGTAGAAGCCGAAGTAAATAAACATAATTATATGCCACATAATTTTTTATTTGTATTCCCTATTTTGAAACACAACGTATTAGCAGGCGAGTTAGAAACCAAATTGAATAAATTTTGGTTAGATAGATTAGATAACACTAATTATGAAACATATGCAGTCTTACATAAACATCAAGAAGGTAAAATAATAGATACTGCAATATCTAGACATGCAAGTAGAATTATGAGTATTAGAGCATCAAAAGGTGACGGTAGAGAAGTTGTATTTGTGTTGAATTGTACCGAATCATCTCTAAAAATATTATCTAACCATGAAAAAAATATAGTTTACGAATCCTATCTCCACGTAGCATTAACTAGAGCAAAACGCAAAATATATTTTGGTATACAATTTAATAATGATGACATACATAAGAGATTTTTAAAAATAAATGAAGCTTTTGAACCACCAAATGTTAACTTATCATTCAGTATAGACAATATTTTAATGTATATAAACAAAAATGATTTTAGTGATTTAATACAAAATAATAATATACAATACAAAGAAGAGGAAGATTTAGATAATACTAATTCGTCTAGTTTAATCGATTGGGATTATCACTGTATTCGTCATTCAATCTATTATAATTATGCACTTTTTGAAATATTTAAATATAACAAAGATTCAGATTCCTTTAAAAAATCACAAATTAAAACAATATTAAATAAAATTTCACAATTACCAATAAAAAGATGTACACCAGGTGAATTTTATAATTATATAAATTCAATAACCGAGATATATGATTCATTTGAGTTTTTTCCATTATGTGTTCTTTCAGATAAACCAATTTATCAAAAGTATTGCGACCAAATAGAAAAGAGGATTATTAGTATTCAACAAAAATATAAAAAAGATAATTTATCTATTGGAGATTTACAACCTTTCGATTCAGCTATTTTAATATATCTTATTGATGTTTATATGAATAAAAGATTTCATACTTGTACCCCTACCACATTATATAATATAACAGAATCATATGATAACCACAACAAAATACAAAAAATGATTGAAGAATCTAAAAATATGAAAAATATAATGATGAATTTAATGAACAAAATTCTAGAAAATGACAAAATTAAATGGAATATAGAACATATAATGCTTTATGATGGTAAATCTTTAGATTTAAAATTAAGAAATAGATGTGATATTGTTGGTCATGATGAAAATACGGTTCATCACCTAGTTTTACAAACTGATTACAATAAACTGAATTTTAAGGATACTATGAGTAAAATATTATTGGAAAGATTTATTATAAATAATAGTAAAGGAAATAATAAGTCTAGATTTGATAATAAAAAAATAATTACATATTTATTAATTTTAAAACAAAATAGATATGAAATTTTCGACTTTGATTTTGAAAATAATATTAATAATGATATTAAAAAAATGTGTACAGATGCCGTTATAAAATATTGTAAAACGTTTAATACAGAATTATTTAATTATTGTAAATTTATAAAAAATAATAAACACAAATGGATAGAATACAGAACCCCTTATAAATTTATGGCTAATGCACCAGAAATAGGGTTTTGTAAAATACCATATATTGCTGATTTTTTTAATGACCTAGATAAGGATTGTAAAAATAACTTAAATCATATTAAGAACATAACCGATAATTTTAATTTATTCGAAGAAAAAATAAATGAGTATATTGTTGATATGTGCGAAACATATTTTGGTTTAAATGAAGTAAATGATGATACAATTTGGTAGAATAAATGTCTTCATAATCTCTAGACATAATAATAGTTATTTAGTTATTTACATTATCTTTTTTTAACTAAAGGGGTTAACAAGCATTTACCCACTCCTGCACCCACACCTGTATTATTATCGCTATCATAACCATTACCACCTTCGACGTTGTCATCCTCTGAATCCTCCGTTATGCTATTATCACTAGTGTTACTTTTTACACTACAATTCTTTTTACGCGACACAGTTGACGTATTTATTTTTCTCTTGTCATTAGGTTGAAATACTAATTTCCATGAGCTATTATCTATACAATATTTATTGCTATCAGTATACAATATTTTATAGTTCTCCCTACGATAAAACGTCTTACGCTTCCTCCACTGATTCTGGAATAAACCATGTGAATCTACAATATCAATAACCAAAGGACTACTATGCTTCTCTCTCAAAATTCTACCTACACTTTGTTCTATATCCGTCTTAGGAGTTGCCATAATAAGTGTAGTTAGTGTCTTTATATCCAGCGCCTCTGCAGCCATAGCATAAGTCGCTATTACTATTTTTTTACCTTCTGTTTCTTTTAACGCTGTTTGTTTCATACCACCTAAATAGTAACCTACTGTTGCCATATTTCGGTGACTTATTGCGTCATACAAATATTTCAATAAACATTTATTATGTGCTAAAATCATTATCTGTTTGCATGATGACGTATCTTTTAATAAATCACCAAGCACAGTTAATATAAACTCACTACGCCGATTATAATCACATAATTTACTTATCATACTACTGTAAGCTGGATTACCTCTATAGTCATACTTAACCTCATTAAATTCTTCATCTTCAGTCTTGTATTCGATTCCTTTTACCACTACTTTATGCTCACTATCACGTGCGCCTTTGAAAACAACTGGTCCTAAAAACATCTTAAATACAAACGTAGTTCCATCCTTACGATCCATAGTAGCGGATAATCCTAGCATGTATTTGGTAATTATCTTGAATAATGTTTTGCTAAATACTTCGCTGGATATATGGTGTACCTCGTCTATTATCGTCAACCCAAAACTATCAAATATAGTACTCGGGTATTCTTTCATAGACAAACTTTGTAACATTCCAATAACGATGTCTTTATCATCAATATCTATTACTTGTCCCTGAATTTTACCTATACGAGTGTTAGGTAAAAACTGTTCTATTCTTTCAATCCACTGATTCATCAAAAATTCCTTGTGGACAATAATCAAGGTTTTTTTTTTCAATTCAGATATGATATTCAAAGACAATACTGTTTTTCCAAACGCACATGGCAGTTCTAATAACCCTCCACCTATCTTAGTTTTAGAAACATGGTGTAGGTAAGTAGAAACAACACCTTTTTGGTTATCACGTAAACTACCTTTGAATTCCAAGGTTATATCTTCACCGTTCTTTATTTTTACTTTATCGACATTACCATAATGTTCGACACCATAGTAATGTGGTACATATATTTTATTATTTGATTCGCGGTAAACTGGGAATCCTTGGGGGTTAGTATTAGGGACACCATGAATTTTTGGTGTTATTGTCAGATCATCTCTGATTCTTTTTTCTTGTTCAACTGTTAATATTGCTTTAGGTATTGTATACCCTTTTTTGCCTATATATAAATAATTATCGTCGACCATCGTAGTATTTAGTATTTTTGGTAAGTAATATTTATATCCTTTTGGTTTTCATTTTTATTATAAAAATAAATAAAATCTCAAACTATGATATATATTATGAATCAACAGATATCATTTAAAAAAGTAAATACTGGCGAAATGTTGTTGTCTATTCTATTTATTGTTTATCTAATTATGGGATTTAATACTCCATCCGAGGTTGCATCACTCATCGATACCTTACCTGGTAAGATTGTGATATTATTAGTCATACTATACTTATTTATGTATCATAATCCGATAGTAGGTATTTTAGCAATATTAGTAGCATTCGATCTTTTTAGAAGGTCATCACATGCAACCAAAACAGATGACAGCCAAAAAACAAAGAAAATAAATCGTGAGGCATATCAACTACCCAAAAGTGATAGCGGATTTACACAGCATAATCAATTCCCATATACGTTAGAACAAGAAATGGTAAGCAAAATGACACCATCGGTTAATTCTGGTAAACCCAATAACAAAGCATCTTACCAACCTACACTAGATAACTTACATGATGCATCGACACTTATTTAAATATAATATATATATAGATTGAGCAATATAACAAAATATATTATTATCACTTCATAAATTATATTATTGATATTATAAATTATATATGTTTATAATATGGATAAACAGATAACTAATATTTTATCATCATTATCATCCTTAACATATAATAATTATGCATCATACCAAACAAAAATTACTAATGTGATTGGTAAACATTATATCATATTTTTGATTTTATTAATTATTATAGTTGTTTTTAATGTAAGTGTATTGTCATCAATTGATGTACAAATACTACAATTACATACAAGGAGATATTATAAAGATTTTTATGTAAATAACGATTGCAAAACAATAAGTAATATTAATTCATTTCTTAAGAATAATCCGCAAAAAATACCAAAAATAATTCACCAGATATGGATTGGACCTAAAGATGTGCCTTGGAAATGGATTAATTCTTTTAAAGAAGATTTCATGAAGAAACATCCAGGGTGGAAATATTATTTATGGACGGACAAAGAAGTTGCAAAGTTGAATTTAGTAAATAGAATTCATTATGATAATGAAAAAAAATATTACGGAAAGGCTGATATACTAAGATATGAACTGTTATACAAGTTTGGTGGTATTTATATTGATGCTGACTCATACTGGTTAGGTTTGGATTTGGGTGATTTGATTAAGCAAACCAATTATACTGGGTTCTTTGCTGCAATCGAGAATAAAAAAAAATGTAATAAATGCTTAGCGAATGGAGTAATGGGTAGTTCTGTTAATAATCCTATTGCAAAATATTTAGTAGACAACATACTGAATAATCAATACAATACTCAGATACAATACACAGTTGATGCTTATAAAAGAGTAGGACCATATTATATAGACCAAATATTGTATAAGTTTAATATTACGGTATTTCCAGATTATTATTTTTATCCAATATATTGGAAAAACAAATCGTATGAAATACCAATAGAAGAACAAAAAAAGTTGTATCCTAATAGTTACATGACCCAATATGGATATTCGACCAACGGTTTAAAAGGTGATGAATAATTACATGATTCTTGAAAATATCATCATGTCATATAATTATTCTTAATTATTATTTATTATCATTTATTATTTATTCTTTTATTTATTCTTTTTTATTATCACGTCTGATGAGATTGCTCGCATTTTGTCTCATTTCTGCAAACGTAGGTATTACAGGTAAATGTAATTTATCATCTGTAAACATCGTATATAAATAATTTAGAACATAAAATATAAATACAAAAAATAGTGTGAATAGAACGGTTTTTACCGCTGCTTTGAATCCAGGACTGTTAAAAAAATGTCCTGAATCACTACCAGAACTGTCATCACTATCATCTGCAGATGCACCAGTTGGTTTACAATCAATATAAATACCTTCTGCATTTTTGCCTGGCCCATTAGAATTGAAAAACAAGTCATAGTTGCCTATTGACATGTTATTTGGTTGAATAATGCTACCCATTATACTTACAATACTTTGTTTGACAGGTATACCATCCAGTGAGCCAAATACTATCACGTTAGCAGGAGTACCATGCATGTCTTTTCCAGTATAGGCGAAAAACTTTGAATTAGGTACTATGTCATCTAGAGTAAAATTAGATTCATTAAAATTTGTTTTCTCACCATCACTTGGTGCCTTTGAAGCTACCTGGTTTATAATTTTCGCTAAAATAACTGAAGCCTTAGTTCTAAAATTTGACTCTATGATGGGTACACAAACCATTAGCTTTAATCTACTTGTGTCTGAGGTATGTTCGATGATAATCTCTCCAGCAGTTTTGTCATTATTAAAATTATGTACAGATGGTGCAAAAATGTATATAGCGACCACATTATAACTTTCATTATTATAAGAAACTGGCGATTTTGTGCTATCATCTGGCTTTAACATAATTGATTTTCCTAGATTGGTTGCTACTATGTTGGTTTTAGGATAATCAAAATTATATAAACATTTATTATCACATTTTCCTACTACACGTTTAGATGATATATCCATAGTTATTAATATAACTATACAAATAAAAATAAATAACTATTTATATATATATGAAATTATCAAAAGGTAAAATACAAAAATTGCATAATACAAAAAACCAATCACAACGTAAAAATAAAAAAAAAGGAAAAAAACATCCCGCTAACCATAACACATTAAGAAAACGTCATACAAATTTAGCAACAAAAACATTAAAAAGAAAGAATAAATCTACTCTTTATGGTGGTAATGAGGAAAACAAATTAGGAAAAATATTTCAGGAGTTAGTAAATGAGATGTCAAATGTTTTGGCTAGTGATATAGCTAATAAGGTAGTTAGCAAAATAGGTTCAACAGGTAAAGGTAGTAGTAGTGGCGATAGTAAAGAATTTCAGAACCCTGTTGAAACAAATAGAATAGCATCTAAAAAGACAGGCAACGCAGGCGATACAATACTAAATGAGGTAGCTGATAGTATAAGACAAAAAACACCAAATACAACCACAGAATCAAATCCACAAGATGCAACAGAAGAAACAACATCAACAACAGAATCAAATCCACAAGATGCAACAGAAGAAAAATCAACAGAAAAAACACCAGTACCAGAAGAAAAATCAACAGAAAAAACACCAGTACCAGAAGAAACACCAACAGTATCCCCACCCCCTAAGAAAAGTAGATTCTCAAGCTTTTTAAAATCAACAGGAGAAAAGTGGAATGAGGGTAAAGGAACGAGACAGGAACGTCGAAGTAATGCAAAAAACTTTTTGATAAGTAAAGCAAATTATGCAAGTAAAGCTGTAAGTACAGTTGCAAATAAAGCTATAGATTCTGGAAAAAACTTTGGTAACTCTACAAAAGGATTTATTAATAAGAATCTACAATCTAAGGATGAAAAAGCCGCAGGAATAATATTTAATAAAGAGAAGAATTCAATTGGTAAAATTGAGAAAAAGGAATACGAAGGTATACAAAAATATCTTGGCATTGAAGGATTGAAATTACCCGATTATGATGAAAACGCATATACAGACGGAATTAATGAGGAACAATTCGTGAACTTATACAAGGATGCAAAAGCAAACAAAATATTCGATGATAATGATACAGATAAAAATGGAAAACTTAATGAAACTGAATACAAGACCATAAAAGATAAACTTGTTAGAGAAGAAGGATTGACATTACCAGATTATGAGAACATACCAGATGTAGAAAAAGATGCAGATGAAATTGATAAAGAGCAATTTGCGAAATTATACAAGGATGCAGCAGCTAATTCAAATATGTTTTCAAGGATGTCTTCAAGGGCGTCTTCAAAAGGGTCAAATGTAACCCGAAAAATGAGGGATTCTGGAAAAAACTTTGGTAACTCTACAAAAGGATTTATTAATAAGAATGTACTAGGACAAATTCCTATTGAAGAATTAACAGGAGAAAAAGCTGCAAAAAAAATATTTAAGACAGAGACAGAGAAAGCTAAAACAGATAAAATTGATAACAAAATATACAAAGATATAAAAGAGTATCTTGGTTTTGAAGGATTGACATTACCAGATTATGAGAACATACCAGATGTAGAAACATATCCAGATGGAATTAATGAGAATCAATTCGTGGAATTGTACAAAACCGCAAAAGCAGATGCAAACGCAAAGGCAACAACAACAGAAGCCGCAACAACAGAAGCCGCAACTAACGAAACAGTAACAAACCCATTACATAATGACAAAAATGGTGGCGCAAAGAAAAATCGTACACGTAAATTAAAAGGGAATAAACAGGGAAACAAAAAGGGAAAAGGAAAAAAGAATAATAAATAAGCTCTACTAAAAAATATTTTCTAACAAATACAAATCATACAAAATAGTAAACCAATAATAAATCAATAATTAACCAATAATAAATCAATAATTAACCAATAATAAATCAATAATTAACCAATAATTAACCAATAATAAATCAATAATAAATCAATAATAAACCAATAATAATAACATTCGAATTTACTTTTATAAAATCGTCAAATAATCAACTATTTTATAAAAATGGTAAGTACTTTATAGTATTATTTTCGTAAAGGGTTATTTTGTATTGACTATTCAACCCATCTACAAATACTACATCGCCAGAAAATAATCTATCACACCCATATTCATTTGTGCAATTACAATTATTCTTTATGATTGGTAGCTTTATACTATTACGTTGATTACTTATCGTGTAATATTGCCATTTATCACGATTGACATACAACGGCCTACCCATAAGAGGTATCACCTTTTCTTTTTCATTCACTCCAGTAAGAAACCCTACTTGGCGATACTCGGTATCAACCGCGCCTATATTTGTAGAAACATTAATAGGAACCATACCTATAGGTCTCGTAAAATAACGTTCGTCTTTAAGTGGCGCTGCATATGGGTTTAATAACACATCATTTGGCATATTGCTATATGGATAATTTGGCATAATTGGGTAACCCACCGCAGTCGCACCACACCCATCTTGGCCATTTTGCTGTACTATTATTTTTTCAGATGGGTTATTGCTTCTAATTTGACTAAAAAAATTACCGTAAATCATCATAGAAATAATAACAATCAGAACGATAATAATAATTAGCAGACTTCTGTTATCTATACATAAAATACCTGGTGGACATTTCTTCATTACTTATAAAATATATATATATTATTACACCCAGAGACG
>Ga0209137_1001421_pt1 | contig 22692 bp, 29 predicted proteins | sample SaaInl5LU_22_DNA_FD_184642 | JGI IMG/M metagenome (GOLD analysis project Ga0209137, IMG submission 184642) | Marine microbial communities from expanding oxygen minimum zones in the Saanich Inlet - ESP_105LU_22_DNA (SPAdes) (version 2) | ecosystem: Environmental > Aquatic > Marine > Intertidal...
ATTGAAATAATAACTACAGAACTGGCGGAGTTTGATAAAAATAACCAATCAAGATGGTTCTTACCAGATGAATATAAAACAATTGATGTAACAGATTATGTAAAAAAATTATGTTACACAGAACAGGAACTAATAAGGGTTGATGAAGAATTAACAGAATTCTCAAAACGTGATATGATTATGCTATTACGATATATGATTTATTTAGTGGATTATATGCGAGAAAATAAAATAGTATGGGGCGTTGGCCGTGGAAGTAGTGTAGCAAGTTATGTGTTATACCTGATCGGAATACATAAGATAAATAGTATTCACTATGATCTAGACTGGAAAGAGTTCCTTAGATAAAAAAGGCGAAGGTATGAAAAATTATAAGAGTATGCGAGGTGTTAATATTGATATTGGCAAATTGTTAGCACAACAAGATAAAAATATAACAGTAGGTAATACTGCTTCTAATGCACGTGGTGATAAACTTGGTCGTGCAGGAAGAGTTATGAAAAGTGCTGACGAAATAGCAAGAGAACATTATAATAGAAATAATCCAAATGCAGTTAAAGCAGCAAGTATCAAGTTAGATGATACACCAAAACCTAAAACGTCAGATAAACCAATGGAAGACGATTGGGATGAGCCTGTAATTCAAGAGACTAGCCCGGGACCGGTACCAAAACCTTTCTCCGAACCAGTAGAAGAAAATACTGACCCAGAATGGTTAGAAGATGCTGATGGCAATTTTGTAAAAGCAGATGAATTAACGAAAAACAAATCTAAAAAATCAAAATGAGGAATTAATAATGAAAACGTTATCTCCAATTGGAAATAAAATTATTCTTACTAATATGGACACAGGATTTAAAAAATTAAATGGAATTATCCATTTAGATGATAGTACCGCAGAATCAGGTGATAGAGGCATTAGGCCACGATGGGCGGAAGTTTATGCAGTAGGACCAGAACAGAATGATGTGAAGGTTGGTGATTGGGTGCTAATGCAACACGGTAGATGGTCACAGGGACAAGACCTGAGACTTGCTGATGATACAAGTATTCGCTTTTGGTTAGGTGATCCAGACGGCATTTTGGGTGTGAGTGATAACGGGAGACCGCCTGAGATCCAAGTGGCGTGATAGATGTATTCTATCTTACTTACCAGGATGATTATTCAGATAACAATTTAAACAGAATATTATCTAAGGTTGGCAAGAACCAGCGAGTTATTAATACTGCTGATATCGAAGGAGTATATGCTGCACACCGTGCTTGCGCAGAACAAAGTCTAACTGAAAACTTTTATGTTGTAGATGGCGATGCTTGGATAATTGATGATTTTGATTTTTCATATATACCATCAGATAGTATAGATGTATATCCTGCGGTACCACAGACGCAATGTACGCACGTTTGGAGAGCATTAAACCCTGCTACTGGCGAACTTGCTGGTTATGGCGGAGTTAAATTATTTAATCGTAATTCATTCTTTGTTAAAAGTTCCACAAAAATAGTTGATGTGACTACTGGTGTGGCTAAACTTGGCTTTCCATATTATCGTATAGATATACCTTCAAATGAAACTAGATTTGCAACGACTCCATTTAATGCATGGAAAGGTGCGTTTAGAGAATGCGCTAAACTAGCAAGTGGTGTTGCTACAGATGAAATAGAAAAAAGACTTGACTTATGGAAGAATCCACTGTATATTGATTATCATAAGTTCATTTCCATTGGTGCGAAAATGGGCGAAGAGTACGGTAGAATATATCAAGGTAATAAAGATAAACTAGAAAAGATAAACGATTTTACTTGGCTTCAAAAACAATTTGAAAATTTAGATAATGTGTAACTCAATTTATATCATAGCATATCATGGAACCGATCTTGAAACTAGACAAATACGAAGTGACAACCACAACAAGCAAATCGAATTTTGGCTTGACTATGACAGTGAGATTATTATTCGTATCTTGGCTCAAGACTTTAGTGCAAACGAGTATTGGGATCATCCTCGTATTGAATACATTGATAGGCTTGATATTCCTATTCCGCCTGCTGGTGCCAGAAATGTTCTACTCAATCATTTTTATAATGGAAATGAAGACTGGGCTATATTTGCAGATTCGGATGCTATTCTCAATTTACATCCAAACTTTGTTCATACCCATATTAATATTTGCGATATTCTACGCAAATTCCCTGATAACTTTAAAGACGTGGATCTTTTCTGGCCTCACTGGGATGGTCGTCCGGGCGATGGGGCTTTCTATGATAAGTTTAATAATGTTGACCCTGCTTATAAAGATATTCATTGGGATACTGAGTTATGTTTTGACCGCAAATTTGGTAGTATGAAGGGAACACTATTCTTCTTAAAGAATAATGACAAGCGTATAATGATGGATACCAACTTCAATGGTAATAGTCAAATTATTCCAGGTGAAGATGATGAATTTGCAGTTGCTATGGCGATGAACCATTGCAATACATACATTCTCCGAAATATAATGCTAAAAGAATTTACAGCAGGATCTACACACGCTGGCGAACAATCAACACGCAAAGCACAAATGCTCAAAGGTGATGACATTATCAAAGAAAAATATAATCTACCTGATGAAAGAGCAAAGTGGTACAAGACCGTGAAACAAAATGGTTTTGGTATGCAACGGCGTGTGACAGTTCCGCTTAATAAAGATGTAGAAGAAAGTTTGTTTAGTTGGTAGCATGAGTGAAGAAAAATTATTAATATCAAAAAAAGATAACGAATCTACTTGACATATAGAACGAATCATTGTATAACATAATAGTAATAACAATGAGGACTATCATGAACGAAGTATTACAAGATATCGAAACACTTCAAAACGCAATCATTAACTTGACAGAAGGTGCAAGCGATGAAAAGCGTATGGCAATTTATACATTAGAATGTATGTTAAATGAAAAGCAAAATTCATTAAATGAATTCGAAGCAGAGTATGCTCCAAATGAGTAAGCGTGAAAAACTTGATGAATTTATTTGCTATGTTATGGTCAGTGTATTTGCATTGGGCTGGATGGACTTTGGGCAGGGAACCGAATACACATGGTGGAATTTAATTAACTATTTTGGAAATTAAAGGTTGACAATCTAGAATCAATATGCTATAACTTGTATATAAGATAAAAAGGAACACACGATGTCAGATGCAAAAATGGTTTGGGACGAATCAAACAAGGTTAATGCTGGAACTGCTCAAGGCCAACAATCACTTATGGTTGAAATGGATATGTTGGCTTGGAAAGCGAATACTCCCTGGCCTAAGGGAACCACACTTAAAGATATTATTCATGCATATGCAGAATCACGTGGTTGGACACAAGAAGGTTTTACAGGAATGGAAATTTATGATCCCTTTTGGGATTGGCAAGAAGATTAATAGTGTGGTTCCTTAGCTCAGCTGGATAGAGCAACTGCCTTCTAAGCAGTAGGTCATAGGTTCGAATCCTATAGGGACCGCCAAATTAAATAAGGAGAAGAAAATGAAACCCTCTAATAAGCCCATTGGCTGGGCAAACACTCTGACAACTCTTTTTACACTACCTAAAGAAATGTGGGATAGTGTAATGACAGTTGAAAAATCGCCACTACGCAATTTAGATCCAATGGTAGGACATATGGTATTTCAGTCCCTATTCTTTATTTGGAGTGGCATATTCGCAGTAATGGTGGGTAGTATGTTTGCTTTTGGTATTAGTGCAGCGTTTCATATTTTTTTAATTAGTGGCATTACAATTACTGCAGTTACATTTCGTCAAGCAGAAAAAAATCCTGGGTCACTAAACAAATTATTACAGTCTGGTCGTAAGTATACCGGACGTGGCAATGGAGGCGAACATGAGTGAAGATAAATTTGAAATTCATCGACCACACAAAATGCTTGATTGGTTAGAAGGTGAAGTTACTGAATGGGCATTTGGATTAATTCAGGAACACTTTGGTGTAGATTCACCTGATGAATTGGAACGTGAGCAAATTGATGAAGTTGTTGAACAATGGAGCGAAATGCTTGATATGTCAGGTGGTGATTGGTTGGCGATGGGTCTAAGGAATGCCATTAGTCAATGGGAAAATGAACACGATGATTATATCATCTAATTGAAATATGCTCGTATGGCGGAATCGGTAGACGCGCCAGACTTAAAATCTGTTGCCCTTGAGGCGTCCCGGTTCAAGTCCGGGTACGAGTACCAAATATTATTAAGGAGAATACAATATGGCAGAAGGACCATTTAAAGCAGCATTTGATGCTGATACTACTGGTGTCATTCGTAGAGAAATTGTTACATATCGTATGAAGAACGGTATAATGGTCAAAGAGGTTGCGTATCGTGATTACTATGCAAGTGGCGACTATCATGATTCACAGGCTGCTACTCCTTTAGTAGAAAGATAAAATAAACCGCGGGTATTGTGTAATGGTAAGACCTCAGATTTCCAATCTGATGATAGGAGTTCGATTCTCCTTACCCGCTCCAGAAATAACGCTCCTGTAGCTTAATTGGTTAAAGCGCCCCGCTCATAACGGGTCGACTCGGGGTTCAAGTCCCTGCGGGAGCACCAAAAATCGGAAGTGAGACTTGGTAGTCAGAGGAGTCTTATACGCTCTTTGCGCCAGATTAGCGCCTTTGAGGTGGTTCGAATCCACCCACTTCTACCAAATATTAAAATGAAACAAAAATGGGCAATGAATTAAAATGACAGACTTTGAAGCATTAGAAAGACTATTAGCAGACGAAGTGTATGAACGTGAAAATTTAGAGGACGATCCATTAAATATTGATGGATGGTTAAACGATATTGATGCCGAAGACGCTACCATTGAAGAAATGATGGAGAACATTGTCAGCGATAAAGAGCACCGCACCCGTATTCTAAAAATGATTGAATTTTTAGACTAACATAAAATATTGGGCGACAGGCCGCAAGGTGTGGCAGGGGACTGTAACTCCCTCGCGGAGACGCACGCCTGGTTCGATTCCAGGGTCGCCCACCAAATTAGGATTATAACTTATGAAACTATTACTATCTTTTATTATTATTTCTTTCTTTATGGTGGGCATGCCGATCGTTGTTTCAGCAATTGCATATCCAGATAATTGTAAGCAGTCAATTATTATTCCATGTATAGGTTTAGACGAATAATTTAAAATAATACTTGACAATCTATTTCTATCATGCTATAAAGTATGTATAGAAACGATAAGAGAGAATCACAATGATCTATTCGATGCTTGAAATCGAAATCCGTAATTCAGTTGAAAAATCAGAAAACCTCAATGAAGATTATTCAATCAACTGGAATTTCGTAGATGCTGATGCATATGCTGCGTGTCGCTCATTCTGGAAAGACGATGAACAATTTTATGAATCATTTGATGAAATTGTCGATATGGTTATTTCAGAACGCAAAGAAGAGGCAGATGCAGAACGTCAATTGTCATTTGATATTGGAGAATAATAACAAGCGGTTGTAGCTCAGTTGGTTAGAGTATCGGCCTGTCACGCCGAGGGTCGCGGGTTCGAGTCCCGTCAACCGCGCCATAGTTAAAGGGTTTTGTTCCCCTTGTAAAACAATTGAGCAAATGGTGCCCAGGATGACCTAAGCAGGTCCAAAAACTGCTTGATGTAATTTGTCCCGTTCGTCTATCGGTTAGGACGTCAGGTTTTCAACCTGAAAAGAGGGGTTCGATTCCCCTACGGGATGCCAAGATGTGGACAGGTGGCTGAGTGGCCGAAAGCAGCGGATTACTAATCCGCCGAACCGAGAGGTTCCGTGGGTTCGAATCCCACCCTGTCTGCCAAGAGCCATGCAAGAGTTACTACTTGCTAGTATGGGTTACAAGGTCCCATATGAATGAAGTGAGGTTGTTCTCATACAAAAAAATGTCGATACAAAGTATTGTCGCACAGCGGAGTGTGTTAGTGTTGATGACCGGACTACAACAAGTTACTAGTTGGTGGGCTGATGGTATAAAGATGCGTCCGTACAAATTTACGGTAATAATCATATGACTGAATATAATTTATCTGAACTTATTGCGAGTGCCTGGTGTGATAAAACAACTTGGGCTGATATTAAATCTCAGTATGATTTAACCGAAGATGCCGTTATGAAAATAATGAAACATAATCTTAAAAAACGTAGTTATGTTGTATGGCGAGAACGTGTTCGCAGGCATAAAAAACAAAATTAATACTTGACATATCTTCGAATCACTGCTATAACAGTAAATGTGATTAAAGGGAGATATGCACATGATGTTTTTTTATAGCGACACTGAAAAACGCACATTCAATTCAGCATTCTATGCAGAAGACTACGATGCCAATCATATGATTTGTAAGCATCTAGAAAACTATTTTTTCCTGAAATTTATATTATTGAAAAGTGACGATAGAGTTGAAAAACATCATGCCTCTAAAGAGTTAGACATATGTGAGCGTAAGATGAACTTTTGGAAACGTCAGTCTAATTTCTGTTCAAAACAGTATGAGAAAGATATCGAAGCATATCGTAAATTATATACAAATTAATACTTGACAATCCATTCGAATCACTATATAAAGTAATAGTAATAAGAAGAAAGTATGAATATGACAAACGAAAAAATTATCTTTACAGACTGTGATGGTGTTATGCTTAACTGGGAGGGCATGTTCTCCGAGTGGATGGTTCAAAAAGGATACACTAAGAAGGTAGATGCAATCTATGATATCAGTATTGCATACGGAATCGAAAAGGTTGACGGTAAACGTTTAGTAAAAGAATTTAACGAGAGTGCCTGGATGGGTTTCTTGCCAGCGTTCCGGGATGCACGGAGTGGTGTTGCTCGATTGGTTGAAGCAGGTTTCCAGTTTGTTGTTATCACTTCTCTTTCACTTGATGAAAAGGCACGGTTACTTCGTATCTCTAATTTGAAAAATGTATTTGGTATGGATGTTTGTAAAGAAGTTATTTGCCTTGATACAGGCGCTGACAAGGATGAAGCCCTCGCTGAGTTTACTGCAAAGTATCCAACTGCTGAATATTGGCTAGAAGATAAAACTGAAAATGCTGAAGTTGGCTTAAAATTTGGTTTGAAAAGTATGTTGATTTCACACGGACACAATAAAGATTGTAATAATGAAGAGATCATTAAATGTTCTGACTGGAGTGAAATTGCAGACATTATTATCGGTTAAAACTAAAAGGATATAATATCATGACTAATTCTATAAAATTACTCCTTGTATCATCTGTTATGGTATTAACTGGTTGTACTACTAGTGTTAACAGTTCTACATCCGATGTGCCTGATGCTATTGCTGGCATTCATATCAAAAACAATGTGGATTATAATGTCTTTCCAAATACCAATCCAGGTAGAATAAAAACACGATATTGGTGGACACCATCTTATGTATATCAAGATTTTAATAATGATGGTATTCTTGATGTGTTGTATAATGGGTCTATGAATCCTACCAATTTAAATAAGACTGGTGACGGTGTTGGTGGACTATGCAGTGGCGACCGTTGTGAAGGTGAAGGGTTTGGACCAAGTGTACTATTTGGATCCAGAGATGGCAAATTTAAAGACCGTTCGATGCTTTTTGTAGACAATCGCAGTAAGCCAGGCCAACAGATAGTATCCAAAGAACTTGTTGCCGACTTTAATAACGATGGTATATTAGACTACTGGGTTGCTGATACTGGCATGGGAACATATCACGGACACAGAGATAGTTATTTCCTAAGTAATTCAGATGGTAAATGGTATGAAAGTTCGGCAACACATCTAAGCAAACCAAACTATGCAGTATATAATCACGGCGGTTCATTTGGTGATATCGATAATGATGGTGATTTAGATGTAGTTATGACACAGCAGGATAAGAATGGAGGAGCAAGATTATCTTGTTGGATGAATAATGGCAAAGGGTTTATGACAGTTAAAGGGTGTGGAAATGTACATGCATATGTCATTGAACTTGGCGATATGGATGGCGATGGCGATTTAGATATTGTCCATTCAGGTCATGAATTTGGTTACTCAACTCCAACTGGAATTATGTATAATAATGGATATGGTAAGTTCGGAAGAACCAATCGTTTACCACAAGACGGCACAAAAAAATGGGGAACAGTTCCCGAAGTTTCAATGTGGGATTTAGACTCTGACGGCGACTTGGATATTGTTTTGTCGAGAGCGGGACACTTATATGTAGGTGTTGCTGTAGATATTTTAGAAAATAAAGGCAATGGCAAGTTCAAATCCAATCTAATTAAAATTATCAATGCGCCCAAGACATTTAAACCGGTACACGAAGGAAACGAATGGAACTATCACTTTAATCGAATTCGTTTTAACGATGTAGATGGTGACGGAGATAAGGATATTACATTTACATCGAATGGTTCTCAAACTGGTAGGTTTAGACACAAAGTTAATGGGGCTATGATCCAAAATAACGGGAATATGAATTTTAAATATTTACCGCAAAGTGATCAACAAAATCCAATTACATATATGCCTTCATCAAAATTTGTATTTTATGGAAAAGATAAAAATGCTAAAGTATATAGTGGCAGAGAAGTTAAGGTACTTACTTTGGAAGAACTACGAAAAAAATTAAAAAAGAAATAAAAAAGTAAGAAAGGGAGCATTACTCCCTTTCTTTTTATTCGTCCTCTCCGTATATTTTAAGAACTTCTACAACTGCTGGATGTCTTTCTACATCCATCATATCAAAACGTGAAATAGCAATATGATTCATATTTGCGATTTCATATCTTCTGGTAAGTTCCATAAAGTCTGAAAGACCGTTTTCTGAAAAACCTCTGTCATGTTGTTTCAAGTCACCAGTAACAATCATTTTAGTATTGTTACCAATTCTAGTTAATAGCATTTTCATTTGTGACTTTGTAGCGTTCTGCATTTCATCTGCAATGATCCAAGCGTCCTCAAACGTTCGGCCACGCATGTATGCAAGTGGTGCGATTTCTATGATGTTTTCTGCCAACATCGATTCAATTTCAGCCACCGAAAAATGCTTTTCGAATATATCAAATATAGGTCTTGTCCATGGCGCCATTTTTTCATTTAGGTCACCTGGTAAGAACCCGTGTTGTTCGTCCACTGAAACTGCCGGACGAGTAATAACAATTTTTTTCACCTCTCTTTCCATGAAAGCTTTAACGCCCATAAGAGTACATAAAAGTGTTTTACCAGTACCAGCAGGACCAATTGCGAAACATATATTATTTTCTGGATCTGCTAATTGATACAAGTAATCTTCTTGTGCAATATTACGGGGCAGTATTGTTGGGATTGTTTTTTTTCTTAATTGTATAATACCGCTACGTTGACCATCAGGATGATAAGGTTCACGGTTATTTGTTTTAGATTGTTTATTGTCAACACGTTTTTTTCGTGCCATATTATAGCCTCCTTAGGAAGGGTTTTTTCAGAGTGAGACACTTCTTGTCTCAATATTACTTATCAATAATTTTTTTGAATAGTGTATTACTATTACATATTGACAAAAAAGTTTTTATGTGATAAATACATTTAACAAATGGAGTTTTACCAATGTCTGAACTAAAACACGATGATATATTAGATAACCTACGTGATGTTAATAAAAACAACACACTATTAGATATTCTTATGGAATTTGAAAAAATCCTAGAAGATACCGGTATGTATGCTTATAAAAACTGGGATACAGGCGAAATCGTTGAAGGACCAAATCTTTCACGCTATTGGCTACATATTAAATTAATGTACCCATATATGGGCATGCCTGACCCTAAGGCCGGATTGCGTTTAGAAAAAATTGGTTGTGAAGTTAAATTTAATAAAAGTGTATTGAAAACTTCTATTGTTCCTAAATCACCGAATGATCTTGATAGTGACGGACTACCAAAATTAAATAGTGATAAAATCTGGACAGTTGATATATGGATGCCTAGAAAATATATTGATGAATATACGGATGAGCAAATTAAAGTAGGTTCAGAAGAAATTGATGTGTCAGATTTAAATGATGCATATACTTCTGGATTAGATGATAATACAAATATCAATAGCCAGGAGATTTAAATATGAAATTTACACAAATAAATGAAGGCGTAAAACATAATGATTTGAAATCTCTAGTAACGAAAAAAGTTACTGTAGCAGATTTTGAACCTAAGGTTGGCACAGTTGATGATGTAACAGTTCTTGCATTTTATGTCACTGATGAAAGACCTGCTGATGATCTTGCACGTTTTATAGAGCGCGGAATAATTGAAATTCTTGATACTGAGGTTTCACCGACTGCTGATGAAGATGGAATGTATTTGGTATTTGTTGAAATTAAAAACGAAGACTTAATGAGAAACGTATTGTTGATATTAGATGATGTAACACGTTTAGTAGATATTTCAGAATGGACTATTGAGTTCTATAATGGCCCATCAATTGTTATTTCATCAGATGATATTGATAAATGGTTAAAAAAGACAAAAAAATAACAAATGATTAGTTTTCGATGTAGAAAATATAACTAAAGGAATAGGAATAGTAACTGCAACATTAGCAATGCTAGGCGGCGGTTATACCTTTTTGGATAAAATATCTTCGAAACAAATACTCGAATGGGCACCAGAACATTTCTCAGTATCTGATGGCGATGCATATGGTACTTTCGACGTAATAGTGGCGAGAGAAAAGTTCAGGGATGATTGTTCAGTTGAAGGATTCAGACTTGAAGTTAAAGATAGTAAGTATCATGTTCACACTGCAATTCCGAGTATTACTAAATTTAGTGGGCCGGCTAGTGATAAAATAGATAAATTTGGTTTCAGTTTTACAATAAGTGAAAACCATAGCCATCAGATTGCTGAAGGCAACGCAATACTTTTAGCTCACATTGATTATATGTGCCCAGAAGGTCCAACAGTTGTAAATTACCCAGATACCGAAAATTTGATTTTCAATATAACAAACGAGTAATAAAATGTTCAGTATAAAAAAATATCTAATTATTGCAGCGGCCGTCGCAGCGGCTGGGTTTGCATTATGGCAATACTACACTTATACACAAAATCAAATACGAATATATGCAGAAAATGCTGCCAAGTCTGAAATGGCCCAAAAAGCAACTCAGGCTGCATTAGATAAAACGCAAGCGGATTTAAAGCGTATTAAAATAGAATTTGATAAAGCAAACACAAAATTTAAAGCAGCCGATAATCGTGTTCGTAACTTAGAAAATAAATTAGCAAAACACGAATTAGATTTTCTAGCAGCTAGAAGACCAAAAGATGTTCAAAAAATCATTGACAAAGCTAGTGATAATATGTTAAGATGTTTAGAGATAGTAGGTGGGTCGCCACTAACAGAGGATGAAATTAATGCTACAAAACCTTCACAAATCAATAATGAATGTTCTGATATTGCTAACCCTAACTATAAGCCTTAGTGCTTGCAGTAGAACACCAAGAGAACTAGAATATAGTTCACAGCCAATTGATAGACCAGAGTTAATCCTACCAGAATCTGAAGCCCTTACTCTTTCAAAAATTGATTGGGTAATTATCACGCCAGACAATGCCGCAGAAGAATTCGCTAAAATAAAAGCAAGTGGAAAACCTGTTGTCGTGTATGCACTGACTAATGTTGGATACGAAGCACTTGCATTAGATATGTCAAAAATTCTTAAAAAACTAAGTGAACAAAAAGCAATCATAGTTGCATATGAAGACTACTATTCAAATGGCGATGAAACTAGTATTGACAATATTTTACCTGATTCACAATGACCTCGTATGAACTTCTAGAGATTAATAAATACTCTAGTGAAGATGAAATCCGTAATGCATATAGAAAATGTTTATTAAAAGCACATCCAGATCATGGTGGCTCAGTAGAAGAATTCGATGCTGTACGACTTGCATACATAAAGGTAAAAAATAAATATGTAAAAAATAGAATATTAACTGTAAATATGACTGTTAAATTAGATGCGTTAGAATTAAAATATTGTCAAGGCGAAACATCATCATTTATATATGATGACATGATAACATTTGATGTATTTGTTCCAAATAACACGCAGTTTAATGATACAGTAGTTATTAATAACATACTCCCAAACACTATACTAAAAATTAAATTTAAGGAATACAATGGATAATTATAACAATCGGGTTAGTTGGGCATTAGACCAGTCATTAATAAAGGCTGCGGCACTTTCACATGAATATGTAACATTGGAACATTTATTGTACGTATTAATGGACGAGCAAGATGTACTAGAACTATTGGGCAAAATGGGTTGCAGCCATGCCAATATTATCCGAGACCTAGAAGAAAACCTAGCACAACGAGATGACATCACAGTTGAAAAATTAGATGGCATGGGACCTAGACAAACCCTAGCACTTGATCGTGTTTTTAATCGTGCCGTAACACAAGTTATTTTTACTGGCAGAAAGCAGATGTTTTGCAAGGATCTCATTGTATCACTATTAAGTGAAACATCATCCCATGCTGCATATATCTTAAAGAAAAATGGGGCGAGTAGAGATAAAGTAGTTAAGATTATTGAAAAAGATTTCTATGATGCATTTGCAAATTCAATAAACCGTGGCACGCCACGTGGTATGGCTGGTGGACCTGACAGTCAAGGGCAAATAAAATTTGAAGATTTCTGTGAGAACTTAAATATAAGTGCATCAGAAGGAAAGATTGATCCAGTAATCGGACGTTCCGAAGAAATTCTTGAAATCTCTGAAGTATTAGCAAGACGAAAAAAGAATAATGTTATTATTGTAGGCGAACCAGGTGTTGGTAAAACTGCTATTGCAGAAGGGTTGGCAAGAAATATTGTAAACGATGAATGTCCTGATATGCTTAAAGATAAAATTGTTTATTCTTTAGATGTAACTGCTATGGTTGCAGGCACCAAGTATCGTGGTGAGTTTGAAGAACGTGCTAAAATAGTTTTTGAACAATTATCTGCAAAAGATAACGTAATCTTATTCATTGATGAAATTCACATGATAATGGGCGCAGGCTCAGCGGGTGGTTCAAATATTGATATTGCAAATCTTCTGAAACCACTATTAGCAGGTGGTAAACTACTTTGCATGGGCGCAACTACAAGTGAAGAATATAGAGAGAATTTCGAAAAAGACCGTGCATTACAACGCAGGTTTCAAAAAGTTGTAATTGAGCAGCCAAGTAAAGAGGATACAAAATTAATTGTCAAGGGTCTTAAAAAATATTATGAAGAGTTCCATGGCAATGAATATGATGATGATGCACTTGATTATGCTGTAGATTTGGCTGAGCGTTATATGCATGGTAAATATAATCCAGACCGTGCGATTGATATTATTGATGTTGCCGGTGCTAGAACTAAGTTACATAAATCAACCGGCAAAATTGATCGAGGCGCAGTTGAACAAGCGGTATCAAAGATTACTCGTATTCCATTGGATATGATTGATGCAAAAGAAAATACAAATTATGCAAACTTAGAACACAATATACGGCAGAAACTATTTGGACAAAACAAAGCAATCAGTACTTTAGTAGAATCTATTTTAGTTGCTAAGTCTGGTATGCGTCCTACCAACAAACCCATTGGCAGTTTCTTATTTGTTGGTCCAACAGGAACAGGCAAGACTGAATTATGTCGCCAACTTGCAAATAACTTAGATGTAACACTTCGCAAGTATGACATGAGTGAATATATGGAACAACACTCAGTATCTAAATTAATCGGTGCGCCTCCGGGTTATGTAGGACACGCAGAAGGTGGTGCTGGTAGTGGCAAACTCATTAATGATGTAGAAGAAACTCCAAACTGCATTATTCTATTAGATGAAGTTGAAAAGGCACATCCAAGTGTTATGAACCTACTTCTTCAAGTGATGGATGACGGCAGATTAACTAGTTCAACGGGCAAGGTTGCAGATTTTAGTAATGCTATTGTTATTATGACATCCAATTTGGGTGCGTCACAAAAATCCAAGATGGCAATTGGCTTCAGTAACGACAATAATGATGCATCTTTACAGGCAGTGAAGAAATTCTTTTCTCCTGAATTTCGTAATCGGTTAGATGCTATGGTTGAGTTTGTCGCTTTGCAGCGTGAACATATTGATATGATTGTTGATAAGTCAATCAATGAACTAAATGAAATGATGACTGATAAAGGTGTAGTAATTGAATTAACACTCGGCGCTAAGTCATGGATGCGTGAGCGTGGCTATATCCCAGATATGGGAGCAAGACCGTTACAACGTGTTATTAATGATTATATTAAGAAGCCTTTATCGAAAGAAATTTTATTTGGACAACTAATTAATGGTGGTAAAGTTACTGTACGAGTTGCCAATGATAAGTTAGAATTTACATATGGTTAAACATGTCGAGTCTACAAAATTATTTTACAAGAAATATCCTTATAAGATAGCATATAAACGGCTGTATGGATTTCCGTCAAAAGAAATTATAGATTCGTATGTAAACCGAACTGGTTATGGTTGGTGGTTCGATTATCCGACAACACCAGAAGACATGATTGCTAGATCAAATTGTATAAGATTTCTTAGAAGTAAACCGGGCACTAAATTCACAAATAGTTCAATGACACATGTTTATTTCGAAGATAAAGATGTATTTGAACTTGCAGCAACACGTTACGGCAAGTTACAAAAAGAAATTCATATTCCCTTTATAGATAATTTATCAGAAACATTGGACGCACAGGCAGATAATGTTGAGATAAAAAATAGTTTATATTATAAAAAGTTTAGATATAAAATTAATTTAAAATATAATAATAATCTTCATACATACTTGGGACCATTGCTTATTGACACATATTCAAGTAATGATAATTACTTATTGAATACTAACGTGCGCAAGTTTGCAAACGAAGATACTACTATACAAATAAATAATGCACCGTTTAGTTATAAATTTAGGCACAGTACATATAATACATACACTATATACTGCAGAGAGTATATTGATATGCAACTAATGGCATTTGTTGCCAGTGAGAATATTACCAAAATTACCAAAGCAATACTGATACGTGAAATTTGCCAATCAGATAAATAGTTTATAGATAAATATCATTAATGTAAACTAAAAGGATATAAAATGGCGAGTATTAAAGAGGAAATTCTAGTAATCAGAGTATCACAGATTTCTAAATCAGGCGAAAACAAATCAAATCTTATTAATGACGAAGTTTCACTAACAATTGAACAAGTTGTTGCTGAACTTATTGGCGGTGCTGCGGTTGTCGAAGTTGAAACTCAAGCAGAATAAGGAATAATAATGGCACGTAAAACAATAACTCTTCTAGAAAATTCAGGAACAAATCTTGATCTAGTAGGCAATGCAGTTCCCGGTGATAGTTATTATGGCTTCACTGATGGACTTCATACTGTGGCTGTTTATGGCCAAGGACTAATTGGAAGAGTTCGTATTCAAGGTACACTTGCGACTAATCCAACAGAAGACGATTGGTTCAGTATATTAATTGATGGTATGCCATTTAAAGATTATAATGAATTTACGGGTGTAGAAGGATATACATTTACTGCAAATTTGGTATTTTTGAGAGCTACATTAGATAGAACATCACTGGGACAAACTGATATCAATACAGTTGGATATATCGATAAGATATATCTAAATTATTAAGGGGCAGAGAAATGAGTATAAACGCAACACCTTTTAATCCAACATTTAAATTAGTTGGTAATTTACAAGAAGATCAAGTTCTTGTATACAGCACTTCGGAAGGTGCATTCGTTAATGCCGCTGGATCAGGTTCAAGTGGAGCAGGTGGCGGAATAGATTCAGTATCACATACTGGTTTAGGAAATCAATTAGGTTCAGTTGTAGGATCATCACTTGTATTACAAACAATAACAGCAGGTACAAATGTCGTAATAACAGATAGTGGCAATGGTCTTGTGATATCGGCCGACCTATCAGAAACCCTTCAAACCGGTACAAATATAGGTAATGGAAGTGCAGTATTATCAAGTGTAGAACCATCAACCGGTCTATTCACTTTTAAGAGTATAGCAGTTGGTACAGGTCTCATTATTGCAGATGATGGCGAAACAATAACACTATCAGCAAATACTGACACAACACAATTCATAACAAAATCAAATAATCTATCAGATCTACCCGATGTTTCTATTGCAAGAACAAATATTGGTGCAATTAGTCAAGCAGATGGCGATGCCCGCTATCTAAGATTAAATGCCAATTCTACTCCTACCATAGACAATACGTTTAGTTTGGGTAGCAGTGATTTCAGATATAATGATATATATGCTAGTACATTTCACGGTACAGCAGTTCTTGCTGATAACTTAACAATTACCGGATCAAATAATGGTGATGTTCTTACTTGGAATGGTAACACCTGGGTTGCTGCACCACAAGGGGCAGGACAAAATAATGAAAATCCAACACCACAAACTCTTGTAATAAATGACCGAACACTATCTATAACTGGTGGTAATTCAATTACGCTACCAGAACCAGTCGAAGTTACCAATGTTGTGAAAACAGATGGTCACTCAGTTCCAAGTTTAGATAAAAATTGGGATATTGGTAGTGAGAATCTAAGGTTCAGTGATATCTACGCAGAAACATTCCATGGTACAGCAGTTCTTGCTTCTAACTTGGATATATCTGGCACAGCAGGCGATGTTCTAACATATAATGGTGCATCTTGGGTATCAGGCGCTCCATCACAACAACAATTAGAGTGGGATGGAAATGTACTAAGTATTACTGATGGCAACAGTGTAAGTTTGAACTTAGGAAATTATGCAACAACTATTGATTTGGCTACTGCGATTGGTAATATTGATCATCCACTGGGTGATTGGAATACGTTACAAAACAAACCAACAATCCCAACAGATGTAAGCGACCTAACAGATACAACAAATCTACTTGATCAAGTCACTGCATTTAGTGGCGATTATAATGATCTGACAGGCGCACCAACTATTCCAACAGATGTAAGTGACCTAACAGATACAACTAATCTACTAGATCATGCAACTCCGTTCAGTGGTGATTACAATGATCTTACAAACAAACCCACAATATCAGAATCATTTAGTGGTGCGTATGCAGATTTAACAGGCGCTCCAACAGATATAAGTGAGTTTACAGACACAACCAATCTACTTGCAGAATCACAAGTACTATCTTTTTCTAATAATCTTATTAGCATCTCAAATGGCAATTCTGTAGATTTATCAGAATATGCTAACGTTGATGCACAACAGATAACTTTAGACGGCACCGAATTAACTATCTCAGGTGGTAATACAATCGATCTTGTTTCACTGTCTACTTCAGTTGATCTGACACCATATGCAACACAAGATTTTGTTGTAAATACTATCAACTCTTTGGGTGATAGTGACGGACAAGAGCTTACATTCGAAGGTACCATACTTTCAATTTCAAGTGGTTCAGGAAATGGAAACTCAGTCGATCTCGTATCACTTGTAGATGCCGCTACTGATTTAACTGGATATGCGACTGAACAATGGGTAGACGATAAACTAGCAGCGAGACTTGATGCTGATTATCAAACCTTATCAATAGTAGATGACAAATTATTAATATCAAACGGTAACTCAATAGATTTATCAAGTCTTGGCGGCGGCGGTGGTTCTGCACAGACACTTTCAATTGTTGGTAATGAAATTACTATCTCAGGTGGCAATAGTATCGTAGTCCCAGTATTCACTGATGTTGATAACTATATTAAATTAGATGGCCATAGTGCACCATCAGTTGATAATCAATGGGATATTGGTAGTGCTGAATTACGATTTAATGATATATATGGCGAAAGATTTCACGGAACTGCTGTTTTAGCAGATAATCTTACAGTATCAGGTGTTACTGGTGATGTACTAACATACAATGGCGCAGCATGGGTTGCATCAGCACCAACAGGTGGAGGTGGCGGCGGCGAAGGCTTACCACAATCTCTTGCGCTAGACGGAACACTACTATCAATTTCAAGTGGGAATACAGTTGATCTAGTTGCCCTCGGCGGAAATATTGATGGCTTAACATCAAATAGTGGAACGTCTACATTAACACTAGACGCAGGATGGAATTTTGTTCCAGAAACAGATGCATTGCAAAGTCTGGGTTCTGCTACAAATCGCTGGACAGATGTTTACATTGATGATTCAACTATTAATATAGGTTCTAATACACTTGAAGCAGATAGTGATAGTGATTTAGTATGGAATGGTAATAAATTAGCCAAACTATCAGATATTCCTGCAACGCAAACATTTACATATGATCATGCAACAAGACTATTAGATGTTTCTGATGGGCAGGCAGTTGATTTAACTGAATTATCAGTAGTCCCAATAACAGATGATCCACCAGCATCTCCTAAGCCTGGAGAATTATGGTTAGATGCATTAAATCTAAGTTTAAACATCAACTACGAAATCGGTGGTTTTCCAATGTGGATAGAGTTAAATCCACAGGCAGCAGCACCAGATTATCAACAGTTAACATTAAATGGTACTGAATTAAGTATTGATAATGGCAATACTATAGATTTATCTGGTCTAGGTGGTGGCGAGACTACAACATTTACCGAAGCATACAATGCAGGCGACTGGGACTTTAATTTAATTCCAAAAACTACAGCAGCATTTGACATTGGTAGCCCAGATAAATTAGTGCGTCACCTTTATATTAGTGGTAATTCAATTTTTATTGGTGATGAAGGAAATACACTACGTTCTACTGGAACTTCATTGTTTTACAACGACACGGATTTACAAGATTATAATGAATTAGCAAACAAACCAAATATTCCACAGGATATATCAGACCTAACAGATAGTACTGGTATAATTCAAGCAGCGAATACAGATAGTCAAAGTTTAACACTTGTTGGATCAAGTTTACAAATATCTGGTGGTAATTCTGTAGATTTGTCAGGCCTATCAGGTGCAAGCACGTGGGCGGATTTAACAGATACTCCAACTACTCTAGCAGGTTATGGCATCACTGATGGTGGTGCAAGCACATGGGATGAATTAACAGGTACTCCAACAACACTAGCAGGTTATGGCATCACTGATGGTGGATCAGGTGCCTGGGAAGATATCACAGGTACTCCAACAACATTAGCAGGTTATGGCATCACTGATGGTGGATCAGGTGCCTGGGAAGATATCACAGGTACTCCAACAACACTAGCAGGTTATGGAATTACTGACGCACCTGCTGATATAAGTGATTTAACTGACACTGGTGGACTACTAGGTGGTGGTGCAACTCTATTGGGTGATTTGACTGATGTAAGTTCTGCAGCAGCAAGCACTGGCCAAGTACTTAAATGGAATGGTTCATCGTGGGCACCAGCATCTGATTCAACTTCATCAGGTGGTTCTGGAATATCATTATCTGATCTAAGTGTATCAAACGCAACAGCAAATGGTAATGAGGCACAGTTAGAATATAATAATATAACTGGTACATTTACACTAACACCTGCAGTAGCAAGAACAACAATCGATGATTTAGATGACGTTACTATAACTTCAACTGCAGATGGACAAGTATTAACCTACAATAATACAAGTGGTGATTGGGAAAATCAAGATATACCTGGCGTCTTTATAGGCGGCGTAGAACCTACAAATATAGTTCCAGGAGGACTTTGGTTTGATGACAGTAATCTAGGACTTTATATCAACTATGATATTGGTTTAGGTTTTGCTACTTGGTTACAATTAAACCCTCCTGCGTTTTCAGGCGAATATGATGATCTTTCAAATAAACCGATAATACCTGCTGATGTGAATCAATTGACAGATACTGACGGACTACTAGGTGGTGGTGGTGGTGGTGGTGGTATTGCGCTATCAGACCTCAGTGTGTCAAATCAAGCAATTGGAAGTGCTTCTGGTTCTTTACAATATAGCGCACAGACAGGTGTATTCACATTTATTCCGCCAGATATATCATCAGAAACACGCTCATCTATAAGTGTAAACACTGTAACTAAATCAGGTGGCGGTTCATTAACATTCAATTCAAGCGATGGTGTATTTACGTATGCACCAGCCGATATGGCAAGTGCAGAAGTTACTCCACAAGGGGATAATGGCTCAATTCAATATAACGATAATGGTAGTTTGGGCGGCGTTGCAGGCTTTGCATATGATGCGAGTAGTGCCGGCACACTAATTATTGGTCCAAATGGCGGCGGTAAGATCAAAACAAATTATTGGGTGGGAGCAGATAATGCTACACAACCTATGGCAATTCAAAGTGACGATGGTACTGGTACCAAATCAACACACATTGCATTTACAAATTCATCAGGTTTACAAACAACTACATTTAGTGGAACAGTTAATTTTACTGGTAACACAATTAAGGGATTAGAACTAACTGATCTTGATATTAATGATGGGACATCAGGACAAGTTCTAACAACTGATGGTTCAGGTAACTTCTCATTCTCTACTGTATCAGGTGGTGGCGGAGGAGTTACATCATACAATGATTTAACAGATAAACCTACAATTCCGAATGATGTTTCTCAACTAGGAGATAGTAATGGTCTTCTTGCTCATAACGTATATACAGCAGGAACAGGTATTAATGTAAATAATCTTGTTGTTTCAATAGACTCTAATTTAGGTGATTTAAACAACGTTTCTTCTAGTGCTCCTGCATTAGGACAATTACTAGCATGGTCTGGTACACAATGGCAACCAACTGCTCCAGCAGCAGCAAATCTCTCAAGTTCATCTATTGGCGAATTAAACAATGTTGATATTACAGGTGTTCAAACAGGTCAATTCTTAGAATGGGATGGTAGTAAATTCGTCCCAGCGAGTGGCGGAACTGTAGATTTATCAACAGAATCGCTCGGTGATTTAGGCAATGTCGATGCAACTGTTCCAACGAATGGTGATGTTCTTACATGGGATGCTACAAGTAGCGAATGGGCACCAGCAGCACCGGCAGCAGGCGGTGGTGGTGGTGGCGGTAGTTCCACAGAATATTTCAAACTTAACTATGCGCCAAATGGTTCATTGTCTAGTATTTCGAATACAACAAGTGGAATATCAGCAAATATTGAGGATGCAGATTCAGGCGAAGTTAGTGTGACATTTAGCGGATATTCATTCCCACCATCAAACGTACTAGTTTATGGATATGTCAGACTGACAAATCAGTATATAATTATGCCACTTAATAAAGATATGACTACTCGTACTCTAAACGCAGGCGGATCTCCTGGATCACCAATTGCATTTGGCGCACTAGGATCACTGGAAATGAAATTAGTATTAAGAGAGGCAGACACAGGCGCGGGAAGAACTTTCGGACAACCTACACATGCATGGATCGTGGTGTCAATGATATAATAATTTATTTAAGGAATAATTAAAATGATTAATTATAAGACAAGTGCAATAGATTTAAATGTTCCGGCAAAAGTTATATCATGTACTGTAATAAGTGCTAAAAATATTGCATCCTGGCCGCATGATGATGGCCTAGGTGATAAATGGTGGTCAGGTGCAAGTAACGCCAAAGCATACCGTTGGGAAATAACAATGGGTGTCACGCAGGTGAATCATGGTTCACATTTAACACGTACTCCATTTAGATTTGATGGATTTGACATAACTGTTGGTGATTTCATTGCTGGTGCAACAGATGGCAGAGCATTGCAAATTGTTTCAATAATAGAAAAAACCGCATTGTCAGTTACTTGTCAGGTTGAAGATAGACTCAGATACAACACTTTTAGAAGTGCTGCTGGTACAGGTATATTCAATATTCCAGGCAGTGCAATCGTATTTCAACTTAATGAAAATGGTGATCCCATGATTGATCCGCTACCAGTTGGCTCAGTTTCTAGCGATTTCTATCCTAATGTCAACTCACGATTTAAGTATCTCAATCCATCTAATAACTATCTTTTGAATCAAGATGCGCATGGATTTGATGAAGGTGATGTGATTTGTATGAATTCTGATACTGGGGAGTTTGAAGTTGCAGGGCAAGATAACATGGATAGACTAGTTGGCACAGTAACACATCCAGGTCCTGGTCCAAATAATTTTCTTCTAAGACCTGCAAATGGAGTTATTGATTTTGTGCCAGGACTACCAGGGTCGGCAGGTGATTTTATATATCCAGCAATTGATGGTACAGGTGAACTAACGACTGAAAAACAAAATGTTGCTATTTTTCTAAAAATTAAAGATCAAATACCAAGTGTATCACGTGGAACTATTACAAATGGTTCTTGTACTGCAGGTGATAAGATGGGCATCAATGGTATCGATGTTCAATTCTTGACAAGTAGTAGTGGGGTAGTAAGTGTAGCAAATGCAAGGGATGATATTAATGCTTTAACCGTAGAACATAAAGTTATTGCAGAAGCAAGCCCTGCACCTAATGAGATTGAATCAGACTCAGGAACATATGGAAATGCATATGGTCTTGTTGGTGGATTTGCACCATTTTCAGCAACTATTAATGGTTCAGCAGTTAATTTTACAACTACTGCCGCAGGACAACAATCTTTTGGAATGGCAGTTTCTA
>Ga0209137_1001422_pt1 | contig 22690 bp, 24 predicted proteins | sample SaaInl5LU_22_DNA_FD_184642 | JGI IMG/M metagenome (GOLD analysis project Ga0209137, IMG submission 184642) | Marine microbial communities from expanding oxygen minimum zones in the Saanich Inlet - ESP_105LU_22_DNA (SPAdes) (version 2) | ecosystem: Environmental > Aquatic > Marine > Intertidal...
AACACAGTTAGCGCGCGATTATCACATCCCGTGTTTTCTGGCCGATGCGAGTGTCGACCGATCACCAAGTGAGCACCCGCTGATTAACTTTGAGAAAAAATTCATTGGGAGTGATCCTTCTGAAAACTTCATAGGTCTTGAGGATTGGGTCGCGCAGCGGCAGGCAGGGACAGGTGATTTGGTGCTGCAGATAGATGTTGAAGGCGCAGAATTCGATATATTTGCGCACCTTTCAGACGCTACGTTGATGCGCTTCCGAACCATCGTTATCGAACTGCATCACTTGCACAATTTATTCTCACGGGGTGCTTTGCCGTTAATTGCCAGCTTTTTCCGTAAATTAACCAAGTTTCACCATGTGGTGCATTTGCATCCTAATAATTGTGCACCTGCGGTAACTCGCAATGGCATTTCGGTTCCGCCGCTTCTTGAGGTTACGCTTCACCGCAAAGATCGCTGCATTCTAACGCATCGACAGCTCAGCTTTCCGCATTCTCTTGATCGACCCAACGTTAATGAGATGCTAGATATCGAATTACCGTCCTGCTGGCGATAAACCCGTTTGCACAGGAAGCAATTCCCTTGCAAATATAGCCTGTGGCAGATGATGTTTCTCATAATTCCCGTCGGGGGCTTTTACTTGTTAGCCCGCCGTTTTTAACCACTTTGGTGCTGCTTGCGGGGCCACTCGGGGCAATCATTTTGTTCAGCTTTTGGACGCAAGATTACCTGACGCTGAATACTGATTTCACGATCAAAAATTACGTTGAGGCCGCCCAAGATCCGATTTACGGATTGCTACTGGGCCGCTCGCTTTTGGTTGCGGGGGCGGTGACACTGCTTACCGTCATCACAGCTTTTCCGGTGGCTTACTTCATCAGCTTTCATGTGAAGCCGTCGCGCAAATCGCTGTGGCTCTTCTTGATTACGATCCCGTTTTGGACAAGCTACCTGATCCGCGTTTTCCTGTGGAAAGTTGTTCTAGGGTTCAACGGCGTCATTAACTCAGGTTTGATTGAACTTGGTATCATTGATGCACCAATCACATTTATTTTATACAATCTAAATGCCGTAATCATCACGCTTGCGCATGCGTTTGCACCCTTTGCGATTTTGCCTATTTTCGTGGCTTTGGAAAAGATTGACCGCTCGCTTCTGGAGGCCTCACGCGACTTGGGGGAAACCCGCGTGGCGACTTTTTTCCGCGTCACGCTCCCACTTGCGATGCCGGGCGTAGTCGCCGCAACACTCATCGTGTTCATACCCGTCATCGGCGACTATATTACACCGCGCCTTGTTGGGGGGCCCGGCGGGTTGATGATCGCAAACATGATCCAAACACAATTTTTGAAACTCAACAACGCCCCAATGGGCGCGGCGCTCGCTGTTATTTCAATGATTTCCGTGACCGTAATTGCGACACTATTTGTCTGGCTAAACCGGCGTTTCCTAAAGGTGCGGTCATGAGGGCATATACTTGGACTTATCTGATTTTTCTCTACGCGCCGATCGTGTTGCTGCCGCTTTTCGCGTTCAATGACAGTACAACAATCGCCTTTCCTTTGCAGGGGTTCACCACCAAGTGGTTTGCGCAACTACCGACCATCCCAGCCCTGACAAGCAGTGTTTGGACCTCCGTTAAAATCGCCTCCATAACAGCAATTTTGTCAACAATCCTTGGTGTTTGCGCGGCACGTGCTGCCGTGCGCTATCGCTTTATTGGGAAGCGGCCCATCATGGGCCTGATCATGCTACCACTCGTCTTGCCCGAGATTATTGTCGCTGTTTCACTCTTGGTGGTGTTCTTGCAGTTGGGGCTAAGCATAGGGTCATGGTCAGTGATCGCAGGCCACACGTTGATCTGTATGCCATTCGCAATTTCAATTCTAAATTCCAGTTTTCAAAACATTGATCCAGCCCTTGAAGAGGCGTCACTTGATTTAGGCGAGACCCGCTTCAGCACGTTTTACCGTGTGACATTGCCGCTGATCTGGCCCGGACTGATTGCATCACTGCTTATCTCGTTCACGATCAGTTTGGATGAGTTCATAATCGCCTTTTTCCTAAGCAGTACAGAGCCAACATTACCTGTTTATTTATGGTCCCAGTTGCGCTTTCCAACCAAGCTGCCGGTCGTTATGGCCTTGGGAACGCTGCTTGTATGTCTCTCAATCCTGCTGCTTGCACTGGCTGAAACACTTCGTCGTCGTGGGTTGCGAAAGGCGGGACAAAGCACCGAAGGGGGCTTTTTATGACCATGATTTCGTTATCCGGCGTTAACAAGCATTATGATAGTTACCACGCGCTTAGGAACATAAATTTAGACATTGAAGCAGGGGAGTTCTTCTCTCTGCTTGGTCCATCTGGCTGTGGAAAGACCACGCTGCTGCGCACGATTGCAGGGTTCGAAGATATTGAAAGCGGGACGCTTAAGATCGCTGGTGCTGATATGGCGCAGGTGCCGCCAAACCGCCGACCGACCAATATGGTGTTTCAAAGTTATGCGATTTTCCCGCATTTGAACGTCGCGCAAAACGTGGCGTTTGGTCTACGCAAGTCTGACTTAAGTAAGCCAGAACAAACTCGTGTTGTTGGTGAAGCCCTTGAAATGGTTGGGCTAGACGGGTTTGGCGCCCGCGCGGCTAACGCTTTGTCTGGCGGGCAACGTCAACGTGTGGCCTTGGCCCGCGCTCTTGTTCTCAAGCCTAAAGTTCTTCTTTTGGACGAGCCGCTTTCCGCGCTAGACAAAAAACTGCGCGAGCAGATGCAGCTTGAATTGCGTCGTCTTCAGCGGCAGGTCGGCATTACATTCATTTTGGTGACCCATGATCAGGAAGAAGCGCTGATTATGAGCGATCGGATCGCCGTCATGTTCGAAGGCCAGATTGCGCAATTGGCTGACCCGCAAACCCTGTACCGTGCGCCGGCCTCGCGTAAAGTTGGTGAGTTCATTGGCACTATGAACGTGATGCCAGTTGCGCAAAATGCGGGAAGTTTAGTGATTGCAGGGCTTGGCCAGGTGTCCGCCCCTGCGCGAGACACTGTCTCTCACGCTGGTATCAGGCCCGAGACCATGTCCATTCTGTTTCCTGGCGAGCCTGATCGCGACCGTGTTGCGGCCGCTACAATTGCTGATCGGGCTTACTATGGTGATATGACCTACTATGAAGTCGGGCTTGATGGCTTAGACAAGACCCTTACGATTTCGATGAAAAATCTCATGGGGCGCGAGATTCTAGAAATTGGGACACCTGTCCGCATCAGTTGGCGCGAAGACGCATTGGTGTTTTTTGATCAGTAAGGTTTATGCAAGATTTGTCAGTGATGAAGGCGCGCCAATAATCCCTTGGTCAATTGGGCCAATGGCATCATCATCCCGGTCCTCATACGTCACGCGCGTTAGGATGGTTTGGATTGCTGCGATCCGCGCACGTCGTTTGTCATCGCTACGAACAACTGTCCACGGACACGTGTCCGTATGTGTCCGAGACAGTGTCTCACCAATTGCCTTCGAATAGCTGTCCCATTTACCAAGACCCTCAACATCGATCCAAGAGAGCTTCCATTGTTTCAAAGGATCAGCCTCGCGGCGCAAAAAACGGCGTAGTTGTTCGGCTCGCCCGACGTTCAGCCAAATTTTGATCAGCTGTATGCCATCGCTCACCATCATATCTTCGAAGTGGGGCGTTTGGTCGAACCAAAGCTGTCGCTGCGTGGGGGTGCAAAATTCAAAGACGTGCTCTACAACGCCGCGATTATACCAACTACGATCAAAAAACGTCATGCCACCGGCAGTTGGCATATGTTTCACATAGCGCTGAAAATACCACTCGCCGGCCTCCTTTTCAGTTGGCTTTGCAAGGGCTACGACACGCGCCTGACGGGGATTCAGGTTTTCGCGCAGCCGTTTAATGGTGCCGCCTTTGCCTGCAGCATCACGGCCTTCAAATACAACCGCAACCCGCGCGCCGCTTTTCTTGACCCACGACTGCATTTTGACCAGTTCAATTTGTAGCTTGGCCATATGAGCCTCATAGGCTTTCCGCTTTAGGCGCTCATCATATGGGTAGCTTGCATCAAGAATTGCCCCCTTAGCGCTGTTCTTGATGGCTTGGCGTATATCCTTCGGCGCATGTTCGCTGAAGAACTGATGCACCGCATCTTTGGAAAAACTTGACATATCAACACCTTCACCGCCAACTCTGATCCACACTATGACAAAGCAAATCTAATAGCGCTAGGGGGTCTTTCGCAGGTGATCAATTGCAGAAATTACATCTGCCGGATTGGTGTGATGAGGCATGTGTCCAACGCCATTCAGGATTGTGAGACGGCTGTTCGGTAATTGAGTATCAAGCACACGCGCATGAATACTGGCCGGTACGATTGTATCCGCGTCGCCATGCAGGATTTCTGTCGGAAGTGTCATGGTGGGGTACTGCTTGGACATTTCCACCAAATGCGGGCGTAGCCCAAGGACTTGCCGTGCGTTTGCGCGCATAGAAGCACGCCGGGTCACCAGAGCACCTCCAATATAATCGCTGTACCCCTCTGGCGGCTCGGCCGGCTCAAATATCGAATTGATTGAGGCATTGATCCGCGCCTCACTTGCAAAAGCTGCAATCAAGGGCGTCGTGATCAAGCCCCCGATAAGGCTGCCATTTACGCGGTAAAATAGATCAAGCGGTCCGGGCCACGGTTCAGTTGCGCCGCTGAGAATAACCATACCGCTTGGGTGATCCGGAAACTCCAACGCCCAAGCCATCGCCACGGCACCACCAAAACTGTAGCCAAGGACAATTGGATTTTTCACGCTCAACTGGTCTGCTGCGGCTTTCAGCATTTGTGCTTGTTCTTGAGGCGTCTCCGCGTCCGTGCTCCACGCGCCGGAAAGGGCAGGGCCCGCCCGATCTGTGTAGCCCAAGCCCGGACGATCCATAACGATAACGCGGTAGCGATCCTTGAGTTGATCAACAAAATCGAACGTCCAATCGCGAATGTTGCCAGATGCGCCATGGATCAGTATTAAATCAGGCCCCGTTCCCGTAACCAGCGCATGCACTTGGCGGCCATCCACGTTAACGAATTGGCCAATGGGTGGAAAATTAGCCTCAGCTGCCCGTTCGTTTTTGCGCGCCATGATCCCCACAAAGGCAGAGATCAGAACGACGCAAATCCCAATGGCGAGAAGGCTAAGTCCCAATGTTTTCAATCTCGTAGGGCGTCGTTTGGTAGATTTCATTTATCCAGTTCCCATAGAGAAGATGCGCGTGACTGCGCCAGCGGTTTTGCGGTGCCGCAGCAGGATCATCTTCGGGATAATAGTTAACGGGTACATTGATCGCGGTTCCCTCAGAAACATCGCGATCATATTCTTGTTTCAGGGTGCCGGTATCATACTCAAAATGGTTAAAAATATAGAGCGCGCGGCGCGCATTATCCTCAACAAGGCACGGTCCTACCGCATCGCTGCCCAACAGCGTTTTGAGGCCAGCTTGGTTAATTTCGCCTGCGTCCATTTCGGTCCAGCGGCTCACGGGGATCACGCAATCGTCTGAAAACCCACGCAAATAGGGTGATGCCGCATCAAGGTTTTTATGACGGAAACACCCAAATGCCTTGGCATCAAGAAGGTGCTTCGTGACGCCATGAAAATAGTTAATCATCGCCATTCCGCCCCAGCATACACCAACTGTGGAATGCACGTTGGTCTGTGTCCACGCAAAAACCTCTCGCAACTCATCCCAGTAGGTCACCTGATCGAATTGCAGGTGCTCAATTGGCGCGCCAGTAATGATGAGGCCATCAAACTTCTCGCCTTTGATGTCTTGGAAGGGGCGATAAAACGTCTCCATATGCTCGGCGGCGGTATTTTTGGTCTGGTGCTCGGACATGCGGACAAGTGTCAGCTCAATCTGCAGGGGTGTTGCACCAATCAACCGCGCGAATTGTGTCTCGGTCTGAATTTTCTTTGGCATTAGGTTGAGCAAAGCAATTTTCAGCGGGCGGATATCTTGGCGCGCGGCGACGGTCTCGTCCAGAACGCTCACGCCTTCGCGGGTCAAAATATCGTAGGCGGGAAGATCCGCAGGCAGTTTAATGGGCATTTTCGGGTGTCCTTACCTAAGGCAGCGCAGCGGCGATCAGCTCGCAGAACTCGTCCGCAGAGCGGACTTTCATGACATCATTTGCATCAAGCGTAACGCCCCATTTCGCCATTGCTTCATAACGGGGTTGGCGGTGTTTCATCGCGCGCGCATACATCCAGCGGATAAAGTCGTCTGGATTAACTTCACTCTCTACTATTTTGTTTTCACTTAAATAAGTTTCCCAACAATCAGTGGTAAATTCTGTGTCATAGCACATTGGCTTGGGTGATCGGTCAAAGCGTTCTACCAATGATTGGCTATGGGCATCGCTGCCTTTAATCCAGACGAGAAGTGCGTTCTTGGTCAAAGCGTTCAAGATCGGATCGTTAGGATCAGCGGCATCAACCCACTCACAAATAGAGCCGCCAGTGTCGCAGACGAAATTATCGTAGCCGTAGATGTCCTCGGCGCGCTCCATAAACTCACTCGTGTCGAGCAGGGCTTGGGTTTCAGCCGCCTCAAACTGTTTTTGACGCCTCATATAGGCATCAAAGCTCAGGCCACCCTGCGCCTCGTTTCCGGGTTTTCCGGTATATGCTGCAACGGCAGTCAGATCGTGATCGTGAATATTTGGCGCAATATGGATGGCATCAGCCAGAAGCATTTCCCGCAAGAACGGGACTTTCATCGCTTCGCGCTTACAATTGTCGGCAATCGGTTCGGCCATGTAACGGGTGCCGATCCGGTAATCGATAGAGTAGTGAAACCATGTGCCGGTCTGCTGAAGCATCTCGGAAACATAGGTTTTGCCCAAGCCAGACATCGCAAACAAAACGATCCGCTTGTGCGGAGCATCTCGCCATTCTTGTGCTGAATTATAGAGCATGGGCTGCGCCCTTTCGGAAAATCTGCATGGAGACTTGAGATAGCCCTACAAAGGCACCGGTGCAAGGCAGCCCTTTGGAACGTAAATAAAGAAAACCCCGCCACTTCGGATGAAGGGCGGGGCATGTGGAGTTTGAGTTAGCTGCGTTCAGAAAGTATAGCCGATCTTAAGACCAAGCCCAACAGCTGAGTTATCGGCGAAGGTGGCATTAACGAGTTTGGTAACCGCGTCACCGAAGTCAACGTAGCGAATACCTCCAGAAATTTTCACGCCATTCTCAAGCGTGTAAGCGCCTCCAATAGCATAACTAACGTTACCATCCGTTGGCCCAAGATCACTAACTTTTTCGTCCTTAGCTGCCTCGTAGCCAATTGTTAACGATCCAGATAATTGATCACTGAAGCGGCGTCCTATCCCGATACTGTATGTGCTGACATCACTATCATATTTTACAAGTGTACCCGCATTTGGATCGTCATCATTTAACGAAAAGCCATTCCAATTTACGTGCCGAACAGATGCTAAAAGAAGCGTGTCCGCCGCAATGCCTGTCTGGAAATCAACGTTGAAAGATTCTGGAAGCGTAGTCGTGAGGCTACCTGCGCTGCCTGGCAAAGCAAGATCAATTTCGCCTGAGTAAGTTACTGCTAGCCGCAGGGCAATATCCTTGCTCTCATATGCGCCCCCAACAACAAACCCTGTACCACTACCTGAGGAATAGGTTGATGAATAAGCAGGTAGAGACGTCTGAGGCCGATTATATTTCCCCTTAACGCTTACATAACGCAGGCCACCATGAACACTAAAGTGTTCATCCAATATTTGTCGTCCAAGGAGTGTAAGGCCTGTACTGGTAACGCTTGCTGCAGACCCGCTCAAAGCATAGCCGGCATCCGCATAATTCACATCTGCGCCGAAAGGCTGATCAAAAATGATCGCTATAGAAGTACTCTCTTTCAGTTGTCTTTTGTATGCAGCGCCTACTTGGGTGTATGATTCTGCTACATTACCAGTCGGCGTAGATGCACCGGCAGAACCAGGCCCCGTTCCTGAGACCGATGGGCTGACAGAGCCAAAGCTGAGTTCAACGTGGTTACCCGCTTCAAACAACGCGTTGATGCTCTGTCCGGAACGATCCAATGCCACCCGCAGCTGCAAGTGAGGTCGTGGCGAGAAGTACTGCGCCTGCTGTTGTTAGCTTATTCATTGTCTCTTCCCTGAATGAACTTTGGTTTAAACCTGCTTAATTTGTTAGTAGGCAAGCGGTTTTCCGCGCAATTGTTACGCGGCGTTAATCAGGGGGTCCAGTATATTGACGCGGGTTGCGTGAATATTTTTCTAAGAGCGTGAATTCCGCGTCTCAGTCCAAATATTTGTGTAATTCGCCCCAAAAATGATTGCAGCGCCAACAAATACCCAAGGGTCCAAATACTCACCGAACAAGATCATCGCCAAGACTGCAATAAGAGGCAGGCGCAGGAAATCAATCGGCACCACCAGCATTGCAGGTGCTAGTGACAGGGCCTGAACCAAACATGCATGCGCCAGCAACCCTGCGAAACCGATGATGATTATGAACGGTGTCATAGCGATGGAAGGGGCTGCGATGTCACCGTCGATCCCTGCGCAGATTATGCCGAACACTGCTTGTAGACCGACCAACCACGTCAGGATTGTCAGCGTCGACTGATCGGCTGTCAGCTTTCGAGTGAATAGGATAGAGCCTGCGAAGAAAATCGCCGAACTCGCCGCAGTCAAAGTACCAACCGAGATGCTGCCCATCGTGGGGCGTGTGACGATCAGAACACCAAAAAAACCAATGAGCGCGACAAGGATTCGTATCCGCGTCAGACGTTCACTTAAAAGTAGAGGCGACAGGATAAGCACCCACAGCGGCGTCGTGAATTCTAGCGCAAAAAGCTGGGCGAGGGGGATCAGCGTTAGCGCATAAAACCAAAGGTTCTGTCCCATAAAATGACAAATGTTGCGGATAAGATGGAGGCTGAACCGATCTGTTTGAATGCGCCGCACCCCGCCAGACGCAAAAATGATCGTCGCCATGACAACAACGCCGACGAGGCTGCGATACGTCATGATCTCAAACGTATCCAAATCCACAGAGACGACCCGGCCGGCCAAAGCCATGGCCGAAAAGCTGACGACGGCGCCAAGCATCCAAATGCAGGCTTTCAGTTGCGATGTCATCTGAACTACTGCCGATCAGACATCATGCCCACCGGAACATCCCAATTATACCAGCGCTCGCGTAGAAAAATTGCAGTAGCAACATGGCTCTGTGACTGCACAAAAAGGCCCACAAGCCGATAGAAAATGACGAGATCAGCAGCAAACTAAAGCCCCAAAATTCATAGCCAGAATTTGAAGCCACCAACAATGAGTATGCAATGGCAGTTCCTACGCCAAACCATTCGAGTGCTTTTTCTTTCGTCATTTGGTTGTCCTATCAAAGTCTTAACCGTGCATAACGCCGACGCGCTGCAAAAGGTAGCTTTGTTCGCACAGCTAAAAGCTAAGCGTTCAAATACCCTGCGGCGAGCGAAATGAATGCGCCGACATGAACAACCATGATGGCGCGGTCTTTCCACATCACTCCGACTGCGAACCACAAGAAAATGCCGGCGAAGAAAAAGAAGATGTTATAAGGCACCATATTGAGGCCCGTTAAGCCGTAGCCGATCAACTGGATGATGGTTGCAATCCACTTGACCGTATCCACGTAGCGGCCCTGGATTTTCTCCGCAGGTGGCAGTTCGATCAGCGGCTCAACCGATGGTGCGTCTGGGGTCATTCCCATTCAATTGTCCCCGGAGGCTTAGAGGTAATATCGTAGGTCACGCGGTTGATGCCTTTGATTTCGTTAATAATCCGAGTCGCTGTTTCACCAAGGAATTCGTGGCTAAATGGGTAGTAATCGGCGGTCATGCCGTCGACGGACGTTACTGCCCGCAACGCGCAGGCGAAGTCATATGTCCGCCCGTCGCCCATGACGCCCACAGTTCGAACGGGCAGGATCGCAACAAACGCCTGCCATATCTCATCATAAAGGCCGTGCTTGCGGATCTGGTCGATGTAGACCGCATCGGCTTCACGCAAGATTTCAAGCTTTTCGCGAGTGATTTCGCCAGGACAACGGATGGCAAGGCCTGGCCCCGGGAAGGGGTGACGGCCGATAAAGCTTTTGGGCAAACCAAGTTCGGCGCCAAGTGCGCGGACTTCGTCTTTGAACAGTTCGCGAAGTGGTTCGACCAGCTTGAGGCCCATCTTTTCGGGCAGACCGCCAACATTGTGATGCGATTTGATCGTCACACTTGGGCCGCCACTAAATGACACGCTTTCAATCACATCGGGATAGAGCGTTCCTTGGGCCAGAAATTCTGCGCCCTCAATGCTATCTGCGTGTTTCTGAAACACATCGATAAACAGCTTTCCGATAATTTTTCTTTTGGTTTCAGGGTCACTTACACCGTCAAGCTCACCTAGAAACAGTTCCTGCTCATCGGCGTGGATGAGCTTCATGTTGTAGTTGTCGCGGAACATGGTCACGACTTCTTCAGCCTCACCTTTGCGCAAGAGCCCGTGATCAACGAAGACACATGTCAGCTGATCCCCGATGGCCTCATGCAGCAAAACGGCCGCGACTGAGCTGTCCACGCCGCCGGACAAACCACAGATTACGTTTCTATCGCCAACTTGTTCGCGGATCGCGGCAATGGCTTGTTCGCGGTACGCGCCCATTGTCCAGTCACCGGTGAAGCCCGCCATTTCAACGAAATTCTTATAAAGCGCCGCTCCGTTGGGGGTGTGGTGAACCTCGGGGTGAAATTGAACTGCGTAGAAATTACGCGACAAATCTGCCGTAATTGCAAAAGGCGCATTAGGCGATGTGCCATAAACATCAAAGCCCGGCGCAATGGCGGACACGTGATCCCCGTGGCTCATCCAGACTTGTTCTTTGCCCTCGGCAAACCAACCCTCAAGCAACTTAAGACGGGTGTCCGCGGGGGTCACAAATGCGCGGCCAAACTCGGCAGTTCCGTGACCTGTGTCCACTCTGCCGCCCAACATGTGCATCATGACTTGTTGACCGTAGCAAATGCCAAGGATCGGCACGCCCATGTCGAACACAGACGCCGGCGGGCGCGGCGAGCCTTCGCGGGTTACACTGTCCGGTCCCCCTGAAAAAATGACCGCTTTAGGCGCGAAATCCGCTAAAAAGCTGTCCGTCACGTTCTGATAGGGGTGAATTTCGCAATACACACTGAGCTCGCGCAGGCGGCGGGCGATCAGTTGTGTAACTTGGCTGCCAAAATCAATGATGAGAAGGCGTTCGTGGGGCGTGTTCTGTGTCATGGACGTTGATTATGCGCGAGTTGTGTCTGTGGCAAGAGAACATGTCGTTTTTACGCCAGAAGGGGCGGATATGGTGGCGGCGAACATCTGTCCGCGCACTAGGTTACCGCTCAAACGAACACAAAAGGGGCTCAGAATGTCTGATACAGCAACAACTACACGCCGTGCACGTGGTGGCGGAGGCGCTGCGCGACGTGCGGCGCGGACGGCTGTCTCATTTGATACGGCCAAGTATATCGAGCGCAACATCCCCAATTTTGAACTTTTGAGTGACGAAGCGCTTAGCATCATCGAGGAAAACGCGGAAACCTTGCTTGAAGAAGTAGGCGTGGCTTTTGTTGATTCTCCCGAAAGCCTCGAGCGTTGGAAGGCCGCTGGTGCATCTGTTGACGGCGAGCGTGTGCGGATACCGCGTGGATTGGCCCGTAAGCTGTGCAGCACTGCGCCCTCGAAGTTCACCCAACACGCCCGCAACCCCGAGCGTAACGTTGAGATTGGCGGCAATACCCTAGTGACCGCACCTGTCTATGGTCCTCCGTTCGTGCGCGACAAAGATGGCGGCCGCCGCTACGCAACGATGGATGACTTCGTTAAATTCGTGAAACTTGGCTATATGTCGAAATGGCTTCACCACTCTGGCGGTACGGTTTGTGAGCCAACAGATGTGCCTGTGAACAAGCGCCACCTCGATATGCTGCTTACGCATATGCTGTATTCGGATAAGCCGTTCATGGGCTCCGTGACCGAACCAAGCCGTGCACAAGACAGTGTTGAGATGTGTGAAATTCTGTTTGGCAAAGAGTTTGTCCAAGAGAACACAGTGATGACGTCGCTCATCAACATTAACAGCCCCATGACATTCGATTCGATCATGATGGGGGCGCTTGAGGTCTACGCCAAGAATAACCAAGCCTGCATCATTTCACCGTTCATCGTGGGCGGCGCGATGGCACCAGTGTCTGTCATGGGCACGTTGACACAGGTTTTGGCCGAAGTGATGGCCGGCATTGCCTACAGCCAGATCATCCGCCCCGGTGCGCCAGTTATTTTCGGCACATTTGTGACGTCGATCGACATGAACTCGGGTGCGCCCACATTTGGCACTCCTGAAGCGAGCCAGATTTTGTACGGCGCAGGCCAACTTGCCCGCCGCATGGGGCTGCCATTCCGGTCTGGTGGTGGACTTTGTGCATCTAAGCTACCTGATGCGCAGGCGGCTTATGAGACAGCAAACACGCTGAACGCAGCGCTGATGGGCGGTGTTAACTTTATGCTCCACTCATGCGGTTGGCTCGAAGGTGGCCTTGTTGCGTCATTCGAGAAATTCGTGATGGATGCAGATCAGCTTGGGACGTTGCACAAAATGGCCGCAGGTGTGGCCCATGATGAAAACGCCCAAGCAATGGGTGCGATCCGTGAAGTAGGGCCCGGGGGTCACTATCTTGGGTGCGACCACACGCAAGAGAATTTCAAATCGGCGTTCTGGAAGTCCGATGTGTTTGACTACCGGCCATTCGAAACATGGGATGAGGACGGCGCAAAAGACACCCAATATCTTGCATCGCAGCGGGTTACAAAGATGCTGAGTGACTACCAACAGCCGCAGATCAACCCCGAAATCAAGACTGCCTTGGAGGCCTATGTGGCAGAGAAAAAGGCATCCATGCCTGATGCGTTTATGTAGGCTTTTGGGTTGACCAATTTGAGGCGGTCTGCGCAGACTGTTTCTTTATTTTGAACAATGGCCGCCTCAATCAAGAGCGCGGCCATTATCATGACATGGCGCGATGGTTGGTAATTTGCGTTATGCGCTTTGCGCTGTTCGTTGAGTTGTTCTTCTGCTGCCATGAGGCGCGCCAATGCTTTTTCGCCAGTCACAGCAGGCTCGTTTTTCAAAAGCTCGGAGAGTAGTTTTTCACGATTACAAAGGTTTTTTGCGTTTCTTGCTGCGGCCAAAAGCAATTTGGGGCGTTTGATGCGGCTGAGTGTACGTAGGGCTTGGGTCATAGTGGTCTCCATAATCGTAACAGTCATTCAATTTACAAAACCATCATCACACAACCTATGCGGGTGTTGCGTGGAGAGTTTATGAGCGCGCGGACCTCTTACCAATTGTTATCAATTTGGAAACAATAATCGAATTGTGGCGATTTTGTTAACGCCTCGGTAATGTTTGCACGCTTAAGTTGCATTGCCCTGTGGGTAAATCAGTGGATAGTTTTTGTATAAGGGGAAACCAAATGTCTAGTGTTACCGTTTCCAAGGTTTCAGGCGCGTTGTTGCAGTCGCTGCCCGATTGGGTGCCGCAATCTGCCCGCAACTACATTCTACACACGGAAAAAGGGTGTTCGATCAGAGAGCTCGCCCGTGGTTTGGGCTGCCACGCGTCCACTATAAGCCGTCAGGTCAAGCGGCTTGAGCGCCGCCGCGAAGACATCTTGGTGGACGAGGCGCTGCGGACATTGGGTGCGACGGGGCAGGGCGTGGCGCCAACTGGGCCTTCGGGCCACAAATCTGCCGACATTGCAGTGCGCGTTACGGAGGCTGACATCTGTACCGACGAAGCGACAGTGAACCGCGAGGCGCGCCGCATTTTGCGTCGTTTGGTTGAGGCCGGTGCCGTTTTGGCTGTGGCCCGTGACATGGAAAAAGCCGTTGTGGTGCGCACTGGCGCGGACGGGCAAACCACCAGAACGGCGACTGTGGATCGGCCTGTTGCAAATGCAATGGCGCTGAAAGACTGGATCTCGTGTATCACACCTTCACGTATTTCGCGTTACTCTATTACGTGTGCGGGCCGTGCGGCGTTGAAGACGCTGATTGAGGTCGGTGATGATGCAAAGCTAAGCGTGCGGAGCGTAACGCAGGTTCATACATCTGAGACAACTGACCCTCGTGCGGCGCGCTATTCTCTTCGCGAAAGCCCACTTGTGGTTTTGTCGCGGCGCAAAAGCAAAGACGGTGAGGCGTTTTTATCTGATGAACATGTGTCCGCAGGCGAGCGTTTGCGTGAAGATTTTGAGCTGGCACAGATCGATGTAGGCGCAAATTTTGACTGGCAAGCAGCATTAAAGGCGCCAGAAGAACCTACGGCCACAAGTGATGCCCAAAAACGTGTGTTCGCCGCACTCAATGATCTTGGGCCCGGTCTTGGGGATGTTGTGCTGCGCACCTGTTGCTACCTTGAGGGCCTAGAAGCGGCCGAGCGTCGCATGGGATGGGCCGCGCGTTCTGGCAAAGTGGTGCTGCGCATCGCCTTAGAGCGGCTCAAGCGCCATTATGCAGATGTTTACGGCGCACACGGGCGTTTTGTGGGCTAGGCTGCCATTCGGTAAACACATAGCAGACAACACCGCGCACCCCCTAGGCATTGGCAAATTGAAGGGCTATATCTCAAATATCTTGATAACTGAGGTAGCTTCATGGCCACGCCCCGCGATCTGAAAATTCCTGCACAGCGCCACCCTGAAAAGCAGCGCCGTGCAGATGCTCCGCAGCCGAAAAAACCAGATTGGATTCGGGTTAAGGCGCCTGTCGGTGAGGGCTACAAGAAAACCCATGAAATTATGCGTGAGCACAAGCTGGTAACAGTCTGTGAAGAAGCTGGTTGTCCCAATGCCGGTGAATGCTGGAACCAAGGTCACGCCACGATGATGATCATGGGGCAGGTATGTACGCGCGCTTGTACATTCTGCAACATCGCAACCGGTAAGCCGCCAGAAGCGCTTGATGTGTTTGAACCGGGCCGTGTTGCGGATGCGGTGAAAAAGCTTGGGCTTAACCATGTCGTTATCACCTCCGTTGACCGTGATGATATCGAAGACGGCGGGGCAGAACACTTTGCACAGACAATCCGTGCGATCCGGCGTCAATCACCTAAAACGACGATCGAAATACTAACACCAGATTTTATTCGTTGTGATGACAGTGCTTTAGAAGTTGTAGTTAATGCAAAACCTGACGTGTTTAATCATAACCTAGAGACTGTCCCCGGACTTTATCCCGAGGTTCGCCCTGGCGCGCGCTATTTCCATTCCCTGCGCCTTTTGCAACGCGTAAAAGAGCTTGATCCGACGATCTTTACCAAGTCAGGCATCATGGTTGGCTTGGGTGAAGACAAGCAAGCGGTAGTCCAAGTGATGGAAGATATGCGCGCGGCTGACATCGATTTCTTGACGATCGGTCAGTACCTCCAGCCAACGCCGAAACACCACGCTGTTGATCGTTTCGTCACACCGGATGAATTCGCATCTTATGAAAAAGCTGCGTATAACAAGGGCTTTTTGATGGTTTCATCAACGCCGCTGACACGATCAAGCTATCATGCGGGTGACGATTTTGCGCGCCTGAAAGCAGCCCGTGATAAACGGTTGGCCGGCGCCTGATCCGGCCAATTCGTATCAATCAGTAAACCGTACTTTGCCAATATGGTTAAGGTTGCGATTGCGCTGTGCGTAATCAATGCCGTACCCAACAACAAACTCGTCTGGGATAGCAAAACCAACCCAATCCGCTGAAATATTGACCTCGCGGCGGCTTTCCTTATCCAACAGAACGATGCTTTTCATCTTCGCGGGTTTGCGCGCCTGCAGCAGGCCAATGACGTGCTTCATCGTGTAGCCCGTATCAATCAAATCTTCGACGACCAGCACATGACGCGCCTCAATTGCGCCGCGTAAGTCTTTGAGAATACGTACTTCACGGCTACTTTCCATGCCGTCGCCGTAGCTACTTGCCTCTAAGAAATCGACTTCCACATCAAGGTTCAGTTCACGCACGAGATCGGCAATGAACACAAAACTACCGCGCAACAGCCCGACAACCACAAGCTTATCAGCGGTAGCAAATTCTGCCTCAATCTCACGGGCAAGTTCCTCAATGCGGGCAGCAATTGCCTTGGCGGTGATCATTGGATCGATGACATAAGGACGCGACATATTGGGTAATCCCCTTGATTTTCGCGCGCGAGCATACGACATCTGGCAGGACTGTCATCAACGAAATTGAATCATGCCGACACATACCGACACAAAAACACTGCCATACACTGCGCAGCAAATGTACGATCTGGTCGCGGATGTGGCGTCCTATCCGCAGTTTTTGCCGTGGTGTGCTGCTGCGCGCATCAGAAGTAGGACGGACCAAGGAGCATCTGAAGTCATGCTTGCGGATCTGGTCATCAGTTTCAAAGTGTTCCGCGAACGTTTTGGCAGCAAAGTGGTTCTGTATCCGGACGATCAGAAAATTGAGACGACCTACATCGATGGCCCATTCAAATATATGGAATCAACGTGGAGTTTCAAAGACGTAGAAGGTGGTGTTGAAGTAACCTTCTTTGTGGATTTTGAATTTAAGAACGCCATTCTTCAAGGCATTATTGGTGTTGTGTTTAACGAGGCGATGCAGCGGATTGTGCGCGCGTTTGAGCGCCGCGCTGATGCACTTTACGGCGGCTAGAACGCCAACGGCCACCCCGAAGGATGGCCGCTGTTCTGTCTAGCAAGTTGGACGCTAAGTTACGACGTTGTATCGTAGGCGCGCTCACCGTGTACTGCCAAATCAAGGCCGGTTTGCTCTATTTCTTCATCCACACGCAGCGGGGTGATTGCCTTCACGATGTAGACCAAAGCGATTGTGACGACGGTTGTGAAAACGCCCACGATTGCCAGTGATCCAAGTTGCGCAACCCACGTACCTTGACCAACCAATGCAATTACGATTGTGCCGAAAATGCCGCCGACACCGTGTACTGCGAACACATCGAGCGTGTCGTCAATCTTGAGCGTGTTGCGGACCAATACGACGGCCTCTTGGCACAAGATGCCAGCAACGCCGCCGATGCACAGGGCCGTTACCGGATCAACAAAGCCAGAGGCGGGCGTGATCGAAGCCAGCCCTGCGATTGTTCCAGTCACGATCCCGACGAGAGAGGCCTTGCCGAACTTGACCTTTTCCCACAGCGCCCATGACAACGAGGCGGCCGCCGCTGAGATATGCGTGACGGTCAGGGCCATCGCGGCGCCACCATCTGCCGCCAGTTGAGATCCACCATTGAAGCCAAACCAGCCAACCCAAAGCATTGCCGCGCCGATCATGACGTAGCCCGGGTTGTGGGGGGGCTTGCTTTGTTCTTTGCGTGCGCCAAGCATCACCGCAATGATAAGGGCCGCGAGGCCAGCTGTCTCATGGACCACGATGCCACCAGCGAAGTCGCGGGCACCTGTCTCACCAAAGATGCCGCCGTCCGCCAACATGCCGCCACCCCAGATCCAGTGAACCACAGGTGCGTAACAAAGCAGCATCCACAGGCCAGAAAAGAGCAGAACAAAGCCAAAGCCGACACGCTCAACATATGCGCCGACAATCAAAGCGGGTGTGATGACCGCAAAGGTCATTTGGAAGGCAAAGAACAGAACCTCGGGGATTGTGCCGGCCAACGTCTCTGCGTCGATGCCGGCAAGGAACATCTTGTCCAAACCGCCCCAGTAGCCGCTTGTGCCGCTGCCAAAAGCGATGGAATATCCGAAGGCTAGCCACAATACGCTCATTAAACACGCGATTGCGTAGCAGTGCATAAACACGCTCAAAACGTTGCGCGAACGAACCAGGCCGCCGTAAAATAGTGCCAAACCTGGCAATGTCATAAACAGAACCAGCGCCGTCGCGACGATGATCCAAGCTGTATCTGCCCCTACCATGATACCCTCCTAAGGTGATGCTGAGGTGCAGTAAGCATGGGGGTTGCGCCTGATAAAGAGGCAGTGCGTGTATGTGTGTGCTTAAATTATCAGCAGGCTAAGTGTGCGTGTTTACTGTGCGGTAACGCAGCCTGTTTGCTTAATTAATGGGCGAAACGCAAAACTACTGGCTTTCAAAAAATCGTATCAACATCCCAAGAGCATGGTCCCGTGCAGCGCTCCGGACATGTGTCCGCCCCAATGCGCCAAACTCAATCGTTTCTGTGAGACAGGCGTCCGTCGGTTCGTCAAAAAGGGCAAAGCAAACGCGCCCCTCGGGTTTGAAGTCAGAGCCACCTGGCCCCGCAATTCCAGTGATTGAGACACTTGTCCGCGCATCAGATCGCGCCACTGCACCCCGCGCCATTTGCTCGGCTACTTCAGTACTGACGGCACCGTGCTGGGCGAGTGTCTCAGGGGTGACGCCAAGCATCATTTCTTTTGCGCTGTTGGCGTAAGTTGTGAACCCGCAAACGACCACATCCGAGCTACCAGCAACTTCCGTAAGCGCTGCACTGACCATGCCACCGGTGCAACTTTCGGCGGTTGCGATCGTACGGTTTACGCGCCGTGCCGCCTCAAGGGTTTTGTTGGCTAATTCAGAGTGCATGGGCGAGCCCCGCCAAAACAATTACCCCAATCGCTGCAAAAATACCGGCGATGACATCATCCAGCATCACGCCCCAATGGTCATGTCGGCGGTCTGCCATGCCGACCAACCAAGGTTTCCAAATGTCAAAAAGCCGAAAGAGCGTAAAAGCAGCGATCCATCCGGGCCAAAGTGCCAGCAGATCAGCGCCCGCAGCCTGTGCGCCGATTATAACGGGCAAAAGTGCTATCCATTGGCCAATGACCTCGTCGATCACAATAATAGACGGGTCGTGATCGTCACTTCCTGCAGTCATGATTTTCGTGGCCCAAACGCCTTTCGCAAACCCCACGACCAAAGCAACGCTGAAAAGAACTGGTCCACCAAGCGTGGCGAGCGCCCACCCAAGCGGAAGGGCGGCAAGCGATCCCCATGTGCCTGGGGCAGGGCGCATGTGGCCAACATAGCCCACGGTACCAATTAAATGAGCGAGTTGTTTCATGGTTTGATCAACGTGGCAGTTGCCAGTGCGGCGATGCCTTCACCACGCCCTGTAAATCCAAGTTTTTCGGACGTGGTCGCTTTTACGCTGACCCGCGTAACGTCGAGGCCCATGATCTCGGCCATTTTCTCGCACATTTGCATCGCGACTGGCCCGATCTTTGGAAATTCACAGACCAACGTGCAGTCAACGTTTGAGATGGTATACCCGCGCTCCGTCGCGCGGCTAACGGCGTGGCGCAAAAAGATGTCTGAGGCGGCACCTTTCCATTGCGCCTCACTTGGCGGGAAATGCTGTCCGATATCCCCGTCCGCAAGGGCGCCGTAAATCGCATCCGTCACGGCATGCATTCCGACGTCCGCATCAGAATGACCTTGTAGGGCGCGATCAAAAGGCACTTTCACGCCGCATAGAACTACATGATCACCGTCACCAAAGCGGTGTACGTCATAGCCATTGCCAACGCGAATATCCATGGCAGCCTGTCCTTTCAAAATACGTGCGGCGCGGGCAAAATCTTCGGGCGTCGTCACTTTGATATTGTCTTCTGAACCGGGCACAATCTGTACCGGTATATTTGCCGCACGAGCAATTTCCACATCGTCAGCCGCATCACCTTTATGGGCAAGATGGGCCTCTAAAAGGGGGGCAAGGTGAAACCCTTGGGGTGTTTGCGCGCGCATTAATGTGCTGCGATCTTGTGTGCCGGACACCTGTCCGCGGTCATGTGTCCAAAGCGCGTCGGTGACCTGAAGGCCCGGTGCAGCACCTTTGGCGGTGTTAAGGGCCGTAATTACCCCATCAATCACAGTATCTGAGACACACGGGCGCGCCACATCATGGATTAGAACCTGATCAAAGCCTTGTTTTTGTGCTTCTTTTAGTCCGCATAGAACAGATGCGTTTCGAGTTTCACCGCCAAGAATACGAGTGATCCCATCAAATGAGATACCCTCGATGTCACGCATAATATCATCTTGATGAAGCACCAGAATGATAGTGGACACGTGTCCGCAAACGCGAAAGCGGTCAAGTGTCCATGCTGCAATCGGACGACCTGCAACATACTGCCATTGCTTTGAAATATCACCACCGGCACGGGTTCCACGGCCAGCTGCGACGATAATCGCAGCGGTCTTTGGTTTGGTGTCGTGGGCAGTTGTCATGGGAATAGGATGTATCAATCTTTACGGGTGATACAACTGAAATGGCGTGCATTGAAATTGCAGTAATGATTAAAATATAGGCATCAGGCATTTTTTGTCTAATTTATGTGCAGTTTAGCATTGTGTGTGCTCTGAGGATCGCTAGGCATAGAAGAATGAACACCTCAGCCGACCGATCAACACCACTCAGTCTTCCAAACCCGCCGGTTATGCTTGCCCCGCTCGCGGGCATTACGGATTTGCCGTTCCGAAAGCTGGTGAGCAAATTTGGGGCCGGTCGTGTTGTCAGCGAAATGGTTGCCTCACAAGAGCTGCTGAGCAGTCGTCCTGGCACGCGCGAAAAAGCAGAACTTGGTGCCGAGGTTGAAAATACAGCAGTTCAGCTTGCGGGCCGTGATCCTGAATGGATGGCCGAGGCCGCGCGTCAGGTTGCCGACATGGGCGCAAAAATTATTGACATCAACATGGGGTGCCCCGCAAAAAAGGTCACCAGCGGGTATTCTGGCAGTGCCTTGATGCGCGATTTGGACCATGCGCTTAAACTAATTGATGCAGTGGTCGAGGCCGTGAATTTACCGGTGACGCTAAAGACGCGCCTTGGTTGGGATGAAAATCTGCTTAATGCGCCCGAGTTGGCGGTGCGCGCTGAACAAGCGGGCGTGCAACAGATCGTCATTCACGGTCGCACCCGCTGTCAGTTCTATAAAGGTGCCGCAGATTGGGCGGCGATCGGGCGGGTTAAGGATGCGGTGAACATTCCCGTCATTGCGAACGGCGATATTACGGATGCACAAACAGCGCGCAACGCGCTTGATCAATCAGGGGCCGACGGGGTCATGATCGGCCGCGGTGCGCAGGGCCGCCCGTGGGTTCTGGCCGAAGTTGCCCATGCGATTTACGGCGATCAATCTGCCATTGGTGCGCCGGATGTTCCAAGCGGTGCTGATCTGTGTGATCTGGTCTCAGGCCATTTTGAAGACATGCTGGCGTTCTACGGAAGCTCCCTTGGGGGGCGCGTCGCACGTAAACATTTAGGCTGGTACATGGATTTTGCGCAAACGCCAGCAGCCCTTCGTCGCGAAGTTCTGACTGCGGATTCAAGTGTCGTATTGAGCCTTTTGCCGCTCGCCTTGCAACAGCATCAGGAGGCCGCGTAACAATGGACCGCGCACTTTGGATATCACTTCCGTCGCCTGTCGTTCTTATCGGGGCTGATGATTGTGTGATCGATATGAACCCGGCGGGCGAAAGTTTTCTGAATGTATCGTGCAAGTCGCTGATCGGGAAGTCGCTCTGGGATACGGTTCTACGCGCGGCACCGATGGAAGGCGCTATGCAAAAGGCGCGCAGCAGCCATTCAACCCTTTACATCAACGACGTCATTGTGGGGGACGCGGGAAAAGGTGGCATGGCGTACAATATTCAGGTGGCGCCGCTTCAAGGAACGGAAGGCGGCATGATTATGCTGATGTCGCCGCGTGAATTAACCACGCGCATTGACACATCGCGGACATCCCATTCTGCGGCGCGGTCTGCGATTGGCATGTCCGAAATGCTCGCACATGAGATTAAAAACCCCCTCGCTGGCATAACGGGTGCGGCGCAACTTTTGTCCATGAACCTGTCAAACGGGGACAGGGAAATGACGGATCTAATTGTTGAGGAAACCCGCCGGATTGTGAAGTTGCTTGATCAAGTTGAGATGTTCGGGAACCTTCAACCGCCTGAGCAGAAAGTGGTTAATATTCACGACGTTTTGAACCGTGCTCGGCGGTCGGCGCTGGTCGGATTTGGCGCGCATATGACAATCGCTGAGCACTATGACCCATCGCTGCCATCGACCCTTGGTGACGCGGATCAATTGCTGCAGGTCATTCAGAACTTGCTGAAAAATGCCTCGGAGGCGGCGGACCGCCGTGGGGGGCATATCGATATTCGAACTTATTACGAGCACTCTTTGAGAGTGCGGCGCGCCGACGGTGAACATGCCCCGCTGCCGCTTCAGATTGAGATTATTGATGACGGACCTGGCCTTCCGCCCGAGTTGGAAAATGACATTTTTGAACCCTTTGTATCGGGTAAAGAAAACGGGACGGGGCTTGGGCTGGCGTTGGTTGCGAAGATCGTGGCTGACCACCATGGCTGGCTGCGGGTTGAGAGTGAACCCGGCAAAACGATGTTCCGGATTAGCCTTCCGCGTGCGCCCAAACATATGAAAGACCATACTGAATGACTGACAGCCAACTTATTGTTTTGAGGACTTATTAATATGGATGGCACTGTTCTTGTTGCTGATGATGATCGCACAATTCGAACCGTTTTGACCCAAGCACTGACCCGCGCAGGATGT
>Ga0209137_1001423_pt1 | contig 22688 bp, 26 predicted proteins | sample SaaInl5LU_22_DNA_FD_184642 | JGI IMG/M metagenome (GOLD analysis project Ga0209137, IMG submission 184642) | Marine microbial communities from expanding oxygen minimum zones in the Saanich Inlet - ESP_105LU_22_DNA (SPAdes) (version 2) | ecosystem: Environmental > Aquatic > Marine > Intertidal...
CCTTGGAATGCAATAAGCTTGCGCTTTGTATTGTAGTACCATAGAGTATAACCGTCAGTCGCTTGTGTGTAATCTACAAGCTGAATCATGTCACGGTCTCCAGTCCATACAATACAGTTTTTACCTTGGTTGTTGAGTTCGGTAGCGCGTGCAAATAGAATATCATCTGCTTCTGCGCCTGACGTCTGTTGAACTTGAACACCTTGCTTAGCCATAAGCTCGCGGAATTCATTGTATACACGGTATACATTATCCCAGTTTACAGTCTCGTCAGTCTTACGAGTACCTTTATACTGTGCTTCTGGATAGAAGTCTTTACGCCAAGATTTAGAATCGACAGCAAGTACGATCTCGTCGATAAACGGGCGCATCTTGCGAACTTCTGATGCAAAGTCAATACAAAGCTTACGCATGAATTGTCCAGCATCTGCATCTGTATCTAGCATCTTTTTGCCTTTACGGCGTGGCATTACGTATAATCTACTATAAACAAAGTAGTTACCGTCTATCATTAATGTATGCTTTCCTAGTTTCATAAGCTTATGTTTTTATACAGTGTAAATATAATAAAAATATTTGACACAAAAAAATTATTGGCGAACAATTGTCTGTATTTTATACACTAAACTTAACATTGTTATTACAGGATCAATAACATGAACTCTTTGAGCTTGATGTTCTGCTACTGCAATAATAATTTGAGGTATAAATTTGACAGCCGTCGACTTTTCTTGTTGAATATATTCTATAAACTCTTCTCCTAGTGATTGAAGGACATCGTCAACTCTGTTTGAGTATTCAGATACAAGTAGCTTATAATTATTAGCAGGGTCTATATTGTTAAAGATTAACTCAAATACATCTTTGTATACTGAGTTGAATCGCATTACATCGTTGACTGTTATATTATCAGTCCCCTGTGTTTTGTAACCCTGTAGTTTATTAAGAGTAGAACGTAGATCTGGGAAGTTACGACGAACAAACTCAACTAGAGCTGGTTTCTCGATAGTCATTCCTTCTTCATTACAGATATTATAGACTCTCTTAATGTATTTCTTTGTAAGCTCGGACTCTTCTTCTTTATCAAAGTCAAAGTTAAGTACTTCGAAGCGTGAAAGAATTGGATCCGGTAGCTTATTGATATAGTTACAAGTTGCAATAAATCTACTGTTAGATGCAAACGTCTCCATAGTTGCACGAAGTGCTTTAAAGAATTGATCTGATACACCATCAACCTCATCAAGGATAACTACCTTAAACTTATTACGATCGTCCATGATTGACATAGTAGAACAGAAGTCTGTAATTCTAGTTCTAATAACATCTACCGAAGTATCTGTTGACGCATTAATGTATAAGTATGGTAGATCATACTGTGCTACTAGAGCTTTAGCAGTAGATGTTTTACCAGTTCCCGGAGATCCTGCAAATAGCATGTTCTGTTGAACGCCATTTACAAATTTATTCATTACGCGATCTGGTAAGATTAAGTCCTCAAGGTTTTTAGGACGGTATTTTTCAGTAAAGAGTTGACTTATAGAATTCATTATGTATATTTTTACACTGGTTATACAGAGAAGGCCGCACTTTGTTTCAATGATAAATACTATATGGCACAAGCTAAAAAGATTCCATATTTCGAATACCGTGTCGGTGTTAAAGGTAAGCACGGCATATCATTCAAGGGCCTCTCTAAGAGCCACAAGCGCTTTCTAATAGACCATCAAATGCTTAAGAGGTATGTAAACAACCCTGGAGTTACAGCGGCTCTGTTCGCAATACATAAGCCGATCAACCACGGACTTAAAGAAAAGCTATTCTATGATAGAAGAGATGGTTCTCTTAAAAAGATAGACGGTATATTTAAGTCTTATTCTACAGTAGACTGGGAATGTGCTATATCTAGAAGACCTATAAAGAGTAGAATGAATGACTTTAGTCCTCAAAACTTTGTACATCCTGATTATTGGGATACATTATCCGGTGGTATTAGTGAATCTATTGTAAAGTCTTCAATAGAGTTTCGCCAAAAATGCGAAAAGCTCCTTCTGAATCAACAGAAAGAGCTTATGCAAATATTTAAATCTAACGCTAAACCTCGTAAGGAATTAGAGTAGTCTTGTGAATGCATCCTTAATAGAATCATTCATGTATTTTGATTCGTTTAGAATAACATCAGACTCATACTTAGAGATTAATGTATTGTACTTTGTGTAAAGTGTTGAGTTATTCTCGAACTGCCAATCTTGCTTTTTAAAGATTTCAGAAGATAGTTCGTTAAGTCCTAATAGACCTGCTCTAACTACTAAGCTTTCTTTAGCTGAAAGTTTAGCAAGTTCTTTCTTAAGATTGTTTCTAGAAGTTTGCATACCCTTAACATCTTCTTTATCTTTATCTATTCTCTTAGAAAGACCTATAATGCTTTTTTCAATTTTAGAAGGATCTGTTGCCTTTTCCTTTTCAGCTTTAAGTTGATTAATCTTAGTTTCAGCATCTTTAATAGCTTGATTAGCATCATCAATGTTTGATTCATAATCTCTAATACCACCTTCCATCTGAGCTATTTTATCAGCATTTGTCTCAGTTGTTGTAGTCTCAGCTGACGCTTCTGCTGGTTCCTCAGCATCTTCAGGCTTCATAGACTTAAGAATCTCAGTTTGTTCTTTCTGTCTTTTATCAAGCTTAGCTATTTGAGCTTTAAAATCAGCCTTCTTTTTTGGATTGTCTTCCATACCAGTAAGTCTTTTAAGAAGCTCTCTTTCACCTTGGATCTTAGCTGAAAGTCTAGCGTTCTTTACAATCTCACCCTTAGCATCAAATTTATTAGCTACTGTAGTTTGAATTTCACCAATCTTTTCTTTAGTAACTTTAAGCTTTGCATCTAGTGCTTTCTTCTTATCACCTTCCGCGGCATCCTTAGCCATTTCTAGATCTAACGCATTAATCTTCATTTGATTAACTTTACCTTGTGCTTTTTTAGCCTTAGGTGCTGTAATAGTCCACTGTAGTAATTTCTTTCCAGCTGAATCGCCTGCTTCATTTACCTCTTCAGCTTCTAAAGATTCTAGATCCTCTTGGATCTGACCTGCTAAAGTTTCTAGAGATGTTATAATGCTATCTACGTCAGATACCATAGAGTCTCTATTAGTTGTATCAGCATCGGCTGTTGGAACATCAGTAGCTACTTCAGTTTGAACTTCTGCATCCGCTTCACTTAGAAATGAATCATATGATTTCAGCGCTTCATTAAGTCTATACTTTTTCATAATTATAATAGTATTCTATTTACTTGTATTATATATCTGGCTTTATGGCATAAAAAAAGGGCATCCCGAAGGATGCCCTTAATATTATAGAATTAAATCGTTAGATTATAGTTCTAGACCTGTAACGTCAAACGCGTAGTACTGAGTCTCTGGGTGGAAACCTGCTTCAACTAGAGCGAATCTAGATTTAACAGCAACCTTAGGAGCCATTGTACCTTCTGCGATAGTCTGTACTGATTCAGCCATTAGGTATGGCATGAATACTAGACCTGATGAGTTACCATCACCTTTTCTACCAACTAGAACTCTGTGAGTTTCTACAGCTGGAGAACCCGCTAGTCTACCGTTGAACGCTAGTCTTGGGTCAGTGTATACGTTGATACCTGCTACAGAACCTACTGGGTAGATTGCACCTGCAACTTGTGAGAACGTGTTAGCCATTGGGTTTGGTACGAAACCAGCAACACCTTGTAGAGCTGAAGCCATTTTAGCATCAACTACTGCGAAGTTACCAGCACCTCTTCTACCTCTGTTAGCGATAAGGTTAGCAGCAGCTAGAATGTTCGTTAGAATTCTTCTGTGTGCATCACCTCTTGTATCACCACCGTAAGCACCAGCAACGTCTAAGTCTACGTTTAGAGATACGTCAGCTCTTGTTACGTTTAGGTCAGCTAGTCTGTTCATCTCGTCAAGGATGTAGTTGTTGATAGACTGAGTTAGTTCGTTAGTTAGAACTGATTCAACCTGAGCAACAGCGTCAACACCGAATTGCTTAAGATCTTGTACTTGCTCTCTTGTAACTGCAGCAGCAACTTGGAAAGTTTCAGCAGCAACTGATTTAGAGAATAGAGATAGACCCATGATGTTTTCTGGAGTCTGCTCACCAGCAACTCTTGAGAATGGAGCGCCGTCATTGTTAGCAGCAGCGAAACCTTCTACGTGATCTTCTAGAGCTTTAACTAGTGATAAAGAACCAGTGTAAGTACCTGCTTGGAAAGCAGCTTCTAGGTTAGTACCTGCTAGGTCACCTTCAAATTTGAAGATTGGCTTACCATCAATTCTTGAAAGACCGATGAATTCGAAACCAGCGTTATTAGCTAGATCACCATCAGCAACTACGTCAGACTTTGCGTAGTAAACGTTTGAAGCAGATGCAGCGTTTCTTGCAGCACCACCATCATATACGAAATCTAGGTAAGAAAGTAATCCCATTGGGCCAGCCATTGGTACTACTGGTACTAGATCTAGACCGATAGTTTGTGCAGCAACTTGCATTGCTAGAGGAAGTAGTGTAGGTGCTTTATCACCTGAACCTTCTGAACCAGCTACTGCCATGTTTGGTAGAGATGTTGCACCCATACCTTTTAGCATGATTGGAGTAACAGCAGATAGGTTTGCTTCTTCGTAAAGCTTGTGGTTATGACAGTATTCTGACATCCAAGCTAGTTTTGATGAATCGTTGATACCAGTAGCTGATTCGATGATCGGTGACCATGTTGCTCTGATTTCAGATTCGTTGATTAAATTTGCCATTTTATTATTTATTATTTTTTAGGCGTTTGTTTAATTCGACTTGCTTTGGATGTTTTGCTTCTATCATCCTTCGTCGATTTACTTATATATCATCATAATTTTAGAATATATTCCAAAAAAATGATTTTTTTAATTTTTTTATTTTTTTCAGAGAAAGAGAGCCTGAAAGCCCTCTTTAACTGATTGATTAATTAAATTAAATTATTTGTTGAATCTTTTAGCAAAAGCTTCAGCCATACCATCTACATTATATGTGATAGTTGATGCTTTCTCTTCTGTTGCTTTAGATTCTGATACCATTTCTACTTTTTCCATAACTGGAGCAACTTCTCTTAGGTCTCTTGTGTCCCAGAAGTTTTTCACTTGGTATGGAGAAGATAGCTTCACCATCTTAGCTTGAGCAGTAATTGCTGACTTCTTAGCTTCTGATAGTTTTGCCCATGTATCTTTGTATTCTGATGGCATAACTTCGATGAAGTAAGGTGCAGTTTGACCAGCTACTTCAACTAGTGCAGATTCCATTAGAATGTTGATTTGAGATTCTGTTAAGTAACCTCTACCTTCTACATTTGCTAGAACTTTAGACTTATCAGCCTCTTCTAGTTCATTGTATTTGTTCTGAGTTGCTTCAGATACAAATCTAAAGAAGTGTGGGTTATTGTTCTCTTTAACTGTCGCTTTATTAATTAGAGCAGATAGTTTTTCAGAGATTTCGTTCTTGTAAGCTTCTACAGCGTCAACAGTTTCTTCAACTTCTTCTTCTGCTTCTTCTTCTGCGATTTCAGAATCAACTTCTTCATCTTCTTCAGACTCAGTCATTGCGTCTTCTTCAGATGGCATATCTTTATCTGCAGCATCTACGATACCTTTATCTTCTTCAGATGAAACTTCTTCCATATCAGCTTTAATATCTTCAGCTTCTACGCCAGCTTCTTCACCGTCAACATTACCCTCTTTAGAGTTATCGCCAGCTTCAACTTCTTCACCTTCGATTTCTTCTAGATCTTTAGCGCCTTCTTCAGATTCTTCAACTTCTTCAGTCTCTTCTGCTTCTTCTTCAGCAACCTCATCCTGTTCAGACTCAGCCACCTCCTTAGCACCATCTTCGCCATCAACGATTTCGTCTTCTAGCTCGTCAGACGTATCTTCAGCTCTATCTTCTGCTTTAGCGTATTCTTCGCCGTCTGCGTCGATAACTTCTGGAGTTTCGTCTTTTAGTTCGTCTTCCATCTCTTCAGCTGGGATGCCAGCTTCTTCACCTTCTTCTTCGACGATTAGGTTAGTATTAACCGTTTCAGCGATATAGTCAGCGTATTCAGATACAGACTCAACATTTTCTTTTAAATAGTTTAGGTACTTTGTTACGTTTTCGTAATCAGTAGCACCTTCATTCATTGCTTCTGCAAGGTAGTTAGTGTACTCCTTGATTTTTGATGCAGATTCAGCAACATGCTCAGTATAAGCGATTGACTCATCTAGTTTTTCTGCAACGTAGTTAGAGTAATCAATACTCTTGTCAAGGTTTTCAGCAACGTATTCAGTGTACTGGATTCCTTTATCAGCTCTTTCAGCAACGTATTCTACGTAATTTGTAAGAGCGTTTACTTTCTCTTCAATGTCATTAGTAGAATCATTTGCTAGAGACTCCTTAAGAGACTTGATTTCCTCAGCTAAGTATGCAGAGTACTTGTTAAAGTCCTCAACACTTACAAATCTAGCTTGATTTTCCATGATTGTATTTTCGATTTTATTTTCTGTTTCGATTGTTTCAGTTTCTGTAACCATACCCCCTTCAGTAATTTCGAAGATTGAGATGTTGCTATCGTTTGATAGACCGTAAGATTCGTTTACTCTATTAAGTTGAGCGTTTTCAAAACCTGGATCTGCAACAAGGTCATATGTAAATAGCTGCTTGATTTTTACCTGGCCGTTTGATTCAACAGCACCCGCAGCTCTAGATGAAATTTGTAAAGGAACACCAGCATCAACTAAAGCTTTAGCTTGTTTACCAGCATCAGTATCTAGTAGTCTGATTTTACCCTTTACTTGTTTTGTTTCTTTGTCGTAAAATAGATCCTCAATAACGTGTGAAACGTTCTTTAATGAGATATCAAACTTAGCTGGGTGATCTAACTCACCTAGAAGCTTTGACGACTTGATTTTTTCTTGTAGAGCCTCGATCTGTGGAACATATTCGTCTTCAGAGTAGATTCTATTATTCTTATTTTTCTTATCAATCTCACCGAAAATACCTTCTAGTACATACTCGCCATTTTTCGAGTCAGACACTAGAGTGCTCGATGATCTTTCTAAGATTAGTAGATTATTGTGATTCATGAATCAAATATTATATTTGTTTATATATCAAACTTAAAAAATGTAAAAAACTTAAATTTATTACTAAGGCATATCAGCTAATGGATCTTCTCCACCTGCATCTTCCTCAGCTTCTTTTTCAGCTTCCACCTCTTTTTCCTTCTGCTCAGCAGAATACTCGTTCCAATATGCCTTTAGCTGTGACATATCTTCTTCAGAGAATGTAGTGTTACCATACTTATCATATAGCTTTTCTACCATTTCTTCTTCTGATTCAGAAGATACTACAAGTCCTAGTATTTCTTCAGATGCTATTTCAGTACCGTCTTGTGTTATTAAATCCTTAATAACAACATCTGACTCTTGGCCTGCTTTTACAGAGTCCTCATTAATGAACTCTTCAAATAGTTTAACGTATTTCATTTTAGTTTACTTTTTTTAGAAGCCACCCATGTCCATTGGATCTACAGGCTCTTCGTCTGCTGTAGCCTCTTTAGCTCTTGCCTTATAAGCATCATTTGCTGCTTTATCATCTGGAGTAAGCTTTAGGTACTTATCAACTAAGAAGTCTAGATCGAAGAAGTATTCTTCTTCCATTGTTTGTGGATCTGTAACCATTAGGTTGTCTCTCATCGTAGAGATAAAGTCTAGTCTACGTTCCATGATCTCCATAGTCTTAAGTTCAGCGAACATATTCTCTTCGTTGAATCTTAATGCAATCTGAGTTCTAAACTGTGGATCGTTCTCAAACTCTGGGAATTTAAGACACATTTGAATGTATAGAGGCTTAACAAGGATCTCTTGGAATGCTGAACGAAGTCTCTTGATAAACTTAGAGAACTTAATCTCATCTCTAATCATACCATCAGCGGCAAGGTTAAAGTCGCCACCACCGTCTTCATACATGAATCTATTATAAGGAATCTTTGAAACTTGCTTAAGTTTATCTGAGAAGTATTTTAGTGCTTCGACATCAGATAAATCAGGACCGTCACCTCCAAGGGTTTCGATTTCTGGTGTTTCACCATCCTTAGACGGTAACCAGTACTCTCTAGAGAATTGAAGCATTGGCTTACCATCAGTCTCAAGTGAACCTGATTCAAAGTCAAAGTCTACAACCTCTTTATAGTTGTTCATTAATTGTGAAAGAGACTGCTTTGCTCTTGTCTTAGATTTACCACCCATCGGGATAACAAACTTCATTCTAAACGAAGCGTTAGTTACAGCCCAAATAATTCTAGTATGCTCCATGATTCTCATCAGGTTAAACGCTCTAATTAGACGCTCAACATAAGAGACTCTAGATACTGTAGTAATCGATGAGTAAGATAAGTAAATGATCTGTGAGTCATATAGGACTCTTTCTTTCATCGGATCATCTTTAAACTGAATCCAAACTTTCTTACCATCTTCCTTATTAAAACCTGGCATTAAAGTAATTGGATCAATCTCCTTAAATCCAATGATTTCACTTTGATCTTCGTTATAGATGATTTCAAATGAAAGGTAACCATCAATCAAGAACTTTCTATAGAAGTACCAAGCTGATTGATCTGTATTAAATCCAAAGTACTGATAGATTTGTCTAAATGCTCTTTTCATGTACTTATCAACTTCGTCAGATACATCTAAACCGATAATATCTGGGTAAGCCATAAAGTTCTTATCATCATATACTACTGATTCATCACAAAGGATATCTAAGATATCTTCGATTTCATCATTCAGTGCAAACTTTCTAAGTTCATCTCTTTTATTACCGTACTCTCTATCAAATAAAGGAACTGATTTCCTTAGGTTTGTATCAGTCATTGAAAGTGCAGCAAATGCACCGTACATATCATCATTATCAGAACCCATAAGGTTCATTTGATTATAACCAAATGCATCCTCAGTTGGACCGATTGCCTGAGATTGGCGTAGAACCATATCGTCGTAGTACATACCAAACGACGAAAGACTCTTTAGAGCCGTACTTAGTGTGAATGGCCTCTTATTAGTTGAAAGAGGACCGTTTCTATCATTTACAAAACCTGCCATTGAATCAGTTTAATTTCTTTATATATTCTTATTATTATAATACTTTCTGAACATATACCTTATACGTCCAACTGAACTCCCTTCAAGTTCAATAAAGTCACATAATGCTATTTTAGCCCAGTGTTCATAAGATACAACAGATTGTTTAGCTTTTAGGTTTGGAATATATTGCCTTACGGCAAAACCAAAACCATACTTATCTAAATAAGCTTTTGCACCTTTATAGGTAAACCTAAGACTGCCTTGCACTGCTGCGTTTTCAGGAGCTCTTCCTGTTCGAGTCTTGATTTGTCCCATAAGTGTTGTATGGATATCATCCAATAATGTTTCTTTTACCTCTATTGGTAGAAGGTTCAAGTTTATCCCAACGTCATTACCTTTATAAGGATCTAACGCTAAAACTATCGGATTTCTATCCCACCATTCTAAGTCTGGTGTTACTGGTGTATCGTATCTAAAGACATAAATCTTTCCAGGTTGAAACATACCCGGTCTTTTAGCCACTGCTCTATTTCTAAATGCATTTAAAGATTTTTTATACCAATCTTCAGATTCTAATCTTGCATTAGCTTTAGAGCCATGTGTCTTTGTAAGATTTGCTATCTCTTTTTTTATACTACCCATTTTACTTTAGTGAGTTTTCTGTCATCACGACAAACCTCCAACCTCTATTCTCTGCGAAGAGTTTGGCTGCAGTATATTTATCACGATTAATAACATACTGCTCTGCTAAGAACTTATAGCTATTAATTGCTTTCTTGCTTCTTGTTTTAGGGGGATTAGGCTTCTTTATCTGAGCTTCTGGTTTGATTTCAACTAGTATATGGTCGATCTCACCATTATGCTTTTCTACCTTAATATAGAAGTCTGGATAATATGTTCTTTTCTTTTTATGTAGTTTAGACCAATAAGGAACCTCTACAGGCTCACTGGACCACATCATTACTTTATCATTGTTATCACACCATATCATGAACTTGCGCTCCCACGATGATCTATATATGATTGGTTGTGGTCCTACGTATTTTTCTGGTCTATTTGGTTTAAAGTAACCTTGATTGAATCCAGAGTTTTTAGAAGGTCCTACATTCTTTATTGACATTATATTGTGAAAAGACCACCATCTTCACCTGGCCTAGCACCAGCTCTATCGATTGACATTGTATCTTTGTACTTTGTAGGGTGGATTTTATTCCAGCCTTTTGCATAACCTCTTTTAGCAATCTCTGTGAAATATGCAAAGGCATTAGTGTATTTAGGGTTAAAGTTCTTCCAATACTTTAGAAGATCTAACAGTGCAAACTGAAGACAATCATCACGATCGGCTGAATCTACATAGACCATCTTTCTAATTGCTCTTTCAGCTAGAAGAATGAGCATCTTCTCAGCGTCTCTTGTTAAAGCGCCTTGCTCTTTAGACTTCACAATCTCGTTGTAAAGGTCTTTATTATTTAAGTAATTCTTTTTCTTAGCCACTGTTATTATTGTTGTTTAATGTGTATCATTATGGTTTATACACAAAAAAAGCCGCATTGTTTATAAATGCGGCTAATTTTTAATAAGTTTGAGCAGCCTTAAATGCCTTCGCCATCCTCTAACTCGATTATCATCTTAGGGATTCTAATCATTTCGTCCGAAGACTCTAGGTAGCTGACGATAAGGTCATCCTTACCTGCCTTAGAGTAGTCAAGTGCGTCGATGGCTATTTTAGTACCTGCTTTAAAGTCTTCAAAATCTCTTTTGATAGTTGCTGGTACAAAGCCTTCAGACCTTGACTTTTTCTCTTCTTCGTTTATTGAGAACTGCTCAAATGTTTTAGCACCTTTACCTTCTGATAGGTAATATGCTGCGTATTCTTCTCTTGATAGACCCATTGCTTCACAGTGAAAATCTATAAAATCTCTTAGTACTTTCATGATAATGACAGTAAGTATTTTAACTTATCGATCTGAGCTGTAATAACTCTTGCTAGATCATATACCTCTTCATGCATTGGATCGATAACTAGTTTAATTTCTGAGTTAATAACCTCGTATAAACTCTCAAAGAATTTTGCGATATTACCTTCAGAGTAATTGTTGATAGTAATAGAAGCCTCACCGAAGTTTGGTCTTTCTTTAATACCCATCATTACTTCAATAAGTTCGTCAACATTATTTAAGAAGTCTTCGTAAAACTTACCAAACGCTTCATGTTGTGCAAAAGATTCAGTTTGCCAGTGGAATACATGTGCTTGGTCTCTAGCCGCTAAAAGTTTTAGGGCAAAGTTACCAAAGTCATCTCCGTTAGGCGTCGATGCATCAAATGACTCGTTTAAAAATTGATCGAATTTCTTAATCATTATAGTGTTTCTTTTAACTCTTTAATCTCGTTTTCAAATCTTGCAATTTCACCTTCGATTAGATCGTCGGCTAGTTTAATCTCTTCAATTGATCTATCAGCTTCTGCAAGTAGACCCCTTTGATCTTTTAAGAAGTAAACTAAATCTTGCTTCTCTTCGATAGTCTTTAGAATCTCTGCTCTTTCAGCTGCTTCTCCTTCTAGAAGTTCTGAAAGGAATTCGGTTACATCAACATTAGTTTTTTCTGTAACATATTCTAAAGCTGTATTAGCATTGTTAGCTTTAAAGAAGTTGTAGATCTTAGCAGTTTCATTGATTCTTGAAATATAAACGTTCTCGCCTAATTTCATGATATCTACTAAGTTTTCATTCTCATGAATTGTCTTAACAAAATCTAAAGTAACATAGTTGTTAAGATTGTTAGTTGCGTTTACAAACGCTTCAGAAATTGAAGTCTCTTCATATCTGATAGTTCCAGAAGCCATTAAGAAGTTTGTTAGGTTCTCATCAAGGATCTCTGTGTTTCCAAGTAAGTACTTTCCTTCTTCGATTGTGTAAACGATTTTACTAGCACCCTTGTACCATACAATAGCTTCGTTAGTGAACTGGAAGTTCTCTTGAGCCCATGCAAGTGACATTAGGTTTTCAGAGATAGTTTCGTTTTCAGTAACTGTATTTTCTTCTGTATTTACAGTAAAAGATTTTCCATGTAGATAGAATTCTACATTGTTTTCATTAATAATATTAACTGGTGAAATAGTCATAGCTTTATAACTTTATTTGTTTATATATCTTAGTCTACAATCCTTTTTGGATTATCGTCGGACGTTCTATCAAAATCCGACTCTGGCGTGTTTGTAGGTTGAGTATGAAGTTCGAACATTCTATTACCAACATGCATTTCAGTTTCCCATTCAAATGTCGGGATATGTGAATTAATCTCTAGTGAGAATGTAACTTTATAACCTTCGTTAGAGTCAAATGAGAATTCTACAGGTCTTTCTGCATTATAGTCATCTGGCATTGAATAAGAAGCTGGAAGTCTATAAGAACCTTCATATAAATCACCAACTTCAACGTTGTATTGATTAGCCTTGTATAGTCTCTTAATGATTCTCTCAGTTACCTTAAAGATATCAAGTTGTGAAGATAAAACAATCTCTACATCTAAACCAATAGTTACTGGAATCATTGTAAACTCTGAGTTATACCCTTCCATAGCACCATTTGCATTCATCTTAGTATAAGAACCTCTAATTCTTTTGTTAACTAATTTAGATGAATCTATTGATAGACTTGAGAAGTTTACAATACCTCTTGGGACTACATCATAGTTTCCATCAGCCCTTGTACCATCAGGCGCACAGTTAAGACCGTTCTTAGTTAAGAATAAAAAGTTATCTTTTAAGAAGTCTGCATCACCTGCAATTGCATAATAGAAAGGTACGTCAACTTCTACTCTATCTGACTTATAATCTACTGAACCATCAGGTGCAATAGTAGTCTCATCGTTTCCAAGTTGTCTGTAGAAATAGACCTTATTATTTAGGTCTGCAAGAAGACCAATGATTAAGTGTCTTACAACACTATCATCTGAATTAAATTTTACATTGTACGTTGCCATAGATAGTATATATCCATCTAATCTATGGTCTCAATCTCGAATTTAGAGAATCCGTTATCTTTATGAATTGTAATAGTCTTATCAAAGATTTCGTGTGGTAATTGAGTGTGGTTAATTACGAATGTATTTAACTTGTTCTCTTTAATTACTTGAGCAAGAATCTTTAATATGTTATAGACTCCATCAGGATCCACTGACGACAATAACTCATCTAAGAATAGTAGATTAAGTTGTGGGAATCTAAGCTTTAAGATCTTAATGATAGCAATGATTATAATGAAGTCTGCTTTCTTACGCTCTCCAGTTGATAGAGTCATTGGATTAATCTCTTCACCAAGGTTAGTGATAATACAATCAAACTTATCGTTGAATCTAATATGGAATGGTAAGTGCATTGTGTTACCCATTGCAGCGATGTTTGTATTTAACCCAGGTAGGATTGTTTTAACTGCCATATTCTTAACGCCATCTTCACCTAAGATAGTTTCTAAAGTTTCTAAGAAGTAGTATTCATTTGTAACCTTAGACTTATCAGATTCTTTAGTCTCTTCTTGGTCTTGGAATTGGCTAATTAGTTTATTCAAGTGGCTAAACTGATCTTGGCTACCAACAGAGTTCTTAATCTTAATAAGCTCATTCTTAATATTACCAATATTAGTCTTAAGTGAAGCTACTTTATCTCTAATCTGACCTTGCTTTTCTCTAGCAGTTTGGATAGATGTTTTTATATCCATAACATCACCTTCTACTTTTTGCATCTCTGTAGGGATTGCTTCGGCCTTTATAGCATATTCAGCTTTCTTCTCTTGATGGAACTCAGAGTCCATAGGAGCTTCACATGTAGGACACGCATTCTTTTCATATAGAGCTAGTTTTCTTTGAAGACTTTCTAGCTCATACTTCATATTAGAGTAGCTATTGTTCTTTACTTTAAGGTCTTCCTCAAACGTGCCAATCTTTTCTTGGAACGCAGACTGAGCCTCTTCAAGTTTCTTTTTGCTTTCATCAAACTTAATAAGTCTTTCTTTAAGCTTCTTGATTTCATCTTTATTCTTCTCATCTGATTCTTCTTGTAGTCTATTAAGTTGCATCTTAACCTGAATGATAGACTCATTGATTTGAGTTAGCTCGGAGTCAAAAGAATCCATATCAGACTTAAGTGCCTTTCTATCTTCTTTAACAATTCTTTGCATATCATTTAAGACTGAGAATCCAAACATTCTATCAATAATCTGCTTCTTATCAGATGGAGACATTGTTAAGAACGACTTAAAGTCATTAATAGACAAGATAATAATATTCTTGAATACATGGTAAGGAATACCATATACTTCTTCTTCTAAATACTCTTGAACGCCGCGCTTACCAGCTCTATCGTATTCAACACCATTTACAATAACTGTAAATTTGTTAGGTGCGAGTCCTCTTTCAATAACAACATCAAGATTCTTGCTCTTTACGTGGATCTTTACCCATAGATTCTTATTGATTCTATTAGGCAAATCACCCATCTTAACTCCTTCTACCTTTCCGTATAGTCCAAAGACAATAGCGTTAGCAATAGTAGTCTTACCATTACCATTCTTACCTAATGTTAGGTAAAGTTCTGCACTGTCTTCTTTAAACTCTAGCTTCTGAGTCTTATTACCGTAAGATGCAATATTCTTGAATTCTACTGATAGAACTTTCATAGGTTAGTCTTCTTGGTGGTTGTTAACACACTTATTGTATACTACTTTTAGCTCTTCTTTAACCTTTTGTTTCATTTCATCATCTAATGATAGGCCATCTACGTAAGCTTGGAATAGGTGTTCAATGTTATAGTTCTTGAATTCGCCTTCAATATCATCCATATCATGTAAGTCTTTATCAATGATATCTTGCTCTTGATAGATATTAGGTTCGATTCTTCTAGTTAGTTGTTGCACTCGGTTAATTAGAGCACTCAGAGATGAGTTTGAAGCAACCTTAGTTGGAATGTATAGATCTACAAAGTTATTATTGATTCGGTCCTTAAAGTCGCCAAGGGACACATCATACAATGTCGTAAGGTTATACTTAACAAACTTAGGTGAAATATGATTCTCAAAGAACGTTTCCTCCATAGTTCTTAAATCAACTAAATCAAAGCCCTTTGCATTACCACTATCAGATCTAGTCAACTGGTAAGGTGTTCCAACCATTCTTAGTTGTCCTTTAGTCTGACGGTAGTGTATATGGCCAGAGTAGACTGCAGTGTAACGATCATATGTATTTGAGTCTGTTCCATGCATGTTCTTAACCTTAGAGTTAAGTGCAATACCTCTAACTTCTGAATGACAAAATACAATGTTTGCAGTTGGGTATTCAGCTAAAGTATCTGATTCATGTTGAGCATCAGTCCTCCAAGGCATCATTAAGATCTGCTTATCATGCCATTGCATCAGCTCGGGTTCTTTATAGATCTGAACGTTTGGAATCCACTTAAGAGTATCGATCGATGTAATCTCATTAGTCTTCTTAGCCCAGATGTCGTGGTTACCAGCAATAATATGAACTGGTAAAATCTGACCTAAGCGCTCGAATAAGTCTACAGCATAGTGTAGAACTTTTAAGTTAATCGATTGTCTATTGTCAAAAGAATCTCCAACCTGAACTAGAACATCACCCTCCTGTACGTTCTTTTTTAGAGTTGGTATAAACATATTCTCATAGAAGTCCTTCTGGATCTCTAGCCACTCATTAGAGTTTGAACGAATACCAAGGTGCATATCACCCAGAATCCAAACTCTATTTACAGGTTTGTTTTTCTGTTCTTGGGTAATCATTAAAATAACTTGTTAATGTTCTTAGACTTTAGGATTCCTGTCTTAGCATCAAGTGCTTGAATCAAAGACTCTTTAAATCCATTTGACAATGAGCTATAAAACTTGTTAGGATTAATGTTAAAGTAGTCTGATAGCTCACTAAAGATATCTATAATGCTATACTCTTTATTTAGTTCTCCTTCAATAAATTCATAAACTTCATTAATGTCTGATTTCTTTAGCTTACGAGAATCAGAAAATTCATCTAACTTGTTAAAGTGATTGAATCTACTAGATTCAATAAGTTCGTGAATATCTTTCTGTAATGAAAGTTGCATGATCTTATCCTCTTCAGGGCGATCGTCTGCGTATCTAGGACTAATGCTAAAAGATACGTTAGTATTTAGTTCAAATTCTGAACTCTCGAAAGAGTTGTCAAATATTTTATCGTGCTTAGTTCTCATTATAAGGAGTGTATGTTTGAACCGGTGATATCATCGGTTTCGTTAAGTCTCATGTAGTTGTAGTTAATCATCAGGCGGCACTTTGTACCTTTACCTTCACCATCACGCATCTTTAGAATCTTGAGCCAGTATTCATTGTTAGCTCTCATTAAATCATCTTGGATAATACCAAGCATTACATCTGCGGTATGAGATAAACCCGCAGATTCAGCAATATCTGTCATAGAGATATCGGATGCATTGTATCCACCTCTTGTAATCTGAGTTGCAGTAATAATTAACCAGTTGTTTCTTACTCCCATAGCTCTTAAATCTTCAGCAATTTGCTTAATCTTTAAGTAGGTATTTTCAGAGTTAGGGTTTCTATAGTTAGCTAAGATGTTAATGTAGTCAATAACAACACATCCTAGTTTAATCTTACGGTCTTCTTCGATCTGCTTTAGGTAAGCTTCTAGATCGATTACAGTAGCCTGTGATGTTGGAAACTGCTTTACAAACAATTGTCCTGGAGGAGTAAATCCATCACCAACAGTCTCAAGTTTACGCTTAATATGATCTTTGTTCTTAGACTTCTCTTGGTATTCATTCATCGGAATACCGAGTAAGTTAGAACCAATACGTTTTACAAACTTATGTGCTGCCATCTCAAGTGTGATAACTGCTGTATTGTGTCCCATTTTAACAAACTCAGCTGCATCATTAGCAAGGTAGATAGACTTACCAATGTTTTGCTCTCCAGCATAAACAATAAGGTTTCCACCTTTATCATAACCACCGCCAAGTGCTTGATCAATAAAGTTATATCCTGAGCTAACTTTATCATTCTCTAACTGGTCGTGAGAATCAGGATCGAAGAAGTCTAGACCTAAATCAGAGTTAAACGTTAAATTGTTTCTATCATTAATTAAAGACTTAACCTTACTAATGATATGGTCTGCGTTATCAGGAGTTACTTCAGTAGTCTTAATAAACTCAACAGTGTCTATAAGAGAGATATCGAAGTTACGCCACTTGATCCAAGATTCAGCTGTAGAAGTTAACCATTCTTCATCATATTCATTTAGGTTAACATCGTAAATAAGATCAACCATAGAAGGTTCAATCTTATCTTTAGCTTTAGAACGTTGCACAAGAAGCTTCATTTGCTCTTTTGATGGAGACTCATGAAACTTCTCGTGGAACTTATTAGATAGTTTAGAAAGCAGATCAATCTCTTCAGAGGTATAGAAACCTGTCTTGATAGCCTCTAAGTATTTAGGCTTAGATAAAGAGAGTTTAAAGAATATCTTCTCAAAGTCTTGAGTGAACTGCATATATTTATATTTTTACAACAGTTATACGCTTTGTTGCGTATATGTTTCAATTTGAATTATAACAATACTATTCTTCTTTAAGGGCCATTGGAGTACCTTGTGGTGCTGTTGTATATGGTCTTTGGTTCCAAAGATTAATTGCGATTGCATGCCTTGTACCTTTAGTAATAGGTTTAACCTCGTGAATATAATCTCCAGCGCCAAAAATAATAAGTCTATTTGGTTTTGCTTTAATAATTTCAGGTGTTGAATCAGGACCATCTGTATAAATTGCAAGATCTCCTCCTTCAAATTCTTCAATACCTGGGTAGAATACTGTACCTATTACTGGTGTTACAATTTCACCAGTTTGAGCAAATAGGGCTTCATCTTTATCGTAATGGAATGGAAGTACATCTTCATGTCCTAAATCTGGATTTGCACTTTGAATACCTGTCCAATATTCAAATCCATTTATTTCAAAGCTTTCACTAATTGGACAATTTTCACCCCAAATAGCTTCAATAAGTTTTTGTTTGATTGTTGGAATTTGTACAATACTTTGTTCCCACCAGCCGCCTTCCCAGTAGTAATATATACCAGGGTCTTCAAAAAGGGTAGGGTCATTTTTAATTTCGTTTAATAATTCTTCATTTAAGAAGTTGTCAAATACTGCTATCATGTGAATGGATTTATTATTATTTTATAAGCTTCTTTGCCTGGTGTATTATTCGTTTCTAGAATATAACCAAGTTCTAATAGCTTGTTGATTGATTCTGTTAGAAGTTCTTCACTAGTTTCTTTAAACCAGTATGTTTTTGCTGCATGTTTAGTAAAAGAGCCTTTATATCTGTCTGGATTCTTGTAAGCCAAATTTACAACATGGTGTAAAACATCAATAGGATCTGGATAGTTTTCCAGATCCTTCTCAATGCCTAGTATGTATTTTATAGGAAGCTTGTCCTCGTTAATCGTCAAGATCATCGCTATCTATAATTGAATCAAAGTCAACTCCGATATTTGTATCGTAATTAAAGATAGGACGGATCTTCTCTTCAATCTTCTCTAGTACCTCTTTAGTAAATACTTTATCAGTAAAGAATTCTGAGTTAGGTACAACTTCATCAAGGTGTTTACAGATCCAACCGCGTGCAGTTGATTTAGGAACCTTTTCACCTTTTTCTATTTTACCACGAGTAATACCGATATCTTCCCAATCAATATACTGTTCAAGACCAACATATGCGTTCATACCTTCAGTATAGTGTAGGTGAAACTTAATTGGATGTGGTTTAGCAAAACGGTTTTTGTTTGGCTTAGCAGATACGATAATACCAGCCTTTTCACCAGACTCTTTAAGTTGTGCTTTACCTAAGAATAGAACGATAGACGCTGCATATTCAGGTCCAGTTCCACCACCAGCAACCTGACGTGAGATAAAATCTTGTGTCTGGTAAGTATGGTTTGTAAACAAGAATGGAATCTTAAGGTCTGCCATTGGAGTCATAATGATTCTAAAGATCGACTTAAGGATCTTAGAACGTGTCATATCTGATTTCTCTGAGCCAGAACGAGCATCATCAATCTCTTTAGCAGTTGCTAAGTTACCTGCAGAATCAAGGATAATCATGACCTTTGGTACTTCACCGCCAGCAGCTTTAACCTCTTGCATTCTACCTGTAATAGTAGTAACCGAAGTTCTAAACTCTTGTACTGTATTAGTTGGTTGGTAGTTTACCTTGTTTGTATCAATACCAAACTTCTTCATTAGATCTTTATCAACCGCTGCTTCTGAATCATAGAATACTACGTTGTATCCCATCTTAATAGCTTGTCTAATTGAGTTTAAGATCAAGAAAGTCTTACCAGTTCCTGAAGGACCTGCAATTGAGCAAGTTCTGTTGTTAGGCCATCCACCGAAAAGTGAACCGCTAACACATGCATTTAAGTGATAATTACCAGTGTCAATCCACTCTGTAACATCACTAAATGTTGACTGCTCCATAACAGAACCTAAAGGATTAATATTCTTTAGTTCAGCATTTAGGTCGTCGAATGTAAATGTTTTAGATTTCGCCATCTTTTTCTTTAAATTGTTCTGTTTCTTTATTACGCAAGTTTTGAAGCTCTTTTAGCAACTTTCCAGCTGCAGCTTCCATTTCATCCATATCTGTCTGAAGTTTATTCAACTCTTTATAGATATGGTTATATCTTTTCATAAAGTACTCTCTATCTTTTGAATTCTCTTCAGACATAATATTAATATGTTGCTGTATTTCCGTGAATCATTTCCCATATAATGCTGCGTACTTTACCACCAAATTCCTGGTCGTTTGGGTACTCTACATGAAGTTCCATGATTTGTTTTACTATTTCTAGTGCGTTATTGTCTTCCATTGTAGTTATACTGTTTAATTATACAATTGTTTCTAAAATAATGAGGTTGAATAGATTAAGTTACGGTTGATAGTGTGTAAACCAACAGCAACTAGTACTCTATTTAACGGGTCAATGACTGCTTTCTCAAACTGTGTCTCGTAATCAACTGGCGGTGCTATCTCACTAGGGTGATCTCCTGGAAGATATGCAAACATATCTGATAGACCATTAGTTCCAGATGCATGATAGATCTTAAGCTTCTCACCATTACCAATCATTCTATACTTCTGCTTGTATTTTGAATTGTTATTCATCAAGAAGTTGTAGTATCCCGCTGCTTTTACGTTTGGCGGACACTTTAGACCGGTTTGGAATTCAATATGATCGTCAACAATATACTTCTCTAAGTTATTTGTTCTCTTATTGAATGAGATATCATCGATCTTACTAAGTTTAAACTCTTTCTTAGCTTGTTTAAGGAACTTACTTAGTTTCTCTAGGGTTTCTGCAGTTGGTCCAGAAGGTTCCGTGAAAAGGATCTGTAGAGCTTCTTGTAGCTTACCACGTGCAAAGGTTGGAGTTGAAGATTGAATCGTATCAAATCCAATGGTCTTTACCTTAGAAAGAGGTTTGTGTCTTTGAGTAGTTGGAAGCTTATCATCCCATGCAATATCTTGGATGTATTTCTTCTTACTCATCCAGATTCCTCCATAAGCAACTGTTTCCAGTTCGAACTGTAAGAAGTTATCAGTGTTAGTTGCAACAGCATACTTTTCCATAGTCTTTACGATATAAGCATTAAGTCTTTTGTCGTAAAGGTCTAAGATAAATGTATCAATAGTAGGGACTTCAAAGCCCTCTTTCCATTCGATACTATTGTAAAGTTCCTGAAGCTGTACATAACATGAATCAGTATCGATATAGATTACTGCTGGTTTATGACAAGGTCTTGTAACATTAGCAACTCCAAGTAATTCATGAACTTGAGTATCTTTGTGCCAAAAGTCCTGAACATACTTATTTAAGATCTGTTCAGAGTATAAGATTGCATTTTGGCCTTGTAGAGTAATCGACTCTGCAATATCAATATTAAAGAAGTGAAACCATTTATTACCAAAGGCACCATAAATAGAGTTAAGTGTTACCTTAACCGCTTGCTCGTAAGCAGTGTACTTAGCCGACATCATATCGTAATGTTCGGCTAAGTACTCTAGTTCTGCTTTATTAAGAGCATCTAATGGTTTTTCGATTAACTCCTCAATATTCATTATTCAGCTGTTTGGCAAGTTGCAATAGTCAATAGAGTGTTTGTGTCGTTTGAACGCATAACCACTTTATTGTTTGAGACGTATACATTGTACTCTTCACGATCTAATAGGTTTAGATACTTCTTGTACAAGGTTGCGTCTGATGCCGAACCGTTGAATGCTTGATTTGCTTGGTAGTTGTAAGTTTTACCTTTAACACGAACTTCTTCATTTGAAGCCGTAATAGTGAAAGTCTCTTCTTTATCAAGAGAGAACAGTGAACGAATCTTAGCTAGAGTAACTGTATCTAGTACAAAGTCAAACTGAGAATCATCGCGAGCGAAGATAGCTTCGATTTGTGCATCTGTAAGATCTTTGAATCCTAAAGATGGATCTGAACAAGCTAGAGTAATCTCTAGTTCGTCATTGAAGATACGCATTGAAGATGCTGTAAAGTCTTCTTCGTTCTCTACGAAGTTGATTTCACCTTGGATCTGATCCGATTGGAACATCTTAAGTGCATCTAAAACTTTAGTTCCATCGAAGAATGCAACTTTTAGTTCTTTACCTTCTGGAAGATCTCCTGCAACTGAGAATAGATCTTTGATTTCAACACTATGCAATTTAACTGCATCACGTTGTGGTAAATAAACCGCTGAAGTAATTTGACCATTACGCATCTTGAAGTACAAGAACGTGTCAATTACTTTTAATCGATTGATAAAATCGACGAAACCATTTTGGTCTACTTTGTTAATCTGTAATTTCATTAGATATATTTTTTAACATTTGACTGTTATATGGAGTAATAATGGATTGTTTCAATAATAGAAGAGAGGACCGAAGTCCTCTCTGTATTGTCGCTTTGTTTTTTATTTAGTTAGACTATCTAACCTTTGATTAATTTCGGCAATATGTTTAGAGACATTATCTACCATTTTGTCTGTGCGAGAATCGACATAACCATATAGCTTGTCCATTTCTCTGTGTGAATTATCATGTAGTTGGTCTACATATTCGTGAAGTTTGTTGACTTCTAAATCTATACGAGATTCGACGGCATCAAAGTAACGTTCTACCTTTTCAATGTAATTTGAAAGGTGGTTTACTGCTTGGTCTAAACGGTCTTCAACCATTTGATCCATTTCTCTTTTGATCTTAAACACGCTCACAACAGCAACTAAAGTTACCACTGAAAGCATACCTAAAATGAAATAAAGTGTTTCCATAATTTTGTATTGTTTTTTACAGCGACAATACATTTATTATATAAATTAAAGTATGATTGTTTCATAAAAAGCGAAGCCAGGAAGTAGCGAACCCCTGGCTTCTATTCCGTTACTATGAACGGTCCTAAGGTGTGGTCTTCAAACCACACAGTCGGTTATCCATCACATGAT
>Ga0209137_1001429_pt1 | contig 22615 bp, 28 predicted proteins | sample SaaInl5LU_22_DNA_FD_184642 | JGI IMG/M metagenome (GOLD analysis project Ga0209137, IMG submission 184642) | Marine microbial communities from expanding oxygen minimum zones in the Saanich Inlet - ESP_105LU_22_DNA (SPAdes) (version 2) | ecosystem: Environmental > Aquatic > Marine > Intertidal...
AAATAACCAACAAACCAAATAACCAACAAACCAAATAACCAACAAACCAAATAACCAACAAACCAAATAACCAACAAACCAAATAACCAATCAAATAAAATAAAAATGATTGTATCAACAAGATATAGAATACAATACATACAATAATAATACAAGATGCAAGAAGTCAAGCCAATTTTACTAACTCATAATTCTCATACAAGAGACAACAATATCGAATTTATAGAAGAAGGTCATATATACAAGATACACGACGACAAAGACAGCAAATATACCTCAGTAACAACCTGGGTTCATAGTCATTTCGAAAAGTTTGACGCAGACAAAATTATTGAAAAAATGTTCAAAAGTAAAAAATGGAATGAAACACACAAATATTGGGGAAAGAGTGCAGAAGAAATAAAAGAAGAGTGGAATAATAATGGTAAGAATGCTTCAGCTGCAGGAACCAAGTTGCACTACGAAATAGAATGTTTCATGAACTCTACAGACTTAGAATATCCTTACACCCATAAAGATTTATATGATTGGTATGTATCCGCAATAAAAGAACCCAGCGAATACAAGGAGTGGAGATACTTTTTGAATTTTATTCAAGATACGCCAAATATGAAGCCGTACAGAACAGAGTGGTATGTTTATCATGACGGCTTAAAATTTGCAGGTTCTATAGACATGGTATACGAAAACCCAGACGGAACGTTAAGTATATATGATTGGAAACGTAGTAAGGAGATTACAAAAAAAAATAACTTCAACAAGTTTGCAAAAACAGCGAGTATATCGGAGTTACCTGATACAAATTATTGGCACTATTCGCTTCAATTAAACACTTACAAGGCAATATTAGAGTCGAAATATGGTAAAAAGGTAAAGAATATGTTTTTGGTAAGATTACACCCCGACGCAGAACAACAAAACTATGAGTTATTAGAAGTGGCGGATTTGTCGAGTTATATTACAGAGATGTTTGATTTGGTGATTGAAGAAAATAAATCAAGCTAATATAATCATATAATCATAAAAATAATTATATAATTTAATATTACTTAAATATTTGTTAATGTATTTAATATAAATAGTTAATGTTACCAGTACTGATTAGTAATGTATTCAATATGTATAGTTTTTTTTCTAGTGATATAGCGATAATACCTGTTACATTTTTACATGGAGGAGTGATACTTCTATACGCATATCTTTACATTTATTTGATACTATTATCGCCTAGGAAGTATCATTTGAATATTGACAGTAGCGATGATAGCGATAGTGATGGTGATAGTGATTACACAACAGATGACGAAAATAAAAATGTAGATGACACAGTTGCAAATACAAAATTCAACAAAGATTACGAACACAAATACAAAGAACAATTAGAGACGTTAAAATCCACATACACGTTTGAGGTTACACAAGAAGAAAAGGTAATGATAAACAAGAAGGTCGACGAATTAATGAAAGAAGAACGTAACCCAAAACCTTCGACAGAAGATATACGAAGTGAAGCAGAGGGATTGGTAATAGGTAATAGATGGTTACCTTTAATGAACAGCTATTTATTTGAGTCCACGCCTTTAGGTAATGTGCTTATGAGATATAACCAAAACCTAGAGGCATTTGAGTTTTATAGTGACAACACAATTCCATATCGTTTTTTAGAAACGGTTAGCCGAAAATATGTAGTATTAAACAACTGTTTACCTTTGTATGTTGACATGTCAGAAGTGTTGAAAGAGAGTGAAGAAAAAATGTTATTAGAAGAGAGTAATAAAGAGAAGGAGAAAGAGGCAAACAAGGAAAACCCAAAGGATGAAAAACGAAATGTGTTTGCAAAATTGAAGCAATATAACAACTCAAGTTTTAGTACTTCTATGAAAAATATCCCTCCGTCAAAGAACAATATTCCAGGTGCCAAGGTGCCACTAGAGACGAATAAGGACAAAAAAATGATTCTGAAGGATAAGTCGAATCGTTACAGCTATCAAGGGAAGATGGCAAACTTTCAAATGATTAAACAGGTAGACAAGAAGATTACAAATAAGAAGTATGGTATTTCTTTCGCGGATTTTAAAGCACAACAATTACGAAAATAAAGTGTCACAAATGCAAATACATATACAAATACAAATACAAATACAAATACAAATGCAAATACAAATACATATATCAATAATACAGATGAACAATAATGAACAATAATTAAATCTTATGATAATATAGATAACATAATTAGAATGGTAAACAATAAATCAAAACGCAGATATCCACGTGTAATGACGGATGGTGATATTGTGGGTATTAAAAAAACCATTAAACAATATTCGAAACTACTAACCGAAAAAAAGAAAATTGAGGAGCGTACACTGAGTAGTATAAACCATTTTATGAATCATACGTCACATACCTCACACACGCTAGATATGAATGTTGGAGGTAACAATAATAAACAAAAAAAGAGTCGTAAATATAGACGCAACAACCAGAGAAAACCAAATAAAAATACAAAAAAAAAGAGTCGTGTTCAATATATAAAATTTCAACGTAAATTCTCAACGCAAATAGTATAAATATCCACTAATTAATACTTATACTATTATAGAAGTATACATTTGTATATACTGCTCCTTCGTATATGATGTTCCTTCGTATATAGTTTATTTATTGACTACTCTTCCATTTTTCAAAGCCGTTGCTTTTCATTATGTTAAACGATGTACCCAGATGGTCTTTTGCTATATTGTAAGTTTGTTGTTGTGATTCATCTAGTTGGCTGAGATATTTATAAATAAGTTGTTGATCTTCGGGTGTATACTTGTGTATATTATCGGTCACTTTTACAGGTAATTTATCAAAATCAAGTTGAGGCACCATAATTATAACTATAGAAAATGTTTTTGTTTAAATGTATTGATACACAAAGTATTTCATTTTTATTATATATTATTTAAAGTACAAATAGATTAATATACAAATACGAAAATAGAAATACTAAGTACATAAATATACAAATATACAAATAGTAAAATAGAAATAAATAGTGATTATGTATATATGAAAAAAACGAAAGATTCTAATGACAGTTTAAATCATCTCTTTTATCGCGAATACGAAGATCAATTTTCGTATACTTCCTTTACAACAGAAACTGATTCAGGTAATTCGACGTCGTTGTACATTAATAAAAAACTAAATTATGCTGTACGAAAGGTTTCAATCGATAAAGATAAACATTTACATGTCCCAAGTTCAGGTAATCATCGTATCTTTTGGTTGATAGTTTCTGGGTCGGGGAAATTTCGTATTGGGAATAATTTTTTTACTGCTTCGGATGGTATACAAATATATATTCCACATAATACGCTTTATGACGTGAAAAATATAGGCGAAAAATCTATGGAAATAGTAGAGACGGTTATGGATATTCATGGAGACACATGAATCAAAAAAATAACAAAAATAAAAAGAATAAAAATAAAAAATGAATACATTATTCAATTACTTATAAGGTAACAACAATATACATATAAATTATATACAAAATGACTACAAATATTGAAAATAATACATATAGATATGAGTTCAGTAAAGAATTTATGGAAAAATTATATTATTTTTCAAAAATTCACGAATATGACGATTTAAAGGATTACAAGGATGCGTGGGATGTATGGGTGAATGACAACATACAGGAAATCATGATAGAAACAAGAATGTTAGAATCAAACGGCTACACTAATAACGTGTTGAACAAAATGTACAAAAGCGCAAGATACTACTTACGAAAGAAGAGAACTACTGAAAAAAAGGAACCAGTAAAACGTAGACCTTATTCTGGTGTAGACAGAAATCTGTTGAGAATAATGGATAACTATATTAGTTCTAGCAATTCAAATAATTCAAACAACAAAAAAAGTATAAAACCTTCAGAATCGTTTGCATCGTTTTGCGAGATTCATAGTAAAGATATATCTGATGTAATCAACAAGATAAATGAGACACAAACCGATGCCATTTCCGACTCTATCTCACATTCTATACTATCTTCTATTTTAATGGATAAAATAAAGAAAACTTACAAAAATAGATATTTTATATATTCAAAGGCAAATAATAATTAAATACAATTAATTAAATACAAATAATTATTTATTAATAATATTAATATTATGGACGTAAATTTATTAACTAAAAATTTTTTTATTTGTCATGGCAACAATTATGCAACCAACTCAACGCAAAAAATAAATAAGAACGATACAAAATATAAACTAAAAAGGAAGAATAATGAGGTTACCAACGAGATACAGATTTCTGTTGAGCTTAATAAAATACCTTGTCATTTAACAAAGTATGAATCAATAATCGACGTTCGAAGTTTGACAAATAGCAACAAGGTTCCAGATTTGTTTAACGAAGACCCGAACAATTACCTTTTAATAAAATACAATAGTATTTCATCCTCAAACGTCCTTTATTTGAAGGACTATTTACAGGAAGAAAAACATAAATGGAATGTAAGAGTAATAATATCGAGGTCACTTGAAAGTTACAAATCAATACTAAATGGCTTGCTAGAATTATCGAATAATGGTATAACTTTTTTTGATTTGACACCTTATGATAACATCATTTTTGTGGGAGATAAACCTATTCTTAGGCGCTTTGAAAATAGTATATTACACAAACAGATACATAAACAGATACACAAACAGATACATAAACAGATACACAAACAGATACATAAACAGATACACAAACAGATACATAAACAGATACACAAACAGATAAGTGATGCGTATATCGTGAACCTCATCAAGAATATAACCAGTTTTACACACAAACCATTAGAGGTACATCTATTATTTTATTTGATCGTTAATAATAAAAAAACACTAGACGTTGAGTTGTCGGAAGTGGTGGTCAACCATTTTCTGGAAAATATGAATACATTAACCCTTTTTTCACAAGGTGTACAAAGCAAATATCGCACGGAGTGCAAAGAGTTTGTGAGCTCTTATATAGGTAAAGAAACTAGCTATATTGTAAATGACGTAATAAAGTATTACTATACATGGGACAATTATGCGATGAGTGTAATATACCTGCACATATTTGGTACGATGTTACGAACATTATCCCTGAGTAAAACATTCATTCATGATCTGGTAAGCTTGCTTTATAATAATATATCAGCTTTTCCAGATAAGAGAAAAACTATCAAGGATACTATCGATATTTATTATCGATTATTTTACAAATATGATAATTGGGGATTTGTGGACGATATATCAGAAGAATCGATTATGAAATTGCACGACGCGTTATGATTATAGATGACAATTTTATAATTTTATAATTTTATAAAATATATTATTACCGATAAAATATATCTGCAATAATATATACATATTTGGTTCTATGATGATCAATCATTCACATATGAACACTAACTCACTCACACTTACACTCGCTAACATACATATCACCATATTTTGAAAAATCAGCCAAATTTACATCATATAAAGGAATAATCGAAATTTCTTTTACCATTCCTAATACATCTGATATAGTGTCTTTATAAATAACCCCAACCACACCTAGATATAGGACTAATATATCAATCATTACGTTCGCATGCTGCATTAGTGTTATTAATTAAATATAATATTTATTTCTAAGTAATTTGATAATTAATTTGATAAGTTAATTACTGTTATTTTTGTTGGATTTTTTGTTTTTTCTTCTTCTTTTCTTGGTTGCATTCTTAGCTGTCTTATTTTTCTTAGATGAGGACTTGGATTTTCTCTTTACAGTATTAGAGTTGCTTCCCATCTCTCCCTTGCGTTTACTTGCTTCCTTCAAAGCATCCTTGAACTTGTAGTTTGGTTTATGTTTGTTTTCGTTGTACACTTTTTTCACAAATATGTTCCATGCAGAAAGTTTTCTAGCCATTATACATTACTCCTATATTATTATTGTATGGAAATTGAATTTAAAAAAAATGAAAGTAATTTGCTTGAATTATACTAGAACAAATATAATAAGTACAACAACACAGATCAAAAAATAACAAACACATCAAAGACAACAATAATAAACACAATAAATACTATATTCAGTAATAAAATAATGTCGGGAACAGTTAGATTCACAAGATATTTGTACGAGGTAGACGAAGTAAAGGTATCTCTTCTTATTGCCTTACTGAAGAAGGATGTTGCTAAAGCCGAGTTTTGGATGTTTGAGCTGTTTTATTCTGGGTATGTTGAAGAATTAACACAGTTAATATGGAAGATTTATTATGATTTCTATGCATCGTTGAACTACAAATATGAGAAATATTTGCTGACTAAGATGAAAAATAAAATCGAAGACCCAAGTATATTTGGCTCAATCATTAATAATTTCATAATTCGTCCGTATTCTTTCGACGTATTTTCGGTGAATTACATCGACGAAGGCGACGCAGATGATAATACATGTAGTATTGAGGATGTTTTAACCACAAATGATTACCTGAAGATACTGAGATATGTAATGCATTCTACAGAAGACCCTATTGAACTTTATACGAAGATAATGGAGTTCTTTGTGAATGTTTCAAAAGTAAAGCTAACGGTAAAGACAGAGGTAAATAGCTTCAAAAGGGTTATTAAAAATACATATACAAAAGAATACATCAAAAATGTATTGGTATCCCGAGTGTTGTATTATTTGAATTTGAAAGACAATAAAAAAAAATTAGGAAAGAACGTATTTTTAGAACTAGATGTAGACATATTTGATAAATACAAAACTGTAGATAAGTGTGATAAATTACCAGCGAGAAAAATATTACCAACCGTAACAAAATATCCGATAGATGCAGACAATTATTTATCCTTATTTGTATTAGCCAGAGACGATGATGACGTTGACATCGAACAACTATATCGGTATGATTGGCTTTATTACGCTTCGAAGACGCCATTATGGAGGGAGAGGTTAAGCAGATATAATGCGAAAATAAACGACCACAGTAAAACGGTCGATTTTGCCGATGAAGACGAAGATAACCTTCAGTTATTTTACGATAATTTTGGACTGGAACCAGATGAACAAAAACTATCGGTACAGCAAACATGCACCCAGAAAATTAACGAGACAAGAGAATGGGTTGATTTATACAAAGAATTTAACGTCAACGGTGTTATTGATATAACAGAATATGTAGATAACGTCCTTAAAATAAGCTATGATTAGGTGTATATTAAATAATTAAGTAATTAAGTAATTAAATAATTAAGTAATTAAATAAATCTATTTTCTATTTTTATGTATTAATTTTATGCGTTATTTTATTTAAAGATGATTAATATAAAAAAATGAAATAAATTTATTTGTAAACTGTAGATTATACAAATAAATATATATAATGGTGAAAAACGTAACTGGCGGTAGTAAAACAAAAGGGCAAGCCCGTAAATTCATGGGTAAACCATCAGCTAATAAATTGCGAATATCAGAATGTGACGAAGAATTATACGCAAAAGTCACCTCGATATTTGGTAACGGAATGTGCGAAGTATTTTGCGTTGATGGTTCTACGCGTTTATGTCACATAAGAGGCAAATTCAAAGGCAGAGGAAAACGAGACAACTTTATTGCTCGCGATACTATAATCTTAGCAGGTAAAAGAGAGTGGGAATCTGATGAAATCAAATATGTAAACGGAAAGAAAAAGTTGCCAAATTGTGACTTGTTGGAGGTTTACAAGGATAATGACGTAGACAGATTGAAAAATACCGAGAAAAAGATTTATAATTTATTCGTAGAAGAACCTCAAGCCACTAGTAACAATAATGGTGATGAAGTCGAGTTTACGAATATTATTGAAAAAGAAGAAGACGAAGAGTATGAAGAGATGATAAGTGAATTCGATAAAAACAAGTCAAATACGATATTTATAAATGATGAAGTAATTGATGTAGATGACATCTAACGCAGTAATAAAACTAATAAAAACTAATACTATTTTGATATAAAATTAATCATTAACAAATATTAATAATTAATAATTAAATAAAATATACGATGGTTACTCACACATAGGAGTAATTATTTTTTTACCCAATATATCATAACGTTTATTTTTCAATATATGTTCTAATTTTTCCCATGAATTCAAATTTGGTTTTTCATTTTCGCCTATTTTCTGAGTATGTTTAGTTCCTGAGCTGGTTGAACTGGTTGCACAGGATGTATTTTTTTGTTCATTATACCTAGGTATACAGATACTATCACAAAATGTATTCAAAATATTTGGACTGTATCCAGAAATCATGTACACTTTGTTATGTAAAGATAAGCAAGGAAACCCATTAGTTTGCTTCAAATTCCAGAATACAATATGGGGACAATCAAACGGACGGTTGTTAATTTTCAAACCGATTTCATTAAACTGATGATTTATATAATTATAGAGTGTAATGTTCTCTTTGTTTCTAGTTATTTCTTCTATTTCCATATTAGACAAAATAACTAATGTAAGATTACTCAATACATCGTTGTCCATTCTACTACTAATTATGGTGTCAACCAACAAGTCGATTGCCGAATATAAGTTAGAATTAAGAGCAGGTTGACTCATACATATTTTTTGTGTCATCGATACGAAACTCGAATCTTCGCTGAGATTTATCCATTTGGCGTCACTTGAATAAGTAATAACCCCTTTGCATAATTCCGATTTTTCTGCAATAGAGATACCTAATGCATTTGCAACCTTGATAGGTGCACCTTGCATGTGCATAGAAACATCGATTATAGGAATAAAATTACCTGAAAAATGGTGGTGAGATTCATTATTTTTGTTTTTCCACATCATATTCACAAGCAATTCATCTGTTTGCAACATTTTTTCTTTGGTTGTTGACGTTGATGTTGACGTGGACAGGTTTTCTTTTTGGTTTATTATACTCAAAGCCATATTGGTAAAGGTTTCCATCTCTATATTCGCACCTTTAATATCCTTTGCATTTTCTACAAAATTCACAAAATTATTAGTACAAGATATGCGGTCACTCTGTTTTGTATTTGTATTGGAAACACCAAGAAACGCATTTTTATTTTTTGCCAAAGCACATGACCCCATTTTACCAAAGTCAATATTCTTCCATTCACTATTACACATAATAACCTCTGGCGTAGATAGGTCTTTATTCAGAGTCGAAATAAGCTGCCTATATGAACATTTACATTTTGTAAGAGCCTTTATATAGGACTTATTATCATGACTGCTATTCAAATACACAGAGTAATAGTCGCTAGATAGTAAGATAAACAGCCACTTGAACTTGCTATTTTCTCTTGGTATCCATTTTGCCACTAAAGATATACTTTTTGAGTTGTTCAAGTAATTCTCTTCGTCTTTTTTGAGCTGTTCATTAATTAATTTCACGGAATGAGTAATAAGCGGGTGATAGAAATCACGTCCATTTTTTATGCAATAATCGCAAAAATATTTAATGTCTTTCCATGACCCATATGGTACCTGATTGTTGAATGACTTTACAAATGTATCTAGTGCATGTGTTGCGAAAATTGGGTAATAATCGTACCATACATCAATCATCATATAAGACAGCGTTCTTTCTCCTTTACCCATTATTATATCACGTGTACTGCCAATCATACGATACAACAATTCTAAATATGCGAAATCAATCTCATAGTAGCTGTCTTTAAGTATAGATGTCAATATTTTCCTAAGTGTGGTAACACCTTCTTCGTCTGTTCTTACACACTGATAGTAAAACTGAGCGATTTTTTCTTTTTTGTCCATAGACCAAGTATACTCTATGCTACCATAATCGTTGATGCGCTTAGGAAAAAAGTTAGGATTATCGTAACAATTCATGATATAACAATATTACTATTAATAACGGTTTCAATCTTTATACCGTTTTTTTTTCGTTTTTCTATCCTTTCCATACAAATATACCTTTTTAGTAGATGAAATCGAATTTGTTTTTTTCATCTCATTTGACCTTTCGTAAAATACAAAGTTCAATTCGGATAAATCCTGAAACATATTTACAGATTTACCGAAATAAACGTCTTCAATATGATTCACATCTTTCAAAAAATTGTATTCGCTATCATCATGGAGTAATTCTTGTGGATTTGTCTTCATTACTTCGATGAAATTAGAAATGTTCTCAGGAGTGAGAGTAATATTATATTTAAATAAACAAACCAATTTGTATTGTTTATTATTCGCGGTCGATTTTGCTTTTACCATACCAACTATTTCTTCTGTTTTCATGGTATTTGGATGTGACAGAAAAAAAGGTTCTTTTTTAATTATTTCTATTTCATTTGACCTGTTAACGTATATGAAATTATTATTTATAGAATATAAATCGTCAGGATAAAAATCCTTGAAAAAATTGTCTCTTTTTTCAAAATCTTTAATCCAATCATCATTCAATTCATCATTCAATTCATCATTTAATTTATCATTTAATTTATCATTTAATTCGTCGTTTTTATTATTATTATTATTCATTTTATTCTTTAATATTCGTTAATATTATACATTTATTAATCTAACTTAATTTATTCGCTATCTGTATCAGAGGTGTCACTATTGTTATTGCGTAGTTCTTGTTCAACTAGTAGTTCTTCGTCCAATCTATCAAAATATCCGTACTCATAATTTGGAAACGTGAACATCCTTTCATATTCATCTTCACCCCATAGTTCCATATACTCATTCACTCTTTGTCTATGTTTATTGTTTAATAAATTAATTATTGAGTTGATTGAGCAATCTACATGAACATCCACATCGTTATTACGTATTACAGTTATTTTGTTTTTCGAATCCTTGACTGAGACATACGTCCATTTTTTGTCAATCACTACCTCTTTTTTTATAGATGCTTCTTTTTTATCAGCCAATCTTTTTGCGTAGCTATTTTCGTTTACAGGATAAAGTGGTATTGGAGGTTGGTTAATAGTGTTTGGCGATTTTGATGTTCTTGATGTTGTTTCTGGTTGGTTTTGGTATTTTTGTTCGTTGTTGTAAATACTTCGTCCTTTACTATTTTTATTCCATAGATGATTATTATTACTATTATTGTTATAATTGTTATCATTACTGCTATTGGAATTTCTTCTAACATTTCTATTTCCTCTACCGTTTTGTTGTCTATTTCTTCGTTCATTTGTTCCACTAGGTTCATTTCTTCTATTATTATTCTTCTCTCTATAACCGCAGTCATTATCGTCTAATAATGCTGCAAAACGGTTTGATTTATTAACTATTGTTGTCATATTTAATCTGATTTATTTAGTCTTTGTATTAGTCTTTGTATTAGCGTTTGTGTTTGTGTTTGTGTTGTAATACATAAATATAGAAGAACCTTTATTTCATTTTTTTATTATTTAAAAATTAAATTACGTTCAACCCCACCCTGGATAAAATAAATATATAGAGTTAAAATATATTTAAAGAATAGTTCGGTATATAAACCATCTCCTAACAGCAAAAAAATAATAATAAATAATAGAGGTTGATAGTAAATACTCACAAATAGGTATTACAGGAGGTAGCAAAAAAACACAAAACCACAAAAATAATGCAAATTATTATACTAAGTATAATATTTGCTAATGTAAACATAAAATAGGTTCAAAGATAACTACAAATATTAATCACAATACTATATGATTGTGAAGTATTTGTGACCTATTATCAAAAAATGTTTATGGCTTAGGTCATGAAATATTTACCTATGCTTCATTAGCTCAGTTGGTTAGAGCATAACATTAGTAATGTTAAGGTCGTGCGTTCGAATCGCATATGAAGCTATTAGTTTTACACATTTTAAATATAGTTCTATATTTAATTATATTTATTCATCCTATTTATTCAATATTAATAATATTAATTTAATAAATATTTATTTACAATCATATCTGCATTCAAATTTGAGTGAAAAATTGTATTCCTGATTCAGAAAATCAACCAACATACCGTTGTGATACCGAAATTTGAATCTCAATCGAGATATTCTGTCTTCCACTTGCGTTAAAACTCGAATAAATTTATTAGTAGGGATATATCGTCTCGTTTCGCTTAGAATTAACTTTGCAAAACAACTGTTTACAGTTCCATTATAATCGTTGTTAAACAAGCTTAGAGAGTTCTTACTGTAAGGTACCACTTCATCGTACCAATTGAACTTATCAATCTCCATATATATACTCTTATTCGTATCTAGATCAGCAGTTTTTGGTGCTACTAAAAAGTACTTATTATTTTCGGTGTCATATGCTGATTTATAGGTTTCTTTTGTAAACCCTATGGTTAATGGTAGTCCCAAATTTTTGGAGATTTGCTCGCTATATGTTTGCAAAGCACACTCGTCATTATATGCAGATTTCTTACTAAAGTACATTATAAATTCATTTTGGCTATTTTCTATTGAAAAACGACGTTGATTAGATTTGCAAGTTACCGTGAAATCAGTATATTTTGTTGTAGGATCAACGTAGATTCCTTTTCTAAATAATTCTTTTGTGGTTGCATTATTAATTTGTGTTGTCAACTCTTGGGCTAAAAGTGTATAATTATATCTGGCATCTGGTATTACAACCTCTATTGGTTCACTAAAATAAAGAGGTATACTAAACCAAAATTTGCTATTGTTCAAGTAATTCGACACGTTATAATAAAAAAGAGGCAAATCAATATCAAATAGTTCGATACTCAGAATATTTTTTAGCGTGGACGGTAGTTCAATCTCAAACATACTCGAGTCTGGATATTTGGTAATATCCCTATCTTCGCTGTGTATAGTTACCACTCTTGTACTGTATCTGTCAACAGTAGCACACTGGTCAGGAATCATATGCATACTCATAATTATTTATATAATAATTAATTATTTATATTATATAAGTTTTACTTTAATTTATTACAGGGACTTTACTAGATACATTAATATCACTAGAAAATATACTGTTACAGTCCGTAACCAACCACTGCCATGTGGAAGTAGTACTATTATACAACATGACAAATGACACATTATCACCTAGATAAGTGAATTGATAGTATTTTAATTCTTCTCCTTGGTAAACAAAGTTTCCGTTATCACCAGCATACAAATATACTAAATCACCAGTTTGAAGTGCTAACGCACCACCAAAAGTTGAGTCAGCAAATATCACAATCTTGGACGCACCATTTCTAGCATCATTTTCTGCAGTATTCATTGTGTAAACTGCGATATCAGCACTTACTTGCGCACCTCCAGGTGTAGTATAAGTATAAGTGTATGCAACCGCATTTTGATTTACTTTTTCAGCAATAGTATTGTTTACAGTAGTTTCTACTATGATGTCTTGATCGGTTGCATCTATTATTTGGGTTCCTGCAATTTGTGATTGTACGTATTTTTGTACAGCATATGAAGTAGGATATTGTCTATTATCTAAAGCTGCTACACTAATATCGTTTTGCAAGTTATTGTTAATATTGTAACAATTTTCATACAATGTTGCTATATAAGCTCCATTAGCTACAGGTTGGTATGGTGCCTGTTCAGTTCCAATCAATTTAGCAGGGTCAATAATATAGGTAGAGTAAGTACTATTGTTATTAGAGGGGTCGCTAAACTCTGTGTCTGTAATATTTACAGTTACATCAAAGATACCATTAGAAGGAAGGGGGACAGGTAGCGATGTCATAGCGTCAACGGATGCGTCACTCATTATAAATATTACTAATATTAATTAATTTACAAATAAAATAAGTTATAATATGTTATGTATTTATGGAGGGGGGAAGTGTATATTTTAGTGGTTGTTTATGTAGGTGGTTATCGTATTATAACATGATTTCATATTTTTGTAATTATTTATGTTACATTTTGAAATAAACCGTCATATCTAATAACTGACCAAACATTTTGAATATCGTCCCATATAAGTGATATCGAGCCATCCTTAGAAGCAAATATATATGTGTTATAGTGTGTACCCGCGTTGCTAAAGCCACCAATACCGTCTTTATTAGTGGAAAATAAACTAATAACCTTAAACTGCTCTGTGTCTGACCTATTGACGACTGTTTTTTGCCTGCCATTAACAATATTTTCAGAATTAAGTATATATCTACTATTAAAAGTCGTAGTAATATCGATGGGGTCTTGAATAAGTGTAACACATGAACTACTGTTGATGTTTTGTGTAGGTATGGTTGGCGAGTTGTATACAACTTCGGTTTCCTTGCATCCTTGCGATATAATAATATTTATTTCCTCTTCGATTATAGTGACACGTTTATTTAAACGATTATATGCATCACAACACAGATTGTTGTACTTGATTTGTCCAGTATAGGTTTTATAATCAGGATATCTCTTTATCATAATATATAGTATAGTTAGATTAATATAAAATTAAAAAATAAAAATTAAATAATAAAAATGATTTATATTACACACATTTAAATGCATAATAATAAATAACAAATTTGTATTTGTACAAATGTCATATATAGTAACTACTAAATTTAATACAAAAACATGGACTGAAAATTGTAAATATCGTAATGAAAAAAACATTCGATGTATTTATGGTAGTCCATGTGAATTTCCTCAAAAGGTAGATTATGGCGCGTTGGCGTTTGTATTGGAGATGAATAATGATATGAACATCATCGAAGGCATAGGGCTAATAAAGAATATGCCATGCGGCAAGCAGCATAATATTTATAAAGATATGAATTACAATAGGCATATTTATAAAAGTAAATATAGATTAAGACGAGATGAACTAATCAAATCTGACGATAAATGCACATTATTAAACATATTAGAATACATAGTGTTTTATGAAAAGAATCATTTGAAAAGAGGAAGTGGGTTTGCTTTGTTGAACCAACAACTTATTAATAAAAAATCGCACGAAGAAATCAAGAAAATTAAACTACCCAAAATTATACAAATGTTAAAAAGAATATTTAAAGTCGAATTCAACAATAATAATAACAATAATAATATATAATGTCCGTATATAGAGTAAATAATATAGATACAAATATTAAAAATTATAGCTTGGCTGAATTGATGGCGATAGCAGAACTACAAGAATTAGAACCGAAAGAAATTGTACTAAAAACGAACTCGTATATTAATAAATTCAAAGATAGTGACCCAATATTATCTGCCTTTTTTATTGAATTACAAAGTCAACTGTTGAGATATGCACAAGGTCTCATGCCGCCTGAACATCCCATTAATGAATACAACGAGTATATTGAAAGTGATGATGATCGGGAAGGTGAGAATAATAATGAGGTTACTGGTTATAATAATAATAATGGAAATTTGAATAGAAATGAATACAAATATAGTGTGAATAGCGATGATGCAGATGATTATGATAATGACGCAAATGATGACGCAAATGATGACGCAGATGATGGTGACGATGAATACGAAGATGAAGATGAAGACAACAACCCATCTGATGATAAAGACGGCAGAAAAGAGGGGTTCGAAAATAGAGTGAGTAATGACGCATATAATCCTTCTAATCAACAACAGCAAAGCAACTGGGATATGAATGAGTATTTAAAGCAAGATGACCAAAACCAAAGTGATAAAATTACAAATCGCCAACAGAAAACACAAACATTCGACAATAATCATGCCCCGATGAAACAAGAACAAATAGCAACAACGGATACGTATAATTTGGCTGTAAAACAAGACTCGTTGAACCCTAATTTGAAGAATGTTATGACTAGATATGTCAACATAGATAGTCAATTCAGAAAGTATACGAATGGTTCCAACACTAGTACTACAGATTATACGCTGGATTTATCTGATACGCTAAAAAACTTGCTATCTCTGACATTATTTTCTTTCCAAATACCTTTTTCTTGGTATTGTTTTGACAAATACTATGGTAATACATGCTTTTGGATTGTTGATTTGAGTTATAATATTCCAATTGTAATACCTTCAGGGAATTATACATCCGCAACTTTTACTACACAATTAAAAGAATCATTCGAAGCAGTAGGGTTTGACTTATCGACGGTTATTATTCCTTCAGTTGCACCGTCCGGTGCGACAGCCCCTATTTATATTAATCCTAGTAACGGTAAGGTTACACTTTATATAAATGGTATCACATACAATCCAACTAAAACTTCGCCTCTCTTTACTGTGTCAAGCGAAACTATAATATTGTTTTATGATTTTACAGGACAATTGATTTGTGAGAATAATTGTTATAGCAAGACCAGTTATTTTTTTAATTCAACTTTGGGATGGATGATGGGGTATCGTTTACCTTATATTAATGTAGAAGAAAATGGTAACCCAGCACCTTCAATAATAGATTTGATTGGCACGAAATATTTGATACTGGTGATTGATGACTACAACAAAAACCGTATAGGAAATAATATGGTCTCGATATCCAAGTTCAACAATACGCTGAGTATGCCCAATTATTACACAAATGACCTAGTTTATAGTTGTGCAGAACCCACGTCTGGTGAGACAAATAATTTACAAGATTTGATAAATGAAACGAAAACGAACTCATTATTAGAGTTTCAAACGACAAATCCATTAAATGGCTTAATAATAGGTGGTAAGTATGAGCAGAGTTTTTCCAAAACGCAAGGTATAGTTCCTAGTGCTCCAAGACAACTAACAAAGTCGCAGATACATACCATAAATGAGATAATCAAAAATAAAAATAATTCGAGCATGAACTATTTAACATCCGCGCCTACATCAGGAAACGTTTTTGCAACCTTGCCTGTGAAAACAACACTAGGTTTAACTACTGGTAACTTATTAGTTGAATTTTCGGGTTCGATTCAAAGTTTCAAACGTACATATTTTGGCCCAGTTGATGTAGACAGGATGGCGATTCGAATATTGAATGACAAAGGTCAGTTACTTAACTTGAATGGTAGTGATTGGTCGGTTACACTCTTAGCCGAGTGTTTATACCAGTATTAAATTGGTTGTTTGATTGTCTATTTACTTATTTACTTATTTATTTACTTATTTATTTACTTATTTAATGAAATCTTGCTATAAAATACTATAAAATGCTATAAAATACTATAAAATAGTATTATATAATATATGATAGAGGATATATTCAATTTTATAGGTGGGTATGGTCCATTTATGATGATAATTATTTCCTTGTTTTTATTACGCCATCTTGCTAACTACAGGTTTATTTATGTAATGGGTACTCTATTCTCTCTTTTTATTAATTTCATTTTAAAAGCACTAATAAAAGAGCCAAGACCTAATATAGACGAAAAAACATACAAGACAGCAATCAATAATAGTTCAAGATTTATATTCAAGAAGGGTCTTCCACATGACATTTTTGGTATGCCATCTGGACATTCACAGGGTTGTTGGTTTACAACAATATTTGTGTTTATGGTGTTAAAGGATTACCAAATATTGGCATTATTTGTGGTATGGTCTATAGTAACGATGTTTCAGCGTGTGTATTTTGGTTGGCATACTGTTTTCCAAGTGATTGTAGGTGGTGTAGTAGGTGGTGTTCTAGGATATATCATCTACAGATTTGAAAAGGAGAAAATAAAGGGAGAGATAAAAGAAAAAGAGGACGATAATGCCCCAAAAAACCTGAATATTTAATATGTTCTTTTATATAATATATGTCATTCTCGTGTCCAAAATCTAATATCAGTCCTATTGTTGATAATCGTATAAGGGTTGTTAAGGGTTTTATCCCCAGTAGCACACCTGTAATACTTGGTCTTTCTACTTATTCATCACAAATAAACGAATATACAGTAGTAAACATAGTCGGGGAGAATTTTTTCCCATTTGGTAGCAGTACAGTAAAGTTTGGCGTATACAAAAATATCCCAGTAAGCTATTTTTCATCTAAATTAATTTCATTCGAGCTGCCTTTATCCAATAGAGGTACGTTAGATAGGGGTCAATATGACGTACAAGTAGTGACTATAGATAATAAAAGACCAACATCACCATTACCTCTTTATTCGAACAAGGTGGAATATACTTTGTTTTAACCTTTGGACATTTACACATCGTCGTTTTATTTAATTATTTTTCATTATTATTTATTATTAAACCAATATAAATAATAAATAATAAATAATAAATTGTAATATAATAATGAGTTTTGTATGCAATATTACTGGAAAACGTTTTGATTTACATGATAGTGAAAAGCATAGGGAATTGGGGAGTAGATTTGGGTATATCGTTCGTTTTAGAGCAATATGTTATGTATTTTGTAAATTGTTTTATGGTGAATGTAAAATTTTAAGTAATTTAGAAAACAACCAAAAATTAAAAGGTATTGGTATGTCTGATGCTAGATGGTCACATATATTTAAAACAAAATTTAATTATATCAATACTTTTTATCATAAATCACCATATTTAGATATTTATAATAACGAACATATAAAAAACTATTATGATTTAGATTTTATAATTTCGTGTGATGTATTTGAACATATTCACCCATTTCCGTCACTTCAATATGCATTTAACAATTTATATAAAATGTTAAAATGTGGCGGTGTTCTTATTTTTTCAGTTCCGTTTGGATATGGCGAACATAAAGAACATTTTCCAAACCTATATGATTATAAAATAGAAATGAATAATGGTGAAAAAGTTTTATATAACAGAACAATAGACAACAAATCAGAAACTTTCAATAATTTATGTTTTCACGGAGGTCCTGGACATGCTGTTCTTGAAATGAGAGTTTTTTCAAAAAATTCTATAATAAGTTTTTTAGAAAATTCTGGGTTTATTGACATTACATTTTATGATATTACAGAAGATATGAACAAATATGGAATATTTTGGTCTAATAACGGTGTTGATGATAGTAGTTTAATAATTTCAGCAAAAAAACCAGCGTTTTAAATATCCAAAGGTGTAAGAAACAAAACGAATTAATATTAGTCCGCGAATTAAAACAGTGTGGATGGTAATAAAATAAAAGTGTAAATATATATGAATAAATTTTACTTATATATATTTATTTTATTATGTTTTATTTTTGCAATTTCTTACTATAATGCATATTGTAGTAGTTATTACGCGAATAATTACGATAATTTAACAAATAGTGGTGATATTACAAATAATACAAATATAACAGAGAATTTTTCTCAAAAAAATGGAGGCAATTCAGACAATTCAAAGAACTCAATTAGCAACTCTACCATTGTTCTGTTGGGAGATAGTATGTTAAAAAATAATTATTATGTTTCGAATGATAAAAACGTTGAGGAACTATTAAAACAACAGACAAGTGCAAATTGTCTGAATTACGCCCAGGATGGCGCTATTATTAGCGATTGTTATGCACAGCTGGATGAAATACCGTTGACAGTTGATACCTCCAAAACATTCATTTGTTTGTCGATTGGTGGTAATGATATATTAAATTATTATGCAAATAAAAATGTTAATAATGACGAATATATTAAATCACAGATTTCTGTTATCATGGACAAATATAAGAAGCTTGTTGAAGCGATAAAATCACGTTTCTCTTACGCAACATTAATATTATTTGATATTTATTATCCAACTAGTGAAGAATACAAGAAATATTATTCCGCAATTAGGATATGGAACAAGATGCAATATAAATATGCGAAACAAAATAATATTCGCATGGTTGAAGTAAGTAAATTATTAAATAAGAAAGAAGATTTCAATAATAAAATAGAACCTTCGGAGGAAGGTGGACAGAAAATTGTAACAGCCATAGTTCGCAATATTTCAACAAAATAATTACGCATAAATCAGACATAAATCAGGCATTAATTTGAACGATAATACATCAATAATTGGTAGCCATCTGTAAAATTCCATTTCAGGTCATTATCCGCATCATCTTTACTTGGAAAATCCCACTCATAATCACTATTAATCTTGTCCTTCCATTCCATGTTAATCAACGGATGGTGACTTATACCATCATAAGCCATCTCTTTTTTATTACACGTCAAAGTAGAACAGAAATGTTGTTGACTTGTGTCAATAATAGAAGCACTATCCAAACTATACTTCGTGTTATTTATTTTAAATGCCTTGGGTTTTTTGTATGTGTCTGATTTTGGTTTGCTTACTTCTAGTACTATGATATGAGGCAAATATTTGGATTTTCTTACTGCATCCACCAAGTCATCTTTCCATCTACTATCCGTATTACTTAGTAAAAACACCAAAATAGGACTGTTTGCAAGATAATTGATAATACTTATATAATATTTTAAAGGATTACCACTCTGATTAACGTCTTTAATATATTTACTTTTCTCCTTGTATTTAGTCGGAATACTTTTGTATATTTTATGAATAATTACATTTGTATCTAATTTATAAGCAAACTTGTTACCAGTCAAACTAGCATCAACGCCAAAGTTAAGTAATGCAAATGCGTCTCTCAGGTTTTCTGGTATAATTTCACCGTTGAATTTGACGCCTTCTATCATCATCTGTCGGAAGAAATGGAAGAATTTTCGCCCTTTGTCACTTATAAAGAACATAGCAAACATGGCGTTAAACCAACAGTTTGATTGGTATTGTTTTGGGGGTACCACTATGCTAGGCTTTATATGCTTATTTGCAGTCAAGTTATGTAATAGAAATTGCTTGGCTTCAGGCGTGTTATAATTATAACAGTTTTTACCATATATATATCCAGGTACACCTATCTGTAATGGTTCTTTCAAGTTATATGCTTTATTTATGTTACAATCGTGAATTTTGGAACGCGGAATCGATTTAAGCTTTACCAACCTTTTATTTATACTGGGCGAATAGGAATGCTTTGAAGCATCGTTTCTCTCTGTCATCCTTCTGAATAGTAATTTATCGTTGTTTACTATTTTTTTTTTGCTTTGTTGTTTGCTTTGCTTGCGTTGTTTGCTTTGCTTGCGTTGTTTGCTTTTTTTGTTAACCCTTTTTACGGTTCTTTTTTTGGACGCTTTGGATGCTTTTGACCTTTTGTGTTTCGAGCTTCTTCTTTTGACACTTCTACTTTTTTTACCAGTCCTCCTTTTTGAACTTCTTTTTCGGTAACTTCTCCTTTTGACACTTCTACTTTTTTTGCCAGTCCTCCTTTTTGAACTTCTTTTTCTGTAGGTTCTCCTTTTTGCGGTTCTTTTATTGCTTCGTCTGCGCGACCTTTTTACAGTTCGTTTCTTAATATGTTTAACCTTGCTACGCCTTCTTTTTTTATGTTTACTTTTTGTTTGTGGTTTTCCAACTATTGCTTCTTGTATTCTTTCTAATAAACCAGGCATTATTAATATAATATAATATAATATAATATATTAATATATGGGTGCGAGTATACTACCTGCGTGTATTTATAATAATAGATTATATTTCTTGTTTGGTAAGGAAAATAAATATAACGATACTCCAGGATTTTCAGATTTTGGTGGAGGTCATGAAAACAACGAACATCCTATTACTACTGCTGCGCGAGAAGGTTCAGAAGAAACTACTGGATTTTTAGGGTCAGGAAAAGATATACTGAAAATGATGAAAAAACGTGGCGTTTATAAAATAGATTACAAAATAACGCCCAAGAATTGTTATCGAGTGCATATTTTCCCATACAAATATGACCCTATGTTGCCTTTCTACTATAATAATAACCAAAAATTTATCCAGGATCACATACCGAATGTCGTAAAGAATACTAAAATATTTGAGAAAAGCGAACTTAGATGGATTTCAGCGGACGAATTGCCCAAAATGAAATCACAGTTCAGATCTTTTTATCGAGGGTTCGTACCTATTTTGTATGATAACAGACATAATATAAAACGTTTCATATCCAAGTCGGAAAAAAAAATAATTCATCCTCCTAATACTAGAAGAAATAATAAGAAGAGTAGAAATAAGACACGCAAGCTATTATAGTTTTAATAATGTTTTAATAATTTAGTAAAGGTAATTAAAGATTACGATATACTTAAATGTATAGTAAAGATATGGTCACAAATACAAATGATACAATAAACAATAATACAATAAACAATAATACAATAAACAATAATACAGTTACGAATACCGAAAACGCGGAAGATACCGATAATGAATCAGTATCAGAGGCATTTAATAGTACTGATGAGTTACATGATAATTGGATATTTGTATATGATTATACATCTCGTTCACTCAATTATCCATTTGGGTATTACTTGAATACTTCTACGAATCAAAAATACGATTTTAGATCAGGAATAAGACACATAGTGGGCGAAAAAAACGAAGATAGTGTTTATAGTAGGTGGTGGGTAAATAATAGTTAGATTAGTAGTTACATTTGTATTTAAATCCGTGAATCGAAAGCCAGGATAATATTTCTTAAATTGTCCAGCTGATAATGACGTATCAAATACGATTCGGTCTTCATACTTTGTATACCATATCCTACTAATCCTGTTCCACCTGTTACCAAAATTTTCATTCTCTATTTACTAAGGAAATTATATTTAAATAGTGAGTTATATTAATACATT
>Ga0209137_1001431_pt1 | contig 22607 bp, 22 predicted proteins | sample SaaInl5LU_22_DNA_FD_184642 | JGI IMG/M metagenome (GOLD analysis project Ga0209137, IMG submission 184642) | Marine microbial communities from expanding oxygen minimum zones in the Saanich Inlet - ESP_105LU_22_DNA (SPAdes) (version 2) | ecosystem: Environmental > Aquatic > Marine > Intertidal...
CCAGCTGGTGCACCCGTGATACAAGAAACGCCAAGCCACTGGCTTCCTGCATGGGTGCTCGTTGCCGCAACAATCTATTTTGGCGTTCAAGCTCAAGCCATGGTTCAAGCCGCCTTCAATGCAGCTGACGTGTTCATAGGGGGCGCACAATAATGGCCGAATTATTTAGCACGCAAACGCTCATATTCGCACTGCTAGGCCTACCTTTAGTTGCCGCTTTCACGACGCTACTATTAAAAGATGCGCCAGTTACGCGTGATGCCGTGTCTGTCGGCATCGGCATTATAACTGGCTTTCTTTCGATCCTATTATTCATACAGGTGCGCGACGGCACAGATGTATCGGTTGAGTTGATACAGTTTGTACCCGGCATAAGCATCGGCTTCACGCCAGAGCCACTAGGCGCTTTATTCGCCCTTGTTGCTGGTTGTTTATGGCCATTGGCGACGTTGTATTCGGCTGGCTATATGCGCGGCGCGCACGAAACAAACCAGACACGGTTTTTCTTTTTCTATGCAATTGCCATTCATGCCGCCATGGGTATTGCCCTGGCTGACGGCCTTGCGACCTTATTTATATTCTACGAGATAATGACGTTCTCCACCTATCCATTGGTTACACATAAAGGCAATGCGGAGGCAAAACGCTCCGGGCGTATTTATTTAGGCATATTGGTAACCAGCTCTGTTGCCTTCTTCCTCGTCGGCATTATTGGTGTTTGGACCTATGCGGGGACGTTGGAATTTGTTTCAGGTGGCGTCCTCGAGGGCCGAATAAACCCAGCTTATTTGCCTGTATTACTCGGCCTATTTGCATTCGGAATTGGTAAAGCCGCCTTGATGCCATTGCACCGCTGGTTACCCGCGGCGATGGTAGCACCGACGCCGGTCAGCGCTTTGTTGCATGCTGTTGCGGTGGTGAAAGCCGGTGTGTTCTCGGTCTTGAAAGTGGCTATTTATATTTTTGGTATCGATTTCTTATTCGAAACCGGCGCCAGCGATTGGCTGGTGTGGGTCGCCTGCTTTACATTGATCAGCGCCTCGATCGTTGCTATCAGCAAAACCAACTTAAAAGCCCGCCTCGCCTATTCAACGATCAGCCAATTAGCCTATGTCGTTCTTGGTGCAGCTTTGGCAACCAATTTAGCAGCACAAGGCGCGGCCTTGCATATTATCATGCACGCGGCTGGTAAAATTACTTTGTTCTTTTGTGCCGGTGCAATTTACGTCGCGCACCATAAAATAGATATTCGAGACATGGATGGCTTGGGCCGCAAGATGCCTATCACCTTCGCTTGCTTTGCGCTTGGCGCGCTATCGATTATGGGTATTCCTCCACTTGGCGGCTCTTGGTCTAAATTCATGCTGATGGCGGGCGCACTCGAAGCAGGTCATGTATTCGTTATCGTCGTCTTAATGGTCTCGTCTTTATTGAATGTTTATTATCTTGGTCAGCCAGTTATTCGCGCTTTCTTTGCAGCGGACAATAATGCAGACAAAAACAAAGATACCGCACAGACAATTGAAGAAGCACCACTGACTATGCTGATACCGCTGATGATGACAGCCATTGCTTCCATCGCGCTATTCTTCTTTGCCGACTATTTTGTATTATCTTTTAACGGAGCAGGATTGTGAAACATTCAGAGCCATCTGACACCCCTGACACAAATGATGCACATGACGCTCATGATACGACAATGAGCCCCTTTGCCAAAAAACTGAGCCTCTGGCTCGTTGGTATTAGTGTAGTGCTTGGTTTGTTGGATTTCGTTATTCACCGGCATGGATATTCTAAAATAGAAGAAATGCCGTTATTTTTCGCAGTCTTCGGCTTTCTAGCCTTTTTGGCTGTGGTAGCTGGCGGCGTAATATTGCGCGTCTTTATTTCGCGATCTAAGGATTACTATGATGAGTAGTTTCTTGCACACTATAGCGACTTTACCACCTGGACTACTGATGGTATTGGGCGCGCTTTTCGTACCTTTTTTGCCGAAAATGCCACGTCGTATATGGATGTTCGGGCTAATTTTAGCCTCAGCAACCCATGCTTGGTCGATTGATTATGGCCAACATCTAACAGCAAGCTTTCTCGGCCTAGATCTAATTCTTGTGCGAGCCAATGAGTTCACAAAGCCATTTATGGTCGTGTTCCATATCGCCGCCGCGCTGAATATAATTTATTCCATTCACGCTAATTGCCGAACCACCGAAACATCGGGGTTAGCATATGCAGGTACAGCGGTCGCGGCTCTTTATGCTGGCGATTTTGCTACTCTCTTCGTTTATTGGGAGTTAACTGCGGTAACTTCGGTTTTCTTAATACTTAAAGGAGGCAGCGAGCGTCGGCTTGGGGCCGCCTTACGCTATTTGTTAATGCAGGTTGTATCAGGAGTTTTATTACTCGGTGGGGCCGCGGCTCTATGGAGCCAAGGGGGCGATCTGACGATTGGCGCTCTCGACCCGATGTCATTGGCTGGCGGCCTAATCTTCTTCGCTTTCGGTATTAAAGCCGCCTTTCCGTTTCTCAACGGCTGGCTGCAAGACACCTATCCTGAGGCCAGTATTTCAGGCACGTTAATCCTGAGCTGCTTCTCTACTAAGCTAGCCATTTACATGCTGGTGCAGTGTTTTGCCGGCGTTGAAGCGCTTATATATATCGGCGCTGTCATGACGCTTTTCCCGGCATTCTATGCCGTCATCGAGAATGATCTGCGACGCGTACTTACCTTCTCTTTAAACAACCAATTGGGCTTCATGGTCGTCGGTATCGGCATCGGAACTGAGCTATCCCTTAACGGCACCGCCGCCCACGCATTCGCTCACATCATTTATAAGAGTGTTCTTTTCATGGCTATGGGCGCCGTTAAATTACGCACAGGCACCACCAAGGCAACCGAGCTTGGTGGGCTTTGGAAATCAATGCCGTTGACAACAATCTTTTGTATTGTTGGCGCTGTTTCAATCTCCTCCTTCCCTATGTTTAGTGGTTTTGTGACCAAGTCTCTCACCATCGCTAGCACGGCGCAGGAAGGGTATTTGGTAATTTGGTTTATCTTGATTTTCGCCTCCGCTGCCGTGCTCGAGCATAGTGGAATTAAAATTCCGTATTTTGCATTTTTTGGCCATGACCGCGGTTACAAAGTCAAAGAAGCACCGGCCAGCATGCTCGTCGCTATGGGAATTGGCTCGCTTTTATGTATTGTCATCGGCGTCTTCCCAGCCTCGGTTTACTTCATGCTTCCTTATGAAGTGACCTATGATGTGTGGAGCGTTGGCCATGTGCTTGGCGAATTCCAGCTTTTGATATTTGCTATCTTAGCCTTTGTATTGTTAATGGCGCGTGGCTTATATCCACCAGAGATCGATGCAACTGTACTAAATGCAGATTGGCTATATCGCCGCCTCGCGCCGCGGATCATTATGGCTATCTTCCGGCCAATTTGGGCCGCTTACCAACTAATTATCGTCGGCGCGCGCTCAATCTTATTCGACCTTATTCGTATCTCGACAAGCAGTTTTAAAACCACTGGCTTTGTCTCCAATACGATGAGCTCAAGTTTTGCTGCGGCTGTCTTCCTCGCAATATTCGCCTTTATGCTGGCATTTCGTTTTTTGAATATGTAGCGCCGAGGTAACCTTGACGCCATCTGGGCGCCAATTATGAGCCATAAATAAAGCATAAAAAAAGCATAAAAAAAGGGGCCGTCATGCGGCCCCTTTTAAATTATCCATTCACATCATCAGTAATCGGCTACAGCCCTAAAACGGCCTTGGCGATAATATTGCGTTGAATTTCATTTGAGCCCGCATAGATCGTTGTCTTACGTTTATTGAGGTAGGACGGAATGATCATAGGCGCGCCGTCATGGCCGACATCAGGCTCATTTGCACTAGCTTGCGTGTCGCGAACAAATGGCATTCCATATTGGCCGATCACTTCAACAGCTAATTCAGAAATATCCTGCTGCAACTCAGTACCGCGGGTCTTGAGCAATGACGAAGAGCCTGGGCCTATATTCTGGCCGGTATTTACTTCAGAGAAAATACGTAGCTCTGTAAATTCCATCGCCATGACCCGGCGTTCAAGGTCTGAGTATTTCGAGATAAAATCAGGATCCTCAGCCAGTGTAGAGCCATCGACTTCGATTTCCTTTGCCAAATTGCGCGCTTTCTTTAGGCTACGCTTCAGGTCAGCCGAATACGGATTTCCACGCTCAAACTCAAGAAGATACTTGGCGTATGTCCAACCCTTATTCTCTTCACCAATTAAATTTTCCTTCGGAACTTTTACATCTTCAAAGAAAACTTGATTGATCTCTTGCGCACCTTCAGCAGGTCCATCAAGCGTATATAATGGTGCAACGCGAATACCTGGAGTATCCATATGGATCAGTAAAAACGAAATACCTTGCTGAGGCTTATCCGTTTTCGCCGTACGTACGAGACAGAAAATCCAATCCGCATATTGCGCAAGCGATGTCCAAATCTTCGACCCATTACACAGATAATGATCGCCCTTATCTTCCGCCTTCATTTGCAAGGAGGCGAGGTCTGAACCAGAACCCGGTTCAGAATAACCCTGACACCACCACACATTGGTCTCAAGAATATCTGGCAAAAACCGTTGCTTCTGCTCTTCTGACCCAAAAGCCATAATTACAGGCGCAACCATAGTAAAACCAAAAGGCACACTGTGAGGGGCACCAGCCGAGTCCATTTCTTGAGTGAACAAGAATTTTTGTGCCGGAGAAAAACCTGCACCACCATGCTCAACAGGCCAATTCGGCGCTGCCCAACCGCGTTCAAAAAGACGTTTTTGCCAAGTGATTTGAGCTTCTTTACTCATATAACCATTCTTGGAGCGCGCCATTTGTTGTTGCATATCTGGCGTAAAAGCCTCTGCAATAAACGCTTTTACTTCCTTGCGAAAAGCAACATCTTCATCGCTAAACTTAAGATCCATTTTTCACTCTCCTAGCTAACTATTTTAAATTCAACCAATGTTGGCGCACCGGCAAGCATTCCACCTAGACCACCCATTGTAGCTTTTACAGCGTCAGATTGGCCGTGAATGTCGCGAGCTGCTTGGTCGGCATATTGTTCCATTACGAAATACAATGTGCTGTCCGTCTTATCTTGGCAAAGCGTATAGAGTAAGCAGCCCGGCTCACTGGCTTTAACGGCTTCTTGGTTCTTCGCGAAAGCGGCTTCGAATTCGGCTTCTTTACCGGCTTGAATTTTCAATGTTGCAAATATTCCTACAGCCATCAGATATCTCCCTTTTATCTTTGATTAAAATTTATGTCCTACTTATCCGTATATTCTGGTGCACGCTTATCTATAAAAGCCTGCACAGCTTCTTGGTGATCATCGCTGGAATGCATCGCGGCTTGCGTAACAGCTGACAGCTCCATTAACGTATCAAAGCTTACAGACTGGCCTTGACGCAATAGTCTTTTCGCCGCACGCAATGCCTCTGGTGACTGGACCGCAATTTCTTGCGCGAGCTCTTGAGCGGCGTCCATAAGAGCATCGGGCGCCACAACTTGTGACACCAAGCCCCATTCCAACGCCTGCTCAGCCTTAATCGTTTTACCCGTGAATAATAATTCTGCCGCCCGTGACATACCAATCGTACGCGGTAAAATCCAAGCTCCACCATCGCCTGGGATCAATCCAATTTTCAGGAAAGTCGCTCCCATAACCGCTTTATCACTGGCGATCCGAATATCGCAAAGGCAAGCGACATCATTTCCAAGACCGATAGCCGGCCCATTAACTGCCGCAATAATCGGAACTTCTAAAGACCACAAAGCCCGGACGATTCTATGAATTCCATTTCGGTAACCATCGGCAATCTGTGCCGGCGTACCAGCAAAATTTCCCGAGCGTTCCTGCATGGCTTTGATATTACCACCCGCCGAAAAAGCGCTACCTGCACCCGTCAGAATAACGCAACGCACGGACCGATCTTCATGAATTCGACGCGTCATATCTTCAAAAATCTGACCATCGCCCGGCTCCCCAAGCGGGTTACGCTTGTCCGGGCGATTGATCGTCAACGTAACGATATGACCGTTTTTCTCATATAGAAGAAAGTCACTCATAGATTGCTATATCCCTAATGCGCGCCTCGTCCAACTCGATTATTGAGCTGCGAAACGACGCAAGTGATGATCCACATTACCGAACTGAGTATCCATAATAGTCAAACGCTTAAAGTAATGCCCAACATTCAGCTCTTCCGTCATGCCCATGCCGCCATGCAATTGCACCGCTTGCTGGCCAATGAAACGACCTGATTTACCGATTTGAACTTTCGCACCCGAAGACGCTTTAATACGATCCTCTTTCGCGTCGTCCAGCTTCATATTCACCATATAGGTCATGGATACAGATTGTTCGTATTCCATGAACATATCTACCATGCGGTGCTGCAATACTTGGAAGCTACCGATCGGTGCACCGAACTGCTTACGCGTTTTACAATATTCAACCGTTGCATCATTCAAGCATTTCATATGGCCAATGGCCTCGCCGCAGAGAGCGCCAATTCCGTTATCAATAGCTTCTTCCAATTGCACGAAACCGTCACCAGCTATCAAGGCATCCGCGGATAGTTTGACATTCTCAAACGTAATTTCGCTAGCACGCCCACCGTCAACCGTTGGGTAGTCTTGGCAGCTGACGCCAGCCGCAGACTTATCAACAATAAACAGACCTAAACCAGCATGATCACGCTGATCTCCAGAGAGACGTGCAGACACAATCAGCTTGTCAGCCCAAGGGCCACCAACGACAACAGCTTTTGCGCCGTTGAGAACATAGCCTTCGCCATCTTTTTTAGCTGACGTTAGAACGTCGGCCAGATTGAAACGGCTCTGCGGTTCACTGAAAGCCAGCGCCCAAACACTCTCGCCTGCGATCAGCGATGATAGGTTTTCTTTTTTCTGCGCATCGCTACCATGCCGATTTAAAATACCACCACAAAGAACAACCGTTGGCAGATATGGCTCAACAACCAAACCGCGTCCGAACTCTTCCATAATAATCATGATGTCGATCGGGCCGCCATCCAGGCCGCCATACTCTTCAGAAAATGGAGCGGCTAGAAGACCAAGCTCAGCAAACTGGTTCCAATTATCACGGCTCCAGCCTTCTTCGCTGCGCACGATCTTCATCCGCTGATCAAAGCTATAATTGTCCTGCACAAAGCTCTGGACCATGTTACGCAATAATGTCTGTTCTTCGGTAAAGTTAAAATCCATTTTCCTACTCCTTTTTTTCTACTAATATTGCAATTAGAGGCCGAGGACCATTTTTGCAATGATGTTTCGTTGAATTTCGTTAGACCCACCATAAATGGAAGTCTTCCGCATATTGAAATACTCTTGAGAAACGCCGTGACTTGCGTCCGGACCAATCGCCGAATAATTGTCACCACGGTCCAGCTGCGGCACCCAAGGGGCTGCATAATTGCCAACGGCTTCCATTGTCAGCTCAGTTATTCTTTGCTGAATTTCGGTCCCTTTGATTTTCAAAATTGAACTCTCTGGCCCAGGCCCCTGCCCCTTGCTCTCGGATGCGAGCGTACGCAGTTCTGTATATTCAAGAGCCGTTAGGTCAATCTCTAACTCACTGAGTTTACGAGAAAAGTCAGCCGTTTGGAGAAGCGGATCGCCATCCAAAAGTTGACCGCGAGCAATGTCCTTCAAGCGTGTAATCGCTTTTTTGGAACGTGCCACACCAGCGATACCAGATCTCTCATTACCCAATAGAAACTTGGCAATGGTCCAGCCTTTATTTTCTTCACCGACTAGGTTTTCGACAGGCACACGCACATCTTCTAGGAAGACTTCATTGACCTCATGGCCACCATCAATTGTGATGATTGGGCGAACCGTAATACCCGGTGTGTTCATATCAATAAGTAGGAATGAAATACCATCCTGACGCTTACCTTCATTCGGGCCCGTCCGGACAAGGCAAAACATCCAATCCGCGAACTGCGCCAAGGTCGTCCAGATCTTGTGGCCGTTCACCACATAATGGTCACCGTCAACAACTGCACGCGTTTTCAAGGCCGCTAAGTCTGAACCAGCACCAGGTTCTGAATACCCCTGACACCACCACGTATCACCCGACAAAATCCCCGGCAACACCCAGTCTTTTTGCTCTTGATTGCCGAAGGTATAAATAACTGGACCAAGCATTTGAACGCCAAAAGCCAGCGGAGGGATCGTGCCAAACCGTGCACTCTCTTCGCCGAATATATATTTTTGCGTGACCGTCCATCCGGTTCCGCCATGCTCTTTAGGCCAAGACGGAGCGACCCAACCGCGCGTATTCAACACTTTATGCCATGCTAAAAACTCTTCGCGACCAAGTTGTGAGCGGTCTTTGCCCATCACATGCTTCGGATAATTCTCTTCGATAAACTGACGCACTTCCAGACGAAATGCTTCATCTTCCGGCGTAAACTCCACGTCCATAATTCTCTCCCTTAAAGTTTCCATCACGTTATAGTAAAACCCAAGCAATTCAACTGGTCTGACATGTTAAAGTGACGCAGTTTCAAGATCTGTAAGCCAAGCCTACAGATAGCTTTGGCATTATCATGATCTAACAGACTTGCCTGACATTTTGACTTATGATACCCAAAATAATGGAAAACTCAGACAAAATTGCATCTCCATGCATTCAACTATGCGCCGTATCCGGAAAAACTGGGTTTTGCATCGGTTGTGGCCGCAAACTATCAGAAATTGGCAACTGGACCGGCTTTTCCGAGGCCGAAAAAGCCAACGTAATTGCTAAATTGCCAGACCGCTTGTTAAAAAACCAAAAAATACACGTTTAGGAGCGAGGCTCCATAAGGTTAAAGGCTCGGGAACCAGCCAAGTTTATCATGCAGGTTAACCACCTTACCAATGACAATAATAGATGGCGGCTCCATTTTACGTGCTTCAACATCGCCAACGACTTGTTCAAGGGTCGAGACCAAGATAGCTTGTTTCGGCGTCGTTGCATGTGTCACAACGGCGACGGGCTCATCGATCGACCTACCCGCAGCGAGCAGTTCACGGATAATCTCAGGCAACTTTTTCATCGCCATATAAATAACGATAACTGGCGAGCCTTTAGAAATCGCCTGCCAATCCATTTTCTCAGCGTCGCGATCGCCAGCCAAATGCCCCGTCACAAATGTCACGGCGTGATTAACATCGCGGTGCGTAACTGGAATTCCGGCATATCCCAGACCCCCAATTCCGGCACTGATACCCGGCACAAGCCGGATCTGGATAGACGCTTCAATAAGCGCTTCGGCTTCTTCACCACCTCGGCCAAATACAAATGGGTCGCCACCCTTAAGCCGCAATACGCGTTTATCGGCTTTAGCTAAGCGGATAAGTTCGTCGCAAATATCGCTCTGTTTCCAAGACGGTTTGCCGCCACGTTTGCCGGCATAAATTTTCTCTGCCGTATCCGATGCCAACGACAAAATATCTTCGCTAACCAAAGCATCATAAACAATCACATCGGCTTGCTTTAAAGCATTCACGGCATGCAACGTTAAGAGCCCAGGGTCACCGGGCCCGGCGCCAACGAGCCATACCCAGCCGGGCTCGAACCTCGGCAACCCTTGAAGGTCGATTAGTGGCAAAGGACCATCGCTCGCGGTTAAGCGAACTACATCCTGCTGTCGTTGCTTCAATTTATCCATGCGCTGTCATATTCTCTGAAATCACTTTAGGGTTCAAGTTGTTTCAGTCTGATTAAAGACTTGCTTTAAAGACTTGCTCTAATGACTTAGTGCTAAAAACATACGAGCCGACGTTAACAATAAAAATGCTGCAAAAAAAAGTTGCAGAATGCGCTTTTCTAGCCGATGCGCTAAGCGAGCGCCAATCGGTGCACCGATCAACGTTGTCGGTATCATAATGGCAAACGCCAATGCATTTACATAGCCATATGAAAAATCAGGCAAGCCTTGCGCTCCCCAGCCAGCCCAGATAAAGCCGATCGTAGCCGGGATGGCAATCAGAACTCCGATACCCGAAGACGTGGCGACGGATTGATGAACCGTCCGCCCCATAAACCCCAAAAGCGGCACAGAGAATGTCCCGCCGCCGATACCCATAAGCGCTGAACAAAAGCCAATGAAGCTTGCGCTAACAGCTTGTGCCAGCTTGCCCAACTGACGCGCAGCAGCGCTTGGTGAGCCAGGAAATATCAACATACGAAGCCCCAAGATCAGCACGATGATCGCGAAAAAACCTTTCAGCGTTTCGGCCGGAATGAGCCGCGCGATATAAGCGCCGAGCCCCGCGCCGATAATCACGGGCAAGGCCCATTGGCGCAAAATGTCGAAGTCTACAGAACCCATTTTGGCGTGCGCCCGCGTCGACTGCATAGCTGTTAGCGAAATTATGGCCAAGGATGTACCTATCGATAAATGCATTTGTGCGCTGGCAGGAACACCAAGAAATACGAAGGTTTGAAACAATATCGGCACCATAACAATGCCGCCGCCAACACCTAATAAGCCAGCAATAATTCCAGCCAGTAAACCAGAAACGCTCAAAGCGATGACAAGTAGTATCAGTTCATTTTCCATGTTCAGTCTCTCGCCTAGCCTAGCTCACTATTTTTTGCATATGCGTTTCTTGTAAACCAGCTACATGGACACGACGATCTTCGTGCCGCGAAACACAATCGAGCGACCGCAGCAAAATATCTGGTTCTACCGATTTATCTGAAACGCTTTCACTTAAGAACCGTCGCCATAATTTGCCGCCCGCTTGCCCATGATAAAGCCCAAGAATATGGCGTGTCAGACAATGCATCGGAATACCTTCGGCATGCAAACGTTCGCCATAGGGTACTAGCTGCTCAATCACTTGTTCGCGCGTTGGTGGAGTATGGGCATCGCCATAAAACAAGCTATCAACATTTGTAAGTATATACGGATTTTTATACGCCTCACGCCCCATCATGACGCCATCCACATGGTCCAAATGCCCCTTCGCATCTGCCATCGTATCAATGCCTCCATTGATCACAATCGTAAGGTTTGGGAAAGCCTCTTTCAGTCGATAAACAAGTGGGTAATCAAGCGGTGGAACATCGCGGTTTTCAGCTGGGCTTAAACCTTCCAGCCACGCCTTGCGCGCATGGACAATAAACTGCTCCACACCTGCCGCATGACAGGCCTTAACGAGATTAAAAAGCGATTCTTCGGGGTCTTGATCATCAACCCCAATTCGACATTTTACCGTCACCGGAATAGACACTTCCTTGCGCATAGCGGCAACGCACTCGCCTACCAAGTCTGGCTCACGCATCAGACAGGCACCAAACTTTCCAGACTGAACGCGGTCGGATGGGCAACCAACATTTAAGTTTAATTCGTCATAGCCCCAATCTTCGCCAATGCGCGACGCTTCGGCAAGCGCCGAGGGCTCACTGCCACCAAGCTGCAAAGCAAGCGGGTGTTCACTAGCATCAAAATCAAGCAATCTTTCGCGTGGGCCAAAGCGGATTGCATCCGCTGTCACCATCTCTGTATATAGAAGTGCGCGATGCGATAATAATCTTAGAAAAAACCGATCATGGCGATCCGTCCAATTCATCATAGGTGCAACGGAAAAAACATAGCTTTGATCGTAAGCCGCTTTTTCCTTTGGTTTTGCTTGTTTATCTGACAAATCCGACACTTTTAAACCTCTCTGCGTGGCTCCCAACTTTAGCACATTTTGCGATATTTAGCCTTATTTGTTGACTCAAAATGATTGGCGGTGTCGACCATCGTTTCTAACTCTCTGATCTCCACCTCAAGAGCTTCAATCATTTGCTCGGCTTCTTTTTGGTTTTGCCCAGCCAAGTCCGCATCTTTTGCGTTCTGGTCTTCCGAACTAACCCGTTTAGCTAGCCGCTCCGCTAACTGCTCGACCAATGGGTCTCCTTCGCGGACGTAAACATCGACGAGCTCGTCGTCGCTCTTACCCCAGTCTGGGTGATATAGCCCCTCATTAGAATACCTTCGAAATTTCGGGGTCTGGGTTTGCAACGCGGTCTGGCCCTGGAACGATGTTGGCAAATCTGCCTTCGAACGACGAGATGTCTTCAAAGACAAACTCCAAATCTTCAGCCGCCTCCTCAAGCCGACTTCTAACCTCAACGAAACCATCAAATACAGCTTGAACGTGCACAAGATCGAGATCGTGCGCGGCAACGGCTTTCTCGAGCCGCTTTAGTGTCTCGCACAACAAGTCGGCGACGAGTTTATTAAAAGCGTCATCGGATTGAGCCGCGCGTGTGGCGACCTAACGCGTCGTGGTGAGCCACCTCGCGCTGGTTATAATTGGTGTTTCTGGCATCCCTCTAATTCCTTCTTTTTCCGCTTTACGTTCTCACCTACCCTTTGGGTAAGTTAAGCTAAATTTTATATCAACCACAAAGTAAAATTGCTTACTTATTTACAGCGACGAATAAAAAAATCCCGCGAAAATGCGGGCGGTAGTTGAATATTAATTGGGTTTTTATTGGGTTTTAATCTTCTGCTGGGTAAAAGTATCCCGTATCACCACCGTAGCTAAATGTGCCTATACGCCAAGCTTCCACGGGTTTCATAGTGCGCATAGATGCGCGTGGGTCCGGGCTGTCGCAGCCTTCCTCAAAACCAAGAATTATTGATGCATATCTCTCTCGAAAATCTACTACGTAAACTTCCTTATAGTCCCGCCAGTCTGGAAATAAGTGTCTGTTTTCGGAGAATGGTGTGGTTTTTATCCCACATACTTGATCGAGTATTTGCATAGCCCGCGTCGTCGTCATTGTGTTGAGCGTCGTCATGATATATGCGTTTTCGCCGTCAGCCAACACGTCAACGGAGCCAGCCACCAACATTGCTTCCTGGCGCGCACGCTCTTCGGTGTCAACCTCACCCCCTGCCGTGCTTGCACTCTCCGCGGGGTCTGCGGGATCATCTGTGCGAATGGCAATCTCAATCCACGTGAGTATAGCAACCATAATCACGAAAGTGATGGCGAAAGTGATAGCGGCTTCGGTGTTATCGCCAGAGGGAGTAGAAAAGTCGTAGGTTTCTTCTTCATTTTCTTCTGTAATCGCCAAAGTGATAGTGACTACCACGCTATCGCCAACGTCATTCGAAAGGGTGTAGGTTTCTTCTCTATTTTCTTCTGTTTTTTCAGCCATTTTTAACCTTATTTTTATAGGTCGAGTATCACCTGCTTTACCACACCGACAATAACACAATCCTTTGAGGCTTCAATGGTTCTATAATCTAGGTTCAATGGCTTGAGATAACGCAGGCGACCATCGACGACCAATCTTTTTAACGTAGCCGAACAAAAATCACAGACAACGTTTAATTGGCGGGGTAATAAACATGGACGATCTAGACCAAGCGATTTATTCGACGGTTCATTCCTCACGCATCGGTGCGAAGAAAATCGCGCAACGGATAGGAATATCACACCAAGTGCTTCTCAATAAAGCCAACCCCAGCAACGAAACCCACAAACTTACGGTGCGTGAGGCTCTCGCGATCCAACTTGCAACAAAAAAGAAAGACATCGCTCGCGCGATGCAAATAGCTGTCCGCGATAGACAAAAAATTAAGTGACGCGAAAGATTTAATTATGTCGCTGCTCGACTATGCGAACGAGCATGGCGACGTTGTCCGCTCTGTGCAAGGCGCCATCAAAGACGGCAAGTTTACAGCCAGAGAACGCGCCGCCCGCCAACGTGAAATCAATGAGGCAATTGAAGCTTTGAAAGAATTACAACTGGCTATCGCTTCAAGTAGTGGCCGATGATGGTGAACTAATCAAACGCGGCCAACGCCTCCGCCTGAGCGAGAACGAAGCTCGGTTCTTATTATTGGCTGGCGAGATCGAGGAGCGCAAACCTCGCGCGAATAATGAAAAGAAGGGGCACATAAGTGATGTCGAAAACGACTAAACGATGAATGAAATTTTTGTAACTCTTAAACACCCCATCAAAGTCGACGGGGTGGTGCTTGATCGTTTAACCATTCGTCGCCCGAAACTGCGAGATATGCTTTTGGTCGAAAAAAAGAATGGGTCTGATGGTGAAAAAACTGTGGCCCTCATCGCCAATTTAGCCGATCTGGCGCCAAAAGATTTGGAAGAGTTAGACATGGAAGACTACACGGCTGCCCAAGCAACAGTAAACGGTTTCACGCCCACCGGCGGAACAAATTAGGCAGGGTTGTTTCGCGCTAGCTACCCACACAGGGTGGCCACTGTCGGAGATGCTAGAGTGGGATGTTAAAGAGTTCCTCGCCTGGATTTCCGTTATACCGGCAGGGGAAAATAAATAGCGGCCGTATACCCCACTAAGGTTTTTGCTGTGATGCTTCAGCAATACTGGCAGCTATATCTGCAACCACAGCGCGGACAATTTGGAGGGTGATAAAATAAGGAATGTACACAACCATCCAAATAAAGGCTATAGCAATGGCCGAAACAAAAGGGGTTTCGAAATCCCCCACACTTACATACAACCAAACATACAAAAACCAGTTAAAAAAAGCCATCTCATGTTCAACCAAATGACGCCAAACGATTATCCATTGTCCCCACACAGCTTGGAGAAGTTTTTGTTTGCCAGTGGTGTTGTCTACCATGAGTAAGATCCTCGCACTACCGGTTTTTGTCATTTTTATAGGCCTTAGATAAGCTAGCAAGCTATTGCTCTCACGAGTTAGATGCAAGAATTAACTCACGGGCCTGAGTTAAACATTCAAGACTTCAAACAAAAAACTCTGCGCCATTTTCAGATGACGCAGAGTTCAATAGTTTAGGAGCACCCTTTAAATTAGCGCTATCCAGAATTACTTACCCTTGGGCAATTCATTATACGGAACGGTTTTATCGACGCGGATATCCTGCGGGAGACCTAAAACTTGTTCCGACACAATATTGCGTAAAATTTCATCCGTACCACCGGCTATTCTATAGCCTGCGCCGCCGAACCACTGATTCTGGAAAGCCGCATTTAATGGCGACAATTCGGCGTCATGCAAGATGCCGCCCTGCCCCTGCATATCCATGCCGAACGACGCGAGATCTTGCATTTTAGGGCCAGATACAATCTTACCAATAGAGCTTTCCGCTCCGGGCGTCTCGCCCTTAGAAAGCGCCGTTAAAGTTCTGAACTTCGTGTATTTTAAACCTTGGCTTTGAACATACCAATCTGCCAATTTCTCACGAACATTGGCGTCTTGAATGGCCGGGCCTGTTTCTAACTCAGTATCCTTGGCCAACTGAAGTAGCTCCGAATAATCCACACCTGAACCCTGACCAATAGCCAAGCGTTCATTCATCAATGTTGTTAACGCAACTTTCCAACCTTCGCCCACAGCACCAAGGCGCTGACTATCCGGCACACGAACATCGGTAAAGAAGACTTCATTGAAATTAGCTTCACCGGTAATTTGGCGAATAGGACGAATTTCAATACCCGGCGACTTCATATCCAAGAAGAAAAAGGTCAACCCTTTATGTTTTGGAACATTGGGATCGGAGCGCGTTACGATAATTCCGTAATCACAGAAATGCGCACCCGAGGTCCAAACTTTTTGACCATTGATCACCCAGTCATCACCATCACGCTCACAACGTGTTTGCAAACCTGCAACGTCCGAACCAGCGGCGGGTTCAGAGAAAAGCTGACACCAAACTTCTTCGCCAAATAGCGCCGGCTTCACAAAGCGATCATTTTGCTCTGGCGTGGCCCACGCCATCATTGTTGGAATACACATACCGAGGCCAATTTCAAAGAACCCACCTGGTACATCGAAGCGTGCTTCTTCTTGCGAATAAATCACAGACTGGATTGGCGTTCCGCCTAATCCGCCAAATTTTGTTGGCCACGTAATCGCGGCATATCCTGCTTCGGCTTTCTTGGCTTGCCATGCGCGCGCGCGTTCTAGACGTTCTGCCTCCGGCTTTTGCGATCGCCCTGCCCGAGCTTTCTTCGGATCTTTCAGCGTCGCATTGGCCTCGAGCCATCCACGCACTTCGCCACGAAACTTCGCTTCTTCTGCGGTATCATTAAAATCCATTTTCTACCCCTTTTACTTCTACTTTAGATCTACAACTCGACATTGGTTTTTCAACCCAAACGCCATATTTTCAGATATAATTAGTCGCTAAGCTACATTGTTACGCTGTAACTCAGTGACCAGCCTGTCTTTCCAGCGAGCCGAGCTACCCAAATTTAAGGCCAACAGCTTAGCGCGGCGATAGTGAAACTGAGGGTTGGCTTCCCAAGTAAAGCCGATCCCGCCATGCACCTGAATATTTTCCTGCGATGCATATCGATAGGCTTCCGTGGCGGCAACACGCGAAGCCGCCGCCGCAATCGCCAAGTCATGGCCATCTGTAGCCAAAACCATGGCACCGTAATAGCAATTGCTACGAGCCAATTCTAACTTCACATACATATCTGCAATTTTATGTTTGATGGCTTGGTAAGAGCCGATTTGCCGACCAAAGGCGAAGCGTTCTAAGGCATATTCCTTCGCCATGTTCATTGCCGCTTCCGCGCCACCAACTTGCTCAAATGCACATAAAACAGCTGCGCCATTCTCAATGCGCAAATATTGTGCCCAACCCTCGCCCGAGGCGCCGCCCAAGACTTCTGCTTTGGCGTCTTTGAAATCTATTGTTGCATGGCCCCGTGTCGGATCAATTGTCGACACAGTCTCACGGCTAACACCATCCGCTGTTAGGTCGACCAGCGCCAATGAATGCGATGCGCCGTCTTGGCATAGAACAATGGCTAACGTAGCTATATTTCCGTCAGCAACCGGAATTTTATGCCCCGACAATTTACCGTTCGAAATTTGAGTTTGAATGTTTTTTGGACTTGGGGCTTGTGTACCCTCGCTCGCAGCCATGGTGCCTATTACTTCGCCGCTAGCTAGCTTTGGCAACCAAGCTTCCTTCTGCTCATGCGTACCGTAGAGGCGTAACGCCTCGGCTGCCATATAAATGGAAGACGAAAAAGGTACCGGCGCGACAGCGCGACCCAATTCTTCAGCGACAACACAAAGTTCCAATGCCCCAAGGCCAAGCCCACCATACTCTTCAGGTATAGATGCGCCGGCAACGCCTAGCTCCATAAGCCCCTGCCAAACCGTTTTTGAGTAATCGGCATCGCCCTCAAGTATCTCACGCGTATGCGCTAAAGAGCACTTATCCTCGAGAAAACGGCGGATTTGCTCCTTAAGCATTTTCTGGTCATCAGAAAAATCAAAATTCATAGGTCTCTCCCCTTGTAAGTTTGCAAGGCTAGTTAAAGGAACCCAAAGCGTCAATATACCTTGATGATACATTGGCCATAAAGAATGCGGCCTATTGTCCGGCATATCGTCCGGCATGTTGTCCAGCCTGACGCCCAGCCTGATGCCGAAGAAGCAGGGATAATCTTGGTCAACTTTATTTTAGCGGGATAATATGGCCTCGAGCCGATCTCCAACGAAATTTCGAACATCGTGCAGATGTGCCTTTAATCTCGAAATGTCAGGTTGATTGGTCGCGCGGAGCAATAAATTTTGCGTCGCCAATGGCAATTCACCCCCATCGCTCGGATCCAAGCATAGGCTCAACATCAAGCGCAGTGTAGAGAACTCTCGCCATATCTCTGATAGTTTTTGAAAATCACTAGACGAAACTATGCTCCCAGACTGAAATGAACTCGGCGAAGCGTCTGGTGAAACGTTTAGAGACGCGAAGTTTTGCAGCACCTGATCTGTATGCACATCTAAAATATCATCGTTTAATTGAGCATATTCAAGCTGCAAGGCTTGCACAATAAACTCGAGATCGAACAGACCCCCGCGACCCATTTTTATATCCCAGTCGGATTTGGGCTCACGGTGGGCTGAGAGCTTATCGCGCATATCGGCAACATCGGCCATCAGCTGCGATCGCTCGCGCGGTTTTACCAAAACATCATGCACGATGCTCTCAATTTTTTGGCCAAGATCAGCATCTCCGGCAACCACGCGCGAACGGGTTAACGCCATGTGCTCCCACGTCCAAGCCTCATTATGCTGATAGGATTCGAAGCCCGATAACTTAGCCACTAGTGGCCCAGCATTACCAGATGGGCGCAAGCGCGTATCCACATCATATAGCCCCCCTTGCGCAGTTTGCGCCGTCAGCCCGCTCAAAAAACGCCTTGCCGCTCGTGCAAACCAAGTGTCGGCATCAATCGATTTTTCGCCATCCGAAACAGCTAAGAAATTCGGTGCATCGCAAATAATAATAATATCTAAATCAGACGATAGGCTCATCTCTGCGCTACCCAATTTTCCCAAACCTAGAACACACATCTTGCCGCCAGAAATTTTTCCGTATTGCCGCTCAATATCAACAAGCGCTGCATCCAATGCATCCTGAACCGAATTTTCAGCTAGATTAGTAAAAGCTTGCGTGCAGTTAAGCGCTTCGAGAGGCTCTGAAAGTTGCTGCACACCGAGCGAAAACTGTCGCTCATGAGTGAAAATTCGTAAGCGGTCGAGACGCCCTATTATGTCATCATCGCTCGGATCAATATAAGAAAACTGTTTCTGCATAGTATCGTACACGACATTAATATCGGCGAGTTCCAAAATATCTGCTTGATCAAGTACGATATCCAAAAGCGAAACATTGCGGCTTAACCATCCGGCCAAACGTGGCGCGGTTCCAATGACATCCAGCACTAGATCAAGCACTTTGGGTTGCGCTTGAAACAAGGAAAAAAGCTGCACACCCGATGGCAAACCATTCAAAAATTTATCAAACTGCACAAAGGTTTCATCTGGCTGGCCTGTTCTTGACACTTGAATCAAAAGCGTTGGCACTAGCCGTGTTAAAATTTCTCGGGCCCGCGCCGAGCGTGTCGCTCGCATTCGACCTGTATGCCAAGAGCGGATTAAATCCGAAATCGTTTCCGGGCGTTTGAAGCCCATTCGAACTAACGTCTCCAGTGTATCTGGATCGTGTTCAGACCCAGCAAATACTAAATTACCCTCGCTTGCGGACAAGCTATCCGCGCTCTCAAATAAATTGCTATATTCTTTCGACACATAAGAGAGGGTCTGCGATAAGGTATTCGCTAAAGACTGAACATCGTCGTAACCAGCGAAATTTGCAAAGGCAGCCATCCCCTCCTCATCGCGCGGCAATGTATGGGTTTGTTCGTCCAAGCGCATCTGCAAGCGATGTTCTAAACCACGCAAGTAAGCATAGCTCTCGCTCAATCCAGATGCTGTCTGCTCGCTAATCCATCCGCGCGATGCAAGCTGTGCCAACATGGGAACGGTTTGAATACCCCGCAAACCATCATCGCGACCACCAGCAATCAGCTGCTGCGTTTGCACAAAAAACTCAATTTCTCGGATGCCGCCACGACCCAGTTTAATGTTATGCCCTGTGGTTGCGATAGCGCCATGACCACGCACCGCATGAATTTGGCGCTTCATGGAATGCACGTCTTCGATTGAGGCGAAGTCCAAATTACGGCGCCATATAAATGGGCGTAACTCTTCCAAGAATGACTTGCCTGCATTTATATCTGCAGCGATTGCCCGCGCCTTGATAAAAGCCGCGCGTTCCCAATTCTGCCCCTGCCCCTCATAATAAGTCAGGGCTGCACCAATAGACAGGGCCGCCGGCGTAGATGCCGGATCTGGTCGCAACCGTAAATCGACACGAAACACATAGCCATCTGCTGTTTGGTTTTGCAAAACAGTCGACATGTCGCGCGCTATATTATTGAAAAATTTATTCGCGTCCATGCCGCTAGAAAAGCTGAGATGCTCGGGCTCATAAAAAATCACCAGATCAATATCTGATGAATAGTTCAGCTCGTGCCCACCATGTTTTCCCATAGCGAGAACGATCAGCCCAGACGCTTTAAGATCCGGTTTAGCCGTCAAATCACCGGCTTTGTAAGCGGCATCAAACAACCATTGCAGACTAAGCTCAACAGCCAAATCCGCGAATTCGGTCAGAACCGTCGTCACCTCACTGACGCTCCAATTTTCAGATAAATCACCCAGCGCGATTATGAGAGCCGCACGCCCCTTCGCTTGGCGCAGGACACGCATCAGGTCGCCTCGGTCATCTTGAGCGGTCGCCTCAACGCGCACGCCCGACATTAGGTCCGACAATAGTTCCTGCCAAGTTTGACCGCCGAGCGCTGCAACAAGAGCTGGATTAAACCTTAGCAATCGAGTCAAATAAGAGCTGTTGGAAACAACCCACTTGAAAAACTCGGCATGCTGGTTGAGCGTATTTTGCGCCCTCTCGGCAATACCCTCGTGTTCCGGATTAGATTGCTCAACTATATCGCTCATCAGACCATCAAATAGCAATTGAGCATGCTCGGGATCGAGCGGTTTAGGTATTTTTAAACCCTTCGTTGAGAAATGCTCAAGCATCGTGAGCTCCAATCATTTCTAAAACACTAAGCTAACGGTTAGCCCTTTTGGTGACGATTCGCGCAAACGCATAAAACCATCATGGCGTTCGATAATGGCTTTCACCAGAGGTAAACCAAGCCCGCTACCTGACAAATGACGACTTGCATCCAAGCGTTCAAATCGTTTCAAAACCCGCGCATGATCCTTGCTTTCAATTCCGTCTCCGAAGTCGATCACCGACAATTCAATTTTATCATCCTCGTGATGTAAACAGACCTCGATGTCGCTAGCTGGTGCATATTTCAGACTATTTTCGATTAAGTTTGAAATCGCTTGCGATAATAAAGTTCTATTACCGTCAACCACGACCGCTTCCTTACCCAAATTTATATGCAACTTTTGACCCGTCTCCTCAACCAAAGGTTGGTAGAGGCTAGCAACATCCTGAACCAAATCGGATAAATTAAAGGTCTCACGGTAAAACTTAGTTGCTTTGCTTTCTAGTCGCGACAGAGACAATAGAGCATTAAAATTATTGAGGACTTCATCCAGAGACTTTAGCAAATCATCCAAGTCGGGCTTAGACAGTTCTACCCTGTTATTTTCGTCAGCCTGAATTGCCAGCACATCCAAACGAGCCCGCAAACGACTTAATGGCGTCCGCAAATCATGGGCAATGTTATCGCTGACATCACGCATCGACTGCATCAAACTCTCAATTCGATCCAGCATAGAATTTAGGTTGACAGCAAGCTGGTCTAACTCGTCACCGCTACCGCGCAATATAATTCTCTTATGCAGGTCACCGGCGATTATTTTATGAACAATTTGATTGATCTTTTCAACCCGACGAACTGAGTTCCGCCCCATGACGGCGGCGCCAAATAACCCCAGCAAGAGCGTCAAGAAAACAACCAGCGCCATATCCCGAACGGTTCGAATGGTCAAGCTCTCACGACTTCCAACATCACTGCCGATAAATAGCCGAAGCTCCGGATCCAACTCAACCAATCGGCCGCGAATGATCTGCTTACCGCCAGGTTGGGCTAAATTTGCAAAGTAAAACTCAATCCAACCATCGCCCTTATCCGCTGTTGCACCAATAATTGGCAGGCGGTCGAGGTTACCAGCAAGCTTAACACCATCGGTCGAGGCCAGCCAAAAAACGCCGGAACTTGGCCCACGCCCACGTCGGTCAATCTGCTTAATAAACTCAACCGTCGTCATTGTTTGATATAGGCGTTTTGTCAGGTCTATTTCATAGCGCGTACGATTATCAATTTCTTGCTCGAGCATTCCCAAAGTCTGGATAAACAGCACAGAGCATAAGATAGCTACTGAAATCAAAAAAATTAAAAGATAGAGCAAGGCCGCTCTGAAACCTGTTGTTTTAAATAATTGCCACATCAATTTCCACTTTGCTCTTGAAGAATATAGCCTGACCCACGAACGGTTTGCAAAAGCGGGCTAGCATGCTGCTTATCTAACTTCTGGCGCAGGCGTGAAATATGGACATCAATCACATTCGTCTGCGGATCAAAGGATAAATCAAAAACATTTTCAAGCAACATAGATCGACTAACTATGGTTCCTTGGTTTTTCAAGAAGTAAACAAGCATCGAAAATTCACGCGGCTGCAGCTCCAAATCTTGGCCATTTCGTTCCGCCCGCCGATCAATCAAATCAACGCGCAAATCCGCATAGCATAGCTCTCTCTCCGATACAGTATTGGGTGTGCGCTTAGACAGCACTTCAAGCCTTGCGACTAATTCATCAAGTGAAAATGGTTTGGCTAAGTAATCATCCGCGCCCGCTTTGAGGCCGACAACACGGTCCTCCACATCGCCAAGGGCAGACAGCATCAGCACAGGCACATTATCACCTTGCTCACGCAATTTCGATAGCATTTCCATACCATCCATTTCAGGCATCATGCGGTCTAGCACAAGCACGTCTGGCTTAACCTCAGCAATAATCTCAAGTGCTTTGCGACCATTCGCAGCATGCACAGCGTCAATTCCATGCATTTTAAGCCCCTCTAAAACAGAGCTGGCCGCCACTTCGTCATCTTCTACTAAAAGAACCTGCATATAGCCCCCTTGCTCTATCTTTTTTATGCTTTTTTTATTTAGATCTAC
>Ga0209137_1001432_pt1 | contig 22599 bp, 18 predicted proteins | sample SaaInl5LU_22_DNA_FD_184642 | JGI IMG/M metagenome (GOLD analysis project Ga0209137, IMG submission 184642) | Marine microbial communities from expanding oxygen minimum zones in the Saanich Inlet - ESP_105LU_22_DNA (SPAdes) (version 2) | ecosystem: Environmental > Aquatic > Marine > Intertidal...
CCCCAATTCACGAATACGATGATCGATATCTGCAGCCGCGAAACTTGTATCCTCTTGATTGTAACCAAAGAAATAATCAACATCTTGTTCGAAGTGAAAACTTGCTTCAAGAATGACCTTGTTTACGTAATATTTAGCAAAAACGCCTAAGTCGTTATCACGAAATTTTTGGTTTTCTACTTTTTGACCGTAGGACGAAAAATGCTTATAAAATGCACCAAATTCCAAGTTTTCGACCTCACGATTAATATAAACCAATTCTGCTAATGGAGAATATTGTGTACCAAACCCCAACTTCACATAGGAGTCGTTGTAATCCATAGCTTTAACTTTTGGCATAGCGTAGGGCTTCATTTCGTGCGGCGGGTATTTTAACTCCATTAAGCGACTAGGCACAGTATACCTCAAAACGGGCGTGGGTAGATCCACGTCATTTATGCTGGGATTTACGTTTATTTTTTGTGCATCTGCAATTCGCGCTTCATAGTCTTTTACTACAGTGATGTCTTCAGTCTCCAAACCATTATCTTGAGCAAAAATCACATTTGCCTGAAATAAGCAAATAGCGAGAAATATTTTTAGTATATCAGTCATTACTTGTGTTATTTAAGGTTGTCAAATTGTATCGTGTCGCTTGGTTCGGTGTTCAAGTCTACCTTGTTATTTTTTAATTCTTCAGCTTTCAAGGCCTCTAGTTTGTCTGAAGCTTCTTGCAGAAGTTGCGCATCACCAGCATAATTGTCGACTATACTTTGCAGAGTTGCTTTGGCCTGAAAAATATTATCTAGCATGGTATAGTTGTCGGCGATAAGAATGAATGTCTTCACAACCCAATATTCATAGGAGGCGTAATCATTTTTAATTTGGAAACAAGAATTGTTGGAGGACTCAAAAAGGTATTTCTTGTTTAGGATTAATGCAAGACTATACGCGGCTTCAGCCTTTATGGAACTAATAGGAATTGTATTGATGATTTCTTGGAAGTATGGCTCGGATTCAGCATATCGTTCCTGTTCTAGTAATGCTTTTGCTTTATAAAACGTGGCTTCCGTTCGAACTTCCGCAGTCATTGCCGAGTTGGCCAAAACACTGCTGGCTTGATCGATTAGTTCGGCATAGTTGTTCAATTTGAAATTGCACCGCATCATACCAATGAGTGCAAGGTCTTTGTTCCCTTGAACGCTTGCTTTTTGGTTTAACTCATTGTAGAGATAAAGAGCTTCGGTGTAGTCTTCGTTAATCTCGTAAGCAATATAGGTGGCCTTTACTAAGGCAGTTTCTTGATACTTATTCATACCAAGACCGATAATCTTTTTATAATCCGGGTAGGCCTCACTGTAATTGCTTGCTTTGAAGAAACAATCGGCCCGGTAATAATGGGCTGAAACGATAAAGTTGCCTGCCGGAAACAATTGAATATATTCAGATAAGTTAGGTATGGCTTGCGCACAGTTTCCATTCTTGTACTGATTTTCGGCAACTTCAAAAAGCAAGCTGTCTTGCTCATTCGTTGAAATATTTATTCCCGCTTGATTTTGTACGAACAACAAGTACTCATTGGGTCTACCCAAGTACACATACAATTCTTTTAAAGCCCTTAAGGCTTCTTTGGCTTCCTCACTATTCTTGTAATCGATAACAACTTTTTTATAGGCATTTAAAGCCAGCTCCTCTTGTTGCGTATTAAAGTAGGCAAATCCCATTTTTAAGTAGGCTTTGGCCGCATAGTTACTATTGGGATAACTCGATGTAAGTATTTTCAACTGAACCAAAGAGCTGTTATACTCTTCCATGTTCAAATAAGCATTACCCATTTCATACAGCGCATAATCTTTATAAAGGTTCTTGGGATACTTACTATTTAAATAGCTCAGGGTGTTTACTTTTTCGCCATAATTTCCCTGTAAGCCGTTTACTACACTTTTCTGTACCAATGCATATTCAGCACCCGTCCAATCTTGATTGATTACCTCATCGTAATTCGTTATGGCTTTAGTGTAACTTTTTGTCATAAACAAACAGTCTGCGTTTCGCAAAAAGGCATCCGGAATAATTTGCTGATTGGTGCTGTTTACCGAGCCAGGATTCTTGATGGTTTGCTCAAAGTAGCTTGCGGCATTTAAGTATTTTTTCAACTTGAAATAGCAGTAGGCCAGGTTGTAATTAGCCAAGCTTTTGGAGGCATAAATCTCACTCGAAGTTTCCTTGATATTAAACTGCTTAAACTTGGTAAAGTTGTTTGCAGCCTCGTTGTAATCTGTCAAAGCATAGTGAATATTTCCTTTCAAGAAGATGCTTAAGCCTAAAATATCATTATCGATGGGATTTTGTAAAGACTTACCAACTAAACTAAGTGCTTCACTATATTTTTTATCGTTGTACAGCTCAACCGCTCTGTAGTAACATACGGTTTGATAAACCTTTTTCACAGTAGGGCCATCCATATCGAATGTTTCGAGTACTTCGATGGCTTTAGCGTAGTTTTTCGTTTCGAGCAAGACTTGGCTTAACAAGTTCGCGGCTTCATTGGTGTAAGGGCTTTTGGGATAATCTTCTAGAAATTTGCTTAAACCGCTTATGGCTTGGTTTGTAAAAGATAGCTCGTAGGACAACTTACCATATTTGAACTTGGAAACCTCAGTAATGTAGGGGTCAAAATCCATGGAGCTTGCTTGAGCAAAGGCATCTCTTGCCAAGGCCTTGTCATTGGTTTTTAAGTAACAATCAGCTAGACAGTAGTTGGCATTTTGACCGAGAGAGTCTTCAAGGATGTTGAGTTGTTTAAAATTGCTCACCGCATCGGGATAATTACCTGTTTTGTATTGGGCATAGGCCAATTGGTAGAGTTCCTCTTTGCTGACTTTTTTAACTTCGCCGATGTAGGCTTCTATTAAGGGCGCAGCACTTTCATAATCACCCAATTCAAAATAGGCTTGACCAACAATATGCGCAATAGCTGTTAGATTTTCGGTTTGAGGGTTGCGGAGCAGCGGATCGGCATAAGATACGACCAATGCATAATCACCGCGTAAAAAATATATTTGAGTTAAATAGTGCGGAACCGTTTCACCGTAAAGTTGGGAGTCTTGAAGTTTGATAAAACTCTTTTCAGCTTCTTTATAATCTTTCTCATAAAAGGAAATAAAACCATAGTAGTATGTTGCTGATTCACTGTAGCCGTGTTGGACATCCTTGATCGATTTGAATAAAGGCTTGGCTTCGCTGAACTTTTTTCGTTTGAAATAGCTGTATCCCAAATTGAATTTAAAAGCAATCAACTCGTCGTTATTTAACTCTCGAGTGTCCACTTTTTCATACCATTCTAATGCATTTGTAGTCTTGTTTTTTCTAAAATAGAAGTTGCCCAGTTCAAAATATGCTTTATTTCGTAGGGTAGTTTCATGGTAAGCCTCTACAAATCGGGTAAACAGTAACTCTGTATTCGCCTGATTTAAATGCGCTGCACAGTAGGCATAATAGAAATCAGCAAACATATTTAGGGTATATTCCTTGTTGTCTGCTGCCTCTGCTACTTCTCGTTTCAGCAGTTCGAATTCGAGTTGTGCAGGTGCATAAAGTGCTTGATCGATAAGGCTTAAGCCGTCTTTAAGGTGCTTATTCTTGTCAATATAGAACTGCGTTTCTTGCGCCCAAATACTGTTTGAAAAAACGAATAGAAGAAGGGTGAGAATGATTTTTTTTGATTGAGCCATGTTACACATCGTCAATTGTTAAAGATTTCTATACAATAATAAATGAAAAACTTGAGCTTCAAGGTGTAGTTATCAACAACTTCATTCTGCTTAAATCGCCCGAATAAATCTTTGAAATTAGGAGACTAATACCTGTGAATCAATTCCTTTTAATCCAAACGAAAAGATGAACCCAAATGATATAAATATTTGCGAAACTTTAGATAGACTAATTCAATAACTGGGTCAATGAAGCGGATTTAAAGATGGCTTTACAGTTTGTATATGGTTGAAGTTCAAAGGCTTTACTTAAACTATTCCAACAAATAGATAGACGGAAACATAAAAGGATTTGCGGAAGAGAGCATCTTAAGAGTGGAAAGTAAAATTTACTTGATTAAATAATTCTAAATATCATTAACTTTGCCAACTAATTAAAGCAAACCGCATGATTATTGGGATTACAGGTACAATAGGTTCAGGAAAGGATACTTTAATGGAATTGCTTAAGAACGAATACGGATTTAAGCATTTTTCGGTTCGTGCATACTTAACCGAGAGGTTGGAAGAGGAAGGAATTGAGATTAATCGTACGGCCATGACTAACCTGGCAAACGCCCTAAGGGAAGAAAATCATCCGGCATACATCATTGAACAGTTATTCCTGAAGGCTAAAAAAGAAGGGGGGAATGCGGTAATCGAAAGTATAAGAACCCCAGGTGAGGTAGATTTTTTAAAAGAGCACAGCGATTTTTACTTATTTGCTGTTGACGCCGATCCAAACTTGCGTTACGAGCGTGTTCAGGAAAGAAAGTCGGCCACAGATAGGGTGGATTTCAACACTTTCATGGCGGAAGAACAACGCGAAATGAGTAATGATGAACCACATATGCAGAATATTGCGGCTTGTGTTCGATTGGCCACGCACCGGTTTAGAAATAACGCGTCTATCGACATGTTCTACAAAAGAGTTCGTAAAGCATTGGAGAAAGAACTTCAAATGTCTGCGTCTAGCGCGAAGTAGTAGCAGTCTCCTCCAATTTGATTAAGCCGAAAACGGCGTAATTGATTATATCCGTATAATGTGAGTCATTACCTTCTGAAATCAAGGTGCTCCCATCGTTGCTTTCAATTTGCTTGATACGATTGATTTTCATCAGGATTAGATCGGTGTACGAGCTAATTCGCATATCTCGCCAGGCTTCACCATAATCATTATTCTTAGCCATCATTAAATGCTTTGTCCGCTGAATATGCTTATCATACAAAGACAATGTGTAATCTAAATCCAACTCAAGGTTTTCATCTTCTAACAGTTCAAGTTGAATTAAGGCGATAATACAGTAATTAACTAAGCCGATAAATTCAGGTTCAATACCTTCATCTACTTGCTGAACGATACCATCTTCGATGGTACGAATTCTGTTCGCTTTGATAAAAATTTGATCGGTTAAACTGGGCAGACGCATAATCCGCCATGAAGTTCCATAGTCTTTTACCTTCAACTTAAAGATCTCGCGGCATTTGGCTATTGCCTGATCGTATTGTGCAGATGTCTTATTGCTACCCAAAATGTTTAACTTTACGCAAAAATAAACTTTAACTTGAGAAATTTGAAGAATCCAATTTTTTCTCTGAACTGTAGAGGGCAACTTCACGAATTTAAGGATGTTGTGCTTATGGGTATTTTGAATGTTACGCCTGATTCTTTCTACGATGGCGGAAGGTTTAATACCTTGGATTATGCGGTGGAACATGCCGCCAATATGCTAGCCGAAGGTGCTCAAATAATCGATGTTGGTGGAATGTCTACACGCCCCAATGCGCAAATGATCAGTGTGCAAGAAGAGTTGGATAGAGTTATTCCCGTGGTTGAAAAGTTAGTGCAAAGTTTTGATCAAATCATAATTTCAGTGGACACCTTTCGTTCGGAAGTTGCTCGAGCTGGTTTTCAGGCGGGTGCGCATACCGTGAATGATATCAGTGGCGGTACGATGGATGCTAAACTCTTTGAAACAGTGGCTGAATTAGGATGCCCGTATATTTTGTCTCACATTCAAGGTACGCCGCAAACGATGCAAGTAAAACCGCAATATGAAGATGTGGTTTTAGAAATAACGAAATATTTCTCCGAGCAAGTTGAGACTTTGACTGCAATAGGGGTGAAAGATATTATTCTTGATCCGGGATTTGGTTTTGGTAAAACGGTTGCACACAATTATGAGTTACTTGAGGGGATTAAACTAATGAGCGAAGTTTTTGATCAACCCATATTAGCTGGTTTATCGAGAAAGTCGATGTTGTGCAAGCCGCTTGGAATCACCCCGGAAGAAAGTTTGCCAGCAACTAGCGCAGCGCATCTCATCGCTATTCAAAATGGTGCAAGACTATTACGTGTACACGACGTGAAAGAAGCGAAGCAGGTGCTTGAGATTTGGAATATTTATCAGGAGTCCATTGCTTAGTATTGAATGCTTGAATTTGGAATGCAGAATGTTGAATGGTCCTCCTTCAAACCCAAAAGGAATGAAACTGATTTAGATTGCTTTATGACTTCCCATTCTAAAACTTATTGTAATTTTACGCAGTGAAAATTTCGGCATCACTTTATTCCAGCAATTTACAAGATTTACCCTCTTTAGTTCATGAACTGGATGCCTTGCAATTGGACTTTTTTCACTTGGATTGTTTTGAAGGTCAAGAGCAAAAAGTGAGCAGAGATATACGCGCCATTCAGCAGATCTCAAATACCCCGATTGATTTGCATGTGATTGGTGCAAACTACAGCTCTTTTTTTGACATGGCGCAAGATCTGGGTGTCTCCCAGTTGACCCTGCAATATGAAAATTTACCAGAGCATTTCTCGCTGCCTCAGAATCGCTCGTATAAGTTGGGATTGGCGGTTGTGAATGATACATCGCTTGAAGTGCTGGACAAAGTCAAAGATTCTATCGATTACGTTTTATTGATGACTACTACGCCCGGTAAATCAGGGGGTAAATTTGAAAAAACAAGTTTTGATCGTATCCGCAAGTGTAAACAAATGTATCCCAATTTACCAATCTATGTTGATGGCGGAATCAATGCAGAAGTTTCTTTTATCTTGCGTTTGCTTGGTGTGCGTCAAGCCGTTTCAGGTTCATTTTTGGTGAATCATCAAAATATAGCCAAAGCTTTGGCCGACTTACGCTTTCATCAGCAAGGGTCTGCCTACCAGATTAAAGACTTTTTACTCGAGGCAAGGCATTTACCCGTATTGAATCCTTCTACTTGCACGGTAAAGGATGTGATTCTAACTATGGATGAATGCAAATTAGGTTTTGTTCTTTTTGAAGAGGGAGGTAGCTTCGTCGGTATATGCAGTAATGCAGATTTGCGAAAAGGGATCTTGAAATACTTGGATAGTCCAAATGATATGAAGGTCCGAGATATGATCAATTATCATCCCATTGTCATTCAAGATGAATCTACAACAGATGAAATGCTATCTTTAGTAAAGCGCTATGATTTCCCCATACTTTTCTTGCCAGTTGTTGGGCAAGATGGCGTGTTGAAAGGGGCGGTTTTATTCAATGAATTAATAAAAGGAGAAGGTTAAATTATGATCATTCATTTAAAAAATACAGTTGCTAAGGAAGAAGCTCAGCGCATTGCTGAAGAGTTACAAGCTATTTTGATTACCAAAGAGGAGATTGTGTTGGTTACTCCGTCGAAGTTGCAGGAATTGCCTGCTCATTTGACAAGTAAAGTAAGCAAAGCGGTGGCTGTTCCCAATGATATTCAACTAGCCAGCAAGCTATACATGAATGAAACCCGCTCCATAACTATTGGTGATACTACGATAGGGGGTAGTTCGAATAACACGCTTATGATTACAGGTCCTTGTAGCGTAGAAAATGAAGAACAAATTGAAAAGGCAGCGAAGTTTTGTGTTGAGCAGGGGGTAAAAGTTTTACGTGCTGGTTGCTATAAGCCACGAACTTCACCCTATAGTTTTCAAGGATTGGGATTGCAAGGCTTGAAGTTACTTGCTAAAATGCGTGACAAGTATGGTTTGAAAATTATCACCGAGGTGAGGGATGCCAGTCATGTTGATGATGTTATTGAATATACTGACATCATTCAAATCGGCGCCAAAGCCATGTATGATCATGGTATTCTGAGGCGATGTGGGGAGGCAAGAAAACCGGTACTACTCAAAAGAGGATTTGGTTCTACCCTGCAAGAATTTGTGCAGGCAGCCGAATTCATTCTTTCGGGCGGAAATGATGAAGTAATTTTATGTGAAAGAGGTATACGAACCTTTGAAACGAATACGCGCTTTACGCTTGATTTATGCGGTGTAGCTTTTCTAAAGGAGAAAACCAATTTGCCAGTCATCCTCGATCCAAGTCATGCTATGGGCTATGCATACGGAGTGCCGGATTTAGCAAGAGCTTGTGTGGCCATGGGAATAGAAGGGTTGTTGATTGAATCTCACCCAACTCCGAAAGAAGCATGGAGTGATGCTGCTCAGCAGTTAAATTTTGATGAATATGCCGAGTTATTGGCGAGCCTAAAATCAGTAGCGCAAGCTGTAGGAAGAAAACTAGTGTAGATATGGAATTAGGTAGAATGAATACCTTAAAAGTTTTACGAGAAACCAGTGTGGGACTCTTTTTAGGAGATGAAAAGGGCAATGATGTGCTGCTGCCAAAAAAGTTTGTGCCACAAGAGGCCAAAATCGATGATGAGCTCGAAGTTTTTCTATACCTAGATAGTGATGAGCGCTTAACGGCCACCACACAGATTCCAGATATAGTTCGCGATTCATTTGCTTTTCTGGAAGTCGCCGTGGTTAACGACATTGGAGCTTTTATGTATTGGAATATTGACAAGCAGCTTTTCATTCCATTCCAAGAACAAAAGAACCCAATGCGAGAAGGTGAATACCACCTCGTGCATATGTTTCTCGATGAACAAACGAATAGACTGGTTGGTAGTTCGAAATGGGAGCGCTTTATCGATAAAGATACTAGTGGACTTAAAGACCTGGATGAGGTCAAAATTTTAGTGCTTGGCGAATCGCCCCTTGGGTATAATTGTATCGTGAATGATCGATTTGTGGGCTTAGCCTACAAGAATGAAAATTTCATGGATATAGGAACAGGCTTGAGAACCAAAGCTTATATCAAGCAAATTCGAAAAGATGGTAAGTTGGATTTGATTTTGGAAAAGCCGGGATTAGCCAGCATGGAGAAGCATGCTGCCAAGATTTTGAATATCCTAAGAAAGAATGGTGGATTTTTGGCTTTTCACGATAATAGTGATGCCAAGGAGGTTCAGGAACAATTGCAAATGAGTAAAAAGGCTTTCAAAAGGGCCATTGGGAATTTATATAAGCAAAAGCTTATTGAATTGGCCGATAATGGAATAAAACTAATAAAGTAAAAAGGCTAAGCATGACGAAGTTTCATACCCATCTGACCAAAATGCCTGTTAGTCTTGAAGATGAGGTACAATATCACTTGCGACAGGATAATGGCGATATGCTTCATATGAACCCATTGATTGGAAGTGAAATTGCCATAAGCTTTGATGGCGTAATTCATTGTATTGTTTGTGGGAAAAAGACTAAAAAGTCTTTTGGCAATGGAGCTTGCTATCCTTGCTTTATGAATGCGCCAGAATCTTCACCTTGTATTGTAAGACCTGAATTGTGTGAGGCTCATTTAGGAAAAGGGCGCGATGTGGAATGGGAGGATACTCATCATAACCAAGAGCATGTGGTCTATTTGGCTAAATCGTCAGCGATAAAAATTGGAGTTACACGTAAAACACAAGTTCCCACGCGATGGATAGATCAGGGGGCGAGTGAGGCTATTATATTAGCAGAACTCCCTTACCGGCAGCTGGCAGGACTTATAGAAGTGCAAATGAAAGAGTTTTTCACGGACAAAACCAACTGGCAGCGCATGCTCAAAAATGAGGTGGTTGATATTGATTTACTCGAAGCTAAAGAAGAAGCCTTAAACTACCTCGATGAGGAATACTTTGAATACATCTCTGATAAAGATGAAGTAATATCGATTCATTATCCTGTGCACCAGTATCCTGATAAAGTAAAAAGTATAAAGTTGGATAGTACGCCAATTATAGAGAGCAAATTGCACGGAATTAAAGGGCAATATTTATATTTAGATAACAATCAAGTGATCAATATTCGCAATCATAGTGGTTATCTTGTGCATATAGAATATTAGGCAATCATGAGTACTTTACCCGAAAATAGATTCATCAACAGAGAATTAAGTTGGTTAGATTTTAACGCCCGTATTTTACAAGAGGCGGCAAACAAATCGGTGCCGCTGATTGAGCGTATGCGTTTTCTCGGAATTTTTTCTAACAACATGGATGAGTTTTTTAGTATTCGGGTAGCAACCGTTCGTCGGATGTTGGGTATGGGACGAAAAGCACGAAAAAGCTTAAGCACTGCACCCCGTGAGTTATTGAAAGAGATTAAAGTCAAAGTTACCAAGCAGCAAACCGAGTTTGAGAAGATATACCTTAATATCAAAGCTGAAATGGAGCAGCACGGCATATATATACTCAATGAACAACAACTTAATGAGGCGCAAGGTAAATTTTGTATGGAGTATGCAGACGAGTTTATTCGGCCCAAGTTAGTTCCGATTATGCTTAACTATCTCGAGGATTTTCCGGAGCTGGATGAGTTGACAGTTTATTTAGCTATTCGTCTGGAGTTGGAGGAGAATGAGCCATTGTTCGCTTTAGTAGAGGTGCCAGAAAATGCCGATCGATTCATTGAAATCCCTAGCGAAGATGACAAGAAATATATCATCTTTTTGGATGACTTGATTCGTTACAGCTTGAAAACAATTTTCCGCCAATTTAAGGTGAAAGAGGCTAAAGCTTACGCGATTAAAGTGACACGAGATGGAGAGTTGGATATGGATAATGACATATCAAAAAGTTTGGTAGAAAAAATCAGCAAAAGTGTAAAGAATCGTGAGCACGGCGAACCTGTGCGCTTTATTTATGACAAGACCATAGACAAAGATTTATTGCATTTCATCTTGGAGAAGTTTGACTTGCTTGAGAATGAAAATAATATTAAAGGTGGTCGATACCATAACAAGAAGGATTATATGAAATTCCCAGACTTAGGGAAAAAAGATCTTGTATTCCCGAAGCTAAAAGCATTAAGTCATCCAGATTTTTCTGAGGATAAAACTATTCGAGAGGTTATAGAAGAAAAAGATGTTTTGCTGCACTGCCCTTATCAAAAATTCTCCTACTTGCTCGATTTTCTCCGCGAGTCCGCAATTGACCCACAGGTTACTACGATAAAAATGACCATGTACCGATTAGCAAAATTTTCCGCCGTGGCGAACTCGCTAATTGACGCCTCGAAGAATGGAAAAAAGGTAGTTGTATTGGTTGAATTGAAAGCACGTTTTGATGAAACCTCCAACATTTACTGGGCGAAAAAAATGCAAGAAGAGGGTGTTGAAGTCATATACGGTGTACCAAACTTGAAAGTGCACAGTAAAATGTGCTTGGTTTCCAGAGTGGAGAATGGTGTACGAAGCAGAATTGCCTTCTTTAGTACGGGTAATTTTAATGAAAGTACGGCCAAGGTATATTCAGATATGACTTTGTTTACTGCAAACAAAAAATTGACTTACGAGTGTAATAAGGTATTTCAGTTCTTTGACCGCAACTTCATGATTTATAATTATAAGCACTTGTTAGTTTCTCCGCATTCCACGCGAAGCGGATTTGAAAAGTTGATTGATCACGAGATTGCTTTTGCAAAGGCGGGTAAGGAAGCTTTTATTTTTGCCAAACTAAATAGCCTGGCTGACCAGGGGATGGTTGATAAATTGTATGAGGCTTCGCAGGCTGGTGTCCGTGTGCAATTGATTGTTCGCGGTATTTGTATTTTAATACCTCAAGTAAATGGTTTAAGTGAAAATATTGAGGTGATCAGCATAGTGGATAAGTACTTGGAACATAGTCGCGTATTTATTTTTGGGAATAATGGAGATGAAAAGGTATTCTTATCTTCAGCTGATTGGATGCAGCGCAATTTGGATTTCCGCGTGGAGCTGACTTTCCCTATCTTAAGTAAAAAGATTAAAAAGCAGGTTATTGACTTTATGAATCTACAATGGAGCGATAATACCAAGGCTCGATGGAATAGTGGCGAAAATGCGAATAGGTATCGTAAAACAAGTAGTGAAGTGCCCGTACGCGCTCAGGTCGATTTGTATAAAATCCTTCAGGAACAAAAATAGTTCTAAGTCTATTTTATAAATTTTTACAGCATTGGGGTTCCTATGCCTCCTTCAGCAACATGTTTTCTTGATACTTCAAAGCCGCCTCTACGAAGCCTTTGAATAGGGGATGTGGCTCAGCAACCGTACTCTTGTATTCGGGATGGAATTGTACGCCGATGAAAAACGGGTGATTGCTAACTTCTATTATTTCAACTAGATTAGAAATCGGATTAAACCCAGTGGCCTGCATTCCATGGGCTTCAAACTGCGCCATGTAATCATTGTTAAACTCAAAACGATGGCGATGACGCTCTTCAATTGTCTTCTGACCATAGAGTTTCTTCGCTAGGGTGTTTTCATGTATTTCGCATTCATAGGCCCCCAATCGCATCGTTCCTCCTTTATGCTCAATGTCCTTTTGACCTTCCATCAGGTTAATAACCGGATGTTCTGTGTTAGGTTCCATTTCTAAAGAATGTGCATTTTTATAACCCAAAACATTTCGGGCAAATTCAATCACAGCACATTGCATTCCCAGACAAATGCCGAAGAAAGGGATATGATTCTCTCTTACATATTTAATGGCATCGATTTTACCTTCAATACCCCGATCACCAAAACCCGGAGCGACTAAAATGCCACTGAGGTCTTGAAAGGTTTCATGCATATTCTCAGGAGTTAACTCTTCACTGTGAATGGGCACAACATCCACTTTACATTGATGTATTACTCCAGCATGTTTGAAGGCTTCATTAATAGAAATGTAGGCATCTTGCAGTTCAACATATTTACCTACAAGGCCAATCTTAATTTTTTGATGGGGACTATTCAGTTTATGAACAAAGGTAAGCCAATCTTCAATTTTTGAACTTCCCTGATGCGGCAGATTCAATTTTTTTAGAATGGTAATGTCCGCTTTTTCTTGTTCCATCAACATAGGAACATGGTAAATCGAAGGGGCATCAATGGCCTCAATTACACAATCTAAATCTACATTACAGAAACGCGCGAGTTTCGTACGGATCTCCATATCCAACTCTTTTTCTGTTCGGCAAATAAGAATGTCCGGTTGTACACCATTTCGCGACATCTCTTTAACTGAATGTTGGGTAGGTTTTGTTTTTAATTCACCTGCTGCGTTTAAAAATGGAATTAAGGTTAAGTGGCAAACTAAAGTATTCCCTTTGCCCAATTCCCATTGCAATTGGCGCACGGCTTCAATGTAAGGTAGTGATTCAATATCACCAACTGTTCCTCCCAATTCCGTTATGACGATATCGTATTCTCCCGTCTCGCCTAAAAGAAGCATTCGACGCTTGATTTCATCAGTAATATGAGGAATCACTTGCACAGTTTTTCCAAGGAAAGCCCCCTCACGTTCTTTATTGATTACAGTTTGATATACTCGTCCTGTGGTAACATTGTTCGCCTGACTGGTTCGAATATTTAGGAAGCGCTCGTAATGCCCTAAGTCAAGATCAGTTTCAGCGCCATCATCTGTCACAAAACATTCCCCGTGTTCATAAGGGTTTAAAGTGCCTGGGTCAACGTTGATGTATGGATCGAATTTCTGAATGGTTACTTTGTAACCTCTTCCTTGCATCAACTTTGCTAGCGACGCGGCAAATATTCCTTTTCCTAATGAAGAGGTAACGCCTCCTGTAACAAAAATATGCTTAGACATGAGCTGTTGTAATTGGTATGCCCAAAATTATACATATTTTTGACCTTTGCTAATTTATTTATCGTCATTTTAGGCACGTTTTCATGTTCATAATCTAAACCAATGAAATTTTTTAAGCTAGTTATATTGCTATCCATCAGTCAGATAGGCTTTTCCCAACTTCTCGATGGTCCTCAAGGAGACTACGGTAAAGCGGATAGCCTGCGGGGTATGTTGTCCCCCGAACGAACATGTTTTGATGTAACATACTATGACTTGATGCTGGATTTAAATTTTGATGAGAAGACTATTCAAGGCTACAATGATGTACATTACACAGTGGAGGAAGATTTTAAGCGCTTACAATTGGATCTCTTTGAGAACATGATTATTGATGCCGTTGTATTTCAGGGTGACAGTTTGCCTTACGAACGCTTGTACAATGCCTTTTTTGTTGACTTTCCTGATGTACAGAAAAAGGAAAGTAAGGGAGTGCTTCGAGTGTATTATCATGGCAAACCAATTATAGCAAAAAATCCACCTTGGGATGGTGGTTTTACCTGGCAAGAAGATAAGAACGGAGCCCCTTGGCTTGGTGTAAGTTGCGAAGGAATAGGCGCGAGCTTATGGTGGCCAAACAAAGACCACTTAAGTGATGAGCCGGATAGTATGCGTGTGACATGTGCATATCCGAAGGATTTGATGTTCGCAGGTAACGGGCAATTGCGATTGCACGATACCAAAAAGAACTCCGATCAAAATATTACATCTTGGTTAGTGACCTATCCTATCAATAATTACAATGTGAGTTTAAACATAGGAGACTATGTCAATTTTCAGGATAAATACATTTCCGAAGATGGTGAGGAACTCATTTTAGATTATTGGGTTTTGCCGTACAACTTGGAAAAGGCTAAAGATCAATTTCAGCAAGTAGGGCCAATGCTCGCTTGTTATGAAGAGTATTTCGGTAAGTTCCCCTTTTGGCGAGATAATTACAAATTGGTTGAGACGCCCTATTTGGGTATGGAACACCAAACCGCTATTGCCTATGGAAACAATTATAAAACAGGCTATGCGGGTTATGATTTTAGTCGCATAGGTTTGGATTTCGATTACATTATTATCCATGAAACAGGTCATGAATATTGGGGAAACCTGATAAGTGCTCAGGATATTGCCGACTTATGGATCCATGAAGGTTTTTGCACCTATTCCGAAGCACTGTATGTAGAATGTATATATGATTACCAAAAAGGACAAGATTATGTTAATGCCAAAAAGCCGAGTATTGGGAATAAGCATCCAATGGCGGGAGTTTACGATGTAAATGTCGAGGGCGATGGCGATATGTATAATAAAGGAATGCTTTTCCTCAATACGCTAAGACATGTAATCAACGATGACGAGCTTTGGTTTGATTTGCTAAAGGAGATGACTACTAAGGAGTTCGCGTATAAAACCATTACGGCAAACGATGTGATGTTTTATTTTAATCGTAAAACAGGGATGAATTTAACTCCGCTATTTATGCAATATGTTTTTTATAAGGATATCCCCAATTTGTATTACCAGTTTGAGAAAATCAAAGGGAAAAGTTATGTCTTCAAATATAAGTGGATGACGGATGTCGGAAGTTTTGAGATGCCGATTGAGATAAACTGGGGTGATGAATTGATGCGCCTAAACGGCACCAATAACTTGCAGGAGATTGTCCTCAAGAAGAAGAAAAAAGCTAATTTTAGTATCAACGAAGAGCAGTTTTATATCAAAACAAGAAAGCGCTAAACCAACCAAGACTTTGTAAATCTTGTATTCACTTAAAGCTAAAACGGGTATTGGTCCTGGCTGTATTTGGCTTTTTCAGTCAATAACTTTTGCAGAAAGCTTTTGTTCTGATTTTTCTTTAATTGAAACCGAATCATTTTCCCTTCTGCGTGGATGCTTAAACTATCGGTTTGGTATATAGCTAATCGGTAGAAAGGTATACACCATACGTGATACCATTGTCCGTTGTTGAGGTGGACAATAATTCCTTTGGTTCGAATTTCTATACTGCCATAATTCGATTCCTGATGTTTGCTCAAAGCGGGTTTGAAAAATTCGGAGCAAGCCGTGATAAGCATTTTCTCAGAACCTGTACCCAGCATCATTATTCTGTCTACGATGGGATACTCTTCTCCGACCATTGCATCTATGGTTTTGTCATTATCTGGTTCATGAGCGGTATGGTTAATCAGCATGATAAGGTAACGCTTGGCACGCGATAAAGTTTTATATGTATAGCCAATGAGGAAACAGGAAAACGCTTACCTTTGTCTGGTGAGAATTGAAGTAATCATACAAAATGCAGTAGCTCAAGCCCTTGAGCACCTATACCAAGAAAAAGTAGCCGCAAATCAGGTGGCATTAAATGAGACCATTAAGGACTATGCAGGGGATATCACTGTTGTGGTCTTTCCATTTACGAGGTTTAGTAAGTCTGCTCCTGAGGCAACAGCGGAAGCGATTGGTGAATTTTTAAAAGCTGCAGTAGATTTCGTAGAAGATTTTAATGTGGTCAAAGGGTTCTTGAATCTTGAAATTTCCAATGATTATTACCTTGATTTCTTTAAAGAAACTCACACAAAATCAGACTTTGCTAAAGGCTCTGAGAGTCGAAAAATCGTTTTGGAATATTGTGGTCCAAATACGAATAAGCCTTTACACCTTGGACATATCCGTAATATGCTTTTAGGGTATAGTACCGCACAATTGTTGGAATTCGCTGGCCATGAAGTACATAAAGTAAACATTTATAATGATCGTGGCATAGCCATTTGTAAAAGCATGTTGGCTTGGCAAAAATTCGGTAAGGGTGAAACTCCGGAGAGTGCGGGCATGAAAAGTGATCACTTCGTAGGGAAGTATTATGTCGAGTTCGATAAACGCGCAAAAGAAAATCCAAGTCTATTAGACGAAGCACAAGCTATGCTAGTGAAGTGGGAGCAAGGCGACAAAGATGTATTGGCACTGTGGGAGAAAATGAATGCTTGGTGTTATGCTGGATTTGAGCAAACTTTCGAAGCCTTGGGTGTCGATTTTGAAAAACATTATAAGGAATCGGATTACTATGAGCGCGGCAAAGAGTTGGTAGAAGATGGCTTGAAAACTGAGGCATTTTATAGAAAAGACGATCAATCGGTTTGGGTTGATTTAGAAGATAAGGGTCTCGATCATAAATTATTGCTGCGTGGGGATGGCACATCGGTATATATTACCCAAGATATGGGTATTGCTGAGGCGCGATACCTAGATTATCATTTTGATGAGTCTATTTATGTTGTGGCGAGTGAACAAGATTATCACTTTAAGGTGTTACAACTGGTATTAGAAAAATTGGGTAAAGAATATGCACAAGGAATTTATCACCTGAGCTATGGCTTAGTGAATCTACCTGATGGTCGAATGAAAAGTCGCGAAGGTACGGTAGTTGATGCCGATGATTTAATTGCGACCATGATTCAAACGGCAGAAGAACACACCAATGAATTGGGTAAGGTTGATGATTTTACCCAAGAAGAAGCACAGCAATTATACCGCGATTTGGCGCTAGGCGCTTTGAAGTATTTTATTTTGAAGGTGAATCCAAAACGTACAGTAATTTTCAATCCCCAAGAATCCATTGATTTCCAAGGGAATACAGGGCCGTTTATACAGTTCAATTATGTGCGTATACAATCCTTGTTGCGCAAGCAGACTGTGGGTGACATCGATTTTAAGTATATTACTCTTCAGACGGAAGAAAAAGATTTATTGAAGGAAATTCATAAGTTCCCTCAAGTGATAGAACAAGCCGCGAAAAACTATGATGTGAGCGAAATTTGCAGCTACGCCTATAGCTTGGCTAAGCTATACAGTAAATTCTATTCAAATACGACTATTCTAGGAGATACACCCGAGAACTCAAAGAATTTTCGTTTGAGTTTATCCAAGTGGACAGCTGAGGTGTTAAAACAGGCGTTTGAGTTGCTGGGCATTGCTATGCCAACGAGAATGTAGTTGGAAATTCTACTTGTTTTGATTAGTAATCTCCATAGCCTTCTGCATGCCGAGATGCACAAAGTTATTGATGCCTTGAATAGCATCTTCTATGAAACTGGCAAGCGCTTCTTGTTCATTTGCGGTCCATTTACCTAAAACGTACTGAACCTGTTTTCCTCTTGGGAAATCATTTCCTATGCCAAAGCGCAGTCTGTTGTATTCCTGTGAACCAAACACGAGTTCAATATTTTTTAAACCATTGTGTCCTCCGGAGGACCCTTTGCCTTTTAATCTCACTTTGCCAAAAGGCAAGTCTTTGTCATCTACGAGCACGAGCACCTTATCGATATCAATTTTGAGTTCTTGCATCCAATAACGCAGCGCATTACCGCTCAAGTTCATAAAGGTAGTTGGCTTAATGAGGTGAATAGTTTTATTCTTAAGCCGATAGTTAGTATAAAAAGCAAGGCGCTTCAATTCAAATGAAACGCCTTGTTGTTTTGCCATTTCATCAGCAATATTAAAGCCGATGTTATGTCGCGTATTTTCGTATTCAAGGCCTATGTTTCCAAGGGCTACAATTAAATACTTCATACACTAGATTTTTTATTCTGCAGCCTGTTCGCCTTCGCTTTCTCCGCTTTCTTCTTCTGCTTCAATAGTTACACCAGCAGATTTCGAAGCAGCACTTCTCATTGCTCTTGGGATTACAACTTGTGCGATTGGGTTGCCTAATGGATTCATGATTTCTAAATCTGTATTCAAATCACGAACTTTAACTGATTTACCAAGCGTAAGTTTAGTTACATCAACCTCGATATCAGTAATCAAATTCTCAGGTGTCGTTTTCACGATAAGTTTTCTCAAGTTTAGCTCCAACTTGCCACCTTCTTTCACACCTGCTGCGAAACCGGTTAATTTAACTGGTATAGCTACTTTTACTTTCTTACCCGGCACTAATTCCTGGAAGTCTAAATGTAACGGTTTATCGCTTACAGGGTCAAAGTCAGAATCCTTAAGGATAGCCTCATAGGTTTTACCGTCAACGGTAATTTTGGCTGTTACGAATTTATCTGTGTAAACGATGTCTTTGATTTGTTTTGGCGTAGCTGCAAAATGTACGTTTTCCGCGCCTCCATAAAGTACGCATGGAATTAAACCTTCTGCTCTTAGGGCTTTAGTTGCCTTTTTGCCCATTGCTGTGCGCGCTTGCGCTTCAAATGAAATTGTGTTCATAGTTGTTAAACTGATTGTGTTATAAAAAGTGAATTAATAGATTTATGCTCGTGTGTATTTCGAATTGCTCTTGCGAACAATTGGGACACAGTAAGCACCTTGATCTTGCTACTTTTTTGCTTTAGCGGAATGGTGTCGGTTACGATAAGTTCAGTTAATACTGAAGACTCCAATCGCTCATAAGCTGGTCCTGATAATACGGCGTGTGTGCAAATTGCACGAACGCTCGCTGCACCTTTTTCCATAATGATTTCTGCTGCTTTACATAAAGTACCCGCAGTATCCACTAGGTCGTCTACTAAGATGACGTTTTTGCCAGTTACATCGCCAATTAATATCATCTCCGCTACTTCATTTGCTTTCTTTCTGTGCTTGTCACAAATAACGAAATCAGTGTCGAAATGATGGGAATATACTCGCGTTCTTTTCGTCGATCCTACATCAGGTGATGCAAAAATTAAATTATCAAACTTTTGTTTCTCTAAATAAGGAATAAAAATGGCTGTTGAATTCAAGTGGTCAACGGGAATATCAAAGAAACCCTGTATTTGCCCAGCATGCAAATCCATGGTCATCACTCGGTTGACGCCAGCCGCTGCCAGTAAGTTAGCTACGAGCTTAGCACCAATAGCCACGCGAGGCCGATCTTTTCGGTCTTGACGGGCATAGCCGAAGTAAGGGATGACTGCCGTGATATACTCCGCGGATGCTCTTTTACTTGCATCCACAACCATGAGTAATTCTAACAAGTTGTCTGCTGGTGGATTAGTAGACTGAACAATGAATACATAATTGCCACGCACCGATTCGTGAATCACGGGTTGAAACTCCCCGTCACTGAAATATTGCATTTCAACATTGCCGAGCGCTTCACCATAGTAATCGCCGATTTTTATCGCTAAGTCTCGCGAATTATCTACAGTAAGTAATTTAACTTCTACGTGATTCATAATAACTTATCCTTATAAAGGGCTGCAAAGGTAGTGTTTTTTTACTCTCGAGTGTAATATATTCAACACAAATTTAACCTCAGTCAATCCTATGTTTAAAAATCTAAATATACAAATTAGATGTGAATCGTTAAGCAATAATTAAAATCTGGGTAGCTATGATGATTAATTAAAAAACCTCGCAAGAAAAATTTCTTCGAGGTTTTCTAATTGTTGTCCCACTAGGGCTCGAACCTAGACTCTTTTGGACCAAAACCAAACGTGTTGCCAGTTACACCATGGGACAAAAACGGAGTGCAAATTTAATTGAATTTCTCAAAACAAAACAAAATTTTATTACTCTTTTTCATTTTTATCTTGGAAATCTAGGGACTTTACATTGAAGAAGCTTAGAATTTGCTTCGCCTTGATTTTGATATTTTCTTTGAGCCTTGTAGCTACTTTCTTACTCAGTGCATCATCAGGCTTACTCAAGAAACGGGAATCTTCATATTTCACGCCTTCTTCCATGGGAGTAAAAAAGTAGGCATAATAAGATTTGCGATATTCTCCTTCAGGGAAATTAATTTTTTCGTAGCCGTGCGGAGAGTCCGCATCAGTTAAGAAAATCACCGCGCGGTTAAAAATTGGCGGATACTTGACCGCCATGGTTTTCATATCCTTATTCCATATTTCGATATCTCCTTTGTATTCAGGTTTCCAATTTTTATTCATGTAAACCAGCAGATTTACCCGGCGCCACAACTTCTTCACCACATTCACATTGACATCAATATGCACATCGAGAAAGCTGCCTTTGCCCCCTTGGTGAATACCTTGGCCAAGTGCATCCGTATTGGTAAATAGACCATCTATTCCTGTGAGTGTGGACATGAACTCACTTACTTCATCGGTAATCATAAAATCTCTCAATTCGCCAAAAGCCGGATGCCATCTTTCGAAATGATAATCCTCCCGCTTATTTTCATTCAAACTTTTTCTGACTACTTTGAGCGTTTCAAACTTTGGGAAATTATCATGGAGCGTATGGGCAAAATCTTCTTCAAAGAAATTATCTAGAACGATATGCTTACATGGTTTGGCATTCGCAAATTCTTCAGCCAGCTTGGCAAGTTTGTCAGGATCAGTGTATTCCTTATTTATTAACTCTAAACCCATATATTTAAATTTTGTGCATTTTTCGCATCATCCAGTGGAATAATCTTGGAAAGAAGAATTCAAATTTAGGCATTAAAACTTCTAAACCGCCGACGTAGGCTTGTCTTTTTTTCTTTGCGATTTGTTTTAAAATTTGCGCTGCACAGCGGTCAGCCGGCATGCCTTTTTCCTGTGCCACACTGTCTTTTGCATGAATCTCTCCATTCCCAGTCAAACTCTTTTTGGTTATTGATGTGCTGATAAAACCCGGAGAAATGATGGAAATATCCACCCCCAACTTCTCTACATCGTAACGCAAACTATTGAAATAGCCATTTACTGCATGCTTGCTGGCGCAATAAGGTCCAACTGACGGAAGTCCAATTTCACCTAAAATACTGCTAATGGCTATAACATGGCCATCTCCCTTTTCAATAAAGTGGGGTAGCACGGCTTTAGTAAAACCGATAGTTCCGAAATAATTCACCTCAAATATCCGTCTTTCCACATCCTCAATAGTATCCTGAACCAATGATTTCTGTGCGATGCCTGCATTGTTGATCAGTACATCTATACTTCCAAATTTTGCTAAAACTTCCTTGACTAAATCAGTATAATTAACGCTTTTTGAAAAGTCGCAAGGTAAAATGAGGTATCTTTCTTCGGGCAGTCCGATGTCGGATATAATGGCTTCCATATTCGCTTGTCTTCGCGCGCACAAAACTATCTTAGCATTAAGATTCGCAAGCTGTCGAACAAGTTGCTCGCCTATTCCTGAAGATGCTCCAGTTACTATTACGGTCTTGTTTTTAAAGTAAGCTTTCATTCTTCTCTTTGCTTGCAAAAGTAAGCATTCTTGCCGTTACTATTTGTTTCACCAGAATTCTACATGAGAAAATCTATTCCAAATCAAAACCACTGCAAATCAGTCACTTCGCTTCGTTATCTTTTTTAACCATAGCACCGCTATGGTTTTCAAATATAACTTTCTGATTTATTGTGCTTTTGATTCTCATAACGAAGTTCTCATGCAGAATTCTGGTGAAAGAAATCTCATATAGCAAGGGTATTTTTTTATCTTTGGGCGGTTTAATAGCTTGAATTGGTATGAAAGGATTTGATTTTTACAAGAAGACGAATTCCATCGTGGGATGGTTGGTTTTTGCTTTTGCTTTATTGACTTATACCTTGACGATGGAAAAGTCGGGAAGTTTTTGGGATTGTGGCGAGTTTATCCCTGTTGCTTCGAAGCTGCAAATCGCCCACCCTCCTGGAGCGCCCTTTTTTAGTTTAATCGGCCGGGTATTGACCATTTTTGCGGAGCCAGATACCGCTCAGGCCGCAATAATGATAAACTTTTTGTCAGCCCTTTCAACGGCTTTTGTTTCCTTATTCTGTTTTTGGATTATCACTTCCGTAGCGAAAAAGTTAGTCATCAAAGCGGATGAGGATTATTCTTTACCGAATATTCTCGCTGTTATGGGCGCTGGTATAGTGGGTGCTTTAGCGAGTACATTTGCCGATTCAATTTGGTTTTCTGCTGTGGAAGGAGAAGTATACGCCTTGTCTATTTTCTTCATGACATTTGTCGTTTGGGCTGCAACAAAATGGGAGGC
>Ga0209137_1001436_pt1 | contig 22567 bp, 6 predicted proteins | sample SaaInl5LU_22_DNA_FD_184642 | JGI IMG/M metagenome (GOLD analysis project Ga0209137, IMG submission 184642) | Marine microbial communities from expanding oxygen minimum zones in the Saanich Inlet - ESP_105LU_22_DNA (SPAdes) (version 2) | ecosystem: Environmental > Aquatic > Marine > Intertidal...
ATGAAATGGGACAAAGAACCAGCAGCACAGCCCTTAGAGCCAATACCCATGAGATATTTATGAGATTCAAGTTTGGACAAAGTAAAGCCAATAATGAAACTCAAAAGCAAGATAACAACAATAAGTCTAGATAAAACAATCTGAACAAGAGAACCTAACAGTTATGGGCCATATTTCTAAATTCATAAAGGTTTTAAAGCAAAAACTTTTTTTCTTACATATAGTTTTCCTTCCCATTTTAGGTTATGGGCAAACTTTGACTATTTCAACTTCAGGCCAAACAGGAACATCAGGAACTAACTGGAGTTCAAGTGGAACAAACCCTGTAATAATTACTGTAACTGGAAATGCAAATTTAAATACAAGTCTTATAGAGGATCATTTAAATTCTGGCACTAATCTTATTATATATTCATCGTCTGGAGACATTGAATTAAGTAATTCGATTTTAAAATCTATTGGTTCTGATGTATCACTAACTATTAAAGCTGTTAACAGAATTATTCTTAATTCAGGGGCGTCTGTCTCCTCTTCGTCTAATAGTTTAAACTTAATCTTATGGTCAGACGCTGATAATAATGAGGAGGGAGGTATATATATCAATAATTCTACAATAAATACAAATGGTGGTGATTTTATTGCGGGAGGTGGTTCTGATCCATCTATTGATTTTGCGGTAGGATATGGATACCCTGGTATTAATATAGCTCCAATTTATCAATATCACCCACAAAGGTATGGCTTCAGAATGGATGGAGGTTCAATTTCTGCAAATGGTGGAAATATAAACATTCGAGGTAATACTGTAAGTGGAGAAACAGGGGATGGAGTGAAAATTGGTTATTACAATTTGCCGTCAACTATTTCTACTAATTCTTTAGGAGAAGTTTATATTGAATCTGATTGTACTGGTTCAAGTGCCTATAATGGATTGGTTGTAGAAGATAATTCTTCAATAGATGGAGGTTCAATTTGGCTTAAAGGGAAATCCTCTAAAAGTTTCGCTTTAAGTATAGGCGCCTCTTTTATAGGTAGTACTTATGCCAAAACTATTAAGTTGGAGACTATTTGGTCTGGGACCAATGGTTGGGCTTCAAGTATGTGGCTGGGGTCTACAAGCGGTGATGCCATTATTGGTAATCTTAATAATACGACCTCTGTTGACTTAATTCCAACTAAAACTACAGGTAGTGGACGTGGAATGATTTCAGGATATGGTTTTCAATTGAAGGGTAATGGTGCTGCAGATTTAAATATATACCCAGGAGATTCTAACACCAAAGACGTACTAATTGGTGCTGGGCAAACACCAAGTTCATCATATTGGGACTTAATTGATTACACAGGCCCACCTTTTTTGAAACTCTCAACCGAACTTAATAATAATCTTACTGGATTTAATTTAATTACAATAGGTAGAACGGATCAAAATGTGGATTATAACGTCAAAGATTTTGGACCAATAGCTACCACTTTAAAAATATTGTATAGTTCGAATGGTTCGATTACTGACACTTCTAACTACCAAGTTAGTAACAACACAAATTCTTCACCAACAAACATCTTCCTATCCTCCTCGATAATAAACGAAAACTCTCCTTTGGGGACAACTATTGGAGCACTTACAACTACGGATTCAGACAGTGGAGATACTCATACTTATACTCTCACAGATACCGCAAATTACCCAGACAACAATAGTTTCAGCATCAGCGGAGCTAATTTAGAGGCAGCAGCAGTCTTTGATTATGAGACCAAAACCAGCTACTCAATTCTGGTGCAAACCACAGATTCTGCAGGAGCCACTTATACCAAAACTTTCACCATATCTATAACAGATGTAAACGAAGATTCTGATGGTGATGGAATCACCAATAATCTAGACAACTGTCCATCTACAGCTAATGCAGATCAATTAGATACAGATGGAGACGGCATAGGAGATTTGTGTGATAATGCCCCAACAGTTTCGAATGCAAATCAACTAGATACAGATGGAGATGGTGTAGGGGATGTCTCAGACACGGATGACGATGGAGATGGTGTGGCTGATTCTGAAGACGCCTTTCCTCTAGATGCCTCTGAAAGTGCAGATACCGATGGAGATGGAACAGGAGATAATGCAGACACTGATAATGATAACGATGGAGTTTTAAACAGTTTAGACAACTGTGAATTCACTCCAAATAGCGATCAGTTAGACACAGATTCAGACGGCATAGGAAATGTATGTGATGCTGACGACGATGGGGATGGTTTTTCAGACACAGATGAGATTACTTGTGGTACAGACCCACTCTTGGCCTCTAGCCTACCAGCCGATGCTGATTCAGATGGCATTCCTGATTGTATAGATACGGATGATGATAACGATGGATTCTCGGATACTGATGAAGCTACTTGCGGCTCAGACCCTTTAGATGCAACATCTATGCCACTTGATACTGATACAGACGGTATTGCCAATTGTATAGATACTGATGACGACAACGACGGTTATTTAGATGAAAACGATGCCTTTCCTTTAGACGCCACAGAGTGGTTAGACACAGACGCAGACGGTGTTGGAAACAATTTAGATACGGATGATGATGGGGATGGTCAATTAGACACAGATGAGATAGCCTGTGGCTCTGATCCTTTATTAGCTTCTTCAATGTCTTTAGATACAGATGGAGATACTATTCCAGACTGCGTAGACACAGATGATGATAATGATGGAGTTTTAGATACTTCAGATGCCTTCCCTTTAGATCCAGCGGAATGGACAGACACAGACCAGGACGGCATTGGAAACAATGCAGATACGGATGATGACAATGATGGTTTTACAGATTTAGATGAGTTAGCCTGTGATTCAGACCCATTGGATAGATTTAATAAACCCGCAGACCAAGACAATGACCTTATTCCAGATTGTGTAGACACTGATAGAGATGGAGACGGATACCTAAATTCAGATGACGTTTTCCCAGATGATGCTGATGAGTGGGTAGACACTGATGGAGACGGTCTAGGAGATAACTTTGAAGTAGATGATGATAATGATGGGTATTTAGACGCCAACGACGCCTTTCCATTAGATCCAAATGAGTGGGCAGACGCAGACAATGATGGCATTGGAGACAACGCAGATCCAGATGACAACAACGATGGCTTTGAAGATGATAAAATCTTTACCTCAGGAGTACTTACACCAAATAGTTCAGGGTTAGAAAGTACATGGAAGATTATAAATCTTGACAAGTATCCAAATGCAAGAGTGTCAGTTTACAATAAAAACGGACAAGAGGTGTTCTCTGCACAAGGGTACAGAAACGATTGGAGAGGAACCTACAAGAACAGTGCAAACCCACTTCCAGCAGGCTCTTATTATTATGTGGTTGAATTAAACACAGGAGAAGATCCTATCACGGGTTGGATGTATATAACCTACTAGTAGAAATGTGTTATCTAAACACAAAACCCTCAATCCTGAAAAGGTTGAGGGTTTTACTTTAGTGGAGCCGGAGAGAGAGACTTCGAATAATTTTTGGAAAGATTTATTTAGTATACACCTAATTAGTTTAGATTTTTAATTTCAAAATAAGGAAGCTTTAAGGTTATTTTATAAATGACTTCATACTTATTAGTGAAATATGATTAAGTAAATACAGAAAAAAAGTATTCTTTATTTAAACTCATTTTAAAATTAAAACTACAAATAGGTACTATTTTTTAAAAATCGTACTAATTCGCAACTTGATTATTTTTTTGATAGTTTATTTGTAGTTATTTTCGAGGATTATTACAATTTCCCTTAATGAATAAACAGAGTAAAAGACACGGTTCAGTTTATGTGACCATTCATTAAATAATAGAATACTAATTAATACAATATAAAATACTAACAAATACAATAATGAACATAATGACTCCATTAAAACAAAAAGATAATTCGGTTTTTATCTTCCTGCTGTTTTTAATTTTTTCAATGAGTTTAAATGCTCAAATAGTCTGTCCTAATTTAACTTCAGATGGAATTTACAAAAAAGAAACGGACATAGTTATCTCTACCTACCACTCTAGTGTAGCGTTAACTTCTTCTGCAGTTGTAACTTGGGGTGAAGATATGAGTGCTAACGGAAGTGATGCTACTGTAATTACTGAAGTTTCAAATTCCAATGGATATAATTTTACTGGCTCTCCAATTATGGTTGCTTTATCTGGTAATAGTGATGCTCAAGCATTTCTTCTTACAACTAGTGGAATGTATTCATGGGGTGCTTTCACTGAAGTTGTTGGTGGTGCAATTGTTACATCTAACAGCTTTTCGTCAATGTCACTACCTTCTGGAGTAGCACCTAGTGATATAAAAGATATTAAAGCAAATACTGGAATCTTTTTCTTATTAACAAAATTAGGAGAGGTGTATATTGCTGGACAAACAATTTCCCAGTATTCTTCTGGTTCGGGGTCGGGAACCCCAAATGTATGGCACCAAGTTCAAAATACATCTACACCAGGTGACTATTTAACTGGTGCTATTGAATTGACTGGTAATAGAGAAGCTGTATTTATTTTGAAATCTGACAATAGTATCTGGGGGTGGGGAGAGGGAATCCCACTAGGTAGTCCAGCTGCTTCTCAAACGGTAAGTTACCCAACTGAGATTAGTACATCAGGAATTCCATCAGGAGTAACCCTAAGTCAAATTTCCTCTTATTCTGAAGAATCTGGCGGTAGTTTATCTGGATCAGTTGGCTTGTTAGGACTTGGATCAGATGGCAAAGTTTATGGTATTGGAGAAAATGGTAATGGAAATATTATAACATCTAATGGTAGTTGGGTTAATAATTGGACTGCAATTGCCGGACCTGGAGGCACAGGAACACTTTCCAATGTAGTTTTTTTAATAACTTCAGATAACACTGAAGAATATCCCTCTGCAGGAGTCATTGTAAATGACGGTAATCCTACAAATAAGGCATATGTCTGGGGGCTTAATGACACTTATAGTTTAGGCTTTAATGATAGTATTGTTACGATTGTTCAAGATCCAATTTACCCTGGAGATTTTAATCCTAGCATTCATGACCCTGCATTTTTGTCATTGGGGGGGCATGCAACTTCATTTTTAAATAAATCAGGTTCAGGTTCCATATGCTTTATTGGTCACATAACAAATGGAAGTAATCCATCTGGCACTTCTGATGCTAGTGTATTCTATTGTTTTGATCCAGATAGTCCAAACTGGCCCGCAGGAATAGAGCTTTGTATAAATCAATTAGATAATATTTCTCCTGCAGCATCTACAATAGTTGCCAATCCCACATCTATTATAGCAAATAGCACCTCTACTTCTACTATTACTGTTCAATTATATACCGCTTCTAATGTCTTAGTTAACACCTCAAGCGCAACGATTGTGATAGGAACAAATAAAGGGTCTATTTCTAGTACTACAGATAATAATAACGGGACATTTACGGCAATTTTGACATCTTCTAGTATTGAAGAATCTGCTACAGTTACTTTTACTTTAGATGGAACATTAAGTCCTAATACTGCAACAGTAACTTTTACAGCTGGTCCTGACACTACTCCACCAGTAATATCAGATCAAACTTTTACTTATGCAGAGAATCAAGCTGCTAATTACAACATAGGAGATATTGTCGCCTCAGATAATTCAGGGACCTATACTCTGACTATAACAAGTGGTAATGTAAATGGGTATTTTGCTTTGTCTTCCACAGGCTCATTGACGCTTACTGCCACTGGAGCGGGGGCTGTAGCTTCAAATGATTTTGAAACTACTCCAAATAGTTTTCCTCTAGAAGTGACTGCTACTGATGGAGCTTCTAATACTGCTACAGGAACCATTACTATTAACGTAACAGATGTAGATGATACAGATCCAGTAATATTAGATCAAATTTTTAGTTATCCTGAAAACCAATCTGCTAACTACCTTATTGGTACTGTTTCTGCAACAGATAGCAACACATTAACTTATGCTTTTGAAACAGGAGAAAATTCTGACGGTTTCTTTGACATTAACTCAAGCACAGGCGCTATTATTTTAACAAATGCTGGTTCAGTAAGTTCAGCGGCATCTAATGATTATGCGACCACTCCAAATAGTTTTAGTTTAATTGTAAAAGTAACAGATCTTGCTTCCAACACTGCTACAGGAACCATTACTATTAACGTAACAGAAGTAGACAACACTGCTCCAATCTTGGTAGATCAATCTTTTACTTACGCAGAGAGTCAAGCTGCTAATTACGCTATTGGTACTGTTTCTGCAACAGATAGCAATACATTAACTTATGCTTTTGAAACAGGAGAAAATTCTGACGGTTTCTTTGCTATTAACTCAAGCACAGGTGCCATTACTTTGACAAATGTCGGTTCAGCAAGTTCAGCGGCATCTAACGATTATGAGACAACCCCAAATAGTTTTAGTTTAGTTATAAAAGTTACTGATCCTTCTTCTAATACTACCACGGGAACTATTACTATTAATGTGACAGATGTTTCTGAAATTACTTTTAGAATTACTCCAGGACAAGTTTTTAGTTATGCAGAAAACCAAGCTGCTAATTATGCAATTGGTACTGTAACAGCTACTGATTATATAGGAGGGGTTACTTTTAGTATTTCAAGTGGGAATACAGCTGGCTACTTTGCTTTAAGTAGTGAAGGAGCGCTCACTTTAACGTCGGCCGGCGCTGGCGCCGTGGCCTCAAATGATTATGAAACTACGCCAAATAGTTTCTCTCTAGGTATTTCTGTAACCGACACCACTAGTACTACTGTAAGCGGAAACGTAACTATTAATGTGACAGATATTGATGAAATTACAGATACTGATGGAGATGGGGTTCCAGATTCTATAGAACTTTCAGATGGAACGGATCCTACAGACGGATGTTCTTATGTAAGTTCTTCTGTTAGCCTTAGCCCATCTATAGCATGGGAAGCATTAGATTGTGATGCAGATGGATTGACGAATGGTGAAGAAAAAGATTTGGGAACTAATCCTAAAAATAAAGATACAGATGGGGATGGCGTATTAGACGGTACAGAAGTGACAGATACCACAGACCCATTAGATCCTTGTGATTATCTTACTATTAGCATTACTGAGGAACGTACTTCTCAATGGTTAAATGCTGATTGTGACAAAGATGGACTTACTAATGGAGAAGAAATAGATTTAGGCACGGATCCTTTTGATGCGGATACTGATGGAGACGGAGTGTTAGATGGAACAGAAGTCACTGACGGGACCAATCCTTTAGATGTTTGTGATTATGTATCCGCTCACATAACACAAGTTCAAAAAGAGGCTTGGTTAAATGCAGATTGTGATAATGATGGGTTAACTAATGAAAAAGAAAAAGACCTTGGTACCAATCCTTTTAATGCAGATACCGACGGAGATGGGGTACTAGACGGAACAGAAGTTTCAGATGGCACAGATCCTTTAGACCTGTGTGATCTTATTCTGTCTCACCAAACACTTAACCCCTCAGATGAATGGAATGCGACTGATTGTGATGAAGATGGATTATCCAATAAAGAGGAAAAAGAGCTTGGTACCGATCCTAAAAATCGAGATACTGACGGGGATGGCGTATTAGACGGCACAGAAGTATTAGACGGAACGGATCCTTTAGATCTATGTGATTTTATTCTATCTCACCAAACACTAAACCCCTCAGAAGAATGGAATGTGGCTGATTGCGATGAAGATGGGTTAACCAATAAAGAAGAAAAAGAACTCGGTACCGATCCAAAAAATCCTGATACCGACGGAGATGGTGTTTTAGATGGTAGAGAATTAACAGATAATACAAATCCTTTAGATCTATGTGATTTTACTTTATCTAGCCAATCAGTTGAGCCAACTAGTGATTGGAACAATGCAGATTGCGATTATGACGGAGCAAAAAACGGAATTGAAATAGAATATGGGTCAAATCCATTGGATAAGGATACCGACAAAGATGGTGTTATAGATGGTACTGAAATCACAGATAACACTGATGTTCTGGATAATTGTTCCCTTATTTTGGAGCATCAGACAGAAATGGCCAATATTTTAATTTGGAATCAATTGGATTGTGATAATGACAGTTTGCCTAATGGAGGAGAGAGAAGGGAAGATTCTGACAATGATGGTATTTTAAATTTCTTAGATTCAGATGACGACAATGATGGTATTCCAACTAAAGAGGAGTACCCTGACGCTAATAAGAATGCTTTTGACGAGGACGCGATGGATGTTAATAACAATAATATTCCAGATTATTTGGAGGCTAATAATTTTAACCCGAATGAAATAGATGGTATTGAAGTTTACAATGTTCTTACACCAAATGGAGATGGTGTTCACGATATATTTACCATTAGAAATATTTCTATGTATCCCGATAACGAAGTTAGAGTCTATAATCGCTGGGGAAAATTAGTGTACGAAATGAAAGGATATGGAACCAATGGAAGATACTTTAATGGTACCTCTAACTTAGGTGCACAAAGGCTTTCTTCTGGGACGTATTTCTATGTGCTAAACTACAGGGATGCTAACGCTCAAAATAAAACAAGACAAGGATACTTATATTTAAACAGATAAAATGAAATACTTAAAATACATACTCATACTTGCTGTTGTTCCATTTTCATACGGGCAGCAGGAGAAGTTGTTTTCTCAATACATGTTTAACCCTTCTACGTTCAATGCGGGATATACAGGTTCTAGACAGGTGAGCTCAGTTTTTATGCAGCACAGGTCTCAATGGTTAAATTTTGACGGTGCACCAACAACTACTTTTTTTAATTATCAAACCTATAATGATAACAAAAATACTGGTTTAGGCATTAGCTTTTTATCTGATCAATTGGGTCCTTTGAAAAGCACAGAGGTGAGTATTGATTACGCTTATCACTTAAAAGTTTCTAATAATGGAACACTTTCGCTTGGATTGAAATTTTCTGGAGATAGGCTTAATGTAGATTTCAATGACCTAAACCTCTATCAGGATGACAGTGCCTTGAATGTAAATATAGACAGGAAATTTTCTCCTAATATTGGAGCTGGAGCATATTACTATACAGATAAATTCTTTGTAGGAGCTTCTGTGCCTAGGTTTTTGGAGAGAAGGCACTATGAGTCAAGTAATTTAAACGAGGCAAAAGATAAGATGCATTTCTATTTTATGAGTGGGTATGTGTTTGATGTATCCAGTGAATTAAAGTTAAAGCCTATGCTATTTTATAGAACGGTATACGGTATGAATGATCAAATAGATGCTGCCGCTCACTTCTTGTTCAAAGAGAAATTTCAATTAGGTGCAACCTATAGATTTACTAATGCATATAGTATTATGTCTGCTTTTCAGGTGTCTCCTAATGTAACTATAGGTTATAGTTACGACAGAGAAACTACAGAGCTTTCTGCTTTTAACAGAGGTTCTCATGAAATATTTTTAAGATACGAGTTTGCAACTTTAAAAAGTGGCAAACTCAAAATACAATCTCCAAGATTCTTCTAATATGAAAACATATAAAAATTTCACTTTATTTATTTGTCTTTTTTCAATGTCAATATTGATGAGAGGGCAAACTGCAGCATTTAAAGAGGCAAATGCTTATTTTAAAAACTATAATTTTAATACAGCTGCAACTTTATATGAAAATCTGTTAAAAAAGGGCATAGACAATACTGAGATTCGTATAAAGTTAGCAGATGCTTACTTTTATAATAGTGAATACCAAAAAGCGGTTACTAATTACTTATCTGTTGCAGATAAGGATTTAGACAAATTGACTTTGTTTAGATTGGCAAAATCTTTAGATGCGTCTGGAGCATATGAAAAAGCCCAAGTATACTATGATCTGTTCAATAAAAATCAGGGCAAAAATAATTCCATTACAACGGAAGTTCCTTTGTATGAAAACTTATTGAGTAATCCTGTAAAAGTTTCAAAGTGGACAATTGGAAATACGGCATACAGTGAGTATCCTTCTTATGTGCTAAATGATGAATTGTATTTTGTGAGTAATAGGGATAAAAAGAAAGGATTGGATCCTTGGACAAACACCCCTTTTCTCAGGCTCTTTAAGTCTCAACTCACTAAAAATAGTGCTAGCAAGGTCATTTCAAAATTATTCAAATATCATGAAGGTTCTGCAGTCCTTAGTCCTGCAGGAAGTGAATTGTATGTGACCATGAATATTGGTTTTGAGAAAAGCGAAGAAGAGGCAAAGCTAAAAATTGTCAAATTCAATCTTGAAAACGGCAGCTGGAAATTCCATTCCATATTACCTTTCTGTAATGACAAATACAATACTGCCCATCCTACTTTAAATGAAGATGGTAGTGTTATGTATTTTGCTTCAGACAGGCCTGGTGGGTATGGTGATTCTGATTTATACAAAGTATCTATTTTAGAAGACGGGACCTTTACAAAGCCAGAAAATTTAGGTGATGAAGTTAATACCATAGGTAGAGAATCTTTCCCTAATGTAATTGCTCCAAACGAATTAGTTTTTGCTTCAGATGGTCATAAAGGTTACGGAGGCTACGATTTATTTGGAGTTAACTTAAGCTACAAAACCCCTCTTGTTATAAATTTAGGAAAGCCAGTAAATTCTCAATTAGATGATTTTCAATGGGTAATGACAAGCCCTTTAGAAGGCTATTTTGCCTCTAACAGAGTTGAGGAAACAGGAGATGATATTTACACCTACCATCTAAGTAAGCCATTAAACTTAGTTCCTTATAATAAAGTTTTAGGAAAAATAGTGAACCCGCCTGCTAATTTAAAAGATGTGAATTTAAATATAAATGACAGTCGTTTTGTTATAGAGGATATACAAGTTTCCCCTGAAGGAGATATTGACTTTAATGTTAGAGCTTTCAACGAAAACAAGGTTTTAGGAATTAATGTAGCAGGCTATGAACCATTTGAGGTTGTCTTAAGCCCACAAAAAAATAAGTCCATAATTGATATAGGAGAAATACGACTTAAAAAGTCTTTAGATGGACTTTCTGTAGGAGATAATTTAGCTAAGTTTTTTGATATAGAAACCATCTATTTCGAATTTGATAAATGGGAAATTACGCCTAAAGCAAATGAAGATTTGGTAAAAATCGCAGAACTCATGAAACTATATCCTAATATTTCTATAGCGATTAAATCTCACACAGATAGTTTTGGTACAGATTCCTACAACACTAGACTATCTGAAAATAGGGCTAAAAGTACTTTTGACTATTTAGTATCTCTTGGAATAGAAAACACTAGAATGACCTTTAAGGGCTATGGTGAGAGTGAGCTAATCATTAAATGTAACTGCTCAGAAGAAGAGCAACAAGGCAACAGAAGATCAGAATTCATTATCACTAAAATTTAACCTTTAAATAAGATTTATAGTTTAAACAAAAAACCCTCAGTCTTGAAAAGGCTGAGGGTTTTACTTTAGTGGAGCCCGTAGGAGGAACTTCGAATAATTTTTGGAGAGATTTATTAATTATTAACTTGATTGGTTCAGATTCTTAATTTCAAAACAATGAAGCTTTAAGGTTTTTTTACAAATGATTTCATACTTATTAGTGAAAGATGAGTTGTTAAATACAGAAGAAAGTATTCTTTATTTAAACTCATTTTAAAATTAAAACCACAAATAGGTGCTATTTCTTAAAAACCGTACTCATCGGTGCTTTAATTATTTTGCTATCAGCCTAATAACTTTTATTTTTGAAGAATTATTTTAATTTTTCCCAAATTTTGAAACAACTTTTTTCCTTTCTAAGCTTTGCATTGCTTTGCTTTTTTCAGTTGGCTCAAGCCCAGCAGCAACCCAATTTTCTTTTCTTTGAGCAGAACATGGGAATTTACAACCCTGCCTTTACTGGAAGTGAAGGTCAGTTTGTAGGCCTAGGTTATAGAGCTGCTTGGTCAGGAATAGAAGACGCACCAAGAGCCACTTCTCTTGTTTATAACACCAATGAAAAAAATAAGGCCTCTTGGGGTATCTCTTTTTTATCAGATAAGGTCTATGTAGAAAACCAAGGAATGGTTTCTGTAGACTATGGTTATAGATTGCAATTAAGCGACAACACCAATTTACATTTGGGAATTAAAGCAGGAGCTAATTTTAATAATATTGATTTAGAAAAGCTCAATAGAATTACCCAAGAGAACAACGAAGCACTAGGTAATATTCAAAACTATCTAAACCCACTATTAGGAATAGGTGCATATTTAAAATCAAAGACTTATTTCTTTGGTCTCTCAGTGCCCAACTTTTTAAACACCAAACGATTTAAAGAGATTAACGGAATACAGGCCACAGCTACAGACAAACCACATTTGTATGCTAGTGGTGGTTTTGCATGGAAGCTAAACAACACCATTTCATTAGAGCCTGCTTTTTTGTATAGAATGGTTAGTGACGCGCCAAACCAAGTCACAGCTATTGGTAAGATAAACTTCAAGGATCAATTGCAATTAGGAGTGGGTGTTAGTAATAATGATTACATCAGTGCCATGCTAGCTTTTAAAGGCATGAAACTTTTTGACTTTGGCTACGGCTATGAAATGGGACAAAGAACCAGCAGCACAGCCCTTAGAGCCAATACCCATGAGATATTTATGAGATTCAAGTTTGGACAAAGTAAAGCCAATAACGAAACTCAAAAGGAAGATAACACTAATAAGTTACAGTAAAATATTATAAAAAAACTCTTTAAAAATGAATAATACGTTTAAAAATAAACTACCCCTTAATTCTTTAAGAATCATTTTGTCTTCTTGTTTTCTTTTCTTCTCCTTAAATTCAAATGGACAGGAGATTGAACAAAAAGGATTTAATCAAATAAAGTCTAAAAAATATGAAGCCAGTAAACATTTAGAAGTTATAAATTTAAATAAATCTCAGGAATCTGCAGTATCTATGAATGCGTTATACTTAGTAAATAATAGTATAATTCCAAATGAAAGACTAAAGTTAATTCCTAAAGACTCTATTGTTTCAGTAAATATTATTAAACGAGATACTATTATTAAAGGATTTAAATATGATACTCAAATTTTTGTAACCCTTATTGATAGTAAAAAAGATTAATATCTTTTAAGTACATCTCAACATCTCATTACTTTTTAATTCATATAACTTGATGAAATTTAGATTATCGTTATTTTTTCTTGCCCTATTTTTTTCAGTATCTAATTTAAAAGCTCAAAATTTTATTATTAACCCTTCATCCGATGGTGGATTCGAGGGTGTTCATGGTTGGAATATTGTTAACCACCCTTCAGGAGAAAATAAATGGTTTATTGGAAACGCTGAAAAGAGTAGTGGTGAATTTGGAGCCTATGTCTCGGATAATGCAAATACTCAGTCACTAACCGCTCCGCAAAGTGTCAATGCGGTAATCTATCTCTACAAAGATGTTGTAGTTCCTGCGAATGTTTCTTCCATTTCGCTTTCGTTTATGTTCAAAAATGAGTCTATTTCAAATAAACCTCCAAGAGTATTTTTTGCTAAAACATCTTTTTTTGAACCTTCACCAAGAACAAATGTCATTTATTCAGAATATACAACAATTACAAAAGTTTTAAATAACGAGCAAAACTGGGAGCCCTACACAAATAGTGACCCCTTAGTTGAAGACCGACAAATGACTTTCTCATCGCGAACTCTTGAGCCGGGGGAGAGTTATAGAATTATGTTTGAATGGTCCGCTCTTCAGCAAGGCAGCATTAAACAAACATCTCCTCCTACTATCTACCCAACGAACCCGAGAGTAGTTACTAGTTCAGAAACCTATACCCCAGGATCAACAACTACGATTAATTTAGTTTTTGACCAAGATGGACAAAACTACGATATCGAGTGGTCTGTAGAAGGTGGTGCCGAAATTCAATCAGGACAAGGGGCTACCACATTGGTAGTTTATCATCCTTTAGGGATATCGGATACTCAAACTTATCGCGCTAGACTCTTACCAAATCCACGTGTCCCTACCTATGAATATAACGGGGTGAATAGTGGATTGATATCAATTGATGAAGTGTCTTTAACCTTTACGGGAGTTCCAAAAATAAATACACTGAGCGCCAATAGTGCACAAGTTGGTACCAATGTAGTGCTCAATGGTGAATATTTTGACCCTGTAGCGGCAAACAATATTGTTTACCTAGGAGGTATGAAATGTGAGGTGGTTTCTGGAGATGCTAACTCACTTACAGTTACAGTTCCTCCCTATGTTGGTACTGCTTATTTTACAGTGACTAACGCAAATACAAAGCTAAGTGCAATTGCCCCTACTAAGTTCACACCAATAAACACAGCTTTAGCCAATGCTGTTTATACATCTCACCAATTCAGCAATCTGACGTTTGAAAATCCTGATAGTTTTTCTATGTCTTTTTCATCAAGCTACGATCAAAAGTTTGCTTTAATGGATCTTGACATTGATGGAAAATTGGATGTTGTGAGCTTTGCAAGCAACGGCCAACCAAACTTTTTGAAGAATACAGCTGTGTCAGGAAAGTTGGATGCTTCAACTTTTGCGACAGTATCTACCTTTTCAGGTCTTTCTCCAACCTACACACCCAATTCTTCTAGGAGTATACTTTTTGCTGATTTCAATAATGATGGCAAATTAGACATAGGTGCTTCAAATAATGTCAATGATGGGGGGTTCATTAACCCCAATACATCAACTAACGGAACTGGAAGTCTTGGAAATAGTGAGTCTATCATGGCTTCTGGAAATAATTATAAGGTGAATGCTGCCTTCCTCCCTTTTGATATCAACAGAGATGGAAGGTTAGATATATTTGGTGTGTCAACGGAGCAAGGAACGGTTAGACCTTATTATACTCAAAATACTACGACAGCTGGTAGCTTTGGGTTTGAAACCATTGAAAGCGACAGAGATTTTGATTTATCCTCAGCTTATGGAGGGGACTTTGGTGATTTTGATGGTGATGGTGCGCATGATGTAGTTTATGGAGCCGATGGTTATGTTCTCTTGTTCAAGAATAACACACAGCAGGGAAATCCATTTGTCTCCAACTTTTCAATGCAAAGATTGGCCCTTTTGCCATTGCCTAATATGTTTGGTCTGGATAAGGCCTACACTGTTAAGTTTTTCGATGTAGATGGTGATGGGAATCTCGATATTGTTGCAACGAATGCTACTAGACCGATATTACATATTTGGCGCAATACTGGAAGCGATTTTGATGTAGAGCCGAGACAAGATTTAAAAATTAAAGACTTACGAAATACAGTAGGATTAGCTTTAGGAGATCTAAATGGAGATGGTCTGTTAGATATTATAACCTCAGATTATGTCAATGGATCAGGGACAAAGTTTTCATATTTAGAAAACCAATCCACAGCTGGTGCGATAGCCTTTGGAGAATCCGTAACTATTATTCAGTCTGACCATAGTTATCAGCAAGTTGAAATAGCAGATATTGATGGTGATGGTAAGGTTGATATTATCGGTGCTAATGTATCAAATGGTAGTCTAGATGTTTTTAGAAACAGAGTTTTTGAATCAGGTAGTATTGCTGAAAATCAAGAGATTTGTATTGGATCCATCACTCAAGAAATTGCTTCATTAGCTCCCGGACAAGTAGTAAGTGGAGACATAGTTTACAGTTGGCAGAGTTCTACCACAGATGATATCTCAGGGTTTTCTAGTATTGCTAATGAAACAGCTGCCACTTTAGAGCCAGGTAACTTAACCCAAACCACTTACTTCAGAAGAGGGATTGCTAGTTCGGACGATCCTAGCTTGGTCTATTATTCTGCCCCAGTTGAGATTAAAATTGTTCCTTTACCTACTATTACCGAGGCAGTTGATGTAACCATTTGTGGAACAGGTTCGGTGCCTCTGGTTGCAACTACTTCCGCAGGTGAGACCTCTTTTGTTAATTGGTATGATGCACCAACTGGAGGTAACTTATTAGGCAGATCTGTTTCTGGAGAAGTCTTTAATACCCCAGAAATTACACAAAATACTACTTTTTATGCAGAAGCAGAAAATGCCAATGGATGTATATCTGCGGCCAGAGAAGCCGTAGAGGGCATTCTAAATTTGGCCATACCAACTGCTACTCTTGGTACATTTGAGGATACCAAATGTGATGCGGCAAGCTTTACCCTTACAGCTTCTACCAGTTCAGAGGCTGTTATTAAATGGTATGATGCAGAAACAGGAGGAAATCTATTAAGAGAGGGGCCTTCATTTAGTACTCCGGTAATTAGTGCCAATACTACCTATTGGGTAGAAGCCAGCAATTGTAATGGTGCTTCTACAAGAACTGCTATTCCGCTAACATTAATTCAAACGCCTTCAATTGTAGCAGCACCAAGTCTTACAACTTGTCAGTTTAGCGATGTATTACTCACGGCTGAAGCTTCTGCAGGTGGGGTATTGAATTGGTATGAAAACCCAACAGGAGGTATTCCTAACACTGCTTATGCAACAATAAACAATTTAAGTGCAACAACCACCAGGTATGTTTCGGCTTCAATTACCGTAAATGGAGTGACTTGCGAAAGCCCAAGAACACCGGTTAAGGTCACAATGTTAGCGGGGCCTACGATTACTAATGCAATTTCTAATCAGACCGTTTATGGCGATCAGGCAGGTTCATTACCAAAGATGGTTAGTTTATGGGTAACTGAGCCTATTGGAACGACAATAAGCTGGTATGCCGATGCTGACGGAACTCAATTGCTATTAGCTGGTAATAGAAACTATTCAATTACTGCCCAAAAACAATCTGTTACATATTATTCCATTGCCACTAGTCTTGAAACGGGCTGTCAATCAGCACCTCGTGCGATAACAGTTAATTATAGTGGGCCTTTGTACGATGCACTGGCGAATACCTTTGCCCTAACGGACCAAGAAAATGTAGTGGTTAAAGCAACTGGCTTAAGCAGACTTTCCACATCAACAGATTACGTATGGCAAAGATCAGATAATGGTGGGGTTTCTTGGACAAATCTTTCAGCTTCTACCGATGCTGGGATCACCTACAGCGGATTTTCTGGAGGAGGAGGTACAAGTGCGGCTTTGACTATTTCTAAAGCAGATGCCAAAATTCATGGCTTTCAATACCGATTGAAATTGATTGGTACAAATAATTCAGATTTCGTTTATACCAATCCATCAATTCTTACCATTGCTGATGTCTATGGCTCATGTGATGATGGAGATTTACCTGTTTCAGATTATACTTTTTCCACCGCTAAGACTGGCTTATCTGTAAATGGTGGAGGAAACTTTACAAGTGATAAAACCAAACTAACTGATGGAAATCTCCAAACAGGTTTGGTGGTGACCAATTCGGAGAGTGTACCAGTAACTTCTTCCCTAAGTTTTGATGGAGCTTGGCAGATGGTATCAGTTGGAAAACCTACAGCCATCCAGAATATTACTTCTGCCGTTACAGTGGAGGCTTGGATACGGCCTCAAAGTTGGGCTGGATATAATAACTTTAGTGGTAACTACACTTGGCAGACAGATCTTTGGGATTCATGGTACGCCTCTCCTGTTGTTGAGAAAGATGGTGCTTTTTCGCTTAGAATTGGCAAAACTGAGGTGGTAAATCAAAATTATGATATTGAATACGACCCTGATTATAATGGTGGGGAGGGTGCATGGATTGAATGGGATCCATATTGTTGGTGTGAAAGAGAAAGTTATTATAGAAATGTTACTGATCGAGGGGTTATATCATTCACAGTTTTTGGGTATGAAAGCGATAATTCATGGCACAATTTTACGATTAAAACGGATGCCGGCTTTTATGATGAGAATCCTATAAACCTTAACCAATGGTCACATATAGCGGCTTCCTATGATATCGAATCTGAAACGTTTAAACTTTATGTAAATGGTGTATTGGTTAAGCAAGTTCAAAACCAATATGACTTCGTTAGAATAGCAACGGGCGGAGATTTAGCACTTGGTCGTCATCCTAATAATTCTTTCAGAAGGAGCTTTAAAGGTTTAATCGATGAAGTTAGAATATGGGACCTTACGAAACCTCAAGCTGATATCAATGGCTTTAAATCTTCTGATGTAACAGGCACTTCTGGTTTGGCAGCCTATTATAAATTTATGGAAGGTGCAGGAACTACGGTGGCTGATTTGACAGGAAATGGTGCAACAGGTATACTTTACGAAAATTCTCAATGGTCAACAACTTCTGACATTACTGATTATAAAAAAGTAGCTTCTATTGTCGCAGATTTAGGTGTAGCCTCTACTGTGAATGGTCTAAGACTCTCAAATTTAAATGGTATCTTGGATGGAGGAACACCAGTCCAGCCCGATTTTACCGGAGGCTATTTGGAGTCAAGTACCGATGGAGTGAATTGGACAAGGCAAATCAATGCAATTCCTTCTATCCCATTAAATGGGCAAACCTTAGCCATTAATGATGTTACAGCACGTTATTTTCGATTTAGAAAAGAAGATCAAACGGACGGCGCTTATTATGGTTTTTCTGAAATCACTTTTCTAGGTGGTGGCTATGAAACCGTACCTTATATTAGGGAAGCATTGCCAGTAGAAAAGTATATACTGTCTGGCACAACGCTAGAACTTACCACTGAGGCTACGCCAATCTCTGGTGAAACAATTGTTACTTATCAGTGGAGTAGCAGCAGCAGCCCATTAGATGGTACATTTACTGACCTGACCGATGGAGGTGATATTTCGGGAACAAATACATCTAATTTGATCGTTTCGAATTATACCAATGGAACGCCAACCTATTATCGACTGACTGCTACCCAATCCAATGGTTGTGTAGTGAGTACGCAGGTTTTAGTTAATTTGGAAACTACTCCATACTATTCTACTTCCTCAGGCACCAATGCATTAGACCAATTAGGTTCTTGGACAGTGAATGAAGATGGTTCGGCAGGATCTGCTCCAGTAGCCTTTGCCGAGAATAAATTCTTTATATTAAAAAATTCTGGTGATGGAATTTATGAACTCGGTGCCGATTGGACAAATGAGGGGACGCTAAAGTTAAACGGTAATTCTTTATCCTTAAATAGCACATACAGTGCTATGGTGAATAACATTGAAGAATTTAGTAATAGTGCCTATGTAAAAATGTTAGGGACTGGCTATCTTAAGTCTAATGTATCTAATGAACCAAAGGTTTTTCCTGTGGGTACTTCAACCAATTATTCTCCGGTGACAATAAGTAATAAACTTGGGGCCGATGAAGTCTTTTTTGTTTCAGTAGCAGATGGGGTTTCGAACCCCGGAAGTGGAATAACAGATTACTTAGCTAAAACTTGGAAAATTAAAAAAACAACGAGCACAACCTCCGGAGGTACTAATTTAGATGTGACTTTTGAATGGGATGCAAATGATGTGACAGGAACCCTACATGAGCCTATGGTGTTTTATGGTTCTTCAGCAACAACAAGTTCATGGTCAACCATAACTCCATCAAATTACTCTAGCATTGAACGTGGAGAAAATACCATTACCATAAAAGGCTTTAAATCGATTCTAACAAACTCAGATAGATACTTTATTATTAAAAATGCAGCGCCAACAATCACTGCGTTTACACCCACTTCTGCAGGATCTGACATGGAAGTTGTCATTACCGGTACTGGTTTCACTGGGGCAACCTCTGTTTCTTTCGGAGGAACAGAAGCTAGTAGCTTTACCGTAGATAGCTCTACACAGATAACAGCAATAGTAGGGGCAGGAGCAAGTGGTAATGTAACAGTAACTACACCAGGAGGAACGGTCAATAAATCATATTTTTATTATAAGCAAGCACCAACGATTACTTCGTTTACACCCACTAAAACACAGATAGGTCAACCAATTGTCATTACAGGAACGAACTTTAATAATGTAACAGAGGTGAAAATTGGAGGAGTAGTGGCTGCTTTCAAGGCGAATTCTTCTACTCAAGTGACTGCTGTGGTTCCTGATGGAGCAAGTCCAGGATCGGTCCAAGTTACAGCCGAGGGTGGTACTGCTACAAAGACTGGTTTTGAATTGGGAATGCCGTTGGCTAAAGCCGAATCTATTGTGTCTTGGTACCCTGCAAATGCGTCTACTTTAGACGAACCATATACCGAAAGTACCCGAAAAGAAGGAGCTATTATCTCTGGAGATTTTACTTATTCTGGATTGACTGGTCATAACTCTTCAGATAGGCTTCGATTTAATTTACCAACTGTGGTTGGTTCTACTTTGAATATAGCCACTGCGCCTTACATAAGTTTGAAAATAAATACTGAAAGTTTGGTAGATCTGGAGCGTATTGTTCTACAAGGCTATCATGCATCTTATCAAACTAAACTGCAATTAAGATGGTCAATTGATGATTTTGCTACATCTTTAGGTGAATTCCAAGGTTATACATTCAACAATACTTCCACAGGTTTTGAAACAAAGACATCTACAAACTATTGGCGATACACTTCTTTGAGTTTGGCTTCTGCAGATCCTATTGCTGGAAATGAAGAAATTGAGTTGAGAATTTATGTTTATGGAAACTACAGTACATTAGGTCATTTTTGTATAGTTAATAACAACCCTAATTACTCATCTAATGACTCAAGCCCAGTAGAATTTAAAGATACCAATGATGCAATCACTGTAATTGGTACGACAAAAAATGACCCTGGATTAGCCACTGTTCTACCAATTGAGGTTATGCTTTCAGATAGATTGATGAGTTTCAATTCGCCAGTTTCGAACAGTTCAGGTGAAATTACGATATCAATTCCTGAGGATAGTAATGTAGCAGCTTACAATAATAACTATATAAATTTTCTAGGAATTGGTAGGGATACCTTGATGATAAAACAGGCAGAAACTCTAGATTACATGCCTGCGACGCAATTGGTACCTATCACTGTTAAGGATTACCCTGTGGTTGAATTCAATAGCCTGACTGCATTTGTTGACGACGATCCTTTGACTTTATCGGTTAATTCACCGAGCCAAGGCAGCGTCACCTATCAGTCTAGTGATCCGAATGTGGCAACCATTTCTGGCAATACATTATCCATTGTGGGTAAAGGTGTCGCGCAAATAACGGCTCAGCAGGCTGCTGCTGAGGCTTATTTGGCTGCTTCAGCCAATGCCGTTTTATTGGTGAAAGACCCAGTTAAATCTACGCCAACGGTAAGTTGGATAAACACAATAACCAAAAGCCTAGATGATTTGTCATTTACCTTAGAGAAACCGCAAAGTAATAGTGCAGGGTTATTTACCTATTACTCGAGCAATTCTCAAGTGGCGACAGTTTCGGGTCGAGAAGTATCTTTGGTGGGTAATGGAATTACCGTGCTGACGGCGGTACAAGGAGAAACCAGCAGTTTCAACGCTACGAAGGTAATTACTTTGTTAGTGGTTGCAGATAACTATAAGACTGCGGCAGGTTTAACCGGATTAATTAATTACACCAAAGTAGTAACAGATGCAGATTTTGATGTTGACGAACCAACATCCTCTAGCACTGCACCAATTATCTATGTGCTGGCCGATGACGAGGTTGCCAGTATTTCAGGTAAAACAATTACGCTCAAGCGAGATGGGGTTACGAAACTTTATGCTTATCAACAAGAAACAGGAACACATAAAGCAGCGGCGATTGCATCAACCCTAACGGTAAACTTACCAGAGGTTCCATCAATTACATATAACGACGCATTAAATCTTCCCATTGGGAATGCTATTGCTACAATATCTCCAACTTCAAGTGCAGGGTCTGTGACAAGATATGAAGTTTGGCCACCTTTGCCAGCTGGTTTAAGTTTGAGTGAACAGACGGGTGAAATTTCGGGAACACCAACTACTTTATCGGCTGAGACTAGATATCAAGTTTCAGGAAGTAATTTAGGAGGGATTTCAAATGCATACTTCAGATTGTCGGTGATTGATTTGCCTCCTTCCAATTTGAGCTACAGCTCACCACAAGTATTTACTAAAGGGCAAACTATAAGTTCGCTATTACCAAGTGTGAGTGGAGGTGAAGTTTCGAATTATAGTGTGACTCCATCATTACCATTAGGTTTGGAACTTAATGTTATTACTGGAGAAATTAGTGGAGCACCATTATTTAAAATTCCTGAAGCAACTTTCACAATTAAGGCAAAGAACACTGGCGGAGAAACTACTTTTGATTTACAAATAACCATTGAGGATTCAGCCCCAACAAGTTTGTCTTACCAAACTCCCCTGGTATTATCTAAAGGGGTTGAAATGTTAGAAATTTTACCACTTCAAATTTCTGGAGGAGAAATAACAGCTTATACTGTTCAAGGGACACCTCTTCCGGCAGGTTTAACCTTAAATGCTCAGACAGGAGCAATTTCAGGTACTCCAACTGTAATAGTTAGATCTACGACTTACACCATTAGAGGTTCAAACTCTGCTGGCTTTATTAATGGAACCATTCAGTTGATTATTAATGATTCACCTCCAATTATTTCTTATTCAGATCCTATTACAGTTACAAAGGGCATAGAGATGTCGTCAGTTTTA
>Ga0209137_1001437_pt1 | contig 22547 bp, 10 predicted proteins | sample SaaInl5LU_22_DNA_FD_184642 | JGI IMG/M metagenome (GOLD analysis project Ga0209137, IMG submission 184642) | Marine microbial communities from expanding oxygen minimum zones in the Saanich Inlet - ESP_105LU_22_DNA (SPAdes) (version 2) | ecosystem: Environmental > Aquatic > Marine > Intertidal...
GTGGAGTAGACATGGTTTGTTGATCCATCGAATGCTTAACCTCTTTTCAACATCGCTTGGTTCATGTATTCGCATGCTCCCACAGCTGAATACACACATAACTACGCCAGGGTTTTGCCAATTCGGGGGTTAACGCAAATCGAGCCAATTGGTTTTTGACTACTAAATCATTATCCAAAAATATATCCGGGTGAGAGATACCACGCATTAAGACATAATTGACTGTCCAAGGCCCAATGCCTTTGATCTTGAGTAAATCTTGGATTGTTTCACTATCATGTAATGGTTTTGCTTGAACTGTTTCTGCAGCTAGATTCAGGGTTGCTTGACGAGCTTTAGGCATGGGAAGTTTAGATGTATCACAACAAGCAATTTCAGTGGCCGAAGGAAAATGGCGATAGCCATTAGCTTCCGCACGCAAGTTTCCAATCCATTGATTAAGGATCTTGACTGCTCCATTAACACTAATTTGTTGCCCGACTATAGCTCGGATTAATGCTTCAAACGGGGACCAAGTTGCAGGTAAACGAAGACCAGAGGTCATGTGTTCTGGTGTGAACCCTGCTTTCGTTAAAGCTTGAGCAATGGTATTTGGATCTTGCTGCGCATCGAGTACTCGCGCAATATTAGCTAACACCGCTTCTCGACATGCTTCATTGTGTAATGAGAGTTGCACAGCAAAACGCTGTGCTTCAGGTTCATATGTGGCACAGAACCAGCTCGATGTTAACCCTTCATTCGATACATGAGACAACCCACTGACGGCATAAAAATCCGTTTCATCAAAATACCGCGCATAATGAAATTCTCCGCATTCCTCAATCCCAGCGATGGCACGGCGCGTTAAAAACGCATGTACCATTGACCAGTTATAAGGTTGAGTCACACTAAGATAAATCATCATTGTGTTTTTAAATAGGTATAGCCTTTTAAGCAATCTTCATAGAAATCTGTCCATCGCACACCTTCACGAGGCTTCATCACACCTTCTACCACTCGTTTATCAATCAAACGTTTTACATCAATCGCCATTGAATGCGGGTTATATTGCATGACAGATAATACATTTTCTACCGACGAACCATGTACGACCTCTTCTATATAAAAATCTTGAGGATCATCATCATAACTGAAGATATGTACTTCATTTAAGCGACCAAATAAATTATGCATGTCGCCCATCACATCTTGATAAGCGCCAGTTAAAAACAAACCTAGGTGATATTTTTCATTTGGGATCAGTGGGTGCATGGGTAGTACATTAGAGATTTCGCGCCCCACAGCAAATTGGTCTATTTTACCATCGGAATCACACGTAATATCGACCAACGAACAATTCACTGTCGGCGCTTCGTTTAATCGAGTCAATGGCATTACCGGTAGGATCTGGTCAATCGCCCATGTATCGGCGGCAGATTGGAACACTGAGAAATTACACAAATATTGACTTGATAAATTAAACTCCAATGCTTGTATTTCTTCTGGAACAAATTCCTCACCTGCATAGCGCAATTGTAGTTTTTGCATAATTTGCCAATACAAGGTTTCTACTTGCGCCAGCTCCGTCAGTCCTATGACGCGAAACTTAAAAGCATCATTCGCTTGTTCTTTGTATTGTGATGCATCATTAAATACTTCTTGAAGATTCGTGGCCAGTTCAATGTTCTCAGATAACTCGCGCATATTAGTTAGTATCACATGCTCTTCATGACCGATGGTCAAATCTGCTTGCGCAGAGTCAGGACGAATTTCACCCATGATTTCGGTGATCACGCAGCTGTGGTGCGCCGTAATTGCTCGACCTGATTCACTGACGAGTGTGGGATGTGGTACTTTTTCTAAATCACAGACTTCTTGCATACCATAGACGACATCTGCCACATACTCTTCAATGCTGTAGTTACGAGATGAGTCATTGGTGGATTTAGTGCCATCATAATCAATGCCTAGCCCACCGCCAATATCGACATATTCGAGGTTGAAGCCTAAGTGGCGAAGCTCAGCATAGATTAAAGCACCTTCATTTATCGCCTCTTTCACCGCACGAATGTCCGTTAACTGACTACCTATATGAAAATGCAGTAATTTAAGACTCTCGCCCATCCCTGCGTCAGCAAGGGTTTTTCCAGCGTTAATAATTTCACTGATCGTTAACCCAAACTTAGCTCGATCGCCACCACTGCCTTCCCATTTACCTCGACCTTTTACGCTCATTTTTGCACGCAAACCGATCATTGGCATCTCACCTAATTCATTGGCGATTTTAATGATAGTGGCAATTTCAGAAAACTTCTCAACCACAATTAAGACTTTACGCCCTAGCTTTTGGGCTAAAAACGCGAGGTTCACAAACTCTTCGTCTTTGTAACCGTTAAGTACAGTTAACGCTTCCGGTGTTGTGTTATAAGCTAAAATGGTAATTAATTCTGCTTTAGAACCTGCTTCTAATCCGTAATGATATTCTTTACCAGCATCAACGATTTCTTCAACCACTTCACGCATCTGGTTCACTTTAACCGGATATACACCCCGGTATTGACCCTGGTAATTGGCTTCTTGAATACATTTGTTAAATGCTTTGTTTAAATGGACTACCTGTGCACGTAACACATCATGAAAACGGACGACGACTGGAAATTGAATGTTGGCTTGCTGGATATCACTAATGACCGAGGCAAAATCAATTTGCATATGCGGTTTCTCAATATCCGGAGTGACGCATAAATTACCATTATCACCAATGGCAAAATATCCGGCCCCCCACTTTGAGACACCATATAATGCGTCTGCAGCGTCTTTGTCCCAGGCTTCAATAGAATGTGAATGTTCTTTCATGCTGTATGCTTAGATGAATAACAAAAGAAGTATTATAAACATTACTTAGTGAAGATCGAAATTATTTGTGAAATAACATCATTTCCCGTAATTTCCGCAAAATAATATAAAAAAGCCCTGTGAAAACAGGGCTTTAAATCGAATTTAGAATGAAATAATCTAAGATGGTTAGTGATACCCCACCTTATACCCCTGAACTTTAAAACCTTAACTAAATAGTTGAATCAATTTTTCATTATTGTCACATTCTAAAAATACAACCCTTTAGGTCCATTAATTGAGGTTAGCTTGCTGCACACAGGATCGCTATATCAACCAAAAGGAGTAGGCGTAATTATGCGTATTTTCATAAAAATATTCGATAAAAATAATACCGGCTATTTAATTTGGCTCCATTCTGAGTTGGCACAAACACTTCAGAGCTAATCAATATATTATTAAAAGACAAAAAGTGTAAAAATATAATTAGCAAGCTTTAAACGTGATGCTGTGTTATAAATACAAATCTGATTTTATTTTTATTTAACTGATGTTGTGGTTGAAAATAACAAGGCTTCTCTAACAAGCAACGCAAAAACGGTTACAACAAAGCAGGGTAAAACTGGCTTGCCAAGAATCAGGCAGTTTGAACATTTGCTTGAAGTCGACAAAAGCCGTCTATATGCCTATATCCATGCGTTTGTGGGTGATCCCAGCGCAGCAGATGATATTTTCCAAGAAACCTGTTTAACCCTCTGGCAAGAGTTTGATAAATTTGAGTTAGGGACAAACTTTTCAAAATGGGCCAATGTCATCGCTTACTATCGCATAGAACATAGCCGCCGCATCAACAAGCGCTATCAACTTGGTTTAAGTGAAGATTTTATAAAAGAATTCAGCCACAACATCAGCGTTTTTGAAAGCAATCACCACAGACAAGAACAGAAATGGCAACATTTAGAACATTGCCGTTCATTGTTATCTGCGCCCCTAAAAGAGGTTTACCAAAGCTTTTACCTAGAGAGCTTAACTGCCAAACAAATAGCCACTAATACTGGTAGATCTGTGCATGCAATTCGTAAAGTAGTACATAAGATACGCACTCAACTACTCGCTTGTGTCAACAAAAAACAACAAGAGGCATCTTCATGACAGAGCAAGAGCAATTTCCAGAAGTAAGCGCCATTGCTGATGCTGTCTGTTCTGGTGATGCCACCCCTGAGCAAATGAAAAAACTTGAGCAATTATTACAAGGCAATGTAGAAGCGCAGCAGTTTTATTACGACTATATCAATATTCATGCTCGGTTAAGCGCAACACCTAAGTTTGGTACATCTGTAGTATACCGCCGAATAACGGAAGAATTGGTGTTAACACCCGATGAGCCCCCGTTGCCTAAAGAACAGATACCTGAAGAGCAGTCAAACCAAGTGCTTGAACACCAACAGCCAAAAGAGAACTATAGCAAGAGCAAGTTCACCACCAAAAACATGCTGTTATCACTACTGGTACTCATTACTATTATCGCTACTTTATTTTGGTTTTTTACTCAGCGTACGTCGCCGTTATTTGTAGCCAATATTATTGACGGTAAGGTAACACTTGTTGGACAGGGGCATATTCAAGATAACGCTTTGCTGGCAGGGGTATATCGCACTGAACAACCAGCAACAATCAAACTAGTTGATGGAGATATTTTACACTTGGGGCCCAACTCACTGATCAAACTCTTTAATAATAGAGAGATAAGATTAAGAGCTGGAAAAGTAAGTCTTGAAGCTTCAACAAACAAGAGCACTCTCATTCATACGCCAGTGGGCATGCTGCACTCAAACGGCAGTGATCTAACCGTAGATTTAAGATACTCAGCCCCTCGCGTAACCAGCGGCAAAAATACCTTATTAATACCTGCTCGTTGGCGTCCTAACCACTTTTGGTCTTTTAACACGAACAGCGATCGTGTTGTTGATAGCGCAGGTAATGCTGATGGCGTGATGGCGTCGGGCGCCATACGAGTGCAAGGTTTTATTGGTCAAGGCGCAATCAAATTTGATAGTAGTGACAATGCTCGCATTGACTTAGGCAATGGTGGCAGTACCGCGCGAGGTACTGGCTCATTTGCTGCAACTGACGGGGTGACGATTGAGGCACTGATCCGTCCCGATCTGTCTGACATATCGGGGAAAATACAACAAATATTTCGCAAAGATAGCCTTGGTGGCCGTATGCAACTGAGTTTTCAGCATCAAGCCGACCACAGTAGTTTCAGTTTTGGTTTATTTATTTTAGGGCACGGCTATGAAGAATTAACCCTACACCTTGATGGTCGTGATGGCGGTTTCAGTCTCGCGGATTTAACCGACGGCAAATATCACCATATCGCTGTAACTTACAAAGCAGATACTGGCGAAAAAGCAATTTACATAAATGGTAAAAAACAGATATTTTACCAATACCCTCCAGGTTCAAAAATGTTAAGCGGTGGCTCAGGCTCCGCGATGATCGGCAATACGCCGCGAGAACGATTTTGGTATGCGGAAGCATTTTCTGGCGTAATTGATGAGGTCGCTTTTTACGACTTCGCCTTAACAGCTTATATGATAAATCTGCACTTAAACAATATTAAACAAGGTTTTAATTATTATGGTTTACCAGCCAACTCGTCGCCTGACAACATCACTTTGCCTGAAAGGCCTAGATTAACCTTAGCCCCCAATACCAGCTATAAACTTTCCCCTGAGACTGGCTTGCCGCAAAAAATAATCGCTAATTAGCGATTATTTTTTCTTTACCTCACTGTTTGAGCATTCGCTTGTTAACTCTCTCTTAACATGCGCATACCTGTTGTCGACTACTCGCCTAAAATCAGCCTTTTCTAACTCAATGTCATCGGCCTAATTCAATATCATCGACAAAAAAGCTGACCACTTATTTTCAATTTTTTTCTTTCTAGGGGTAGTAAATATTGGCCGATATGACTCTAGGGTTATAACACAATTTTTTTTAGCCGCTTGATAACCAAACGAGCGATAAATGATTATGAATATTGATTTTGTTCGAATGTACATCACTATTGGTTGAGTTTTGAGGATCATTCGTTTTAAAACTATCAGACTAACGAGCCTTTAAAAAAGAACAACAAAGGAAAATGTATGATCACCAGACGCCGATTTCTAGTAGGTAGTGCTGTAGGCGGAGCTACAGCACTAGCGACAGTCACTCTGGGCTTAAAATGGGCCCTAGCTGAGCAATCCGAACAAGTGTCAGTGCAACTACCTGTTAATGCTTTGGATCATATACATCCCGTACATTTAAAGTGTGAATACCTCAGTAATCCTGAGGGTGTTGATATGCAAGCACCGCGTTTTTATTGGCAATTAGCATCGAATGAAGCAGAGCAGTATCAAACGGGTTACCAGCTCTTGGTTGCTAGCTCAGAAGAGCCCTTAGACGAGCATATTGGCGATGTTTTTGACTCAGGTAAGCTTGATAGTGATCACAATACCCATATTGTTTTTCAGGGTGAAAAATTAAAACCAGCAGCTCAGTATTTTTGGAAAGTACGAGTTTGGGATAAAAACCAGCAAGTCTCCCAGTGGAGTGAAACAGCGAAGTTTTCAACCGGTTTATTCACCGAACACGATTGGCAAGGTGCCCAGTGGGTTGCATGGAAAACCGAAGAAGACTGGGAAACAAACTGGTGGCAGCGCAAAGCCATTGAAGAACAAACCCATCAAATAAATTTACCGTCTTACTTTGGGGCGCGCATGTCATTGTGGGAGCGTTACCTGTTTCATCATGCTAACCCCTATGATCCAGCGCCATTATTACGTAAAGAATTTAATACCAGTAAAGCGATTAAATCCGCCAAAGCTTTTATTGCAGGCATTGGTTACCATGAACTGTACCTAAACGGTGAAAAAGTGGGCGACCATGTGTTAGATCCAGGCTGGACTAATTACGCTCAATCAATACTGTATGTTACGCACGATATTACTGAGCATATCAAACAAGGTAAAAATGCCGTTGGGGTCATGCTTGGCCGTGGCAATTATGGCTTATTGGCTAATGACCACTGGGGCTTTTGGAAAAAAGGCGGTTATATCGGTCAACCTAAACTGAAGTGTCTGCTTAAAGTGAGCTACATAGATGGCACTGAAGAATATATTGTTAGCGATGTTAACTGGAAAGTCACGGGTGGTCCTGTGGTTTACGATTGTCCGCATATGGGTGAGATTTACGATGCTACCAAAGAAGTTGACCGCTGGAACCATGCCGGCATAGACGATTCTAATTGGGATGGGGTTCAGTCTGTCCCTGCGCCTGGTGGAAAATTAAAGGCGCAACTGTGTGAACCGATCCGAGTGGTGAGCACCAGTAAACCGATCAAAATCAAAAACAAAGGCAAACGTTGGGGCCAATGGGGTGATGCTGGCACTAATTTAGCTGGATGGCTCCGCTTAAGGGTGGATGCCCCGAAAGGCACCCGCATTTTGCTCTATTTTGGCGAAAAAGAAGATGCCATGGACTTAAAACAACCGGGCGGCCTACAACAAATGGCCTATGTTGCCAAAGGAGAACCTGGCGAAATTGCTGAATGTCGTTTTTCTTATAAAGGTTTTAGGTACTTTATTATCAAAGGTCACCAAAAACCATTAACGGTAAGCGATATTGACGTTTGCCAAGTGAATTCTGATGTTACATCGGTAGGGCATTTCCAAAGCTCAAATGACACGCTTAACGCGATTCATCAAATATCTGATAAAGCCATGATTTCGAACTTACATAGCCTCCCCACCGATTGTCCGCACCGAGAAAAAAATGGTTGGTTAGGTGATGCGGTAACAGGCCTTGAAATGGGCATGGCGAATTACGATTTAGCGGCGCTGACCACCAAGTTTATTCACGACATATTTGATGCCCAACATCCTGAACACGGTGGTTTACCTAATTTTGTGCCTGCCCGAGGGTATGGCCGAGGCAAATCGTCGTTGTGGGGTTCAGCCTGTGTTTATCTACCGTATTACATGTATTGCTATTACGGCGATACCCGACTCATTGAGCAGTATTGGCATGCAATGATGCATTTTACCGAGAGTGTTTGGGCAGTGACAGAAATTAAAGGTAAGCCGGGCTTACTCTCGGATCGACTCTCTGACTGGTCGTCGCCTTTTGGCAATAAACCTGATGAAGGCGAAGAAGTGTATGCCACCATGAATTTTTATCGGGTGCTAACCATGTTAACGGAAATAGCTGCTATTATTGATAAAAAACAAGATATTGCGGCATTGCGCCAACAACAAAAGAAATTACAAACGGCGGTTTACAAATATTGTTTTGATCCAAAAACGGTAACCTTTCATGGCTTAGATACTCGCGAGTATCGACAAGGACCGAATGCGTTGGCATTACACAACGGTATTGTTAAACCCGAGCACCATGAACAGGTGCTTAAGCGTTTGATCAAAGATATTAGTGTTGACCGCGATAACCATATTTACGGCGGCATTTTCACTGGGCATGCCTTATGGGAGTTACTCCCCAACGAAGGTTATTCAAGTTTAGCCTATCAGGTTGCGGTCAACGACTCATATCCAGGTTATGGTTTTATGCTTAAAAATGGTGCCACTACGCTGTGGGAGCATTGGCCAGATAAATCGTCTCATATTCATTACTTTATGGGTTTTGTCGACAACTATTTTCACCGTCACTTGGCTGGCATTGACTTTGATACCAGCAACCCAGGATTTAAACATATTATTTTTAAACCGCAGTTTATTGATGAAATTGATTTTGCTAAAGGGCGTTATCAATCGATTCACGGTGAAATCACCGCCCAATGGCAACGGGATAAACAAGGTAATATTGAGTATAAGGTTACGATCCCAGTCAACTGCAGAGCCAAAGTATTGTTGGCTTCGGGAGAAAAGGTTTTACCCTCTGGCAATCATAACCTTACGATAAAAAGTAATAACACACTGATTTTATAATTATCGCTTGAGTTTTAAGGTATCAATTTTTGAAAATTTTTACATTTTCTTAACAGAACTCATTGAGATCGTAAACGAGCCTTTTTAGGAGTAGCACTTTAGATGAAGTATATATCAAAAAATTTATTCGAAACCTTGTCAAGTTTTTTGTGCACTAACTTTTTAACCAAAGGTTTATTTTGTAATAGGTGTTTATCTCTATTGTGTTTACGCTCGAAACGTTTAAAAACGGCAAGTTTAAAGGCGCTGATTTTTGTTAGCTTTTTCGTGTCTTTGCTGACGAGTTGCGGCGGTAGTCATGAACAAAACAAAGATAACCCAAGCGTTGCTCTGCAATCATCGAAGCTTGTGACACCAATAGAACACACTCAGACCTACCATTCACCGAAAAGCCCAATGCCAGACTCTTTTTATCAGGCATCTTCTGCGGAATTAAAGTCTAACTTTAAAAGTCCACCAGAGGCGGTAAAACCTTGGGTATATTGGTATTGGGTTAGCGATAATATTTCTCAAACAGGGATAGAAAAAGATTTAGCCTCGATGCAAAAAGCTGGTATTAACACCGCACTGATTGGCATTATCCACTTAAACGGCAAACAGGGGGATGTCAAAGCATTAACAGAGCCTTGGTGGGATCATGTGCGTTTTGCCATAAAGAAAGCTGCGGAATATGATATTGATATCGGGTTGTTTAATTCTCCGGGTTGGAGTCAGTCAGGTGGTCCTTGGGTTGGTTTAGATCAATCTATGCGTTATTTAGACAACCAAGAATTTCAAGCCGTTGGCCCAAAAAAGTTGGTCATGACCTTGTCAAAGCCAGAAGCAAAGAAATATTCTGGTGATTATTATCAAGATGTTCGTGTTGTCGCTTTTAAAACACCAACTTATGAAAAACAGCGTTTAACACCAAGTAATAGCCAAATTACGATGAACAACGCGCTGACACAGCAAGCGTTAACTAATCAAAACTCTCAAGCTTTGTTTGATGCCGATCAATCCACTAGCTTCCAAATCCCAGCCGAGCTGTTAAATCCTAATCGCCAAAAAGCCATCCATGCTGGGCAATTGCAAATTGATTTTGAACCAACACAAGCTTTTGAAGCCCGCACATTAGAGCTATACCCCCATAACAGTTTCAGAACCAAGGCAACTTTATCCGCTAAAAATGACGTCGGTCAATTTGATGTGATCAAAACCTTTGCGATGGAGCGACCACGAAACATGGCTGCTATCGGCCCCGATCATGATGCACCAATTGTCGTCACCTTTCCTGCTGTTACTTCAAATCACTATCGTTTGAGCTTTAATGGTTTTCATTTAGGCCGTAAGAAAAACAAAGAAGAGCCATTCGGCTTTAAGGAAATTGTTTTGTCAAGTGCTTATAAACTTGAGCATTATCAAGAAAAGAAACTGGCGAAAGTATTTCCTAACCCCATGCCAAAATTTGACACTTATCAATGGCCGCTTTCAACTGCCACCGATGATCCACAATTGTTACTCCAAGGTGATCATGTTTTAGATATTACGTCGAGTGTCAAAGACGGTCAGCTGAATTGGCAGGTGCCGGCAGGTGATTGGACGATTGTTCGTTACTTTATGCGACCTACTGGTACTAAAAATAGCCCATCAAGCAAACCTGCTCAAGGTCCAGAAATTGATAAACAAAGTAAAAAAATTGCTCAATATCACTTTGACTCTTATATAGGTAAGTTTTTATCGTCAATGCCAGCTGAAGATCGCACCGCATTAAAATATGCCGTCGTTGATAGTTACGAAAAAGGTGCGCAAAACTGGACGGATGGTTTTGCCCAAAAATTTAAACAACGTTATGGTTACGATCCTATTCCATATTTGCCCGTTTATAGTGGCCGCGCGGTGAACAGTGTTGAGCAAAGTGAACGCTTTTTATGGGATGTTCGCCGTTTAGTCGCCGATAATGTTGCTTACGAATACACCGCAGGCCTTCGCGAGCGTGCCAATGAAAACGGCTTGAAGTTATGGTTAGAAAACTACGGACACTGGGGCTTTCCAGCTGAATTTTTGCAGTATGGTGGTCAAGCCGATATTGTCAGTGGTGAGTTTTGGGCAAGCGGCAACTTAGGTGCCATTGAACTAAAAGCAGCATCGTCCGCTGCTCATATCTACGGCCAAAAAACCGTGATGTCTGAATCATTCACATCTGGCCGTAATACGAGTTTTAAAAATTATCCGTGGAACTTTAAAAAACGTGGCGATTGGTCGTTTGTTGAAGGCGTTAACCACACATTATTACATGTGTATATTCACCAAGCATATGATGACCGTTTTCCTGGCGTCAATGCATGGTTTGGCTCAGAATTTAATCGTAATAACACTTGGTTCGACTTTATGGGTAGCTGGCTAGATTACATCAAACGCGCTAACTACATGATGCAACAAGGTAAATATGTCGCAGATCTGATGTATTTTATTGGCGAAGATGCGCCTAAAATGACTGGTGAACTTAGCCCAGCTGTGCCTGCCGGATATTCTTACGACTTTATCAATGCTGAAGTTATTTTACAGCGCTTAACCTTTGCCAATGGCTATTATCAATTGCCAGATGGCATGCGGTTTAAACTACTGGTATTGCCAAATTTAGATACTATGCGCCCCGCGGTATTAAATAAAATTGCACAGTTAGTTAAGCAAGGTGGTGCTGTATATGGGCCGAAGCCTAGCCGTTCACCAAGTTTAGAAAATTACCCAGCAAGTGATACACAGGTACAAAAGCTAGCTAGTAGTTTGTGGCAAAACATCGATGGTAAACATGTGACCCAAACCGGATATGGCAAAGGTACTGTTTTCTATCAGCAACCCACTGATGCCAACGCGGTAAATTTAGGCGAGGTATTAAACACGTTATCGACCCCAGCAGATTTAAGCGGTTTACCAGAAGAGGTTCTCTGGAGTCATCGAAGCAGCGATAACCACGACATTTATTTTATTGCGAATCAGTCTGAGCAAACGGTAAGCATTAACCCGAGTTTCCGTGTCAGCAATGTTAATACTAATGCCAACACAACAGCTGTGCCACAGCCCCAGCGTTTTGATGCCGTTACAGGCGAAATATATGACATTGCTCAATATAAAGTTGTAGATGGTCGTATTGAGATCCCTATGCAGTTAACTACTTTAGGGTCGAGCTTTATTGTCTTCGAAAAAGCTGTTTTTGAAAAAGCTGTGCCTGAAAAGCGACATGCGACGCAAACGAGTCAAACCCAGCATACCGAACAAAGCAAGTACGCTAACATTCACCAAATAGTACGTAACGGAAAAGAAGTATGGTTGCCAACGCAATTTGATCAGCAAGGCAAGCGCATGATTAACATCGAAAAAAATGGGGTTTATCAGCTTATAGAGCGCGATGGCAGTATAGAAACGGTTAACATTGATGACATACCGCCAGCCAAAACCTTAAATCAACCGTGGCAACTGACCTTACAAGCTAATCGTGATGTACCAACGACGCTAACCCTCGATAAATTAACTTCATTAACGGAGCTTAGCCCTATTGCTCTGCAGCATTACTCTGGCTCGATAGCATATCAAACCAACTTTTCGTTAACGTCAGAAATGCTGCGTGACGATCAACAACTACAACTCGATTTGGGTGAAGTAGGGGTGATTGCCCGCGTTACATTAAATGGAAAAAACTTGGGCGAGTTATGGACTCATCCACTGACTGTAAATATTGATGATGCAGCGCAAATGGGTAACAACACCTTAATTGTTGAGGTAGCGACGACTTGGTTAAACCGTGTGATTGGTGATGTAAAATATCCGGAGAAGTTTCCAGATAGTGCCAAAGCAAAAAGCTTTAATACCGACCTAACTTTTGATATCAAAATCAACGGAAGTGAACAGTTACAACGCTCTGGTCTTATGGGGCCTGTGCAAATTAAAGCGATCCGTAAGGTGGCCTTATAACAAGACAGAGCGAAAACTAGATAGAACGAATGGGATAAGCAACGGGAAAGGCACACACCGAAACTAACTCGTTATTGGTTATCCCCCGTTTCTAATGTTTTTTTGTCTTTTATAACAATCTTCTATTCAACATTAGTTTTCATTAGTGAGCAGATGAAGCTGCTCTAATTTTTGATCAATAAAGTAGGTTACACATTATGAAGTCATTCATGTTCAATAAAATGATTAAATGTAAACAGCTTGTCCTGTTATGCGTTTTGGTCATGATAAGCGCATGCTCGTTTACTACCTTCAATTCTGACAATAATGAAGCGCCAATAGCATTAGAAGTGGGTGAAGGTTTTGTTAATCCGATTGGTTATTACGAACAAGCGCCGCGTTTTTCATGGAAAATTTCACCTGACGCTAGTTATCAATTTCAACAAGCCTATCAAATTCAAGTGACCTCAAACGGTGATAATATCGCTGATGCGGATTTATGGGATAGCCAAAAACAGGTATCTGCCGAGAATGCTTGGATTAAATACCAAGGCAAACCATTATCATCAAGAGAAAAGGTGTTTTGGCGGGTGCGTGTTTGGGATGAGCAGGATCAAATATCAAGATGGAGTCAATTAGCCTCACTTGAATTAGGTTTATTGTCTAATGATGACTGGCAAGGTCAATGGATTCGTCACCCAGAAACAGGTGATACGGTGACATTTGATGTAATCGATAATAAAACCAAAAAAACAAAAACAGTCACCAATAAGGTTTATCGTCCACAATATTTAAGACGGTCTTTTACCACCGAAAATAATACTTCCTTAGAAGCGGAACAAACTAAACCAAGTATCAAGCAAGCGCGTTTATATATTACCGCCAAAGGTGTTTTTACGGCTTATATTAACGGTCAAAAGGTATCGAAAGATGTGATGACCCCCGGCTGGACGCCATATAAACAGCGTATTGAAACCTTAACTTATGATGTGACTTCACTGGTTCATTCTGGTGAAAATGTGATCGCCGCAACTGTGGCTGAGGGCTGGCATACCGGACGTTATTTAAAATTAAGAGCATTAAAAGTCAAACCTTCAGCCTTGTTAGCACAGCTTGAAATCACCTATAGCAATGGCACATCACAAATTATAGCAACAGACAAAAACTGGAAAGTGACGCTTGATGGCCCTATTCGAGAAGCTGGTAATTATGACGGTGAAACCTATGATGCTAATTATGAAATGTCGGGTTGGAATACGATTAATTTCAACGCCAACAACTGGAATACAGTGATCACCGAGACAATAGAGCCGCAAGTTGCGTTAGCGCCTAAACGCCATCAGGCACCGGCGGTAAAATTAACCTTACCGGCCGTAAAAATTGTTGAGGTCGCCAACCCGAAACCTGGGGTGGTGGTGTTTGATATGGGGCAAAACATGCTAGGCGTGCCAGAATTATCACTGCCTGGTATTGCTAATCAAAAAATGACCTTTCGTTTTGCTGAGGCCCTACATAAAAATACGTTTTATACTAAAAACTTACGCACCGCAAAAGCCACTGACTATTATACGCCCGCTAAATCAGGCCAAATTAATTATGTCCCTACCTTTACTTTTCATGGTTATAGATATGTCGAAGTTTCAGGCTTTGATCAATCTAAAACACCTGATTTAAGTTGGGTGAAGGGTCGCGTCTTACATTCAAACTTTGATGTAAATGCCAATTTTAAAAATTCACATGCCAAGCTGAACAAACTATCGCAGAACGTGGTTTGGGGCTTGCGCGGTAACTTTTTAGATATTCCAACCGATTGCCCACAACGAGACGAACGTTTGGGCTGGACCGGCGATGCCCAAGTATTTGCCGCGCCATCTATGTATATGGCTGATGTGTATGGCTTTTGGGCAGCATGGATGCAGTCGGTAAGAGAAGCACAAGCAAAAGACGGCGGTGTGCCAAACTTTGTGCCAAACAAGGGCCATGGTTTTGGTAAATTAGCTTCTGCGGGATGGGGTGACGTTGCTGTGATCATTCCTTGGGAGCTTTATTTATTGAATGGTGATAAACAATTTTTACAAGATAACTATGACATGATCAAACGTTGGCTCGATTTTCACAAATCTAAGTCAGAACAATATGTTTCGAGCCTACGTGGTTTTAAAGATTGGTTGCAACCATACGCAAAAAATGGGCAAACACCGCAATACTTAATATCCACCGCCTATTATGCACGTTCGTTGGATTACGCAGCCAAAATAGCAAAGGTACTCGGTCATGAAGAGGATGCCACAACATATTCTGATACCTTCAATAAAGTAAAACTTGCCTTTCGTAATGAGTTTTACGATGAAAACACAAAGGTAAAAAGTGCGTCAACACAAACCAGTTACCTGTTACCACTGGCATTTGAATTGTTTGAAGGTCAAGACCAGATCAACGCAGAGCAACATTTAGTGGAGACTATCAAAACCAGCGATAAACATTTAGGCACGGGTTTTCTGGGCACACCTTTATTGGCGCCGGTATTACAAAGCATCGGCCGTAGTGATCTCATGTTTGATGTATTGTTTAAAGAAACCTACCCCTCTTGGTTTTATTCTATCAATAATGGCGCAACCACCACCTGGGAGCGTTGGAATTCATACTCACTTAAGGATGGTTTTAGTAAAGAATCAATGAACTCCCTTAACCATTACGCCTATGGTGCGGTAGCTAAATGGTTTTATGAAGGCATTTTAGGGATTAATACGGCAAGTGCTGGTTTTAAAGACATTAAGATCGCCCCGCAATTTAATCATCGTTTGCAACATGCCAGTGGTAGTTATAAAACGCCGCAAGGTGAAATTACCGTAAATTGGCGTATTACAAATAAGCAACTGGATATGCAAGTCTCGATTCCTAAAAACAGCCGCGGCAATTTTGAGTTACCACAGGTTACTGGCTTAACAATTAATGACGTGAAATTAACTGAATCAAATCAGCAAATTTTACATCAACAACCTCCGGGTGTTTACCAAATTAACGGCTTTATTAAGTTCGATATCGTCACCAAGAATGCTTTCTGATTAATCTTTATATTTTTTTCGATCTTATGGGTAGTAGTTTTGCCGCTATTTGACTCTACCCTTGTAAGACAAATTTTTTTAACGTCGCAGTGACCAACACGCTCTCGAAATGTGCTGTTGAGTAATACGCCACAATTAGCACGGTAATTTGATGAAACGTTTATTAAAAATAATGATAAGTCATATAACAATGACAATACCGCTAGTGCCTTTGGCTTTGCAAAAGCGCTCACCGCTGAGGTTATTTTCTGGTCTAAACATAACCCTATTTAGCCTTTTTATATTAAGCAGTCAGCAAAGTTTTGCGGCTATTGATGATCTGAAAGTTGTTTTTGATAATCCCCCTGCTCAGGCTAAGCCATTTGCTCGATGGTGGTGGAATGGCAACTGTGTGCGTAAGGATGAATTATTACGCGAGCTAGATATCTTAAAAGATGCGGGTTTTGGTGGTATAGAAATCAACCCGATCCAGATGCCAGTGACAGATAAAGGCATTACCCAAAAATGTCATGAATGGTTAAGTGAAGATTGGAATGCCTTACTAAAGTTCACTATTGCTGAAGCTAAAAAGCGTGGGTTAACAAGCGATTTTATTGTCGGCTCTGGTTGGCCATTTGGCGGTAAATTTTTAAAAGATGACGAGTTATTACAAAGAATTTCAATCAATAAAATTCCACTAAAAGGGCCTGTCGACTTTGCCAAAGATGTTGAATCACTACTAACCCTGCATGGAAGTAAACGCATTGAACCAGAGTTGATGTTCTTATCTCTAGTGCCAAAAAACACTCAAAAACTAGACCAAATTATAGACCTGATGCCGAAGGTTAATACGCAAGGTAAGCTGGTTTTCCAATTAGATAGTGGTGAATATGATTTGTATGTCGGCAAACTGCAAACAGGGTTTCGAAAAGTGACTCATGGTGCACCTGGCGCTGATGGTGCAGTATTAGATCATTTTAATAAAGTAACGGTACGTCGATATTTAGACCGTATGACTGATGCTTTAGATAACTTTTTTGATGGGCAGCTTGGCGAGCACGTCCGCTCGGCATTTGCCGATAGTATTGAGCTTTCTGGGGCCAATTGGAATGCCAATTTTGCCAAACAATTTAAGCAACAAAATGGCTACGATATTCACCCATGGTTGCCATTTGTGGTGATGAGCAACCACGCTCATTCGAACCTTGATTATAGCCCAGAGTTTAACGATAAAATTAAGCGTGTGCGTTACGATTTTTATCAAACCTTAATCGTTATCTTTAACCAGCAGTTTGTGGAAACCTTTCACGATTGGGCCAACGACAATGGCATGAAGTCTCGTTATCAAGCATATGGCGCGCCATGGCTTGTGGGTATTTCTGAAGGCAACATGCTGGTTGATATTCCTGAAAGTAACAACTGGTTATTTAGAGACCCTACCGCATCTTGGGTTTGGAATATTTACGCTTCGTCTGGTGGCAATATCAGCGGTAAACCGGTGATCTCGTCAGAGTCGATGACCAATACCAAAGGTGTATTTCAAACCACTCTAGAGCAAATAAAGCAGGCTGATGATGACAATTTTATCAGTGGCCTTAACCATAGCGTGGTTCATGGCTTTAACTACTCTCCGCCAGAAGCAGGTTTTCCTGGATGGGTACGTTATGGCTCTTATTTTAGTGCGCAAAATACTTGGTGGCCTTATATTTCACAGTGGACTCAATACAATGCGCGCGTATCGGCGGTATTACAAAAAGTTAAACCGACAGCAGAAGTTGCTATTCTCGCGCCATTTGCTGATCGCTATTCAGAAACAGGCTTGACGCGAGGTGCGATTCATCAAAAACCACGTTTCGCTCATGCGTTATGGCGCTCACTCAGCCAACTGGGCTACAACTCAAATTATTTAAATGAACAGCTGATACAGCAAGCAAAAGTAAAAGATGGCTTATTGCACATTGGCCAGATGCACTATCAACTATTACTTATTGCCGGTGTGAATACCATGCACCCGCAAACCGGAAAAGCCATTGATAACATCACTAAACAAGGCATTAAAGTCGTATTTATCGACAAACTGCCAAGCCGGTCGCCCGGTTTACAAAACGCCAAGCAAAATGACCTGAGTGTCAAGCAAGCAATAACCGCAGCAATAGCTGGTAAAAACGCTCGTTTGGCCCTGCTACCAGAGTCTGTCACTCAAGGTTTACAAAACAGTGATCCGCAGCCATTAACCCTATGGTTACAGCAAGCGGTTTTAAGCGAAAGCATCACCTCACCGGTTAACATTCGCTCACCACTGCCGGGGCTAATGCAGCGCCATTATCAACACGGTGAACATTTAGTTGTGTTTTTCTCAAACCAGAACCTAGACACAAATATCAGCACAACTATTGAGTTTAAAGGCGTAAATAGCTTGGTGCCTTGGCAATGGTCTGCAGAAACGGGCGAACGAAAAAGGCAGAATTTTGATGCCAAAAACAAAACAATCCAACTAAATCTCGCACCAGCCGAATCATTATTACTCGTGTTTGATAAAAATAATGATAAACAGCAGGGGCAAGGCTCTAGTCACGCTCAGCAACAACCAAACTTGAGAAATAAAGCTACCCTTAAAGGCCCATGGCAAGTCACTTATATGCCAAGATCGGGGCAATCGTTTGTCAAAAAACAAAGCTCACTACAAAGCTTTTTAGACTCTGACGATGAAAGAGTACGCACCTTTGCTGGACAGGTTAGCTATCAAACATCAGCACTGTTAAAAAATGGTGACTATATTGACTTGAACGACGTCAGTGGTGGTATTTCGGAAGTTTATCTAAACGGCGAGAAATTAGGTAACCGCTGGTATGGCAACCACCGTTATAAAATTGCTAACGCTTATGATAACCAGCCTAGCAAACTGAAGATCGTCTATACCTCGACCTTAATCAACGAAATCATTGCCATGAAAAATACCAGTAAAACAGCGGCAAAGTGGACGAAAAAAACCAAAAAAATGAAAGAAGCCTTACCGCAACAACAAGGCATTATTGGCCCAATTAAGGTTTATCAAGCCTATTGAGGGAAGTCACCAGCATAGAACCTCGATATCGAATGCCAGTAGTTCTTATCCAGAAGCTTTGTTTCTAGTAGCTTTTTTATTAATAGCTATGTTTTGGCTAACAAACACTCGGTATCGAACTTAACAATATTTATTATTTATTTAATTAAAAACAAACAATCAACTTGGAAGTGTTATGAAAAGTTTATTAAAAAAAATAACGACAGCTACCCCCTTAGCTGCCGGCTCCGCTCTTTTTAGACATGGCATTGTTATATCAGCGTTCTTATTGCTCTCATTAACATCAGCTTGTAGCTTTACAAGCACGACAGACCAAAATGGCAGTGGTCAATACGACGTTGAATCAAGTGCTAAGCCAAGTACAGAACAGGCTACCTTTGAAAAAAAACCTAATATCTTATTTCTGTTAGCGGATGATCACCGCTGGGACTTAATTGGCAAAATACACCCGATAATTAAAACCCCCAACCTTGATCAATTGGCAGATAAAGGCACTTTTTTTAGTAACGCTTTTGTCACCACGCCAATTTGCGCCGCCAGCCGGGTAAGCTTTGTAACAGGGCTGACTGAGCGCACCCATGACTATACTTTCTTACGTCCAGATGTATCACCAGAAGATACCGCCATCACTTATCCTAAATTGTTAAAAGAGAGTGGCTATAATTCTGCATTTATTGGTAAATATGGAATGGCGCTTTCAGGGGATTTGTCAGAACATTTCGATTACATTAAACGCTTGCCTATCTCAAAAACCGGCGTTCATAATGGCAAAACTATACCGCAAACCTATTATATGGCGGAGCTTGCTAAAGACTTTATTGAACAGAATAAAAACACCGATAAACCGTGGACCATCTCAATTAGCTTTAGAAACCCACATGCCCACGATAAAGATCATGAATACCAATATCATTATCCGGCAGAGCTAGAAAGCCTCTATCAAGATGTCACAATCCCGCCAACTAAATTTTCGTCAGATGAAGATTTTGCCGCACTACCAGACTTTCTCAAAAAGTCCATCGCCCGCGATCGCTGGCACTACCGTTTTGGTAGTGAAGCAATCTATCAAAAAATGGCTAAACGTCATTACCGTGCTATTACAGCCGTCGACCGTGCTGTTGGTATGATCTACGACAAACTCGTTGAAACGGGCGTGGATGAAAATACCATTATTATATATACCGGCGATAACGGTTATTCGATGAATGAGCGTCAACTCGCGGGTAAATGGTTTGGTTGGGATGAAGACCTACAAGTACCGTTAATTATTTTTGATCCGCGTCAGCCAAAAGCACAAGTGCGTGACGAAGTGGCATTAAATATTGATATTGCGCCAACCATATTAGATATGGCTGGTGTTGAGATCCCTAAACGCTATCAAGGAAAATCGCTCACCAAGATTGTTGCTGGTGGCACAGAACCATGGCGTGACGAGTTTTTCTTTGAGCACATGTATCACTCAGCTCGTGCTGATATTCCACCCACAGTTGGTGTTCGTACCCAAGAGTGGAAATACATTCGTTTTTATAAAAATAACTTCGAACAACTTTACAACTTACAAAAAGACCCACAAGAGTCTACTAACCTTGCAAAGTCTGCGTCACATCAAGGCATACTTAACGATTTAAGACAGAAAACTAACGATTATATTGATCAATACGAAGCACAGCGCAGCGATACAGTAAAAAAACGCGGCACTGACGGTTTAAAACGTACCGATTACATTAGCAACGGTTCAAAAAACTTCTAACGACTTTTAATTAGCGAGGGAATCTCCTTTATTGCCTCGCTAATTAGCAAATAATTTTAAACGTCTACAATTTGAAAGATATAACCAAAAACAAGAGAGTAACCTTAATGAAATTAAAGATTTTATTAGTCACCTTAACCTTGGCCTTGACTGCCGGTTGCGGCAATAAGTCAGCGCCTTCAAACACAGCCGAGATAGCAGGTAATGCCAAACCCAATATCATTATGATAGTTATCGACGATTTAGGTTGGTCTGATGTTGGTTACAACCAAAACACAGATTACTTTGAAACCCCTAATGTTAATGCGCTAGCACAACAAGGCTTGGTTTTTGATCAAGCCTACTCGGGTGCTGCTAACTGTGCGCCAAGTCGTGCGGTATTAATGTCGGGCCAATATGGGCCTCGCCATGGCGTTTATACTGTATCGCCATCGGATCGAGGCAATGCAAAAACACGTAAGCTTATCCCGATAAAAAATAAGCGTGGTCTTACTACAGACGTTATCACCATTGGAGAATCCCTAAAAACTGCAGGTTATACCACTGGAACCTTTGGTAAATGGCATTTAGGCGCAGATCCAGATAAACAAGGTTTTGATAAAAATATTGCAGGCAGCCACCAAGGCATGACCTTTCATTACTTTAGCCCTTACAAATTACCGAATATTGAAGACGGCCCTAAAGGTGAATATTTAACCGAGCGTTTAACCAATGAAGTGATCGACTGGGTTAAATCAAGCAAAGATCAACCATTTTTTGCTTATGTTCCTTACTACACGGTACATACCCCTTATCAAGCAGTGGTTGATAAAATGAATAAATACCATGAAAAAGGCTTAAAAAATAAACGAGAAGCCACCTATGCCGCTATGGTTGAACATATGGATGACAATGTAGGCCGAATTTTAGATATGTTAGCTTCAGAAGGCTTAGCCGATAATACTCTGGTTATTTTTACCTCTGACAATGGGGGTTACCGTATGTCGTCATTCCCTACACCACTTCGTGCTGGTAAAGGCTCTTATTATGAGGGTGGTTTACGGGTGCCACTAATTGTTCGTTGGCCAGAAAAAATTAAACCAGGCCTTGACCATACACCAGTGATTAATGCTGACTTCTATCCAACTCTAGTTAATTTAACGCAATCAAAACAACCAAACCAAGTGCTAGATGGTGTTGATTTAACTGCGCACTTATTAGGCCAGCATGACATTGCCGAGCGCGATTTGTTCTGGCATTTCCCGGTATATTTACAGGCACACCATGCACCAACCGACCAAGGGCAAGACCCATTATTTAGAACTCGCCCAGGTAGTGCCATTAGAAGTGGCGACTGGAAATTGCTCCAATACTTTGAAAACAATGAGTTTGAATTATATAACCTAGCCAATGACTTAGCCGAACAAGATAACCTTGCCAGTAAGCATCCAAACAAGGTCGCAGAGTTAAAAACGAAACTACAAGCATGGCAGCAACAAATTGACGCAGATATTCCAACCCTGCTTAACCCTGAGTATGATGCGGCCATTAACCAACAGTTGATTGATAAAGTATTAGCTAAAAAGCAACGTCATTAGTCTGTAGTTATTGCTTAAGCCTAAAAGCAAAATCATCTTCCGTGCAAAAGTCTCAACCAATAAAAAAGCCCGAATATTGCTATTCGGGCTTTTCAATTTAATAAGGGATTAAACTTATTTAGGCGCAGGATAAATTGTTTAGTTCAAGGCGCTTTATGACGAAGTTTAGTGTTTCTTAAACGAGTTATAAAGCAACGATGAAATAGGCAATTTAAACAAGCATAAATTACATCATGCCGCCCATTCCACCCATACCGCCCATATCAGGCATTGCAGGAGCCGCTGACGCATCAGCAGGAACATCAGCAACCATCGCTTCTGTTGTGATCATTAAGCTTGCAATCGATGATGCGAACTGTAACGCGCTACGGGTAACTTTAG
>Ga0209137_1001444_pt1 | contig 22471 bp, 23 predicted proteins | sample SaaInl5LU_22_DNA_FD_184642 | JGI IMG/M metagenome (GOLD analysis project Ga0209137, IMG submission 184642) | Marine microbial communities from expanding oxygen minimum zones in the Saanich Inlet - ESP_105LU_22_DNA (SPAdes) (version 2) | ecosystem: Environmental > Aquatic > Marine > Intertidal...
ACACATATTGTAAAAATGTGCGATGGCTATGTTATTGATTTTATTTGTTTAAATGGTGCCCGGGGGCGGAATCGAACCACCGACACGAGGATTTTCAATCCACTGCTCTACCCCTGAGCTACCCGGGCACGGGTGCGGGTGGCGTTTGGCCATCTGCGGGTGAGCGGCGTTCTAGGGCCTCGCGGCGGGGCTGTCCATAGGGCTTTGCGCGTTTTTTTCGCCTGGGCCGCTTTGCTCAATGCGGCTTGGTGGGAAGCTGCTCCAAGGCCTCGGCGGCGGCCGCGATATCTTCGGGGATGTCGGAGGGGATCGCGTAGCTGCCATTCAGCCACCGCGCGAGGTCGACATCCGCGCAGCGGCGCGAACAAAAGGGGCGCGCCTCGGGGCTCGGCTCTCTTGCGCAGATCGGACAGGCCATGGGAAAGGCTCCGTTGAGAAAGGATTGGCGCAGTATGAAATGCCCTCGCGCGGTTCGCAACCGTGTCACAGCGCCCCCTTGCGACGCGGCGCGGCGCGGCTTACCCAAGATCACCGAGGCGCGGCGTGTAACGGTGAGGACATGGCATATCGGATGATGCGGCGGGTATTTTTGGCGGGCGCAAGCGCGGCCCTTGCGACGGGATGCATGGGTCAAACCACCACGACGCGCGGCGCAGCCATCGATCCCGCCTTTCAGCCACAACCAAATGCCAGCTACGACGCGTGGCGCGATGCGTTTTTTGCCCGCGCTCAGGCGCAGGGTATCCGCGCCGACACCCTCAGGGCGGGCTTTGCCGGACAGGGGTTTTTGCCCGGCGTGGTCACGCGTGACCGCAACCAGACCGAGTTTCGCCGCACCACCGAAGATTACCTTGCGCTCGTCGCCAGCGAGGATGATCTGGCGCTGGGGCGGGCGCGCGTCGCGCCGCAGAGGACAACACTGGCCGCCATCGAACGGCAAAGCGGCGTCGATTCCGATGTGATCGCGGCGATCTGTGGGCTCGAGACGCGGTTTGGCACGCGGCTCGGCGAGATCGGCGTGATCTCGGCCACCTCCACCTTGGCGTGGGAGGGGCGGCGCGGTCGGTTCTTCGAGGCGCAGCTGATGGCCGCCCTGCGCATCTTGCAGGCCGGCGATACGACGACCGACCGGATGCGCGGCTCATGGGCGGGCGCGATGGGCCACACCCAGTTCATGCCGACCGTGTTCGAGGAATACGCGGTCGATTTCACGGGCGATGGGCGGCGCGATATCTGGGGCGACGATCCCAGCGATGCCTTGGCCTCGACCGGGGAATACTTGCGCCGCCACCGCTGGCGCAGCGGCGAGCCTTGGGGGATGGAGGTGCATCTGCCGACAGGCTTTGAGACCGCGCGCACAGGGCGCGACAATCGCCGCCCAGTGGCCGCTTGGGCCGCGGCCGGGGTGCGGCCCGCGCATGGCGGCACCCTGCCCGACCTGGGCCAGGCTGCGATCCATGCGCCGGGCGGTGCGCCGCAAGGCGCACCCCACGCATCACGGATAAAGCTGCGCCAAGGGCAGACGATCGCGCTTTTTCTGCAACTCGAAACAGCCCAAGGGCGTCCAACCTGCCAGCACCACCTCGGCCCCATCCTCGCGGAAGGACCGGCGCAGCGCATCCTCCAGCACGCGGCGGTCTTTCTTGGGCATCGGCGCGAGATCGAGGGTGATCTGCCCTGCCAACCCCTTAACCCGCAACAGGCGCGGCAGCGCGCGCACCAAGGCCAGATTGGCCTTGAGACCCGCCGCAAGCGAGGTGTCCGGCCCGGTGTTCACATCCACCGCGACCAAGGCATGGGTGGGCTCGATATAGGCATAGGCCCCCCCAGACAGCGCCGCATAGGGGCCAAGCATCTCTTCGATCGCGTCGATCACGCCATGGATCTCGAAACAGCCAGGCGTCTCGATCACCTCGTCGGGATCGGGCACGGCCCAGTCGCGCCATGCTTGCTCGTGGGCATCGGCTGCATCGACCAGACATTCGGGCGGCCCGTCGGTATCGGCCAAAACCGCCTCGGCCAATTCGCGCATCGCGCTGATATCGGCGGCAAGGGTCTCTGCCTCAACCTCCTCGGCGGCGGAACGCAGGATCAGCCCGTGATCCTCGGGTGCGCCTGCCATCGCCTCATGGGCAATCTCCAAAAGGCGGTCGCGTTCAGCCTCGTCGCGGATCTGGCGCGAAATATTGATCCCCGGCGCCCCGGGCGTGACGATGGCATAGCGGCTCTTGAACAAGAGGCGCGGGCTCACAGGGGCGGCCTTGCCCGGCTCGGCGGTGGAGGAGACCTGCACCAAAAGCCGCTCACCGGGCGTGATCCCCTTGGCTTGGCGCAGATAGCCCTTGTGCGCGCCCATGCTTAGCGTGATGCCCCCCTGCCCCGGCAAGGGGCGGTCGGCCACAGCGCGATAAATCGCGCCGGGCAATGCCAGATCGCCCGCGGGGTCGATCAACACATCCGCAAGCCGCCCATCGACCATCAAGGCGGCCGCTGCGCGATCGCCGATGCGATCGAGCAAAATCACACGCCCCTTCATCTCTGCCCCCAAACCGGCCAACCCGCCGCGGCCAAGACCTGCGCGGTTTCAGCCAAGGGCAGGCCCACGATGGCCGTGTAGCTGCCCGATATCCACGGGATGAAAGCCCCCGCCGGCCCTTGGATCGAATAACCACCCGCCTTGCCCTGCCAATCGCCGGTGGCGATATAGGCGTCGCGCTCAAGATCGCTCAGAGATTTCATCTTGACCCGCGCCTCCACGATCCGGTCCCAGCGCTGATCGCCACGTTTGACGCAAAGCGCTGTAAAGACGCGGTGGCGCCGGCCCGACAACAGATCGAGAAAGCGCCGCGCCTCATCGGCATCGGTGGGCTTGCCCAAGATGCGCCGACCAAGGGCCACGGTGGTATCGGCACAAAGCACGATATCATCGGGGCCCGCCGGAATGACGGCGGCCTTTTCGCGCGCGATGCGCGCACAGTAGTGATGCGGCAACTCACCCTTGGCGGGGTCTTCGTCGATATCGGGTGGCAGGATGGCATCCGGCACAATGCCCAAGACCGCCAGCAATTCCTTGCGGCGGGGGCTGCCCGATCCGAGGATCAGCCGCACCTTACTTGAAGCGGTAATTGATGCGGCCCTTGGTCAGGTCATAGGGGGTCATTTCCACCTGAACCTTGTCGCCGGCAAGAACACGAATCCGGTTCTTGCGCATCTTTCCTGCCGTATGTGCGATGATCTCATGGCCGTTTTCAAGCTCGACCCGGAACGTCGCATTGGGCAGGAGTTCCTTCACGACACCGGGGAATTCGAGCATTTCTTCCTTGGCCATGGTCACTCCGTTTTAAACGCACCATTCGGTGCAGGTGGCGGCTAGATGCGCCGGTTGCGGGTTTTTTTCAAGGCCAAACTGCGCAAGCCGTTGCAATGGGGCGGCAAGCATCGATGCCAGTGGCCAAAGCCCATGCCGCAGGGATCAGCTTTGGGGTGGGCCAAAGCGCGCAAGGATGCGGCCCGCGATCTGATCGCGCGCTTGCCGATAGGCGCTCAGCTTGGCCTCGCGCGTCTCGCCGAGGCCCGTGGGATCGAGGATGGGCCAATACTCCACCTCAAGGTGGAAATGCCGCGTCAATTCCAGCGCATGGCGCTGGCTTGCGGGCGAGAGTGCCACGATCAGGTCAAAGCCCGACAGATCATCACCCCATTGGGCCATTTCATCGAAGCTGCGCACGCGGTGGCGCTGCAACTCCACGCCGAGTTCGGCACAGACGGTGACGGCGAAACCGTCGATCTCAAGATCGTTTTTCACCCCTGCCGATTGCACATAGGCGCGGTGGCCGTAGAATTTCTTCATCATCCCTTCGGCCATGGGCGAGCGTGTCGCGTTGTGATCGCAACAAAACAAGACCGAAGAGGGGAAATCGACGCTCACCGCTGCCTCAGGACCCGAAGTGGAGAACGCATATCAGCGTGAACAGGCGGCGGGCGGTGTCGTAATCGACCTCGGCCTTGCCCTCCAGCCGCTCTTGCAAGACGCGCGCCCCTTCGTTGTGGATGCCGCGCCGCGCCATGTCGATCGCTTCGATCTGGCTGGGCGGCAGGCGCTTGACCGCGTCGTAATAGCTTTCGCAGATCTGCCAGTAATCCTTGACCACCTGCCGGAAGGGCGAGAGCGAGAGGTGAAACTCGGCCGCGTCGCGCGCATCTTCGGTATCGACATCGAACACCAGCCGCTTTTCGCGGATCGCCAAGGTGACATGATAGGGGCCTGCGGCCTCTGGGCGGTCGTCACGGGCGGGAAGGCGAAAGGAGTTGTCTTCCAGCAGATCGAAAATGGCGACACGGCGTTCTTGTTCGATCTCGGGTGTAGGCGCGGGCATGCCCGACATGTCGATCTCGATATGGGTGATATGCATGTTCATTCCCCCTCGCCTTCACCGGCGGTCCGGTTGAGCCGTTCAAGCCGCGCGCGCACCGACAGGCCATGGGCCTCCAGGCTTTCGGAAATCGCCAAGGTTTCCGCCGCAGGGCCGATGGCGGCAAGTGCCGCCGGTGTCATCTGCGCCAGCGTCGTGCGTTTCATGAAATCAAGCACCGAAAGCCCCGAGGAAAACCGCGCCGAGCGTGCGGTGGGCAGCACATGGTTCGGCCCGCCGATGTAATCGCCAATCGCCTCGGGCGTCCAACGCCCCAGGAAAATCGCGCCTGCGTGGTGGATCTGTTCGCTCAAAGCCTCGGGGTCGGCGACGCAAAGCTCCAGATGTTCGGGCGCGATGCGGTTGGTCAGATCCGCCGCCTCCGCCAGATCGCGCACGGTGACGATGGCGCCGTAGTCGCGCCAGCTTGCCCCCGCAATCGCGCGACGCTCCAGCGTTTCCAGCCGCTTGTCCACGGCCGCAGCCACCGCCTGACCGAAGGCGGCATCGGTGGTGATCAAGATCGATTGCGCGCTTTCATCATGCTCGGCTTGCGACAGAAGATCGAGCGCGATCCAATCGGGGTCATTATCAGCATCGGCCACGACGAGGATCTCGGAGGGGCCTGCGATCATGTCGATCCCCACCCGGCCAAAGACCCGGCGCTTGGCGGCGGCGACATAGGCATTGCCGGGGCCGGTGATCTTGTCGACGGGCGTGATGGTGGCGGTGCCATAGGCCATCGCGGCCACGGCCTGCGCGCCACCGATGCGGTAGATGGTGTCCACGCCTGAAAGATGGGCGGCCAAAAGCACCAGCGGATTGGCCCGCCCATCCGGCGTGGGCGCGCACATCACCAGCCGTTCGACCCCCGCAACCTGCGCCGGGATCGCATTCATCAAGACGCTGGACGGGTATGAGGCCAAGCCGCCCGGCACATAAAGACCGGCCGCCGAAACAGGCGTCCAGCGCCAGCCGAGTGTCGCGCCCGCGGCATCGGTCCAGCGCGCATCGCTGGGGCGTTGACGCTCGTGATAGGCGCGGATGCGCTCTGCGGCCTTCTCGAGGGCCGCGCGCTCATGGGCGGGCACCTTGTCGATCGCCTGCGCGATTTCCGCGCCGCTGAAGGCCATGGTCTCAGCCGTGAGGCTGAGCCGGTCGAAACGGGCGGTCAGATCGATGACGGCCGCATCACCGCGCGCACGCACATCGGCGATGATCTCGGCCACCGTCTGATCCACATCGGGCGCATCTTCGCGCTTCATCTCGAGCAGCGCAGCAAAGCGCTGTGCGAACCCCGCATCCCGGCTGTTGAGAAAAACTGGCATTGTCATTCCGTTCTTGCACGCGCGCCCCCTCTACCCGCTCTGGCCGCGCGGGTGAAGCGCCCATTGCCCCATGTGCCATTGCAATGCGTTTCGTCAAGAACCCCGCGCGGCTCAGCGCCTAGCATGGGGGCCGGGTCGGTCGTGGCCCACACCACCATTGTGCCAAGGGAGAAGAGGCAATGCATATTACAAAACAAGGTCTGACAGCCCTTGCCACAGGGCTGACAATCATGGCGATGGCCCAGACAGCAGCGGCACAATCCGCCGCAGGGGCCGAGGAATACACCCGCGCCTGCGCCAGCTGTCATGGGCTGACAGGGCGCGGCGACGGGCCATTGGCCGAATATATGTCGATCCCCGTTCCCGATGTGACGCAGATCCGCACGCGCAATAACGGCGTCTTTCCGATGCTGGAGGTGATCCATCTGATCGATGGACGTTCGGGCCTACGCGGGCATGGCGGGCCGATGCCGATCTGGGGTGATCGTTTCGAAGCGGCCGTTGCATCCGAGCTGGGCGATGTCGGCACCGAGATCGCGGTGCGCGGCCGTGTCTTGGCCTTGGCCACCTATCTCGAGGCGATCCAGCAATAGGCGTCGGCGCTTATTCGGGGTGGCGCGGCGCCTTGCCCGAGGGGGCCAGATAAGGCCGGGTGACATCGCGCAGCGCGACCTCCATCGCCTCGACGTCGATCGCGATGGCCCCATCGCCTGCGAGCGTGATGGTGATCTTGCCTGTCCCATCTTCGCCCGGCGCCCATGAAAGCGTCAGCATCGAGAGCACCAGATCGCGCGCGCTGCGGTCAAAGCCTTGGGTGGCGACATGCAGCGCATCATCGATCACTAGCACCGCTTGCACCCGTTCGGGCGGATTGGCCCCCACATCTTCCCAGCGGAAGCGGTTGAGCAAAAGCGCAAAGCGACGGCGGCGGCGATCCCATGTCATCTCGGCGATGGGAAAGACCGCGTCTTGGGTCAGCGTGGCGATAACCGCGAGATCATCGCCATCATAGGCGCGCAAAGCGACGGGGCGCGGGGCCGCATCCTCGAAGCGCGCGTCCTCAGTCATGTTCGCGCACCCGTTCGATCTTGGCCCCGACATTGCCGAGCTTTTCCTCGACCCGCTCATAGCCGCGATCAAGGTGATAGACGCGGTTGACGACCGTTTCCCCTTCGGCGGCCAGCCCCGCCAAGATCAGGCTGACCGAGGCGCGCAGATCAGTGGCCATGACCGGCGCACCCTTGAGCCGTTCGACACCCGTGACCGTGGCGGTTCCGCCATGCACGTCGATCTTGGCCCCCATGCGCATCAGCTCCGGGGCATGCATGAAGCGGTTTTCGAAAATCGTTTCTTCCAGCACCGACAAACCCGTCGCGGTGCAAAGAAGTGCCATCATCTGCGCCTGAAGATCGGTGGGAAAACCGGGGAAGGGTTCGGTGCGCACATCGACCGCGCTGACGCGGCCATTCTTGCGCGTGACCTTGAGGCCTGCTGCGGTTTGTTCGACCGAGACGCCCGCGGCGTCGAGCTTCTCGGCAAAGGCTGCGACAAGCTCCATCCGGCCACCCAAAAGCTCCACCTCGCCGCCGGCGATCGCGGGGGCCAGCATATAGGTGCCAAGCTCGATCCGGTCGGTGACCACGGGGTGGGTGGCCCCATTCAGGCGGTCGACACCTTGGATCGTGATGGTCGATGTCCCCTCGCCTTCGATCTGCGCGCCCATGCGACGCAGGCAATGGGCCAGATCAACGATCTCGGGTTCGCGGGCGGCGTTTTTCAGCACCGTGGTGCCTTTTGCGAGTGTCGCGGCCATCAGCGCGTTTTCAGTCGCCCCAACCGACACGACGGGGAAATCCACCACCGCGCCCTTGAGGCCGCCCTTGGCCTCGGCATGGACATAGCCGTCGCGCAATTCCAGATCAGCGCCCATCGCCTCCAGCGCCTTGAGGTGCAGATCGACAGGCCGCGCGCCGATGGCGCAACCGCCGGGCAAAGACACAATCGCCCGCCCATCACGCGCCAGCATCGGCCCCAGCACGAGGATCGAGGCGCGCATCTTGCGCACGATATCGTAATCGGCGGTATGGTTGTTCAGCCCATGCGAAGACAGCGCCAAAACCCGCCCGCCGTTGAGCGCCGTCACCTCGGCGCCCAGCGACTGCAACAGCGTCGTCATGGTGCGGATATCGCTTAAGCGCGGCGCATTGGTCAGCGTCAGCGGCTCATCGCTGAGCAGCGTGGCGGGCATCAAGGTCAGGCAGGCGTTCTTGGCACCCGCGATGGGGATTTGCCCCGAAAGCGCGCCACCGCCTGTTACTACGATCCTGTCCATGCAACCGCCCCTTCACTGATCTTGCGCATTGGTGCCGGTCTGCCCCGGCGTTTTTTGCTTGTCATCCGTATCCGCCTCGCTGGCACGCGCGCGTGCTTGTGCCTTGCGGCGGGCCAGATTGGCCTTGAGTGCCACCTTGAGCCGCGCTGTGCGCGGATCGATTGGCGTTTTGGCCTGTCGATTTGCTGTATCTTTCGCTGCCATGGGTGGGGGTTTACCCCTCTGGGCCGGGGGCGTCCAGATTGCGCTTGCAGTAGGGGGAAGATGCTTTTATGTGACCGCCCACGCGCCGCAGTAGCTCAGTGGTAGAGCGCACCCTTGGTAAGGGTGAGGTCGGGAGTTCAATCCTCCCCTGCGGCACCATCCCCACCGGATCGATCAGACCAGCCTCATCACAGGGCCAGCCGGTGCTTTGGCCTGCATCGCACCCGCACGAATGCACGAAATTTAAACTTAAGATAAATAGAGAACAACTTTTTGTTTCACCATTTTGCTTAGGATCGAAGCCAATGATCCGGAGCGACAATGCCCCTTAGACTGTCTGGACTGACCCAATTTCTTTTCGCCGATCGCAATCTCGGGCCGCGAGAGGCGGATCATGCCGTGTCGCTGGCAGACCGGCTGGCACAGGGGGTGGATATTCGGCTTGGCGGCGCAATGGGCCATCGCCCGCGCGAGGCGGCGGCGCATATCCTTGGGCCAAGCATCGTCGATCGGCGGATCTTGCTTGTGGCCGAACCGCGATCATCGATCCAAACCCATCTGGGCTGGCTCGATCAAAACACGCGCGGCGTCTATGCCTATGGCACACCGGCACAGGCGGTAGCGGCAGCCGCCGTGTCGGGCGACCCGACCGTGTTGATCGTCGATATCGATATGTTCGTGAATGTGCATGTCGCGTTGGATGTTCTCAGCACTCAGCGACAGCATGCGCCCAACCAAGTCACGGTGATCGCCTCGGAGCGGTTCACGATGCATGACATGAGTTGCGAACGTGCCGCGATTGCCGATGCCTCGATCCGTCTGCCGGTCTCGCGGCCAGAGTTGGCGCTGGCCTTGGGTGCGGCGGTCAGCAACAACGGCTTTATCCGTGGGCGTGGGCGATTGAACTGATCGCGCGCACGACGGTGAGCATTCGCGCACCGTCGAGGGGCCAAGCGCTCAACCGGCACCTTACGTGGCGGAAGCACCGCCGCGGCGTCTTAGGATACTTTGTGACAAGCCAAGGGAGTTTTTAGACTCAGCCCTCAAGAACGGGATGCGCAAGGCGCCGCTATCAATGGCGGGCGGCCAGCATCCCTAGCGGGGGCGACCGACGTGAACACTGCATCCTTTCTCGACCAAAACCTGCGCAGCGCATTGAACGCAGAGGCGCAAACCAGCGCCTTGCGCCCTAGCGTGATCCGTTCGGAGTTCTTTCGCGACTATTCGCTCAAGCGGATTCTCGAAGCACCCGATGCCGCGTGGTTCGACCTTTTGCATACCCGCGGTGTCGGCGGCAAATCGACCAGCGCCATCGCCCATGTCGTGGCACAGGAATTTGCCGATCGTTTCCCCAAGGAATGGACCCAAGCCCAAAAGCTGGCCGCATCCGATGGCGCCGCTGCCCATGATGCGGCTTGGCCGGTCGGGGCACTTGTGCAGTTCATCAAAGTCTGGGTGACGCCTGTCGCCGACTAAGGGGGCAAGCAGCGCATCGTGACACGAAAAACTCCGCCAGCGGCGGGGTTCAACATGACATCAAGAAGGGGTCGGGCGTGATGTCCCGTCAGATCAACATGCGCTCGCGTGCGATGATGCAGGCATGGGCGCGGTTGCGCGCGCCCAGCTTGGTGCAGATGTTGCGCATGATCATTTTGACCTGCGTCTCGGTCACGGCCAGGGCGCGTGCAATTTCTTTGTTGGTGTCGCCATCCGCGGCAAGGCGCAGCACATGCACCTCGCGGTCGGACACGGGCTCGCGCTTGACCGGCGTGGTCGGCGCATTGGCTTCCGCCGGGCCATCGACATGCGGGATAAAGGTCTGACCACTGCGGATCAGTTGCAGCACGCTTTGCAGCGACTTCAACGGCATCGTCTTGGGGATATAGCCGCTCAGCCCCAGCTTGATGGAATCGTCGAGAAACTGCCGATCAAGCTGGCCGGTGAACAACACCACCTGCCCGTCGCCTGCCCGCTTGACCACTTCGGCCACGCTCGACAAGCCATGCATGCCCGGCATCCGCAGATCCAGAAGGACCACATCATAGGGCGTCTTTTCCAGTTCATCGACCGCACCTTGCCGCGAGGTCGTCACGGCGACTTCAAAGCCCGCTTCCTCTCGCAGCGCATGCGCCACGGCCTGGGCCAATAATGCATGATCGTCGGCAATGAGAACTTTCATATCGTCCGCACGATTTCTATCCACGAGTGCGTATCCTTTGCTTGGACCAGTCTTTCGACGAAGTAAGACTTTCAGCGCCTCACGATCCACCAAACATTCGTGTCTTTTTTTAGTGACTTTCGCAAGGGCTGGACCCAAAAGATACTTTTGCAACTTTTGATAGTTTATTTGTTCCGAGGCGCATGTTCTATAGTAAAAAAGTTGTTACCGGCACCCTTAAGGGCGCCTGCGTGTTGAGTGGGATTTAACGATGAAACCAGTTGTGACCCGGCGTAGCCTTGTTTCGATGATGGCCAGCTTACCAGCATTCGCGTTGATCGGTCAAAACGTTCGCGCCGATGCCGATGAGGCCATCCTCTCGGTGCGACTGAACGATGCCGAGGCGCAATTTACCGACGCAACCCTGTCTGACCTGCCGCAGGTCAGCTTTTCGACGACGACGCTTTGGACGCAAGGACAGATCAGTTTCGCGGGGCCGACCCTGCAAAGCGTGCTCGAAGCGACAGGGGCCATGCAGGATGTGGCAGCGATCCGCCTGACCGCGCTCAACGACTACAGCGTGACGATGGAGACAGCGCTGATCGGGCCGAATGCGCCGATCGTGGCCAATCGGATCGACGGCGTCCCCTTCAGCGTCAGGGACAAGGGGCCGCTCTGGATCATGTTCCCCTTCGATCTCGATATCAGGTATCGCAGCGAAAGCTTCTATGCCCTGAGTATCTGGCAACTATCACACATCGAGAGCGTATGAGCCTGCCCGAGCCGATGGGGCCGATCGAGGGGATATTCTCCCCTCCGGTCAGGTCGATCGCCGCGCGCGTGCTGACGGCGCTTTTGCTTGCCTTCGCCGTGATCCTGATCGGGACGGCGATCAAGCTTTACCATAATATCGATGCGGTACGCGCCGCCGAAAGCGATAACAAGGTCTGGAACATCGTCCAGTTCGAGGTGGATTACCGCGATCTGATGATCGCGTCCCTGCAAGCGCAAGCTGCGGCACAAACCGGGACGGATGCGACCATCGCGGCCGGGGTGGCGCGCCTGCGGTTGGAATTCGACATCTTCTATAGCCGGATCAACGCGCTGTTCGCGACCTTGCACGGCAGCACATTGGCCCCCGATTTTGCAGCCGAGATGGCACAGCTCGACACCGCGCGCACCGCATTGGCGACGCAGGTTGACGCGCTTTCGCTTGGGCCCGAGATCGGCGCGTCACTCAGCGGGTTTCATGCACAGGCAAGCGCGCTGAACGCCTTGGTGCGGCGGCTTTCGGTCGATGCGTTGCAATTGTTGATCATCCGCACCGAGGATGCGCGCCTGCAAGAACGCCAATTATTGGCGGCGATGTTCGGGGCCAGTATCGCGCTGATCTTGCTGACGATCGTATCCGTGGTCCTGTCAATCCGGCTTGGGCGTAGCCATGCCGCAGCCCAAGTGCGGATTGAGCGCAGCACGGCCTTGGCCAAGGCCGCTTTCGAGTCAGCCGTCACCGCGATGCTGATCTGTGACGCGGATGGCCGCATCTTGTTGACCAACCCCGCCGCCAGCGAGATTTTCGGCCATAGCGATGCCGATTTGCACGGGCATAGCCTGCACGAAACATTGATCCCACAAGAACGCTTAGCCGAATATCGGCGCTTTTTGCGGTTCATTCGGGCCTCGGGCGAAGGGGGCGACGCCACAATCGGCCCGGTACAGGTGTCCGCCCAACGCGCCAGCGGCGAGGTCTTTCCCGCGGCGGTCTTGGTGCGCATCACCCAACTCGACGCCGATCAAAGGCTGATCTTGGTCTTCGCCCAAGATATCTCGGAACAGGTGGAATACGAAACGCGCCTGCAAGACGCCGCGGATGAGGCCCGCCGCTACGCCACTGCGCAGCGGCGTTTCCTTGCGACGATGAGCCATGAACTACGCACCCCCCTGCATGGCGTGCGTGCAGCACTTGACCTGTTGAAACGCCAATCACTGTCTGTGTCGGCCAGAAAATTGGTCGAGATCGCACAGCAAAGCTGCACCCATGCGCTGCAGCAAACCGACAGCGCCTTGGACGCCATCCGCGCCACCCATGAAAATGAGGCGATCGTGGTGTTCGACCCGGTGCGCATCACCGATGATCTGACAGCAGAAATGTCACTGATCGGACAAGATGATGGCACGAGGATCAGCCTCGAGGTCGGTGGCACGGGGCATGGTGATGGCTTTTTGGGCCGCCCGCGCGCCTTTGGCCGGGCAATGGGCAACCTGATCGCGAATGCCACGAAATACGCGCCCGGCGGCCAGATCATCGTGAAACTGGATTTCGCCCCACCCGACGCGGCCGGTCAGGTGATGTTGCGCGCCGAGGTGATCGATGACGGTCCCGGTATTCCGGCAGAGCGGCTCGACCGGATATTCGAGCCTTTCAACCACGACCTTTTGCCTGAACAAAAGCATGACAGCGGTGGCTTCGGGCTTGGCCTGTCCATCGTCAAACAGGCGGTGGCCGTCATGGGCGGCGATATCGCGGTGCAAAGCGATATCGGCCAAGGCTGCCATGTGGTCATTACCGTGCCGCTGATCCATGCCGCGGGTATGCTGGCCGCCCCCGTTGCGGCGGACGCGCTACCACTACGGCCCGCGCCGATGACAGGCCAAACGGGTCGGGTCGCGCTGGTGGTGGATGATGCGCGCGTCAACTGTGCCTTGGTCGCACAAATGCTGGGCGAGCTTGGCTATGAGGTCGATACCGCCTTTTCCGGTCAAGACGCGGTCGCGCGCGCCGCGAACAAGGCCTATGAGCTGATCTTGATGGATTTCTACATGCCCGGCCTCACCGGGCCCGAGGCCGCCGCCCGGATCAAGCTTGCAGGCGCATCGGCGCAGGCCACGATCATCGGCATCACCGCACGCGTCGATCTGATGGGCTCGGATGCGGGCGCGCCCCCCGATATGGATCGCGTCTTGTTCAAACCCTTCGGACTGGCCGAACTTGAAGCCTGTTTGAACCATGGCGCAACGCAACCCGCCGCGGCTGATTTTTCACCAAGCAGTGATGAGATGGCGTTGTTGCGCGCCACACTCGATATGTGCGGCGATGCGTTGGGAATGGCGCTTCTGCATGATACGCTGGGCTTGGCGGCACAAGCCTTGGCCGAGATCACGCAAGACCCCGCCAGCTGTGCCGAGACAGCCCATCGCGCAGCAGGCGCTGCAATGATGGCGGGTTTCCACGATCTGGGCTGTGCTTTGCGCGCCTTAGAACAAGCCGCGCGCGCGCAATCGGATGCGGGCGCATTGGCGCCCTTGGGCGACCGGCTGGCCAGCGCCACCGAAAAGGCGCAGGCCACCCTTGTTCAGATCGAGGCGATGCAAAAGCACCACCCCACCGCATTAGTCAGCTGACAGGCAGCTTTCGAAAGAGGCGGCCATGCCTTGCATCAGCGCGGCATAAAGATCCGTCCCAGGCGTCAGCGTGGCGCCTAGCGGATCGATCACACCGATATTGACGCCAGTGCCATCAAAAACCGCATCAACCAAGCCGCGGTTGAATTGCGGCTCGGCAAAGACGCAGGTGATCGCTTGATCGGCGACCAGATCACGGATTTCAGCCACCCGCGCCGGGCCGGGCGGTGCGGCGTCCGAAAGGCTGATGGCCCCGGCGGCCTCGACCCCGAAGCGGGCCTCGAAATAATGATAGGCGTCGTGGAAAACGATGAATTGACCATCAAGCTGGCCCATGCGCGCGGCGATCTCGGCCTCAAGCGCGGTCAGCCCCGCCTGCGCCTGCGATGCATTTGCCGCATAGCGCGCGGCGTTTTCAGGATCGAGGCGGGATAGCTCATCGGCGATCACTCCAAGCCAAACCCCCGCATTGACCGGATCAAGCCAAGCATGCGGATCGGTGCCGGAATGGTCGTGATCGTCATGTCCGTGATCACCATGCCCATGGTCGTCATGGGCATGTTCTTCATGTCCGTGGTCGTCATGCGCGTGTTCTTCATGGCCGTGGTCATCATGACCATGCTCTTCATGACCATGTTCTTCGTGGCCATGATCGTCATGCGCGTCTTTCTCGCCATCTGCGTCATGTGAACCATGATCATGGGCGGCAAAGCGCACACCTTGGCGAAAATCCAACAGACGCACACCGTCGGCCTCGAGCAAGCTCAGCCGTGCGGCATCAGGCGCAAGCGTGTCCAGCGGATCGGCCAGCCAAGGCGTCAGGCCCGGCCCGACCCAGATCACCAGATCGGCCCCTTGCAGCACCGCCGCCTCGGAGGGGCGCAGCGCGTAACCATGCGGCGAGGCACCGGGCGGCACGACCAGATCAGGCGCGCCCACACCCGCCATCACCTTGGCGACCAAGGCATGGACCGGTGCGATATCAACCGCCACGCGCGGCACATCGGCCAGCGCAGGCGCGCCAAGCAGCAGGGGCAAAGCGGTGAGACAGGCCAGCTTTTGGGTGTGCATCGCAATCCTCATATGTGATAACATAACAATGTTCGCCACTTGTTAGACGTTATGCAATAACATATCAAGACCCCATGACAGCCACACCGCCCCTGCCCGAACCCATTGGTTTCGCCCGCCATGACCACAGCGCTTGCATCGCTGACACGGTCGCGGCGGTGGCTGCGCGCTGTGCGGCCGATGGGTTGCAATTGACGCCCGTGCGCCGCCGCGTGCTGGAAATCTTGCTCGAACTGCACCGCGCCTTGGGGGCCTATGAAATCCTCGATGTCTTGCGCGACGAAGGTTTGGGCTCGCAACCGCCCGTCGCCTATCGCGCCTTGGAGTTTTTGACCAAGCATGGCTTTGCCCATCGGATCGAGCGGCTCAACGCCTTTGCCGCCTGTAGCCATCCCGGCGCAGATCACGACGCAGCCTTTCTGATTTGCACCGGCTGCGGCGTCGTGGCCGAGGCCGTGCCGGACGCCGCGCGCGCGGCCCTATCGCAAACCGCGCAAACCGTGGGCTTTACCATTTCGCGCAGCGTGATTGAGGCAGAGGGGCTTTGCCCAAGCTGCAACAAGGCCGACGCATCATGACCTTAGCCCGATTGGTGAATGTCGATATGCGCTTTGGTGGCCAAAGCGTGTTGCAAGGCGTGGATTTCGAGATTGCACCCGCTGAGATCGTGACCATCGTCGGCCCGAACGGATCTGGGAAATCGACCTTGCTCCGCCTACTGATCGGTGCGGAACGCCCCTTTGCCGGCAAGGTGTGGCGCAAGCCGGGGTTGCGCATCGGCTATGTGCCGCAAAAGCTGCATATCGACCCGACCCTGCCCCTCACCGTGCGCCGCTTCCTCGACCTGCCCAACCGCATCCCCGAGGCGGTGGCGAACGAGGCGCTGACGCGCGCGGGTGCTGGGCTTTTGGGCGGGCGGCAAATGGCCGACCTTTCGGGCGGGCAATTTCAGCGCGTGCTGTTGGCCCGCGCGCTTCTCAGCCGCCCCGACCTGCTGATCTTGGATGAGCCGACACAAGGGCTGGACCAACCCGGTTCGGCGGCCTTCTATCGTCGCATCGCCGAGGTGCAGGAAGAACTGGGCTGTGCCGTGGTGATGGTCAGCCATGAATTGCACGTGGTGATGGCCGCATCAGACCGGGTGATCTGCCTCAACGGGCATGTCTGCTGTGCGGGGCACCCCGAACAGGTGGCCTCGGCCCCCGAATACCGCGCGCTTTTCGGTACGGGCACCCAAGGCGCGCTGGCGCTTTATCGCCATGAACATGCCCATGGGCATGATCACGACCATGACCACCCCCATACGCATGACCACAGCCATGAGGCGGCGCAATGAACGCGCTTTTGGATGATTTCCTGATCCGCGCGACATTGGCGGGCATCGGCGTGGCGCTGGCCGCCGCCCCCTTGGGCTGTTTCATCGTCTGGCGGCGCATGGCCTATTTCGGTGATGCTACGGCACATGCCGCGATCTTGGGCGTGGCGCTGGCTTTGGCCTTCAACCTGTCGATCATGCTGGGCACGCTGGTCATGGCGCTGGCCATGGCGTTGTCTGTCTCGGCGCTCTCGGGACGGGGCCGCGCGATGGATACGCTTTTGGGGGTCTTGTCACATTCGGCGCTGGCAGCCGGCTTGGTCGCGGTGTCGCTGTTGCAGGGCGTGCGGCTGGATCTGTCGGCCTATCTGTTCGGCGATATCTTGGCCGTGGGCCGGGCCGATCTGGCGGTGATCTGGGGCGGCGCGCTTTTGGTCATGGGGCTGATTTGGGCGCGCTGGTCAGGTCTCTTGACCGCGACGCTATCGGCCGATCTGGCGACAGCGGCGGGCATCGATCCGCGGCGCGAGCAATTGATCCTGACCTTGGCGCTGGCCGTGGTGGTGGCCGTGGCGATCAAGGTGGTGGGGGTTTTGCTGATCGCTGCACTCTTGATCATCCCGGCGGCGGCGGCGCGCAGTTTCGCCCGCACACCCGAGGCGATGGCGCTGATCGCGGCCAGCATCGGCGCAGGCGCGGCGGTTCTGGGCATGATATTGGCCTATCATTTCGACACGCCGGCCGGCCCCTCCATCGTCTGCGTGGCAGCAGTGGCCTTTGGGGCTTCGGCTCTGGCCGACCTGGTGCGGCGCGCGGCCTAAGCGACGCCCAATGTTGAAGTTTCACTTCAACTTAGTCTTTCAATATATTGAATTATAGCATTATTTCACAAAATCATCGGCAAAGGCAACGCTGTCACAGCCTGCCAATGGCAACAGCCTGTGCAGCTCTGCCGCAAGCCTGTTTTCCCGCCCTTGGCCCCAGCTGATACCCGCCTCAGGCCAAAGCGCGCGAACGCGCAAGCAGCTGGTCTCACGATCAGCGCGCATGTCGATACGGCCAACCATGCGCTCGCCTTCCATCAGCGGAAAGACATAGTAGCCATAGCGGCGCTGCGCTTCGGGGACGAAAATCTCGATCCGGTAGGAAAAGCCGAAAAGCCGCTCGGCCCGCTTGCGGTCACGCAAGGCCGGATCAAAGGGCGACAGCACCCGCAGGCGCGGGGTGGGGTCGCCCAGATCATGGGCGCGCGCCAAGGTCCGGGGCCACAGGACAACGCGGCGCGGAGCGCCATCGGCACCCACCACCATCGCCTCCGAGATCTCGCCGCGCTTCAACGCCCCATCGACCCATGCCTTGGCCTCAGCCGGCGTGATCAGCGCCCAGAAGGCCGCGAGTTCGCCGGGCGTGGCAAAACCCAAGCGGTCCAGCGCGCTGCGACAGGCCCAGTCGATCACGCCATCCTCGGGGATATGGGCGTTCAAATGCTCCGGCGGGATCACGCGCTCGGTCAGATCGTAGAATTTGCGAAACCCCTCGCGCCGGGTGATCGCCAATTCACCCGTCCGCCAGAGGTATTCCAACGCGGTCTTGGAGGGGTGCCAATCCCACCAGCCGGTTGATTTCTCGGCCCGCTTTTCGCCGATCTCGGCGGAATGGACGGCGCCATGATCGTTGATCCGGCGCAGGACGGTGTCAATCTCGGCATGAAAGGCGGCGCCATGCCAATTTTTCCAGCGCGCGCGCAGCCGGTCGCGGTCGCGCGCAAAGCGCAGCCGCCAATAGGGAAAGAATTCCGCCGGGATCACGGCGGCGTCATGGGTCCAATGCTCGAATGTGGCGCGGTCCCGATCATTGAGCGCACGCAGCGCATCCGGGCGATAGGCGTTCTGGCGCGACCACAAGATCAGGTCATGGGCGCGCGCCATCGTGTTCACGCTGTCGACCTGCACAAAGCCCAAACGCGTGATCAACTGGGCCAGCCCCGCGCCACGGCCGGGGCCGATGGGCCGCGCCATCAGCGCATGCGCATCAAGGAACACCCGCCGCGCGGTCTGGTTGTCGAGGATCGGCAGGTTCATTGCGCCCCCCTGCCCCAGCCGCCTTATTCGGCGGCCAGCCCTTCGGTGAATTGCAGCCGCGCCAGACGCGCGTAAAGCCCGCCTTGCGCCACAAGGCTGTCGTGGGTGCCCTCGGCCACGATCTTGCCCGCCTCGAAGACCAAGATCCGGTCAGCCTGTTTCACGGTCGCCAAGCGGTGCGCCACGATCAACGTCGTCCTGCCCTCGGACAGGCGCGTGACCGCGTCTTGCACCGCGCGCTCGGATTCCGCGTCAAGCGCGCTGGTGGCTTCATCAAGCAAAAGGATGGGCGCATCGCGCAAAATCGCACGCGCAATGGCGATGCGTTGTTTCTGCCCGCCCGACAGCATCAGGCCACGCTCGCCCACATAGGTGTCATAACCCTTGGGCAGTGCCGTCAGGAAATCATGGGCGGCGGCGGCCTTGGCGGCCTCTTCCACCTCGGCATCCGTAGCATCGGGGCGACCAAAGCGGATGTTTTCACGCGCGGAAGCCGCGAAAATCACCGGGTCTTGTGGCACCATGGCCATCGCCGCGCGGAAGCTGGCGCGGGTCATCTCTCGCAGATCGGCACCATCAAGCGTGATGCGCCCCGCGACCGGATCGTAGAAGCGCAAGAGCAGTTGGAAAATCGTGGATTTCCCCGCACCCGAGGGGCCGACAAGCGCCACAGTCTCACCGGGCTTGATCGTAAAGCTGACACCATCAAGCGCCGAAGTCTCGGGCCGCGTCGGATAGGAAAACCGCAGGTGATCAAAGACGATCTCGCCGCGCCCGCCCTTGGGCAAGGCGATGGGCTGGGCCGGGTCGGCCACGCTATCGGTGGTGCGCAGCAATTCGACCAGACGCTCTGTCGCGCCAGAGGCGCGCTGCAACTCGCCCCAGATCTCGGACAATGCACCGACAGAACCCGCGACCATGATCGCATAGATCAAGAACTGGATCAGCTCGCCCACGCTCATCACTTCGGCGCGCACATCGCGCGCACCGGTCCACAAGACGCCGACAATGCCCGCAAATACCAAGGCGATCACGATCACCGTCATCACCGCGCGGGTGGCGATCCGCTTTTTCGCACTATCGAAGCTTTTCTCGGTCACCAAATCGAAATCAGCAGCAGAGGCGCGCTCATGGGTGAATGCCTGCACCGTTTGCACCGACAAAAGCGCTTCGGACGCATTGCCCGAGCTTTCAGCGATCCAATCTTGGTTCTCGCGGCTGAGATTGCGCAACCGCCGCCCCAGTACGACGATGGGCACGATGATCAAGGGCACGATCAACAGCACCGCCCCCGTCAGTTTGGGCGAGGTCACCATCATCAGCCCCAGCCCGCCGATCAGGATCAGCAGATTGCGCAGCGCCACCGAAACCGAAGAGGAGATGACCGACAAAAGCAGCGTGGTGTCGGTGGTGATCCGGCTCAAGACCTCGCCGGTCATGATCTTTTCATAAAAGGACGGGCTCATCGCGATCATGCGGTCGAACACGGCCTTGCGGATATCGGCCACGACCCGCTCGCCCAAGCGCGTCACAAGGTAATAGCGCAACCCCGTTCCCAGCGCGAGCAGCGAGGCGATGCCAAGGGCCGCCAGAAAATACTGATCGAGCAGTGCCGCAGCCTCGGATTCGAACCCATCCACGACGCGACGCACCGCCAATGGCAGCGTCAAGGACACGATCGCCGTCAGCACAAGCGCCGCGATCGCCGCCGCGATCATCGCGGAATAAGGGGCCATGAACGGCAAAAGTGCGCGCAAACTGCCGATACGGCGAGATTTGGCGCGGTCTTCGCTTGCCCCTGCGGGTGCTGCGACTTTCGGGCTTGTGGTGTTTTGTGAGGTCATGGGCCGTCTGATCGTTTGTGTCGCTTGGCGTTACAGCCATGTCCATCGGCCCGCAATGGGACGGGCTGACGCGTCACTGCGCAAAGCCGTAGCGATCAAGCAACTCTTGGCGGGTGAAGATGGTCGGGGGCGTGCCGGGCGCGCGGCGGCGCACGGCCTCATAGCGGCCATCGGGCAAAGCACGATACCAAGTGATGCCGATGGTGCCGAGGGTCTCGAGATGGGCAAGATAGGCATCAAGCGTCTCGAAGCTTTGGCCTTGGGCAAAGGGCAGATCCGTCACGGCCCCGGTTGCAGAAGGCCCACCATTGCCACTGGCCTCGGGTGGGCTCAAGACGACCAGCCCGACCAGACCAATCCCCATAATGCCGATCGGAAAACGCGCAGCACGGGCCATACTCGTCCTTTCGCACACAAGCGGTGGGTCACAGGTGATGCAGCTATACCTCCACCGCTGTATCCAAGCAACGCTGCACGAAAAGGGAGAAATCTGCGCGGCATGAGTTTTTTGAATTCCCGGAATTTCTGCTAATCTTGCCATGTAATCGCCGGCTTTAGGAAAGATCAGGCGAGGAATGGGGTGATCAGTAAGATCTGGAGTGGTGTGCCATGTGTGTGACTTGTGCTTTTTTCAATCCCTTCGCAGGCGACTGGCTGCATGTCGGCCAAAGCGACAGAACCATCACCGAAGCCAGTATCGCGGGCGGCGATGTGCCCGAAGGCCTGGAGACATCGGTTACTTTGCTCGTCGGTGACACCTTCGAAGGCGCCATCGGCACGGTGGGTGATTGGGATTGGTTCGCGGTCGAGGCGACCGAAGGCGTCAGCTACACCATCACCATGACACCGGGGACGATGGATGATCCCTATTTCGCGATTTACGATGCAAGCGGCACGTTGCTTCAGACTGTCGATGTGGGCTTTGACGGGGTCACGGAAACCATCACGCTGACCGCACCGGAAAGCGGCACCTATTACATTGCGGCGACCAGCTACTACAACACCCCCGACGGGCAAGCATTCGGGATTGCCGACACCGGCACCTATAGCCTCAGCATCGAAGCCTTCGATCCTGCCGATGCCTCGCCGCTCGACGCGCTGAATTGGAACTATACCGCACCCAGCAACTTGAATGTCTATTTCGCTCCAGGCGGCCTGTCGTTCAACGATGGGTTCACCAACGCCACCACAACCGGCTGGAGCAGCTTTGAGCAACAGCAGATGGAATTGGCCTTTGCCACCTTCTCGGCCGTGGCGAATGTGACTTTCAACTTCGTCGAAACCGCCGCCGCGGCTGATTTCATCTTGCTCGAAACCGGCGGGATCGATCCCTTAGGCTATTGGGCGGTGCGTGGCGGTTTCATGACCTTGGACGGTACGGAATACTTGCTCGATGGCTGGGGCGCGTTCAACAGTAGCGATAATGGCCAAGGCTGGTCCGATGCAGGCATCGCGCAGGGTGGTTTTGGCTTCGTCACCATGATCCATGAAATCGGCCATGGCATGGGTCTGGCCCATCCCCATGACGATGGCGGCGGAACACAGATCATGCCCGGCGTCATCGATCCGTTCCGCGACACCGGCCTCGAAGATCTAAACCAAGGCATTTATACGACCATGACCTATGTCGATGGTTGGCAAACCGCCCCACACGGGGCGAGCCCTTCTGAGAACTATGGCTATCAAGCCACGCCCATGGCCTTCGACATTGCCGTACTGCAAGAGAAGTACGGCGCGAACATGTCGACCAATACCGGCAACGACAGCTATGTTCTGCCGACCGGCAATGGTGCAGGCACCTTTTACGCCGCCATCTGGGATGCAGGCGGGACCGATACGCTGACCCATAACGGCAGCGCCGCCGCCGTCTTGGACCTACGGGCGGCCACGCTGACTTATGCACCGGGCGGTGGTGGTTTTGTCTCTTACGTGGTGGGCATCCATGGCGGCTTTACAATCGCCGCAAACGTCATGATCGAGAATGCCTCGGGCGGTGCGGGAAATGATACCATCACCGGCAATGACGCGGACAATCTGATCGCCGGCAATGATGGCCATGACATCATCGCGGGTGGCGCAGGCGACGACACCATCTCGGGCGGCGCGGGCAATGACACGCTGTTGGGCGGTGCAGGCGCTGACACGATCGATGGCGGCTTGGGCAATGACAGCCTCGTGGGAGAGTCGGACAACGACACGCTTATTGGTGGCGCGGGTTTCGACCGGCTGATTGGCGGGGATGGCGATGACAGCCTGTCGGGTGGCGATCAAGCCGACAATCTTTACGGCGATGCGGGCAACGACACGCTTTCGGGCGATGATGG
>Ga0209137_1001445_pt1 | contig 22462 bp, 25 predicted proteins | sample SaaInl5LU_22_DNA_FD_184642 | JGI IMG/M metagenome (GOLD analysis project Ga0209137, IMG submission 184642) | Marine microbial communities from expanding oxygen minimum zones in the Saanich Inlet - ESP_105LU_22_DNA (SPAdes) (version 2) | ecosystem: Environmental > Aquatic > Marine > Intertidal...
CTAGGACGCATGGTTTTCATCCATGTAAGAGGGGTTCGATTCCCCTACGGGCTACAATTTTTTAATAAAAAAAAATAAACAAATGGCAAATCATAAGTCAGCATTAAAAAGAATTAGAAGTAACGAATCTAAGCGTTTAAGAAATAAATATCAGCACAAAACAACTCGTAATGCTATAAAGAAATTACGTGAGTTAACTGATAAGAAAGAAGCTGAAGTTTTATTGCCTTCAGTAGTTTCAATGCTTGACAGATTAGCTAAGAAAAATGTTATACATGCAAATAAAGCAGCAAATTTAAAATCTGGTCTAGCCAAGCATGTTGCTTCGATCTAGTTAGATTTAATTTAAATTTAAAAAAGCCTATCGAACAATCGATAGGCTTTTTTTGTTTTCAAAAGACTAACCCAAATAATAAAACTCATTTATTTATTAATTAAGAAATTAATAAAAAAAGGATTGAACTTGATTCCAAAAAAATTAAATTTGTAAAAATTAAAAGAAATTAATCATTTAAACTTCTACATTGAAAAACACTAAAGCAATTACTTTAACAAATAAGATCCTTAACGATCTTGATACAACAGGAATCAATAATGAAACTCTAATAGACGATATTAAGAAATTAAGAACCTATGCCATTGAAGAAGAAATACCTTTATTAGTTAAAGTACTTAGATACACATGTGAACATATTGAGGAAAACAACTCTTTTCTTATTCCAATGCTTAATGATGAGCCAATTGAAGAAAGTGAGGAGATTGGTATTGAAGACACCAATCAGGTTTCTCCTTTAGAAAGTCTTAAATATCTAATTGCTCTATCTAAAAATTTAGAGAACAAAGGAAATATTGCAGACTTAAAGGAATATAAAGCCTTATTAATTGCTTATTAATATTTAGTAATATTTAGTAATACATATAAAAATAAAAAAGCCTTGATAGTTAAATCAAGGCTTTTTATTTATTTATATAAATACATCTTTAACCATTCATTGAGATTAAAAACTCTTCATTATTCCTAGTTTGCTTAAAGCGTTCGTTTATAAATTCCATAGCTTCAACCGGATTCATGTCTGCAAGATATTTACGCATTACCCACATTCTTTGAATAGTTGTTGCATCTAATAAAATATCATCACGACGGGTACTTGACGATGTTAGATCAATTGCTGGGAATATACGACGATTAGAAATCTTACGATCTAATTGAAGTTCCATATTACCTGTTCCTTTGAATTCTTCAAAAATAACTTCGTCCATTTTAGAACCCGTTTCTGTTAAAGCTGTTGCAATAATAGTAAGAGAACCTCCATTTTCAATGTTACGTGCCGCACCAAAGAAACGCTTTGGTTTATGCAAAGCATTAGCATCTACACCACCAGAAAGAATTTTTCCTGAGGCTGGTTGAACAGAATTATAAGCTCTTGCCAAACGTGTTATAGAATCTAGTAGTATAACTACATCATGTCCACATTCTACGAGACGCTTTGCCTTTTCTAATACAATATTTGCTATTTTAACGTGCTCATGCGCTTCTTTATCGAAAGTTGACGCAATAACTTCACCTCTAACATTACGTTGCATATCTGTTACCTCTTCAGGACGCTCATCGATTAGTAAAATCATTTGATATACTTCTGGATGGTTAGCAGCAATTGCGTTTGCAACATCCTTAAGCAACATGGTTTTACCTGTTTTTGGTTGCGATACAATCATGCCACGTTGTCCTTTTCCAATCGGAGCAAACAAATCCATGATACGTGTTGAAATTGTACTTTGTCTTTCAGCAATATTAAACTTCTCTTGAGGAAATAATGGTGTTAAGTGCTCGAAAGATACGCGATCTCTGACCACATCTGGACTTTGCCCATTAATTTTGTTAACTCTAATTAACGGAAAATATTTCTCACCTTCTTTAGGAGGCCTTACATTTCCTAATACTGTATCTCCAACTTTTAATCCAAATAAACGAATTTGTGATTGTGACACGTAAATATCATCAGGAGAGGATAGGTAATTATAATCAGATGAGCGTAAAAAACCATACCCATCTTGCATAACATCTAAAACACCTTCGCTTTCTATTATAGCATCAAATTCAAAATCTGGTTCGCGATAACGGTTTCGGGTATCGCTATTACCATGTGTATTCCCGTTTTTTCCTTGATTTCTATTCTGGTTATTATTTTGACTCTTTTTGGTGCTTGCCTGACGACTTGGAGCATTATCCTTTTTGTCGTCTTTTTTATTTTGATGATTATGAACAGGCTTTTTGTGCTGTGGCTTTGGCTGCTGAGGCTTAGCTGGAGCTTTTGCTTGTTTATTATTTTCTTTTTCTTCTTTAGAATCTTTATTTCCTTCCTCTTTAAAAGCTATGGTCTCTTGTTTTACATTTTGTTTAGGTTTAGATTCTTCATTAGATCTTGGCTTTGGCTTGTTTGATACTGAGCGCTGTAAACGTTCTCTCTTTGGTTTTGGAGTCGCAGGAACATCTGCTTTTACCACTTCTACAGCTTTTGGATTTGCAGCTTGCTTATCTAAGATTTGATAAACTAAGTCTAATTTTTTTAACGAACGAAACTTTGAAATGCTAAGTTTTTTTGCCATTTCCTGTAGCTCAGGAAGTTTCATTTCTTTTAATTGTGAGATTTCAAACATGAATTGTTTAATTGAATATTTTTAGAAAAATATGTTGTTGATAATTTCCGAAGAAAAATATAATATGATTTTGAAGAATTAACGTATTGCTAATGTGTATGTTGCAATGCGCTCATGCAATTATACAACTTTATTTTAAGTTTTTAGTTAAAATTTCCAAAAGAAGTTATATTTTTGATGCTTAAATTATTCGATTAAAAATAAATGATACAACGTATTCAATCTGTATATTTACTGCTATCCGCTGGAATATCTGCTGGATTGATTTTTGTGTTTCATTTGTGGATAACAAACGAGGATATTAAAATCTTCGCTATCGATGAGCTTGAGTATTTTGGACTATTTATAAGTTCTGCTGCTTTATCTTTGTTATCTGTATTTATGTATAAAAATAGGAAGTTGCAATTTGTATTGGGACGACTTAACATCATATTAAACTTTATTTTACTAGGATTTTTTGCCTATCAATCTCTAAATATATCTGGAGAAGCTTTTGTTTCTGAGAAAGGTATTGGGATTTTTCTTCCAATTCTGTCTATTGTTTTGTTGGCTTTAGCTAATAAAGCAATTAAAAAGGATGAAGATCTCGTAAAATCTGTAGATAGATTGCGATAAACCTAACATCTTAGTAGTATTAGTGCGTGAGCCCAAGGTGAAGATCTTGGGCTTTTTTGTGCGAATTAACTTTCTAAATATTTGGATAAGACAATAAAAAAGTGTAAACTATAGTATTATTAATTATAAGATTTATTAAAATTATGGAATTTATGAAAAGGAGATTGATTGTTTTGCTATTATTAGTATTTACATTATCAGTATCCTGTGAAAGTGGAAAACTAAATGCTCAAAATTTAGAACCAACTTTATCTGAGGCAGAAAAAAGCAATATTATTAACAGGTTAGAAACTGTTTTTAGTGCTCAAGCTAAAAAACCCGTAAAGTTTACCAAGTCTAAACTTATTAAAATAGATGGAATTTCTTATTTAAGATTATGGCATGAAGACAAGGTAACAACAACTCTTTTAAACACTCAAAACAAGAGAACATTGGTTGATGCAGGTGTTTCTTGTACATCAACAGCTTGTGCTAATAGTCCAACTGGCTGCATTCCGGATTCAGAAACTGGATGCTCTGAATGTACTGAAGATCCAGAAGATTGCACAAGAACAATATCTGGATAATATTATAGTCTTAGACTAAATAAAAAAAACCGAAGTAAACTTCGGTTTTTTTAATATCTTTTAGGAAACTCAATAACCTCTAGGTTTTCAATTTTCTTCCCATCTATAGTAAAACGCAACATTGTTCTTACTTTATGGAAACCATGTTTACCAACAGCTCCAGGATTCATATGGATTAAATTTAGTTTTTTATCTGGCATAACTTTTAAAATGTGTGAATGTCCACAAATAAAAATTCTGGGCGGATTTTTATATATCTCCTCTCGCACTCTAACATTGTATTTATTTGGGTAACCACCAATATGTGTAATCCATACATCTACGCCTTCACACATAAAACGATTATTCTCAGGAAACTCCATACGTATTTTATCGCCATCTATATTACCATAAACAGCTCGCAAAGGTTTTAGCTTAGAAATGGCATCTGTCACTTTTAAATCTCCTATATCTCCTGCGTGCCAAACCTCATCAGCTTGTTTTACGTGTTTTAAAATAGCATCATCAATGTGGCTATGAGTATCAGAGAGTAGAAGTATTTTTTTCATTTATGCTGAACTTTTTTCAGTATCTTTTTTCTTATTATTTAGCATTTCTTTAGGAACAAAAACAATTATCTTTGTCACTTTAAAAAACAAAAGTACAAGTTTCTTTGCGATATTTTATAGAACTCTCATATAACGGAAAAGCATATCATGGTTGGCAAATTCAACCTAACGCCATCTCTGTACAAGAAGTTTTAGAAAAAGGCCTTTCTACTTTATTAAAAGAACCAATTGCTACAATGGGAGCAGGAAGAACAGATGCTGGTGTTCATGCCACGCAATTATTTGCCCATTTTGATACTGAAACACTATTTGATATCAAAACGTTAATTTATAAGCTTAATTCTTTTTTACCTGAAGACATTGCCATTAAAAGCATCTTTAAAGTAAAAGCTAATTCTCATGCACGTTTTCATGCAACTAGTAGACAATATCTTTATAGAATTGCTTTAGAAAAAAACCCGTTTAATAAGGAGCAAGCCTTTTTATTAAAGCCTAAATTAAACATAGACAAGCTAAAAGCAGCCACCAAAATCTTATTAGACTATAAAGATTTTCAATGCTTTTCTAAAAGTAATACAGACGTAAAAACGTATCATTGTAATATAATGAAAGCTGAATGGAGCCTTGTTGAAAACGAACTTCATTTTATAATAAAAGCAGACCGCTTTTTAAGAAATATGGTTCGTGCTATTGTTGGCACATTAATTAATATTGGTATTGGTAAAATTGAGGTAGAAACGCTTCATGATATTATTAAATCTAAAAACCGAAGCGAAGCTGGATTTTCTGTTCCTGCACACGCATTATATTTAACAAAAATTGAATATCCTGATTCTATAAAATTAAAAATTGAGTAAGACTAAAGAAAATATATTTGACATCTCCTTATTTAAACGCCTGTTTGAATATACAAAACCGTATAAAACTGTTTTTTATGGCGTACTCATTTCTGTTTTAATTATTGCTAGTTTAAGTATTGCCACACCTAAATTATTGCAAATAGCAATAGACGACAATATTAAAGCATTACAAGAAGAGGGTTTTTTGTATTTAATAATATTAATGATTGTTCTGCTTTTACTACAAACTGTCTTTCAGTTTTTCTTTCAGTTTTATGCAGCTTGGTTAGGACAAAATATTGTACAAGATGTTCGTGTGCTACTATTTAACCATATGTTAAAGTTCAAAATGAAGTATTATGATAATTCTTCGGTAGGAACATTAATAACGCGTGCTGTAACAGACATGGAACGTATTGCAGATATTTTTGGCCAAGGACTTTTTATGATTATGAGAGACTTAATGGTTATGCTTGTTATTTCTGTATTCATGATCTACACAAACTTTAAATTAAGTGTAATAGTTTTTGTAACCATGCCAATAGTTATGTATGCCACTAAGATTTTTCAGCGCTACATGAAAAAAGCTTTTGAGGAAGTAAGAACAGAAGTTTCTAACCTAAATTCCTTTGTACAAGAGCGTGTAACAGGAATGAAGATTCTACAACTATTTACAAGAGAAAATACAGAGTATAAAAATTTTAAAGTTATAAACGAACGCCATAAAAAAGGTTGGTTAAAAACTATTTTATACAACTCTATTTTCTTTCCAATTGCAGATTTTCTTTCAGCTATCACCTCTGGATTAGTTGTCTATTTCGGTGGTTTAATGGTCGTAGTTTCTGGTACAGCAAGCGAAGGAGACTTATTTATGTTCATTATGATGATTCCGCAGTTATTTAGACCCTTAAGACAAATTGCAGATAAATTTAACACGTTACAAATGGGAGTGGTTGCTGCTAAACGTGTGTTTAAAGTGATTGATACTACTTCACAAATAGATGACACAGGAACTATTGAAGCTTCTCACTTTAAAGGCGCTATTGCTTTTAAAAACGTACACTTTAGCTATGTAGAAAATGAAGAAGTTTTAAAAGGTATTTCTTTAGATGTAAAAGCCGGAGAAACAATTGCCATTGTAGGCTCAACTGGAGCAGGAAAATCTACAATTATTAATTTATTAAACAGGTTTTATGAAATTAATAGTGGTATTATTTCTATAGATAATGTAGATATTAAAACAGTTACATTAGCGTCACTAAGAAGTCAAATTGCTGTTGTGCTTCAAGATGTATTTTTATTTGCAGACACTATAATGGCAAATATTACGCTTAATCATCCTGATATTACCGAAAATCAAGTCATACAAGCAGCAAAAGATATTGGGATTCATGAGTTTATTTCTAGTTTACCTAATGGTTACCATTACAATGTAAAGGAACGTGGTGCCATGTTAAGCTCAGGACAAAGACAACTTATTTCGTTTTTAAGAGCATATGTTACTAATCCTAGTATTTTAATTTTAGATGAAGCTACTTCTTCTGTAGATTCTTACTCAGAGCAACTTATACAAAACGCTACAGATAAAATAACCAAAGGCAGAACATCTATTGTTATTGCTCACAGATTAGCTACCATTCAACAAGCAGATAAAATTATTGTTATGGATGCAGGTGAAATTGTTGAGCAAGGCACACACAACGAATTGCTTAAAAAGAAAAATGGCTATTATAGAAATCTTTACGAAGTACAGTTTTTAAAGGCAGATGTTGCTTAATATTTAGTTTTAAATAAATTCAAAACTATTAAGTTAAACCTTTAACAAGCAACACAGATAAAAATCCCATAATAATTATAGCAAAGAAAACACAACTTAAAAGTAATATAAATAAGACTGTTTTCCATGGTATTCTTTTTAAGCTTAAACTAAGAATTCGTTTAAAAACATAAGCGGTGTAAAATACTTGTAATACCAACATTACTACTGATGCTGTACTAAATTGCACTCCAATAGCAAGACAAGAAACAATAATAATTGAACTTAAAATAGAAAAATGAGCTGCAGTATACATGTTTAATACTAAGTGCTCAGTAAAATTATATTTTTAAATATTATAAAAAGTAAGCTTCGATAATAAGGCATAAAAAGGTACAATTAACATAAAGACTATAGATTGAAATTCTTGCATGAAATTCATATAACCTTCCATCGCTTTTTCATCTCCAGACCTAGTAAAAGAGCTCATATCAACTAATTCAGGATAAAACTTATTTTGAAAATAGATTTGAAAACCACTTAATGTAATCGCAATTGCAAAATAACTTATTACATTAACATACTTTTTACGCGTACCATTTATATAACTTCCAATTACTTCTTCGGGTTTTGTAAATAAGTGTAAAAATGTTCTTAGAAATTGATTGTCGTAGTTTAAATAGCGATACGCAAAATCTTCAAAAAGATTACGCATCGTTAACCTGTTCTTAATCACTTTTGCTCCACAGCCATTACAGAAGTTGATTTGTTGTGGCAAAAGACGTTTACAATTTTTACAAACCATTTAAATTAAATCTTCTTTAATAATCTCTATTAACTCTGTTGAATCTTTAAAATCTACAAACGTTCCGTTTTTAAAACAAGAAATCTGCCCTGTTTCCTCACTAACAGTTATGGCAATAGCATCTGTTTTTTCTGTAATTCCTACTGCTGCTCTATGTCTTAACCCAAAACGTTGAGGAATAGTTTTTTCGTTATTAACTGGAAGTATAACACGTGTAGCTTTAACTATGTTATTCTCAATAATTATGGCACCATCATGAAGCGGACTGTTTTTAAAGAAAATGCTTTCTATAATAGGTTGTGTAACTTTAATATTCATTTCGTCTCCTGTAGTTACCAAAAAATCTAGATTATTTTCGCGCTCCAATACTATTAATGCACCAGTTTTGGTTGTAGACATTTTATTACAAGCGGCAATAATAACATCTATATCTGTAGAAGATGCAGAGACACCATCCATTTTCAAGAACTTTACATGCTTTAAAAAGCCACGTTTACTTGCGAAGTTTGTAGAACCAATCATTAACAAGAATTTTCTAACTTCTTGCTGAAAAACTACTATTAATGCAATAAAACCAACACTTATAAAACCACCAAGAATTTTGGTAAGTAATACCATTTGTAGGGCTTCTACTATTAAATAGATAAAGTAAATAAACACAATACCTAGAAAAATATTAATAGCAACCGTTCCTCTAACTAACCTATAAACATAGTATAAAAGTAACGCAACTAAGAAAACATCTATATAATCTTTAATACCGAAGTTTAAAATGTCGTTGAAAATTTCCAATTGAAAATGGTTTTGGTAAATTTAGTGAAATTGAGTTAATAAATATATTCATTATTTCCAACCGTAGCATTTTTCAGCTCTAAATTAATTAGTTGTTCTTTAATAGATATATAATCTTGAAAGCTTAAATTCTTATTAAAACTTAAATTGATTGATATAAAATCTTCATGATTTTCATTATGTAAATCTATTCTATCTAGCTGTAATTTAAGTTCATTAACTAGAGTGTTTATTTCTATAATACTATCGGTAATTTTATAATTTACAACTATTTCATTTAAACCATTAACAATTACAAAAATTTCATTTACGTTTTCACTGATGTTAATTTCTTCATTAATTGCATCTTCTAATGTTTTATAAACAACATCTGTAAAATCTACAAACCCTAAATTTTTAATACTAGTAGCATTACAAGTAAAATAATTACGAGCGTTTTTATTTTTATGGTCTGAGTTTCTTTTTTTCTCTTGCAACTTAATAATAGATGGTATTACTTGTTTTAGGGTTAAACGCTTATCTACATTTACTAACCAATTGGTAGAAATTATCAAATTGTTTTTATTTAAATCTAAACTGTCTGGTTTCGTCTCATCGTAAAACAAATAGGCTGGAGAGACGTCTGTTATTTCTGTAATTTTAGTATTTTGAATCTCTGGTAATAATACAGATTTTTCTTTTCCGCATGCGCATAAAACCAAAAGACAAAAAGCTATTAATAATTTTTTCATTTATTTAAATTGATTAAAAAGTGTGACACATTCTACAGCTTCTTTAACATCGTGAACACGTAAAATTTTAGCTCCTTTCTGCAGAGCAACCATGTTTAATGCAGTAGTTCCATTTAAAGCTTTATCTGCAGTAGTGTTTAATGTTTTGTAAATCATAGATTTTCTGGAAACTCCAACTAGCAAAGGCATATCTGCAATATTAAATCCTTCTAATTGGTTTAATAATTCGAAATTTTGTTCTAGTGTTTTTGCAAATCCAAATCCTGGATCAATAATTAGATCTTTAATTCCTAGGGCTCTAGCTGCCACTATTCTTTCAGAGAAATAAAAAAGCACCTCTTTTAAAATATTGTTATAGTTAGCGTGTTCTTGCATGGTTTGTGGTGTACCTAGCATGTGCATCATAATATATGGCACTTGAAGCTTTGCAATGGTTTCTAACATAGTATTATCTAAATGTCCTGCAGAAATATCATTTATCAATGCTGCTCCATTTTCAACACATTGTTTTGCTACTTCTGCTCTAAACGTATCTACAGAAATAATACTATTTGGAAACTGCTTTACTAGTAATTTTAGTGTTGGAAGTATACGCAAGAGCTCTTCTTCTTGAGACACTTCATCTGCATTTGGTTTAGAACTATAAGCACCAACATCTATAAATGTGGCACCATCATCCAACATTTTTTGTACTTGATTAATGATTTTTGATTCGTCTTTATAAAACCCACCATCGTAAAAAGAATCTGGAGTAACATTAAGAATACCCATTACTTTTGGTGTTGATAAATCTACAAGTTTGCCTTTACAGTTAATAGTCATAGATACCTTTAAATTTATTGTTTGTACCACATTTAAAAAGTATAAACGTGAAACCTTGAATTTTAAACAATTTTATGCGAAATTTACGGAAAATTGAATCAAAAGATGCAAAATACTTCAAAACAATACGATGCTGTTATAGAAACATGCCGAAGCCTGTTTATTAATAAAATGAGTGACTATGGAAGTGCTTGGAGAATATTGCGTTTACCATCGCTTACAGATCAAATTTTTATTAAGGCACAACGTATTAGAAGTCTTCAACAAAATGAGATTAGAAAGGTTGATGAAGGTGAAAAAAGCGAATTTATAGGTATTATAAATTACAGCATTATGGCACTTATTCAATTAGAAAAAGGTGTTGTAGAGCAACCAGATTTAACGACAGAAGAAGCAACTATTTCATACGATGAAAAAGTGACCATTACAAAGCAATTAATGCAAGATAAAAACCATGACTATGGTGAAGCTTGGCGAGATATGCGTGTAAGTTCTTTAACCGATTTAATTTTACAAAAACTATTAAGAGTAAAACAAATTGAAGATAACTCTGGAAAAACAATAGTAAGCGAAGGCATAGACGCTAATTATCAAGACATGATAAATTACGCCATCTTTGCTATGATACACTTATCGAATACAAATTCTAAATAATATTATGAAATACTTAGTACACATTTGCAGAATACTCGTAGGAGGATTATTTATTTTTTCAGGACTAATAAAACTTAACGATCCATTAGGTTTCTCTTATAAGCTACAAGAATACTTTAGCGAAGAAGTTTTAAACCTACCTTTTTTAGATGGTTATGCACTAGGAATCTCTGTATTTGTTGTAGTTTTAGAAGTTGTTCTGGGCGTGTTTTTATTAATTGGTTACAAAAAGAAGTTTACAGTTTGGTTGTTATTAGCTATGATTGTGTTTTTTACATTCCTGACCTTTTATGCTGCTTATTTTGAAGTTGTAAAAGATTGTGGCTGCTTTGGAGATTTCTTAAAATTAAAACCTTGGGAGAGTTTTAATAAAGATTTAATTCTCTTGATTCTAATACTTGTTTTAGTAGTTGGCATGAAACACATTAAGCCTATTTTTAGCAAATTCCCAACTACCATCTTAGCATTGTTAGGTTTTATAGGTAGTTTATGGTTTGGTTACCATGTATTAATGCATTTACCTACTTGGGATTTTAGAGCCTATGCAGTAGGCAAAAACATTGCTGATGGCATGGTGGTTCCAGAAGATGCACCAAAAGCAATACAAGAATTTACTTGGACTTTTAATGTAGGTGGTGAAAATGTGGATTTTGTAACCGATGGAAGTTACCCAACGTTAGATGGAGAATATGTTGGTGTAGAAACAAAAATTATTGAAGAAGGCTACGATCCTCCTGTAAAAGATTTTTCTATTGAAACAGATGACGAAGACTTTACTACTCAATTTTTAGCAGAAGACCACCTTGTTATGGTTGTAGCTTACAGCTTAGAAAAAGCAAACGAAGACGGTTTAAAAAGCATAAAAAAGGTAACAGATAAAGCGATAGAAAATGGATATACAGTTATTGGTTTAAGTGCTTCTGGAAGCGAAGCGAAGCAATATGCAAAAGAAACTTATGGTTTTAATTTCGACTTCTATCTGTGCGACGAGAAAGCATTAAAAACTGTAGTGCGTTCTAATCCAGGCATCTTAAAACTAGAAAAAGGAACAGTTATACAAAAAGAGCATTTTAATGATGCTGAAGATTTAGACTTACCAGTTGTTGAGCGTAAGCCTAAGCCTAATAATGTAGGTGATGGAGAAGTGTTTCAGGTTGATGATAAACTTTTAACTAAAACAGAATTTGAAGCATTAGGACTAACTAAAGAGGATATTAAAGAGGCCTATATTTATAAAGATAAATCTGCCGCTAAAGCTGTATTAGATTCAATAAATCAAGAAACTGGCAAAAATTATACTAGTACTGCAAAAATTATAACCAAGAAAAAAGAAGAATAACTTCAGTTTTAGTGTTTTGTGAGGCACGAACAAAATGTATCGAGAAACAAATCAACAAAAAATTAATAAACAAATCCACTGCTTAGCTACTTCCTAAATAAAACATTATATGCACTACTTACATTATTTGGAGTAGTCACAGTTATATTTTTTTTATTTAATATTCTTCCAGGAGATCCTGCACAAATGATGCTAGGTCAAAACGAAGACAGCGAGCAATTAGCTATCGTTAAAAAAAAATACGGGTTCGATAAATCTATTGGTAAACAATACTTGTACTATTTAAACGACCTCTCTCCTATTTCTTTTCATTCTAATACCAAAGAGGATTACACTTATTTAACAGAAAATAAATACACTGCAAGTAAGCTGTTTACAATTGGTAACACATCAACTTTATTGAAATTACCTTATTTAAGAGAATCGTTTACCAAACAAGGTAAAAAAGTAAGTACGGTTCTGGCAGAAACTCTACCAAATACATTTGTTTTAGCAATTTCAGCCATAGGTATTGCCTTACTTTTGGGTATTGGTTTAGGCGTAGTTTCTGCACTAAAAAAAGATACTTTTTTAGACAAAGCAATACAAATACTTAGCACTATTGGTATGAGTGTACCATCCTTTTTTAGTGCCATTTTATTTGCTTGGTTTTTTGGGTTTGTGCTTCATAAATACACCAATTTAGAAATGACAGGCAGCTTATACGAACTTGACGATTTTGGAGAAAACGTCAATATTAAATGGAAAAATTTAATTCTTCCAGCGCTAGTTCTGGGAATTAGACCATTGGCAGTAGTTATTCAACTCATGCGAAATTCATTACTAGAAGTCTTTAACCAAGACTACATTAGAACAGCAAGAGCAAAAGGCCTAAGCGAATTTCAAATTATTAAAAAACACGCCATAAAAAATGCATTAAATCCAGTAGTTACAGCTATTTCTGGATGGTTTGCTTCAATGCTTGCAGGAGCTGTTTTTGTAGAATATATTTTTGGGTGGAACGGACTAGGAAAAGAAATAGTAAACGCATTAAACACATTAGATTTGCCAGTAATTATGGGTTCGGTGTTAATTATTGCCTTACTCTTTATAATAATCAATATTTTTGTAGATATTATCTATGCGTGGTTAGATCCTAAAGTAACATTGGAATAAAAATACATTATGAGAAAAGCCTTTATACTTTTATTATTGTTCATTTGGGTTTCATCATGTAAAGCTCAAGACGAACCAACAGAATTTTCTCAAGAAGCTTTAGCAGATTCCTTTACAGACCAAGACGGAAATAGCATCACATTTTCTCAAATACTAGAAACCTATAAAGGCAAGCAAATAGTTATAGACATTTGGGCATCATGGTGTAAAGATTGCATTCTTAGCATGCCAAAACTAAAGCAACTACAAGAAAACAATAAAGATACAGTCTTTCTATTCCTTTCCTTAGACAAAAGTAATAAAGCATGGAAAAAAGGAATAGAAAAATATAAATTAAAAGGAGAACATTATTACATGAAATCTGGATGGAAAGGCGATTTTGCAACTTTTTTAGATTTAGATTGGATACCACGATACATGGTAGTAGATAAAACGAGTAAAATTATGGTATTTAGAGCCATAAAAGTAGACGATAACAAATTAGAAACAACGTTAGAAATATAAATTTATACAAACTACTTTTCAATTTAGAAAAGACACATAATTAAAATCATGAGAAAAAACATAGTCGCAGGAAATTGGAAAATGAATAACGATTTACCTCAAACCGAAACATTAATTACAGATTTGCTAAAACAAACAAAAACATCAAATGCAGAAGTTATGATTGCGCCAACAGCAGTAAATCTATACCAAGCATTTAATGCGACAAGAGCCTCAAATATAGAAGTTATAGCACAAAACATGCACTTTGCAGACAATGGAGCTTACACAGGCGAAATTAGTGCATCAATGCTAAAAAGCGTAGGAGTAAATACTGTCATTCTAGGACACAGCGAGCGTCGTGCCTATTTTAACGAAACAGATGAACTTTTAGCTAAAAAAGTAGATGCAGCCTTAAAAAACGACCTAAGAGTCATCTTTTGTTTTGGTGAAGAATTAGCAGATAGAAAAGCAGGAAACGAAGAAAAAGTAGTAGAAAGCCAGATTAAAAATGCACTTTTTCATTTAGAAGCTTCTGCTTTTAAAAATATAGTTTTAGCCTACGAGCCAGTTTGGGCTATTGGCACAGGTGAAACTGCAAGTCCAGAGCAAGCACAAGACATGCACAAGTATATTCGTAAAACATTAAATAACAAATACGGAAGCCAAGTAGCTAACGACATGACCATACTTTATGGTGGAAGTGTAAAACCCAATAACGCAAAAGAAATCTTTAGTAAACCAGATGTAGATGGTGGATTAATTGGTGGAGCAGCTTTAAATGCAGAAGATTTTTACGCCATAATAAATGCTTTTTAAATCTGTAATTTTGGCGTTACCTTTATCCTGAGTTAAGTTCAGGATAAAGGTCGCGCTTTCACTACTCGCTCTCTTCGAGTAGCTCAAACAAACCGTTCAATCGCTAACGCACACATCTTTTAAAACAAAGACAATCACGATGTCAAATACTATTTATATAGGTTATTACTTTACTGTAAAACCATTACAACTAGCAACCGAAATACTAATTGCAGAACTAGGTTATGCAGGATTCGAAAGCTTTGTAGAAACCGAAACTGGGGTAACAGCCTACATTCAGAAAGAAGAATGGAGAGACAACATTTTGCAAGACATCTATGTTTTGTCCAGCGATGAATTCGAAATCTCCTATACATTCGATGAAATAGAACAAGTAAACTGGAATAGTGAATGGGAAAAAAACTTCAATCCTATAATTGTAGATAAGCTTTGTTCTGTCCGAGCACCTTTTCACAATAAACCAAACACTAAATACGATATTATTATCGAGCCAAAAATGAGTTTTGGTACAGGCCATCATGAAACCACACACATGATGATTCAACATATAATGGCTAACGATTTTAAAGGGAAATCTGTACTAGATATGGGTTGCGGTACAGCCGTTTTAGCCATTTTAGCCGAAATGAAAGGTGCAAACCCAATAGATGCAATAGATATTGACAATTGGTGCTATTTAAACAGTATAGAAAATACTGAACGTAATAACTGTAAAAATATAACCGTTTACGAAGGTGATGCTACCATATTAACAAATAAAAAATACGATATCATTATAGCTAATATTAATAGAAACATCCTTTTAAACGATATTAAAACATACTCAAAATGTCTTAACAAAAATGGTGCTCTTTTTTTAAGTGGATTCTATGAAGAAGATATTCCAATTATTGAAAAAGAATGTAACACAAACGGTTTAAAATTAAAAAATAAGTTAAATCGTAATAATTGGGTTGCATTGCATTTCGAAAATTAATATTTTAGTAAAAATACTGTAAATGAATGAGTACCAAAGAAAAAATACAAGAGCAACAAGACGTAGACACGTTAGAAAAGCCAAACAACGAGATTGTTGTTTATAACGACGAGATTAACACCTTCGATCACGTTATAGAAACACTTATAAAAGCTTGCGATCATACTCCAGAACAAGCCGAACAATGCACTATTTTAGTGCATTATAAAGGTAAATGTACAGTAAAAACTGGAGCTCTTGAAGACTTAAAACCAAGATGTTCTAAAATTTTAGAAGCAGGAATTAATGCTGAAATTATTTAGAGATTACCATTTCAAACTTTAAAAATTAGAAATAAAAAAAACCACTTCTATTGAAGTGGTTTTTTTGTGACCTCGACTGGATTCAAACCAGTAACCTCTTGAGCCGTAATCAAGTGCGCTATTCAGTTGCGCCACGAGGCCATTTTGTGGGTGCAAATATATCTTTTTTTATATAATGGGCAAACTAAATTTTGAAAAATTAAAGTCTTTAATCTAGTGCATTCTTAGTTATGTATACTTTCCAACCAAAAATAGCCATCTGTAACTTAGTGGCTTTACTTAAATCAAGCTTCTTCTTTGTATAACTTGGTAAAATAAGCTTATTAAGTTTTGCTAGTATTTTAAATGCTTGTTTTTTCACGTTTTACATATATACATACAAATTAGTCTTTTATCTTTAAATGCTTCAAAATTATACTTTTAATTAATGTTTGCCAAATGCTGTACTCTTTAAAAATAGTAAAACTTATTCTAGACTAAGTTTTACATTTTGTGATTACAGAAATATCGATAGTATAACATCGATAATAATTTTGGCAAGTGTTAGCATAATATTTATGTTTTAAAAGGTTAATAATAACAAGCAATTTCATGATTGTTCGCTCAATATATATTTTTTGCTATTTATCTACCAAATAAAAATACAAGAATCAATACAGTTAACTTTACTTTTATAATTAAAAAAAACATTGTTAATTATAACATTAAATTTTATTGCTTAATAATTGTTATAATATGCAACATATATACTAGTATTAGTTTTAAATAATAACTTTTGTAGAGCCTTTTTATGACTTAGTATTAAAAACAAGGTGACTTTGATTAAAAAAAACATAAAACTTCATGTTTTCGTTATTTTTATTTTTAAAATTAATTAATTGTCCAATGAAAATTTGATTGAGTTATAGTCGTATATTTGCAAAAAAACATTAGATGAAGATTAAATCAAACATTAGTAATAATAGTATTCTTTTTTATTTCTGTTTGCTTTTCGCAAACTGTAGTTATTAACGAATTAGATTCTGACACTCCTAGTATAGATGATAAAGAGTTTATTGAGTTATTATCTAACACACCAAATTTTTCATTAGATGGCTATGTATTAGTTTTTTTTAATGGTTCTACTATTGGTGCAGACTCTAGTTATTTAACAATAGATTTAAGTGGTTATACAACAGATGTTAATGGTTTGCTTCTTATTGGAAGTAATGCTGTAGTCCCTACTCCACAATTATTAATTGCCCCAAATCTTATCCAAAATGGACCAGATGCCGTTGCACTATTTACAGGTACTGCCGAAGATTTCCCAGAAGGTACTTTAGCAACTACTACAAATTTAGTAGATGCTTTAGCTTATGAAACTGGAAGCGCTGAAGCTCAATCACTTTGGGCACTTTTAGGCTTATCTGGTCAAGTAATTGAAGGGCCAAATAATAATACAGACTCTATACAACGTTTTGATGATGGTTTAGGAAATCCAGACAGCATTTCATATCTAGCAACGATACCTACTCCAAGAGCATTAAACGATGGGAGTGGGATTATTTTAAATGGAATTTTAACAACTGTCTCACAAACCCAATATGATGAAGGCATGGCTTTTGACATTACATTTACAAGCGAACAGAATGTAACTTCAGATTTAAATATAAATTTCTCATTAAACAATCAAGGATTTAATACCTCAGATTATACAGGCAATACATCTGTTATTATTTCAAGTGGTTTTAACACCGTAAGTACTACAATAACTTTAATTGATGATATTTTAGACGAAGGTGATGAAGTTTTAAAAATTTCAATTTCCACTTTACCTACAGAATATTTAAGGTTAAATAACAATTTAGAAATTAGAGTTGTCGATAACGATTTTACAATGGCACCTTTTGGCACACCTTTATATCCTACAACAGGCATTATTGCTAGTACACAACCAACAGGATATTATGATAGTATAAACGGATTATCTAACACTACTCCTACCACATTAGAACAAGGGCTGCAAAATATTATTGCGAATCCTGCAATAGTTAGAGCACAAACCTATGCAGATGTAATTGATATTTTAGAGGAAGCAGACCAAAACCCAGCTAACTCAAATGAAGTTTGGTTGCTTTACACAGAGCAAGGTCGTGCAAAGCTAGACATTCAAACAACTTCAAACAATGTCGGAACATGGAATAGAGAGCATACTTTTCCGCGTTCTTTAGCTGGCTACAATAGTATTGATTTAGACGAAATTAGAGATGGAAAAGATGTGTTCTGGATAACAAAAGCAGATTCTCTAAGACATGGTAATAGCGATGCTCATGCGCTAAGAGCTGCCGATGGTCCTGAAAACAGCTCAAGAAACAACCAGCATTACGGACAATACAATGGTCCTTCTGGAACTGCTGGAAGTTTTAAAGGAGACGTAGCACGTAGTGTTTTATATATGCAAATAAGATATAATGGTTTAAGTATTGAAAACGGTTTTCCATCTACACAAGGACAAATGGGAGATTTAGTAACACTTTTAGATTGGCACAGAAACGATCCTCCAGACGACTTTGAAATGAATAGAAACAATATTGTTTACGAATGGCAATTTAATAGAAATCCTTTTATTGATATGCCTGAATTAGTTGAGTATATTTGGGGAAATCAAGCAGGTATGGTTTGGGATAACAGTTTAAGTGTTTCAGATTTATCGGTTGAAACCATAAAAATTTATCCTAATCCAATTAATGATCAGCTTTTTATTTCTGGTAAAAACAATGAATATAATGTTGTTATATTTTCGTCAGATGGACGAAAATTACAATCAAAAACACTTAAAAATAACTCGCCTTTTAATTTAGATTTAGCTACTGGTCTATATTATGCAAGAATTTCTTCAGAAGGCAAAACTGAAACAAAAAAGTTTTTAGTTAGATAATAAATAGTATTTTTTATGAGTATACTTTGGGTAATCTTAGGTTTAGTACTTTTAGTAGTAGGAGGCGATTTTTTAGTTAAAGCATCTATAGCTTTATCTTTTAAACTAAATATATCAAAAATGGTGATTGGTATGACTGTTGTTTCTTTTGCTACCTCTGCTCCAGAATTATTAGTAAGCTTACAAGCTGCATTAAACGAAGCTCCAGCAATTGCAATTAACAATGTTGTAGGCTCTAATATTGCAAATATAGGCTTGGTTCTGGGCGTTACTGCTTTGATTGGACCTATAGCTGTAGATAAATCTTTTTACAAGCTTAATTGGCCTGTAATGCTTTTCTTTTCTTTTATACTTTACTACTTTCTTGTAAACGACAATATATTATCTAGTTTAGAAGGAATGATATTATTTTGCTGTTTAGTGATATTCATAATTGTTCTAATTAAAACATCTAAATCAGACTCAGATTCTAGTGATGTTAGTGATGTTTTAGCAACAGTGGCAAATTATAAAATTTTAATATGGTTACTTATTGGTGCAGTAGCATTATATTTTGGTTCTGTTTGGCTTGTAGACGGAGCAAAAAATCTTGCAGAATCGCTAGGTGTTAGTGATGCAGTTATTGCTGTTACAGTAATAGCTATTGGTACAAGTGTTCCTGAATTAGCGGCTTCAATAATTGCTGCTGCAAAACAAGAAAAAGCATTATCTCTTGGAAATTTAATTGGCTCTAATATTTTTAATATTGGTTCAGTTTTAGGTTTAACCTCCATAATTAAATCTATACCAGTAACAGATGCAAAAATATTAAATAATGACATTTTTTGGATGCTAGGTTTTGCAGCTATTCTTTTAGTTCTAATTTTAATACCTAAAGTAATGCAAATAAGCAGATACAAAGGCCTATTATTGGTTATATGCTATAGTTTATTTTTGTATTTATCTTTTAAATAGTGTTTTTTTTTAAAATTTTAAAAGAGGTTAAACTAACAATTAATATTTTAAATTATTATGATCGAAACTCCTGTTTTTTTTCTTATTAATCTCAAAGTATTATTAATAAAATCTATACTTTATTTAACTATCAGTTTTTAAGTAGGCTATGTATAATTAAGTAATAATGTTTGTGCTGTATCATTTCATAGTAAGATTTTATTCCATAAAATATTAAAAAAATAAAGCCTTTCAAATTAAAGAAAGGCTTTATACTTATTATATAATGACTTATTAATTAGTCTTTAATAACTCTTACTGTTTCTATAGCTTGTCCAATAGTTACTTGTACAAAGTAAGCTCCAGATTGTAAGTTAGACATATCAACAACATTAGATACAGCATTTGGTGCAGTTCTAATAACTTGTTGACCTAACATATTAAATACTGCAACATTAGAAATCTCTTTTTGAGCATTTAATGTTAATGTATTATTAACTGGATTTGGATAGTAAGTAAACAATGCAGAAGTTTCAACATCTACTGTAGATAACGTTCCACAAGTAACCGCAGCCTCCCATCCTTCTCTAACTACAGAACCATCTGAAGTAAACACAAATGTTAAGGCTCCTGAAGGATCTGTAGATGAAATAGATTGGCCTTGTAAATCTCCTGTTCCTCCTGGCACAACATCATCTCTATCCCAACACCAAATTGTTCCATAAAGTAGCTGCGCCATTCTCAGTCCAGCCTAAATCAGCAGTAGTTTCAGTAATAGTTGTAGCTGTCAAGGCACTAGGTGTAGGACAAGTTTCTAAAGTTGTAAAGTTGAAAGGTCCGGCCCAAGCAGAAAAAGTTCCACCACCACAATCAGCTCTTACATAGAAAGCATAATCATTATTTTCTAATAATCCAGATATGAAAAATGGATTTGTAACTCCAGGTGCATTTGGTGTACCAGTTGCTGTTCCAGCAGCTGTAATATCAATGATTTCTATATCCCATGTTGTTGCTGTTCCGTTTTCTGTCCATCCTAAATCTGCAGTTGTATCTGTAATTGTTGTTGCAGTTAAAGCATTTGGTAATGGACACGCTGGCAATTCTGTAAACGATACATTGTCAATAGCAATATCGCCTTCAAAAGTACCTGCACTTGTTCCTCTAAAGGTAACAGATATTGTTTGGCCTGCATAAGCAGCTAAATCTACTACTGCCAATTCCCATGGTGTTGTAGCTGATGCTTGTTGCTGTCCAGATGATGTCCAAACGTTAGTAGTACCATTAACGATAACATCTAGTGTTCCAATTTGTCCACCAAACATATGGTAGTTAAAGGTTAATGCTGGAGCCGTAAGCGCTGTTAAATCTACTAATGGAGATACTAAATCTGTTGTATTACCAGAAACTCCACCTGAAGCCTCTGTGTAAAAATAGTTTCCTGTAGTAATTGATGGATCTGGTCCTGTTCCTCCAGAACCAGCATCCGTGCCTGGTGCAGATTCCCAGTAATATGCTCCTCCGGTTCCTGTCCAGCAATTTTCAGAGACAAAAGCTGCTGCACCAGTTGTAAATGTTTCAAAGTTTTCAGTGTATGGTGCTGCAATTGGAGCACAAGCGGTTCTAAACATTAAAGGTCCAATTAAAGCTGATGTACCATCAACGCCGCAATTTGCTCTTACATAATAGTCATATTCTGTATTTTCCATAAGACCTGTTAGTATATATGGATTTGTAACACCCGAAGCTGTTGGCACTTCTGTTGGTGGCGTTCCTGTAGTAATGACTTCAATATCCCATGCAGTTGCAGATCCGCTTTCTGTCCATGCTAAATCTGCTGTTGTGTCTGTAATGTTTGAAGCAGTTAACATTAATGGATCCGGACATGATGGTGGTGTTGCAGAGGTAATTGTCGGAGAATCAAAACAAAATCACCATTCGAAACCTGGTCCACCTACTAAATCATCAAAATAAATTCTATATCTAAATCCTGATAATTGAGTTGCTGTAAATCCTGCTATGTTAAGCACATCTGTAGTGTATGCTTCAGTAGTCCCTGAACAAAAATTATTTGTAGGTGCTCCTGCAGTATCTGCATTAATTGGTCCATAAAATATATTCCAAGAACTAGCATCGGCATCCCAATATTCAAACTGTAATATATCATCATTGTTATAATTATAAACAAAATTTCCAGAAATTGTAATCCAAGTTTCTCCAGCTGCATGAGCAGCAGTAAGATCAATTATTGGAGATTCTGCAGCAATTTCATCGTCATTACCATTTCCTGCATCGTCATCATCAAAAGCAAAATTTGTTGTAATAGTTGGATCTGATTCAAAAGCAAGAGGATCTGTATTATAAATTCCTGTAACTGTCCATGTGGCATTGGGCCACATTGCATTTTGATTTAATGTTTGCGCATAAAGACTAAAAGTCATTATCATGCAAAACATAAAAAATAAAGTAGTTTTTTTCATTTTGAAAAGTTATTAGATTAATAATTTAAGCTTTTTTTTATTTAAAACAATTCTATGTGAAACTAACACTTTCTTTTTCAATTGAATAAAAATTAAAATTCTCAAATTCAAACCTAGTTCAACCTTAATTATGGTATTAAAAAAACGCCTGAACTAAAGTTCAGGCGTTTTTTGTTATTATTAATATAGCTTTTCTAGTTTTATCTCTTTAGCGTAAAATGCGCTCTCATTGTTTTCTTTTCATCAGTAGTTGGTTCTCTGTATTCTACTGTAAA
>Ga0209137_1001450_pt1 | contig 22378 bp, 18 predicted proteins | sample SaaInl5LU_22_DNA_FD_184642 | JGI IMG/M metagenome (GOLD analysis project Ga0209137, IMG submission 184642) | Marine microbial communities from expanding oxygen minimum zones in the Saanich Inlet - ESP_105LU_22_DNA (SPAdes) (version 2) | ecosystem: Environmental > Aquatic > Marine > Intertidal...
TGACCACCATTTTCGTGCCGTTGGGCTTTCTTGCGGGCCTGTACGGCATGAATTTCGACAATATGCCGGAATTACATCACCACAACGGTTACTATATTTTGGTCGGCGCAATGTGCACTATTGCTCTTGGTTTAGTGGCGCTGTTTAAGAGGAACAAATGGCTATGATGGAAAATCTGCAAAATTGGCTGGCAATGCCGCTGTTTAGTGTTGGTAGCTACAGCCTCGAAACCATTGAAATTATTTCAGCCATGGCTTATTTCATCGGGGCCATGATCGTCTATCGTCTTATAGTGCGCGCATCTACTGCTGCCTCCAAACGCAGTCGAGCGAATGAAAAAGACCTTTATATCGTGCACCGCGTACTCAAATACGTCATCTACGGCATTGGTATATTGTTGGCGCTGTCCTCGCTGGGGGTTAGTTTTGACCGCTTGCTGATTGTTGCCGGCGCGCTGGGTGTGGGTATCGGCTTCGGCTTGCAATCTATCGTCAATAACTTTGTCTGCGGCATTATTATTTTATTTGAGAAGTCTCTGCGCGTGGGCGATTTTGTCGAGCTGCCCAATGGTCTGCTCGGCGAAGTGAGGGAAATCAATATCCGCAGCACCCTACTGCGCACTGTCGATAACGCCGATATTCTTGTGCCAAATTCCGATTTCATTAATAACCAAGTGAACAACTGGACTCTGAATGACGACGTGCGACGCTTTTCGATTCGTTTCAGCGTGGCCTATGGCAGCGATATTGCGCTAGTGCGAAAAGCCGTGCTAAAAGCCGCTGAAAATGTGCCCTTAACACTGCACCGCGACAATATTATGCCCGATGTGATGCTGACCGAGCTGGCCTCGTCAGGCGTAGATTTTATTCTCTCAGTGTGGGTTGAGGGCGAGTGGGTTAAACGACCTGGGCTGGTAAAGTCTCACTACCTAACCGCCATCTACAACAGCCTGCGAGAACACGGTCTGGAGATTCCATTCCCGCAGGTCGATGTGCACATGCGTTAGCCGTCTACAAACACGGGCGCCGCCACATATTCCCAGAGAATCACCGTGGCACCCAACACCACCACCGCAAACACCAGCGCGACAGCAAACAGGGCACTGGCGTAGAGCATACCGAGATCTTCCGGTACATTCATCAGTTTGGGCACGCCGAGATAAAGCAGGCGAATCGTGTAACAGCAGGCAGCGGTGGCAAGCACAATATCAAACCACCAGATCGGATAGAGCGCCAACAATCCCGCGAGAAAGATCGGCGTGTTGGCCAAGCCGACCAGCACCATGCCTTTTATCGGAAATGACTGGGCATTGTAGGTTTTCGACATCCAGTGGCTCATCAGACCAATCACCACCACAGAGCTCACCAACGCCACATAAAACAGCACCATCAAGGGAATTGCACTGGCGGCAGACACTTTGGTCAGTTCGCCACCGCTATACCAACCAATCTCTGTTGTACCGTAATAAAAACTGAGCGGCGGAATGGCTGCCATGAGCAGTATTATCAACAGTCGTGATTTAATCTTAGCGTCTGACTGCTGCGCCAGAGCAGCCCATGTTGCTTGAGGACTAAAAAGTATTCCGATAAGTTCTTTCACGTTTATGACCTTTGAGTACTTTTCTCACGCAAAAAGAGCGATAGAAAAGAGTTAAAAAAAGACCTGCGCTTATTTAAACAAGCCACACATGTCACCGACATTGATCAATATCAATAGACCATCAGTGCACTCATCTCAATGGTGATGATGCCCAACCGGCTGTTGCACCTGCCAAATCATAAACACCCCCAAGCCAATGAGACACACACCCATCAACATGCGCAGCAGCGGTGACTGCAACAGCCGCGCCAATTGACTAGAAAACCAGCCGGCAGCGAGCATGGCGGGCAGCGTGCCAAGCCCGAAAGCAACCATCGATACCGCGCCGGCGAGAGGAGTCGGACTCGCCACAGCCTGGCCCAAAGCGCTGTAGACCAAACCACAGGGCAGCCAGCCCCAAAGCATCCCGGCAGCCACGGATTTAACAGCACCATTCGGCCTGCCCAACTGTCGAATAAGCGGCTGGATGCGCCGCCAAAGCACCTGCCCAACCCGCTCAAGGCGCGTTAACACTCGCCACCAACCTGCGATATAAAGCCCCATCAACACAACCATCACACCTGCGAAAGTGCGCAAAACAGGTATTAAACTGCCGTACCGGTCACCGGCAAGCCCCACCACCAAGCCCGCAACCAGCGCGCCCGCAATGCTGTAGCTGATCAACCGGCCGAGGTTATAGCCAATCAAAAGCATTAGGCTCGGCCGTTGACTCCCCAGCGCGGCAACAATACCGCCGCACATACCTATGCAGTGACCAGACCCCATAAGGCCGACAATAAACAGGGTTGCTATCAGTCCGTAATCCAGCATCATTGCAGTTCATCCTCACCCACAGAAGGAGTGTTGGACAATGTGTTCTGCACGTCGTCCTGATCAAATAAAATACGCTCTGCCTCGCTATCGAGGTCGTCGTACTGGCCAGAATTGACCGCCCAAAAAAATACCCACACCGCGATCCCAACAAAGACCAAGGAAATCGGAATTAATAAATAGAGGCTATGCATAAGAGACCTCCCCGCGCGCCAGCCGCAGCGCATTGAGCATCACCAGCAATGAACTGCTCGACATACCAATCGCCGCCGCCCAAGGTGGCACATAGCCCATAGCTGCGAGAGGCAACGCAATCAGGTTATAACCCAGCGCCCAGCCAATATTTTGTCGAATAATTCGCCGCGTTTTGATAGCCGTAGCCACTGCCATCGGCAATGCACGCAAGTCGCTGCCGAGCAAGGTGGCATCGGCATGAATAAGCGATAAGTCGCTCGCCTGGCCCAGCGCCACAGAGACATCTGCAGCCTGCAAAACCGGCACATCATTGATACCGTCGCCCACCATTAGCAGCCTGTGGCCCTGCTGTTGACGTGCGCGCAAGGCAGAGAGCTTCTGCTCAGGCTTCAGCGCAAACTGATAGTCAGTCAACTGTAACGGCGCAACAATGGCGGCCGCCGCAGGCGACGGATCGCCAGACAGTAAAGAGACAGCGAGCCCCTGAGCGCACAGTTGGTTGACCGCTGCTGTCGCCGAAGACCGCAACTGGTCGGAAAAATAGAGCGCGGCAATCCATTCACCAGCGCGCGCAAACCCTATCTCGATTGCCTGCTGAGCATCGCTGTTCCGTGCGATTGGGATGGGCGACCGTTTCAATCCAGCCATTGCACAGACCCAATCTGGACGGCCCAAATAAAAGTCTTCGCCATCAATCCTGCCCCTAACACCACAGCCAGTGACAAAATCTTGCGCGGTTGCGGTGATGCAGGTCGATGCCGACGGTCGGTTTTTCTCCGCCTGCCGACACAGCGCCACAGCAATTGGGTGCTGACTACCGCGCTCGAGGGCAGCGGCCCAACCAACAATGTTTTCATGCATGTGGGGGCCGTCAAAAGCCGCACTGGCCTGTATCGCTGTTATCGAAAGATTGCCCTCGGTCAAAGTACCGGTTTTATCAAAGACAACGCCATCCACTGCCGCTAACCCTTCTAAAACATGGGCGCGATTAATCAAAAATCCCTGACGGCGCAAGACACTGCTAGCAACGGTAAGCGCCGTGGGGGTTGCCAGCGACAGCGCGCAAGGACAGGTCACGACCAGAACCGATAGGGTAATCCACAGCGCCCGAGCCGGATCATGCCAAGCCCAGTAACTGGCCACTGCACCCGCAATTAACAACAATGCAGCAATAAAGTAAGCGGCCAGCCGATCGGCGAGCATCGCCCAATGAGGTTTTTCTAAGGCTGCAGCTTCAGCCAGTGCGAGAATCGCCGACAGGGTTGTCCCCTGCCCTATGGCGGTCACTTTTATCACCAGCGGGTTCGCGCCGTTAACGGTTCCCGCAAAAACCGGCTCCCCTGCGCATTTATCTAACGGCTGCGATTCACCCGTTAAAAGCGCTTCACTCACCTGACTGGCTCCCTCTTCAACGTCGCCGTCACAGGGAATGATTTGACCTGCATCGACACGAATAAAATCGCCCTGCACTAAGGCTTTCACTGCCACAACACGATCCGACTTGGGGTTAGGGAAAAATCTCAGGGGGAAAACTTGCGTGACAACCGGGGGCAACTGGGTGCCGCGATTTAACGCGAGTCGGTTTTTTTCGCGGATACGCTGCTCAGCAAAGCGACCCAACAACAAGAAAAAAGTAAACATGGCAATAGAGTCAAAATAGACCTCGCCGCCACCGCTCAGGGTTGCCCACAGGCTAGCGCTGTAGGCCAAGGCAATTGCCAAGGCCACGGGCACATCCATAACGAGATGCCCCATTTTTAGACTGCGCCAAGCATGGCTAAAAAACGGCTGTGCTGAATAAAACACCACCGGCGTGACAAACAGTAGGCTAACAACCCGCAGCAGAGTTTTCCACTCCGACTCCATGCCCTGAAAAGAGCCCGCATACAAGCCTATGGCCACCATACCTGCCTGCATCATCGCCATACCGGCAACCCCAAGACGCAGCATCAACCGACGACCCTCGCCCCCCGCAGGCTGATCATCGGTGCGATAAATTGGGCTAGCGTCATAGCCAATCTGCTCAATCGCACTCAGTATTTCACTGAGTTTTAGCGACTCAGGTCTCCATGTAATATCACCACGGTGAGTTGTGCCATTGATCGCCACACGCTCTATGCCCTGCAGTTTGCTGAGATGCTTTTCAATCAGCCACGTGCACGCGGCACAGCTGATATTGTCGATATACAAACAGGCACTGCGTGTTTTGGAAGCATTCTCGGCTTTTGTCGTCAAGTTGCCAGTTTCAACAGTGCCAGTTTCTAAAATATAGTCCCGCTGAATCTCCTCGATATCCCAGTCCGCGTAGCTCTTTTTCCGGTTTCTTGTTGGCCCGTTGAGAGCATCCGCAGTAGACATGTTTTGCGCTATTTTACCGCTGGGCGCCGAGCGAAATTGGTAAAAATTAGCCAGACCGCCACTAAATATCGCCTCAGCCACCGCTGCACAGCCAGGGCAACACATGGCGTGGCGAGTATTGTCCACTGTAATGCTGAAGTCGCTGTTGGCCGGAACGTTCAGACCGCAGTGATAACAGAACTCTGCTAAACAGGCACTCATCATGTGGCGGTATTTTTACCGATATTGATCATGCGGCTCACGGCAGTTGCGCGGCCATCCCGAAAATCAATCTCACCGTTCAAACGCCAGCTTTTATCGCTGGGAAGTATGCGCAGGTAATAGCGGTGCTGGTATTGCTGTGTCAGCGCGGCGCCGTACTGACCGACAGCGATCGGCGTCAACAGCAAGGTTTGATCGAGGGCCTGACTGCCGGGGTGCAACAACAGTAGTGTGATCTCGGCCGGGTAATCGCTCAAGCCAGACAAAGTAACCTGCACCCTAGCCTGACGCCCGATCTGAAACGGCTCAAAGGTGACGTCAGCCACTGCCGCAAGAACCGCTGCCCGACGGTCTTGATCAAGGGACTGATTGATCGCCAACCCCTCCTGATAATACTGGTCATCAACCATGCTGTGAGGATTCTCCAGCGCAATAAAAAGCGTGCTGAACCCGGCAATCACCACCGACAGGGGCAGCGCAATTAAAAACCACGGCCAAAATTGGCGGTACCAGACCGGCTGCGCTTTTTTTTGTGGTGGCTGCAGCGTATTTCTTATCAGCGGATTAATCATAGGATTCCCTCAAGGCGTTGTTTTTATCGGCGCGATAAAACGGCTTTTTTCGCTACTGTGAAGATCGGGTTGCGCCCTTGCCGTCACCACAAATTCAACATCAGCATTGCGTCGCGTCACCTGATTCGAGGGCAGCAGCAAACGCACCAGTATTTCGACGATCTCACCTTCAGCCACATCCACCTCCGACTGGCCGCGATAGACCAACGGCAGTTCGCTTTGCACCGTCACGCTGTAGTGATGGTCGCGCTGATCCATATTGTTAATTTTCAATCGATAACTGTTTTCAACCAGCCCATCTTGAGTGACGCGATAGAGCATGCTGCGGTCGCGAAGCACATCAACTTCCAGCGGTGTACGCACGCTGAGCTGATAAATAAATACCCCACACATAAGCGCCAGCACCGAAAAATAGGCCACTAAGCGAGGCCGCAGCAGACGAAATGGAGTGCCTCGTTCCAGCGCATTTTCCGTTGTGAAGCTAATCAGCCCGCTGGGATAGCGCATTTTTTCCATCACCGTATTGCAGGCATCAATGCACAGGCCACAGCTAATACATTCATATTGCAGGCCATCGCGAATATCGATACCCGTGGGACAGACCTGAACACAGAGCGTGCAGTCAACACAGTCTCCCAGACCAATCTCAGCCGGTTGCTGGTTGGGCTTTCGCGACCCTCGCGGCTCACCCCTCGCTTTATTGTAGGAAACAATAAACGTGTCAGGATCAAACATCACCGACTGAAAGCGCGCATAGGGGCACACATAGAGGCAAATTTGCTCACGCATTAAGCCCGCATTGGCCCAGGTTAAAGCGGTAAATAACAGCATCCAAAAAAGTGCTGCCGCATCAATATTAAGCGAAAATAGCGACGCCACGAGCTCGCGAATCGGGTTGAAATAACCGACAAAGGTCAGACCTGTCGCCAGCGCGACAAGAAACCAGCAGAGTTGCACCGCGCCCTTGCGCATCAGCTTGTTGACTGTCCACGGCTGAGCATCGAGCTTGATTCGCTTATTGCGATCGCCCTCAAACCACTCTTCAATGGCGATAAAAATACCAGTCCAGACAGTCTGCGGGCAGGAAAATCCGCACCACACACGGCCGACAAAATTGGTGATGGTGAACAGTGCAAACGCCGCAATAATTAATAACGCCGCCAAAAATGGCAGATCCTGAGGGCCGAGAGTTAGCCAAAAGATATAGAATTTGCGCTCCGCCAAGTCAAACCATAGCGCTTGACGGTCGTTGATGGTCAGCCAAGGAATCAGAAAGTAACTGGCCAGCATGGGAATCCATGTCCAGCGTCTTAGACGTCTATAAAAACCCTCAAGACTGCGGGTGTAAATTTTATCCGCCGTCTGATAGAGATTGAGCACATGAATTGCGTCATTGCTAGGCGCCTGTTGACCCTCAACTGCCGACTGCGACGACTCTGGCTTCTCCATCATGCACCTCCACAGGCTATTGGTTAGTCTGCGAGAGGCTGTAAACGTAGGCGGCGATCAGGTGGATTTTTTCGGGGCGCAGCGTTTCACTGTGATTCGGCATATTGCCCGTGCGACCATTGCGGATGGTGTGGCGAATATTCTCAATCAGCGCCGTGTCGGTCTGATTGTAAAGCCAAATAGCGTCCTTTAAATTAGGCGCGCCAAGGGCCTGCGTACCACCCCCATCTGCGCCATGACAGGCGGTACAAAAAATATTGAACTTGGCTGCGCCGCGCTGAGCGCGCTGAGCATCAACCGGCAAGCCGCTCAAACTGGCGACATAGTCCGCCACCTCGATCACGCCTTGATCACCCAACGCAGCACCCCACGCAGGCATTACGCCGATTCGGCCGCCGCTAATGGATTGCACAATGGCATCCGCTGAGCCACCGTAGAGCCAGTCGTTATCACTCAAGTTGGGAAAGCCATTGCCGCCGGTTCCGCCAATACCATGACAGACCGAGCAGTTATTATTAAACAGTCGACGACCCATTTTGAGCGCAGCGGGGTCCGAGGCTAAATCGTCAATTGGCGTGGCGGCGTAGGCACCGTATTGCGCATCAAGCTCGTAGTTCGCCATATCAACACGCTCTTGCCACTGTTTTTCCTGTGTCCAGCCGAGCAGACCGCTGTAATTGCCCAATCCCGGATACAGCACGAGGTAGACTAGTGCAAACACCGCACTGGCGATAAACATCCAAAACCACCAAGCGGGCAGCGGATTGTCATACTCTTCAATGCCATCGTAGCTATGCCCGGTGGTCGGAACTTCGCCCTCCGCCAAGTCACCTTTTACCTCGGTTTTGCGGTTGGCCATCAATAACCAAACACTGCCAAATAACACCAACAGCGTTAATACGATAATCCAGATACTCCAAAAATCACTCATGGTTTCGCGTTCCCTCGTGCTGTTGAGACTCTGCGGATAGGTCATCGTCCATAAACGGCAACTGTGATGCCTCGTCAAACCGCTGTTTGTTCTTCGAGCTCCACGCCCAAACACAGACAGCGATAAAAGCCGCCATCGCTAAAATAGTACCAATACCCTGTAGCGTGCCCATGGTCATAACGCTGCGCTCCTCACCGTTTTTGCTGGATCAACGTACCCAACTGCTGCAGATAGACCACCAGCGCGTCCATCTCGCTGTAACCTGCCACCTGATCTTTTGCCGCGGCAATCTCCTCATCGCTGTAAGGCACCCCAACGCGGCGCAAGGCCCGCATCTTTTCTGCGGTCTGAGAGCCGTCGAGAACGCCATCAAACAACCACGGAAAAGCAGGCATATTGGAGACTGGAACAACATCGCGTGGATTATTCAAATGCACCCGGTGCCACTCATCGCTGTAGCGTTTGCCCACGCGGGCCAAGTCAGGCCCTGTGCGTTTCGACCCCCATAGAAAGGGGTGCTCGTATACCTGTTCACCGGCAACGCTGTAATGGCCGTAGCGTTCCGTCTCTGCGCGAAACGGCCTAATCATTTGCGTGTGGCACACATGGCAGCCTTCGCGGATATAAATATCGCGGCCCTCTAGCGCCAAGGCGGGCAGCGGTTTCAATCCAGCAACTGGCTCGGTGGTATCCTCGGAAAAAAACAGTGGAACGATCTGAGCAAGACCGCCGAAACTGATAGCAATAACGATCAGAACAATCATCAGACCAATGTTTTTTTCAATCACTGAATGCGTATTAGACATGGACTACTCCTTCACTGTCCGCCGCCTGCGGTTTGTTCTCCGAAATGGTTTTCCAGACGTTAAATGCCATCAACAACATGCCCAAGAAAAAGATTGAGCCGCCTACAAACCGAACAAAATAGCCCGGATAGCTCGCCTCAACCGACTCGGCAAAGGCATACGTCAACGTCCCGTCGCTGTTAAAGGCGCGCCACATCAATCCCTGGGCAATACCGTTGACCCACATCGACGCGATGTAGAGCACCGTCCCGATTGTCGACATCCAAAAATGCACATTGATTAAATTTTCGCTGTACATTTTGCTCTTGCCATACAGCCGCGGAATTAAATGATACAGACAGCCGATAGACACCATAGCCACCCAACCAAGTGCACCAGAGTGAACATGGCCAATGGTCCAGTCCGTGTTGTGAGAGAGCGCGTTGACAGTCTTGATCGCCATCATCGGCCCCTCGAAGGTAGACATACCGTAAAACGAGAGAGAGACCACAAGAAAGCGCAGCGTCGGGTCGGTACGCAACTTATGCCACGCGCCAGAGAGCGTCATCATGCCGTTGATCATGCCGCCCCACGAGGGAGCCAGCAGCAAAATTGACATCACCATACCCAAACTTTGCGCCCAGTCCGGCAATGTTGAATAGTGCAAATGATGAGGGCCGGCCCAAATATAAATCGCAATCAACGCCCAGAAATGCACGATAGAAAGACGATAGGAATACACCGGCCGCTCCGCCTGCTTGGGCACAAAGTAGTACATCATGCCGAGAAAACCCGCGGTTAAGAAAAAGCCAACAGCATTGTGCCCGTACCACCACTGCACCATCGCATCGATAGTGCCAGGGTAAATAGAATAGGACTTAAACAAGCTCACTGGCACCGCCATACTGTTGACGATATGCAGCATCGCGACCGCAAGAATAAAGGCACCAAAAAACCAATTGGCAACATAAATATGCTTCACCCGCCGTTTCACGATAGTGCCAAAAAAGACGATCGCGTAAGAGATCCAAACCACAGCAATCAAAAGATCTATCGGCCACTCAAGCTCGGCATACTCTTTAGCCGAGGTCAGCCCCATCGGCAGGGTAATGGCGGCAGCAACAATGACAAGCTGCCAGCCCCAAAACGTGAAAGCAGCCAGTCGGTCAGAGAACAATTCCGCCTGCGAGGTGCGCTGCACAACGTAATAACTGGAGGCAAACAGCGCACAGCCACCAAAGGCAAAAATCACCGCATTGGTATGCAAGGGTCGCAAGCGCCCGAAGTGGAACCACGGCCCAAAATTAAGCTCAGGCCACACCAATTGCGCGGCAATAATGACGCCAACCAGCATCCCCACAATGCCCCAAACGACGGTCATGATGGCGAACTGTTTGACGATTTTATTGTTGTAAGCGGGCGAAATAACAGACGAGTTTTGATTGCTCATTCTCTTTCCCTGAAACTCAGATCATATGATGGTTAATAGGCGTGCGACGGCATGTCTACGGAAAGCATAGACAGTTTTAGTGGCCTGCGCTCAAGCATGCATTATTGAGATTGAGGGATTTTGATAAAGTTGATCTAGGTCAATTTGGACAAAAATCCCTGCCACCACAATCGATAGCAGAGATTTTTATGGGCGTGACAGCAGCAAGGGCTGAACACGAGGTAACGAGGTCTTAGGTAATGACAGCACAGACCCAATACAGCAAATTACTTAAGCTCACGGCCGCGGTTAGCAGCAATGCGCAAACGCAGCGCGTTTAACTTAATAAAGCCTTCCGCATCCGCTTGGTTGTAGGCACCAGCATCGTCGTCAAAAGTCGCAATCTTGCCATCAAACAAACTGTCAGCAGAGCGACGACCGACCACGGTAACATTGCCCTTGTACAGTTTAAGTCGCACATCACCATTCACAGACTCTTGGCTCTTATCGATAGCGGTTTGCAACATCAACCGCTCGGGTGACCACCAGTAACCGTTGTAAATCAGGTTCGCGTAGCGCGGCATCAACTCATCTTTCAAGTGCGCCACTTCGCGATCCAAACAGATAGACTCAATCGCCCGGTGAGCGCGCATCATTACCGTGCCCGCAGGCGTTTCGTAACATCCGCGCGACTTCATACCCACATAGCGGTTTTCAACAATATCCAAACGACCAATACCGTTCGCACCTGCCACCTTATTCAAATGCTCGATCACCGTGGCCGGCGACATCGCCTGACCATCAATCGCAACGATATCACCCTTCTCGTAGGTCACTTCAATATAGGTTGCCACATCAGGTGCCGTCAGCGGGTCAACCGTCCAGCGCCACATTTCGTCTTCAGCTTCCGACCAAGGGTCCTCCAAATTGCCACCCTCGTAAGAGATATGCAGCAAATTGGCATCCATTGAGAACGGCGATTTTTTACCGCGCTTCATTTCAACAGGAATATTGTGTGTCTCGCAGTACTCCATCAGCTTATCGCGGGAATTAAGATCCCACTCACGCCACGGCGCAATCACTTTAATGCCCGGCTTCAACGCGTAGGCACCCAACTCGAAACGCACCTGGTCGTTGCCCTTGCCCGTCGCACCATGAGATATTGCATCAGCACCCGTTTCATTGGCAATTTCAATCAAACGCTTAGCGATAAGTGGGCGCGCAATCGACGTGCCCAGCAGATACTCACCTTCATAGATTGTGTTGGCACGAAACATCGGGAAAACGTAGTCCCGCGCAAACTCTTCGCGCAGATCATCAATATAAATTTCTTTCACGCCCAAAGCCTGTGCTTTAAGCCGCGCAGGTTCAACTTCCTCACCCTGACCGATATCAGCCGTAAAGGTAACCACTTCGCATTGATATTCCTCTTGCAGCCATTTCACAATGACCGAGGTATCCAAACCGCCTGAATAGGCTAAGACTACTTTGTTAATATTTGACACGTTGCTATTACCTTCACTGGTTAACAAGAGGGCGGGATTTTACCCCAAGCAGCGTGGGGATTCATAGTTTAACGAAAAACCGGCCGAGTAAATCCGCACCCAACCATCAACAGCGGCTAAACCCAGCGTTAAAAAATAGAGCTTCGAGTCAACGAAGTGAGATAGGCCAATGCCGCCGTCCCCACATAGGAATTTCCCGAAAGGTCAAGCTCCGGCGACCACACCGCCACCGAATACTTACCCGGCGCAACAGCAACAATACCGCCACCCACACCGCCTTTCGCCGGCAATCCCACACGGTAAGCAAAGCTACCCACCGTGTCGTACATGCCGCACGTCAACATCACCGCATTAATACGCTTCGCCTGACTCTCGGTTAACACCGTACCGTAATGGCCCGCCACCCTGCCACGGTTAGCCAGAGGCAGCGCCGCCTTCGCAAGATCAACGCAGCTCATTTCAATGGCGCACTGGGCACAGTAAACCTCAATCACGCGCTCGACATCGGCCTCAATGCGACCATAGCTTTTTAACAAATGTCCAAGCGAGCGATTAACGTGGCCGTGCTCCAACTCCGACGCAGCCACCACCTGATTCACCTGCAGCGACTTATTTCCAGACAGCGCACGCAAAAAATTCAGCAGCACATCCTCACGGTGGCGATTCAACCCCATCAACATATCCGTCAGCACCAGCGCCCCCGCATTCAAAAAAGGGTTTCTTGGAACACCATGCTCCTGCTCTAGCAATATCTGACTATTAAATGTTCCACCAGACGGCTCTTTACCCACCCGCGTCCACACCATATCGCCCACCTGGCTTATCAAAAACTGCAAGGCAAACAACTTAGAAATACTCTGAATAGAAAAAGGCTCGAAGGCATCGCCAGTCGTCATCACGCGACCGTCAACAAAATGCAGCGCCATACCAAACTTATTCGGCGGCACCATCGCCAGCGCCGGAATGTAATTTGCCACCCGACCCTTACCAAACTCTGGCGCTAACATCTCTTCAATATGATCCAACAATGTTGGCTTTGTGCTGTCCATGCGCATCCCTCCCTTGCGTCCTATGTTGCAGTGCACATTGAACACAAGTAGCGGGAAGATGTCACGCGGTGGTGAGTGGAGTGGTGGGTTGATTCAAGTCTGACCACAAAAAAACCACGCCAAGGCGTGGTTTTTTATTGCATCAGTATTTTGAGAAAGCGGCTTAAAGTAAAAAACGAAGTGCTAACGACTTAAAGATCAAGAGTCTCAGTTTTCTGAATTGTTACGCAAACCCATTCCTCATTCACGACAGCTCGATCACCGGCAGCACAAGATGCGACGGCCGCAGCGCATCGTGGTATATCGTCTGATTCGCAATGCGCATTTCAGTATCCGTTGCAGCTTCATTACCCGTATTACTATTCGGGTCATACTCTGGAAAAGCGGCACTAAAAATACTTAAACGGATGCAGTTGCCCGCTGCAATTTGGTGGCCCGCAGGTCCCATTGGAATACGAAACTCCTCAGGTTTGTTAGCGGTTAAAAATACTTCACGATCAAAGCCTTCGCGGTATCGGGCACGAAATGCGGGAGGCGCATAGTGAAAAGATTTCGATTCACCATCAGGGAAAACTTCAGTGATCACGGCAAACCAATCGGTATCGGGAGCATCACTCGCCGCATAAAGCACCAATGTGATATCACCCAAAATCGTCAACGGTTCTGTTAGCGGCGCGCTGGTGTAAGTTAATACATCGGCTCGTATTTCGGTTTGACGTCGATCTTTTGATGTTGCTGCAGCCGACGCTGTTGGAAGAGTCGGATCATAAAGGTAATGGTCAACGGGCTCGTCCATAGGCAAGTTATCACTCAGCACACCATCACTGGGGATGTTATTCGCCTGCCCTTGGCTATGGAGGTACAACTGTTTCTGCTGTGTGCCTGGCACTGGGAAGGTGGGAAAGTTAAGCCAAACGTTGACATTGGAATTTTCAGCGCCTGTGATATAAACGCGCACCCGGTCTTCTTGCACTTTCGCGCTGTTATCGCCTTTTAGGTAATGATCGAAAAAGGCTAACCGTTGAGCAACTAAATCGATTGCACCGTTGTCGGGCAGTTTTCGATCACCATCAAAATCACCGGGTTGGCTGGGTGAATAGGTTTGATAGTGGTTCCACGGACCCACCAATAGATAACGATTTGGCCCTTGACTCTGCCCATGAATCTTTTCTAATCGCGAGAAAAAATCAATTGGGCCAATGGTCGTGTCATACCAACCATCTGTGAAAAACATGGGAATAGCTAATTCCGCCAATTGCTCATCCGTAAAATTAATATTTTCCCAAAACGCATTATCCATGGGATTGGAAATAGTGTCTCGATAGGACTGCAGTTTATCACCGGTTAATACCTCATTAGCAGCATCAACCAATGGACGTTTACGGAATGCTGGGCCCCATTTAGGATGATTAAGTGCATTCATATCACCATAGGTGACATCCATATCATCGCCCCTTTCAGCGTCCACAACTTGATACCATTGCATATAGGGCCCCTTGTTCGGAACCCCATTAGAGAAGGGAAATACACGGGTGAAATTGCCAACAAAGGCGGTGGGCATAATACACTTTAGCGCCGGAGGCTTTGTCCGAGCAGCCATTAATTGCGAGCTACCCAGATAAGACGGGCCTTGCATGCCGACATTACCATCACACCAGGATTGCTTGGCAATCCAAGCGATACAATCATAACCATCATCAGCATCATCGCTATGTTCATGAAAAATACCTTCGGATTGACCTTGACCTCTCGTGAGTTGAAAAACAACCACATAGCCAGACGCTAGATAGCGGGGAATCCCCATTTTACTATTTCGTGAAGGCAGACTGTAAGGATAGGGTGAGCGAAGCAGGATGGTTGGACAGGATTTTTCAACCTGAGATGGCAAGAATATTTCCGTATAAAGCGCGATGCCGTCACGCATAGCGACCATTTCAGTCAATGAGGGTGGAACAGGATATAAATCCTGCTCCGGTGCGGGCGCGAAGCGCGCTCTTTCCCATTCTTTGAACCGCTCTTCGTAAGTTTTTTCCGTGTCCATATTTTCCCTAAACTCAAAAATTGAGTTTCGCCATTAGTGGGTACTCACAAGCACTCATCATCTTTTAAACAAAGCCTCAACGTCACTTCAACCCCTGCCTACTTTTTTAGGCAGTGGTCAAAGCAACTGATTGTGTCGAATTCTGATTCGGTTAGTGTTTGTTTAAATGAAACAGATCTTCACCATTGGTTAGTTTAAAGTCCTTTGGCGGTTCTACACCTTGCAAATGGGTGACCAGATAATCCCATTCCCGGCGCGTGGTGTAGCTCGTCATTTGATTCATCAGATTAGGGAGGCACAACATATCAAAGGTGATATTGGCTTTTTGCAATGCTTCGATTAACCGAAATGCACCAGCTGCAAAAATAGTCACCATGCCTTGTATTAAAAACAACTTGCCGTTGAAATGGTCAAGGTAATTCTCTGGATACGTGTTGTTGTTAATGATGGCTTTGTCCACAGTGCCATCATACGTTTCACTGATAGACGCGATACCATCGCGCGGATCTATAAAACAATGATCAACTACTACGGAGTAAAAATCGGCGTGATGTAACAAGCCATAAATCGCATTGGTTTGCATCTCTATAGTAGTAATACCAACACGCTTTATATCCATATAAGGATAGCGTTTGGCGAGTTGGCGAATACCGGCAATACGATCATTCAGATCGCTTGTATACTCTAGCTCTCCATAGTGGTGATCCTGAAAGGCTTTGTTTCGCAGCGGTGTGCCACGACCCTCAATCATCACTACAATAAATCCCAACGCCGCTAGCGCAGCCGGCTGGTAGTAGAACGCTCCCAGAAATGTCCCTAGTGCAAACGCGCCTTGGGGTAGTGCAGACAAATTTCGTGTGCTGGCAGAATATTCCAGTATGGGATACTGATTGTCTGGCGAGAAGCTAGGCGGTCGAAATACGACACCGTAAATATCGGTTTGATTATCTGCGCCTTTGAGTGTCACCGGCTCGGGCCATTGCCAATTCTCTGGCAAGCCGGAGATATCCGCGGTTTCCACTGTCAATCGTTCTTTACCGTGTCTATCAATAACGAATGAGACTGGAATGGTATCAACACGTGAGCGTGTGACCACGATAAATTCACCGTTGGGCGATACCCCGTTAATCCCTATATCGGTGATGTTATCAATATTCAATTCATTACGAATCGCAACAGAAAAGTTGTAATCATTGACGACATGGTGGTCAAAATTGCCTGTGATGAGCGGGGTGAGTAAACCGGAGTCAATATTAATTTTACAAATGTCGCGATAATAGGGGCTGATAGCGGGATCACGTCCAGCGGTTTGTACCAGAATTTCACGGTGATTCGTATCAAAATGTAATAGATCACGCACCAACCATTCACCTTCGGTAATGGGGTGTTTGAGCTGGCCAGTAGTCAAATCATAGAGATAGAGATGGGCCCAACCTGAACGCTCAGAAAACCAAATAAGCTCATCGGTTTCAGGTAGGGGCAGAAAGTGAGGTCGATCAGATAAGTCATGGCGTAGTTTTACAAAGGTGGCTGATTGTTCTTCAAAGAGTACCCGTGTCGATCCGGTGTTTGTATCCAGTTCAACCAGACGAACGGCTTTTGAGCCCCGCGATGTATCAACAAAGAAAGCATGGTGACTATCTGTGGACCACCACCCCATGCCGAGAGTGAAAAAGCCATACATATTGTCGGAATACATCATAAAGGGCAACGGCGAATAATCGACAGCTTGCAAGTGCCCAGTCTCTGCATCAATCACCACTAATCGATAGGTCTCTACATGCTCATCACTCGGATAGGCCATTTTCCAAGGCAAGATTTTGGGGTACAAACTGCCATCTTGAGGAGCATAGTTACACAGCATACGCTCTGTTACGCCCCGCGTATCCAGTTGCAGTGTGAATACGCGTTTAGAATCGGGTGACCACATTGCCTGTATCGTAGAGTCAATATTGAAAGCTGAAGAGCGTGCAAAACTCTCATCCGCAGTCCCTGTCTTTGTTAACGCAGATGTTTCACCGGATTGCCGATCTCGAATCCATAGATTGTGATCTTGTATAAAGAGTTCTTTTTTGCCGTTGGGCGACAGCAGAGTTTGCAAGAACACGTCGGGCAATCGGCTTGCATCTTCGATATGTATCAGCTCAGACTTGATTTTTTGCCAAGCAATGTCTTCTTTACACATTGCGGTGGCAGTATCAAATTGCCAGTTCTTATCAAATGCCCGAAAGCCAATTTGTGTTGGTGACAAGCTGAATGTCACGTGTTTAATGGGAAGATTGTCGGCGTTAATGGTTTGTCCCGTGGCGAGCGCCAAGCCATCGGCCAGTGCTTGATGATCAAAAGCGACCGTATTGCTCGCGGCGTCCACATTGACCATACGGAATTGCTTGCCGTTTTCCGTGTCTTTGAGATACCAAAAGCAATGGCTTTTTTCAATCCAATGGGGATACACGGCATCATTTCTAACCAGGTGGGTATTTAGAACCCCTTGTAAAAGCGCTTGTGCTTGTTCGTAGCGGCTTAAAATAGTGCTGTTCATTGTTACTCCTTGTTGTCTTTTTAACGATTAATACCCTACTTTTGGCATAGGCGATGGTGTAGTGTGTTATTTTTTGCTGAATGTCGCCTCTGGATATTTTCACCCTATTGTTTGGACACCCTGTGCGGGTTTTTGGAAAATAATTGGCTGTGCTGGTGCTAAAAGAAAGAGAGGAGGAACCCCTCCTCTCTTAAGTTTATCTGGATGACTGGTTAGAATTGATAATTCAACTCAAGACCAATCGAGCGCGGACGACTTTGGTAGTTGAAATCGGTGTTCGCTAAAAACGGACGTGTGGATTTCAGCTCATTGGTTAAATTTCTGCCAACCAATTTTATCGACATCGATTCAAATTGCGCGCCAATCTGTGCATTTAAAAAGCCAATAGCCTCTGATTCACTAACCATGTATAAAAAGCCTGCACTACGATTGATCTCGCTTTGTCCGTCTTGGCGACTGTAATCAATATTTGCAAACCCTTGAGCGGCAGAAGACCATTGGAAATCGAAATTGGCACTCAACGAATAGTTGTATTTTGGAACGAGGCTTAAGGGGTCACCCGCCTGATACTCTGTGGCGCCGGGGTTTATTTTTGTATATTCCGACTCGGTATAATTGCCATTAAAACCAAGAGAAAAATAATCGGATAGTGTCCAGCGGGTTGACCATTCAATTCCTTGTATTTCGGCTTCCCCAGGGTTCGATGTAATACTAAGACCAGCTAAGCTCACACTTGCTGCTTGATAGTCCGTGTAGTCACTGTGGTATAGCGCTGCTTCCACAGACAACTTATTGTCCAATAATGTGGCCTTCGCGCCGACTTCATAAGCTAACAGTTTTTCAGGCTCATATGGCGTTGGAGTAGCAAAATTTAGGCCCCCGCTCCTAAAACCTTGAGAAATACTGAAATAAACGTTGGCATTATCAGCCAACGCATAAGACACCGCGCCTCTAAAGCTAGCATTATCAAAGCTTGCCGTTTGATCGGAGACCGCAACATTGTCCAACACGAACAGTTGCGATTTATCGTCTTCATAATATCTGCCGCCTAGGTCGACGGTAACTCTATCACTCAGGTTATAAGATAGTGTGCCAAAGATTGATGAAGAGGTCGCTTTTTTCTCCAATTTGCCAACAGACGTACTTGTAAAAATAGGACTGCCGTTAATATAAACACCTGAGCCCGTATCTTGATAATCATCTTCGTTATCGTCGTAAAACAGTCCCAAGGTCCAGCTCATCTTATCTGAGTTGCTAGTGAGACGAAGCTCTTGGGAGAATCCATCGCCGGTAGTTGCTTGATTATGAAAAAAGAGGTCAAGTGGCGTGCCGGGTTGTGGGCCAAGCACGATGGTATTTGCGTTACCTGTCACTAATTCTTCAACGTCAAATTTGGATGTCGCGCTCGTAAGCGTTGCAAAACCTAAATCATAATCGACGACTAAATGATAGATATCATAATTATGGCTGCTATCGCTGGGTAATACTCCCAAACCATTGCGCACCGGCTGCAGGTGCTTACTATCGTTTTCTGGTGCTGTGTTGACGAGGTTGGACCCTCCAAAATCGTTTCTATGTTGGATAGCCATCGCCGTGATCGAGAGATTATCGGAGGCTTCCCATAATCCGCTGAGACGAATATGGGATAATTCGCTATCATTGATATCATTCGCATTATCATTTACCCGGTCAATCCAGCCACCCTTATCTTGATAGGTTGCAGCAACACGAAAGGCCAGCTGATCATCAATCACCGGCAGGTTTGCTACCATCGTCAGTTCGTTACTAGAACTGCCATTATCGGTGTCATAAATTGATGCTGTAATGTCACCAGTGAGTTCGTTCAACTCAGGGGCATTTGTAATAAAGCGCAGTGTGCCGCCCACCGAGCCTTGGCCATATAACATGCCCTGAGGGCCTTTAAGGACCTCTACCTGCTTGATATCAATGGCTTGTAGGCTAGGCGTAATCGATGGGCTTATAGAGAGTGGAATTTCATCTAAATAGATCCCGACCAGGGCAGATGATCCAATACCATTGCTTACCCCTCGAATTGTAATTTGTTGATGACCAGCATTAGTTTCTATTACTGATAAGTTCGGCACCGCATAAGATAAATCACTAAAATTTTGAATACCGCGGTTTTTAATCTCCTCATTACCCACCACAGAAATACTCATCGGCACATCAATCAATCTTTCCTCACGTTTCTGCGCCGTTACAATAATTTCATCAATCTGATTTTGCTTTTTAGCAGTCTGTCCATCGTTATTAACATCCTGCGCCATCACACCCTGAGTAACCGCCCCAGTTGCAAAAAACGCAATGAGTGTTGCCAGTAAAGTTCTTTTATTGTTTCTTCCCCGTTCCATAGTCTTCTCCTGATCTTTCAGTAAAGTATTTTGGCGAAGTGAAATAACAATCACGCCACCATCTGTAAGATCGCCAGAGAAGTCTGTGCCTCGCAGTAATATGCCGAGGGCTTCGTTAATCGTATGCACACCGTTGACTGGATTTACGCCGGTCATGTGAGCTAGTTCGTGGGGGTACAGCAGTTGGACGTTGGTGAGTTTGACGAAAGCATCCATTGCTGTTCCTAGCGTTCCCTGCTCGATACGAAAGTGATATCGCGCTTGGGGGTTAAGTGCGTTTGCATTTAGTGCGATCATGCCGAGTGCGACAACTATGCACAGGGCAAACTTAATTCGCTTTATACAAAACACTCTCCACAAACTAGACTCGGTGCTCAACATAGGATTTCAGTCTTGCCTACCGATCTTATGCATAAAGACTTCTAAGATTGGAAAACCCATAAATAACTCCTTGGTAGACAAAAATAATGTGTACTGACCTCTGCAGGTGACTGCTGCCGTTGGGCGAGTACTGAAAAGATGGTTAGATCTTGGATATGCGCACGCGCTTTGAGTCGATGCGTTCGATACGCACATTGATCATAATTTGTAATGCTTCAAACATGGCGTCTACTTCTCCTACGTTAAAGCTGCCGGCAATCGGTAATTGACGAAGGTCGCTGTCTTCGATGTCGATGCTGATGTCGGTGTAGCGGCTGATGCTGTCAACCACGGCGGACAGGGGTTCGCCGGCAAAGGCGAGCCTGCCTTCGCGCCAGGATAGTTTGCGTTGCACGGTATCGGGGGCAATTAGGTCGACGCGCTCGACTGTTTCTTCGAAGATGACCTTTTGCCCGGCGCTGACGGTGCCAAGCAGCGCTGCTGGCTGCGGGGTTGTGCCTTGCTCGGTGAGGGTGCGTGTGGCTGCGCCTGTGGAGGTGCGTGTGGAGGTGCGTGTAGAGGAGAGTGCGACGGTGCCCTCTTCGACCATGACATCAATTTTTTCGTCGCGCAGGAAGACGCTGAAGGCGGTGCCGACGGCGGTGACGATGCCATTGCCGGCATAGACTGCAAAGGGTTTTTGTTTGTTGGGGGCGACGTCGAAATAGCCTTCGCCGTATTTGAGGACTATTTTGCGCTGGGTTTTGCTGTAGGACACGTCTATTTGGCTGTTGGTGTTGAGTTGCACGGCGGAGCCATCGGGCAGTTGTATGGTTTTTCGTTCTCCGAGGGCGGTTGTGTAGGTGCCTTGGTGCAGTTGCGCGCTGCTGTTGATGAGCTGATAGGTTAGGCCGAGTATTCCGACAAGGGCTATGGAGGCGGCTGCGGTTATAAATTTGGGTGTTGCAAACAGGGTGCCGGCAAGTGCTTTTAGGCCTGCCCATCGCGCGGCGATGGCTGGCTTTTGGGGGCGCTGGTGGCTGTCGGTTGCGGCGTGGTCGTTGAGTTCTTCGAGAATATCGAGGCCACCCCATAAGGCGGCGAGGCGGGCGTAGGCTTCACGATGTTGTTCGCCACTGTTGAGCCAGGCTTGAAACTCGCTCTTTTGCGCGGCGGATAGGCCATTTTCATCGGCGCGCATAACCCACAGGGCTGCTTGCGATTCGATTTCTTTGATGTCAGGAAAGCTAATAATACTGTCGGTGGTCATGACTGTTCACTCTCAGTGGTCTCTTCCTTTTTTCGCTCAGTCGGTTGTCGCTCGCTGGTTGGCTCGGGCAGGTTGAGCACGGAGCCAAACTCTTCAGGGTCGTAGCCCTGTTCTCGCAGCAGGCTGTTGCACATGACAAGCGCGGCGGCGACGCGCTTTTCTACGGTGCTTAGTGAGACGTTCAACCTTGTGGCTATTTGTTTAAATTTCAGCTTTTCCATTTTCCGCATGAGCAGTGCGCGTCGGTAGTCTGGCGGTAAGCTGGCAATCACTTTTGCTGCCACGACAAGTTTGCGCTGGCCGTCAATTTGGTTTTCGATGGAAACTTGACGCTCATCCTGTAAGACTTCCTCACCCCCAGAATCCTCATAGTGATCTGTGTTGGTGTTCACTTTTCGTTTAATTTCACTGAAGGCGAGATTTTGTGCAACGCGCAATAAAAAGGCTTTTGGATTTTGGATGTCGGTTTTGGTTTCTGCGGCAAAGGCTTTGAGAAACGTTTCTTGGGTGTAATCTTCGATGTCTTCTGCACGACGGCAGTAGCGGGCGAAGATTCGCTTAATGGATTTTTCGTGCTCTTGAAAGGCCTGTAATATTTTCGACATGAGCGCTTCGGTTATTTGGTTCGCAGGTATTAATAAAGGTAGCACAGAGAAAAAATATCGCCGGAAAAGCGCGTGGGCTGTTTTTGCGCATTAGCGGCTTAAAAGCGGTGGTGGAGGTGTGACGATTTGTGAGGTGCTAACTGTTCTTGCAGGCTTAAGACGTTATGGGGAGAGGTTGGGCTGAGCCGTCTGCGAGGTCATAGAGGCGATGGCCGAGGGAGGCGAATTGCGCTAGGTCGCTGCTGGTGGGGAAGCTGTAGTAGCCGGCGGGACCTTGCTGTGGCTGCGCGGGCAGTGGCTGTCCG
>Ga0209137_1001456_pt1 | contig 22338 bp, 18 predicted proteins | sample SaaInl5LU_22_DNA_FD_184642 | JGI IMG/M metagenome (GOLD analysis project Ga0209137, IMG submission 184642) | Marine microbial communities from expanding oxygen minimum zones in the Saanich Inlet - ESP_105LU_22_DNA (SPAdes) (version 2) | ecosystem: Environmental > Aquatic > Marine > Intertidal...
TTACAAGATTATGTATTTCGATTAAAGCAAAAAAATGCAAATCATTTTATTTCGGATTTTGCGAAAACCTTCTTGTACAATCGACGTAAAATCGATGAATGTCCAGTATTATCGTGTTCAACTTCACCACAAGAGGAGAATTTTCTGCAACAGCAATTGCAATCATCTACTACAGAAGACAACAAAAATTTATCATGGTCGCATATCCAATATTTGTGGAAAACGTATTTAGAATCGAATCAATATCCCAGTGGTATGTACTGTTATATAAACAAAAAGATACTAATCGATGTGGTTTTTCCGGGTCATTATAATGCATCATTGGATGTGTTTGAATATGTAGGAAGTACGCAATGGCCACTTATACAGAAATTTTTGAAATTCTGGGATGAAACAGTCCAACTTGATGTCGAAAAAGAATGTGAATTAGAAGTGGATGAAATAGGTCAATTATTTAGGCGTTGGTTATACCGATATCAAAAATTAAAACGACCCAAATATTTACTCAAGGATTCACAAATTATAGATATATTAATGTATTTTTATCCAGATTTAGTCATTGAAAATAATAAATATGTCATGAATGTACGGTGTTCTATGTGGGATAAAGAATTGGATATGGAAACCGCCATTCAACATTGGCGTTTGGAAGAACAAGACGAAATGGACTCTGTACATAAAGCGTATCAATATTATACGAAATATCACCATGAAAAGACAAGCCAAGAAGAAGGACATAAGCGGCCATTGTTGGTCAGCAAGAAGTACTTTGAACGGTTCTTTCAGGGGGAACGTTAGGTCTTCCTAACTACTGGCTCGCTTCACTCGCCCAAGTAACAATACAGTATAAAACTATATATTTTCTACTGTAAATATATATACATACTTAGTCCCGAGTATTGTACAAAATACCTTTTCCAAAAGCAATACGTGGAACGTAAGGGATATGATAGATTAATTCATAATTAAAACCATCTATTCAATGAGGATTATATTATATGCTAAATATTGTTTTTAAATGATTATACACGGTTGTTTTTATCCATAGAATTAAGTATTTCGGTGTAAAATTATTTGAACACTGAATCGCGGTCTCATTGTCATATTGGATAGTAGTATCTGTAAAACAACATTCTGTACTGTCTGCGATAATAATCATACTTGGAGTTTTCCCATTTTTATGTAATTCTTTACATAGCACAACAAAATTATCAATCCTTTTCCGAATTTCTTTAATTTCTTCGTATAGGGTTGATATTGAGGTCTTGCGGTATTTTGAACTTTTTATATGGTTATAATCAAAAATAGTTCGTGCGTACGAAGCCATATCTGTATAATTCTGTACTTGAGTATCAGTAGAATTACTCCCATTTGCACAAAAATAGTCCAAGTCAATATTCAGGATGAAATCATTGGATATATTTGTTTTGTCCATCGTATTAAAAAAGGGTAAATCACATAATTTATATTGTACTGCGTCGTATGATGTGTTTGTTTCTTTATAGATGAAACTATTTAAGAACTCGCAGTTTTTATTATCTAAATTTCTATCAATATATAATTTATCATCGTAAAAATCAAGATTCGACCATTCTGGTATGATTGTTATGATTCCGTTATTATTTTTATATGGAAATATCATTGGGTATAAGACAGAACCGATAAATGGTATTGTTTTGTATAATGATGTGTTCAATTCAATAGTTTCATGTTCGCACTCATTAAAATAGTTGTTCAATTTATGTTTATCTTTTATTCCATTCACATCTTCATGACTATCAAATGTGATTACAGTGGGCAACTGTTCTCGATAATGTTTGTAAACATATTCAACACATTTATTATGTTCTATTACACTTACCACTCGTATATTATTGAAATCAAGCGTTCTATTTTTATTCATAACTCTATAAAAGAAAGCATTCCGTTCATACAATTCCGAACAATAGCTATAATAATCTATAAAGGTAGAGGCAATTAAATGATCGGATATGTTAGATTTTTGAAAAAGCAGATGATAAACAAAGTTTAGAGTTTTCATATTTTTATCTAATATATCAGGTGTTATTGTATTTTCTAGAAGATCGCCCATATGTGTTGTATATTCTAGTTTTCGAAGTTGGGTCAAATATTGACGGGCGACTTTAATAACAAAAAATCTTTGTAATTCATTACTTGTATTACGCAAATCGTCAATACGATGATACAAATATCTTTCTAATTTTTTATTGTACAGTTCCATTTATACATACACTTAAAAAATATTTAAATCATTTTTATAGTGTATATAAATATAGTACATTTTGAATCAGTCTTCATAATTATTTCTTTTTTAAATGTGTGTATTAGTATCGAACCAGAAGTACAAATAGGATTAAATTGTGTACAATTGTTACATTTAATCGTAATGTTACTTGAATGTTGTAGAAATATATACATAAATATACAATTTTCAGGAGGAACGAAATGTGCGATATTATCTAATTCATAAACATTTGTCTGGATAACATTCAAACTATTTAATCTGAAATGATCACGAATAAACGGAGCAACCTCAATATAAAGTTTTTTTGCGACAGAATTATTGTCTACATCGATAAGCACATTTAATAAATTCTCGTTTATCACTTTGGTATAGTTAAGAATATCAAACATATTTTCATTATCTATTTTGTTTATTTTATCAAACCAATTCTTTGATAACAACTTTACACAATTGCTGGAAATAATGATATCTTCATCATGTATATCTATATATTGTTGGTTAACTTCATTTGTAAACTCATTATAAGAAGCATCGACATTTATTGGGTTTACATCACACATTGAATTTATTATAGGGATTTCTTCTAACATAATTTCAGAATGTTCTTTGTTTTTAACATGTATAAACAAACTACTATCAGTATATGTTGGTTCATTTAATGTAATAAAGCAATATCTTTCAGCAATGTTTTTTTTTTTGATAAATAAACAATTTTCAATAAAATAAACATGATCAGCCGATTGCTCTATTGCATATATATTATTCACGTTATTGATTTTCTTTTCTTCAATCGTGGAATAGGGCTCTAGTTCACAAAAGTATAAGTGTTTATCTTTAATTTCGTTCTCTTTTGAAAATGGTATCATTATAATTGCGTTATCCGGTTGTGTATTACACACACTTACAGTAATGCAATAGTCGTTGTTATAAGTTAAGCATTTTACTTGAAAATATTGTTTTACCAAATGTATTATATAATTTTCAATATCGCTTGGATATATTTGATTTATATTAAATATATTTGTTTTGAAATAATGTTCATACATACAAATGTTTGTTTTGAAAACGGCTAGTTTCTTATGTTGCAATCCGTAATTATTGATACGAGAATCTTTGAAAAATGAAGAACTAATATATACTGGAGAATCGAACATCACTTTGTTCAGGTTTGTACATCCTTTTGTAAATTTCAAGAAAGTATATATGTTTCTGGTTTGATAATTTTTAATATATTCAAACAAATGGAATACTTCTTTATCGATTTCCAGGAAGTCTATCTCTTTTTTATTTGCTAATGACACCTTTACTTTTTCAATGCGTTCTATGTATTGTGTTATACTATCAATTGGTAAAGAATCACGTATTGTGGTTGTAGTGAAACGTATGAATAGATAACAATTATTATTATCGTACTCTATAATATGTGGTGTGACTTTACAATCATTCCAGCCTACGCAATTATTCATTTTTGAATTAATAATTAGAGAATTATCAGAATCATTTAAATAAGTACTTAACATTACTTTGTCTGGGTTGTTTAATACCAATGGGATCAATAAAACATACTTATTATTCAATTTATTCCCTTCTTCGTCAAATGATGGGGGATTTAATAGATGTGAATTTATGTCCGATACCGCGAAACTAATTTTATATTTTTTCGTTAAACCTTGTCTGAATACAATTTTTTTTTCTAATTCCAAAAAATCTGATAATATTTCTGCTTGTCTGTCAACACTATACCACTGATTTTTGGGTACTCTATCACAATCAATATTGATAAATTGATTGATCGAAAATAATGATATCATAATATAAAATATAAATAAATGTTTATATATATATTTATATACTTATAATGGACTTTCTAAATTTTGAAGATGATGTACATGTGGGTACCAACGTAAATATAGAAAACACAATATTTATTTACGATGATTTTTTAACGGATAACGATTTTAAAACGATGACTAGACTTCTACGTGATAAAATGAGATGCTCTATAAACAACGGGCATACTTCAGTTGGATATCATCCATATACACATGCCCATTATTCTTTTAACTTGACAGATATTCCTTTTTTTAATACATTTATGTTGAATCGCATAGAAGAAGTCACGGGGAAAAAATTTGAAATATTGAGAATATATTCATCTCTACAAAAACATTTTGAATACGGAAACTTTCATATAGACGACAGTTGTGATAATACTTACACGTTCACTACATACTATTCATTTTCTAATAATATTGACCAAGATATTGACCAACCTGTAAAAACAAGCTATAACGATTTTAATTATTGTAGAGATAAATTGAATTTTAAAAATTCACCATTCAATATCAAAAAGTATAAAACTATATGTGAAACTGAAAATAATGATACTATATGTGATTTATTAAATGAATATAATATAAATGGGAATTTTGAAATATTATTACCGAGTACAAAAAACAACATTTTTCGCAGCATTCCATTTGTATCAAATAGAGGTTGTTTTTTTAGAGCATGTTTGATCCACAATGGTGCTTCTTTCAATACAAACATAAATATGACTAGATGTGTCATATCGTTCAAGCTAAAAGAAATAAAATGATATTAATGTGGTTAAGTTATAACACTTATATTACATACGATTGTTATTCGTTCATCTTCTGATTTTTGAGGAGAGACTCCATGGTATAAATAACTTGGAAATATAATTATGGTACCTTCTTCTACATCAGGATAGTAATGCTCAGTGTAGTTGTTTTTTTTTTGAAAAATTGTATGTACACCACATAGTCTTTGTTGTACATATTGTGGATTCATAAAATATAATCGAGCGTCTGATTTTTTTAAACAATATATACAAGATAACGCAGAAGTGTTATTATATGTTCCTACATGATTATGCGGTTCTTGAAAATCATTTTTAGTATATATATTATACCATACATTTTCGATTGCGTAATCTAGTGTATCATTAATGTTTTTCAAATGATTCTTTATTTCTTTTTCAAAAGCATATCGATATTCCTGGTTATTAATACCATGTATAAATTCGTCTTCTTCAAAAAATGTACTTTTAACACTACATAGATTCCATGATTTATATAGCGATTGTTCTCTTTTTTCCATAAAGATATATTTATACTGTTCGTGTATGTCTTTATTCATATTCGCTATATAAATTGGATTTCCAAATATTTCTTTTATCATATATATATATATAAATAGAATCATATTTTAATGTTTATATGAATTACGTTGAAGTATTCAATGACGCAATAAGCAAGGATACATTAATCAAAGTAAAGCAATACTTTAATAATTGTGAATATAAATTCTTTCCAGAAAGCAATCGTATAAAAATTCAATGTGACGATTATACTTTGTTTAATGATATTTTTTCACAAATAAAAGGTACTTGCAATGTTGAGTTGATTGACATCGAATGTTTTATGATAAAAGAAAATAAATCCGATGATTTCGGATACGAAAAAAATATTAAAGACAAAGGCTGTGTATTCGATCTGCAAATTGTTAGATCAGGGAGAAATAATATATTGATAGGAAATGATCCACAATATAAAAATCAGTTTGTAAGCGTTATCTTAAAACAAATTATAATTTCTTATTTTATTAACCACGAACTACGTGTAATACAGAATTTTAACGACAGACAATTAACCAAAATAATACAATTTACACAAGATTACAATTTTGATAAGACATGTTACGACCCTTATTATTTTACGCTTTCATTCTTAGTGTATATAAATTATAAGTTTGATAGAAATCTTCTATACTTACTGTCAGGCTGCTTACAAAAAATTTTTGATATTTTTTTTATCGCATTGGAACAACACAATCGAGGTATTCTATACCATGAAAAAATACATGATTTTTTGTGCGATAATCCATACGTAGAGGATGAATATAAGTTGCATTCGTATTTACTTGAACTTACGGTAGAAAAATTTAATTCATCATTTGGTAATTCGTATTTTCAATACGCAATTACCAATGACCCGTTTTTGTATAATATTCCTCTCAAAGATAATCAATGTATTAAATATCCAAATAATCTCATTCATAGAAGAGAACCATATGAAACATATACAGACGATAATGTTATTCATATATTATTTAAATGTAAATGTTTGAATACAATTTAAAAATATATCTATTGTATATATATTATTATGTCTTCAAAATACTATTGGAACAATATTGATGTCGCAAATATAAGCGGTGTAAGTACCGGAACAGACTATACAAATAGTGCAGGAGATGTTATATTTAAATCTTTTCCAGGAGTTAAATCAACTACTTTATCCGGATTTCAAACATATACCGAAAATGAAACAAACCCACCATTTTATGATAATAATGTATCTATTTTTAGAAATATTGTAGTTGCGAATGAATCAAAGACAACCGGTAGCGGTACAATAACAAAGCCATCTTGGGCAAACGCGTGTAAAATATATGTCCAATCAAAAAAAGGGGATAGTGGCATCGCAGGAAATTCAGTAAATGCGGTAAACAATTCTGTAAATACTGATGAGAATACCAATACCAATCATAATTTTAATGAAAATAATAATAATAATACTCGTAATCTTAATAACTATAATAGAAACAAAAATGAAAATCATTGGGTTGACAACAGAAACCGACGACACCACCATAATGTAAATTTAGGAGCGGGTATAGGGGGAACAGGAGGTGCCGGAGGAAGTGCATTTACATTTGCTACTTTAAAAGCATTACAAGTCAATAATTCGGATACTTTCCATTTTGCGATTGATTCTACTACAACAGATTTTCAGATTAAGAGATCCGACGGCACAGTTCGTTCTCGGGTGAAACTAATTAATGGATCAAATGGAACAAATGGAACAAATGCCGTATATTCTGAAACTCTGGTCAATGTCAACCATACTGCTGTAAATGACATGCAAGCCGCGGGGTTTGGTGGGGATCCGAAATGGAGTGTAAATGCAGCTCATTTATCCACTGCTACGGGAACTGTGGATATTTCCTCACTTGAAGTAAATCATACAACTACAAATAACGCTTCAATGAGTAATGGTACTAACGGATCCCCCGGAATCGACGGATACAGACATTCCACCCATTACGCAGAGTTTGAGAATTATTCGGTAACTTCTGGGTTGAATAGTGCGATTACTACTCAACGAGTTACTATATATTGGTTCAAGGTATAAGTATTTATATAGGAGAATCGTTTATACAATTGCTTGCTTATTAAGAAGATTTTATATGATACATAGCGTTATATTTTCGTAACCAAATATATAATACACTATGGATTAATTCTATACACTTCTATAGAATTAGTTTTATTGAGGTTTCACCTTACTTATTTAACGTTTAACGGGACCGAAATGTCCTTTTTTGGCCGTGTAGGTTTTGAACAAACGGGATTTCGTTTTGCGTTCTTTCTTTCCTTGATAATATTTCTTCTTGGAAACAATTCTGCGACGGGAATTTTGGATTAAATCCGATTTGACTAAATTTCCAGTGGTCTTGTAGGCAGTTCCGTTCCAGACCTTTTGTCTCGATCCGCATAATTGTGCATATTTCTTTCCCTTAATATGGAACATACCATCGTTTCCACGAACTGGTCTTTTGTGTCTTTTTACTGTACGTCTTATTTTTCCTCCTTTCAACTCCATTTTTGCGATAATTCTATCTGTATATTTAAACTAAATATATTTATTTGGCGACACCTATAGGATGTGTATAAGGATTTTTACGAAAAGCGTCTAAAATTTCCGGTGAATTACGATCCATTTGGATAGAACTTTGGTATTGTTGTCGTCCATGTTGAACGCCTAAATGATCTGCTCCTACATATTGTCTTGGTCCATTTGTCTCCACTAAAGGACGACTATTACGGATTTCTCCTTGACGATTCCGCATATTAATGTCTCCATTCATGATATTCATATTTCCTTGTACCATGTGCCCTTTTATTGTAGATGACTTAATGTCATTATTACGCTGTCTATATTCGGCATCATATGGTCGCAATCCACGTGTTCCTTCCGCTGCGCTCGAGTTTCCTACATAATTGCGGCTAGTTGTATCACGCTGTTGCCTTGGAGCACGATGATCCGTCGTTTCATAGGCACCACCACGTTGATTACTATTTACACCGGGCATATATTTATTTCGTTGTGTCGTATCTCGATTAGTAGGATCGGGTTTATCATTAGGATTAAACAAATACGAACTGGAAATACCAGTATGGGCGTTCTGATAAGGACGTAACGAGCCAATGGCGTTTTCTTTACGAGATGGACGCAATTCGTCCAATAATGGTGCGACTACTGATCGTACTGCACCACTAAATGCGCCAAAATACGTCTCTTCTGTATTACGGTTATTGACATAGGCAGTTTTGGCTAAACGTTCGTATTCGCCCACATTACCGGTTTGTTTTCCGGTTAAAGTAGCAATACCCAATGGAACTTCGCCTAAATCCATATGTTTCGATTCCATATATTCACCAGTTTGGTAGGTTTCGGGCAATTGAGAAGCCGCATTTCCTACATATGAAACTGATGTGTCAGGACGATTCACATGTCTATCTACTGGAATCGCATGTAAAGCTTGTTTCTTTTCTACACCAGTGGTCGTAAAATAACGCTCTGGTCCCATTTCCCATGTACGTTCTACACGATTTTTCTCCATTTTCCCAATTGTGCCTAAAGTCTGTACAGTACTAGATGCTGGTCCTTCGTGACCCAAAAGTGAATGACCCCCTGCACGTGGATTATTGACAGTACGAAGTTCATCTACTGTTTTCGGCATCCATTGGTCTCGAATCGCCATACCGGAATTATATCCACCACTGCCTTCGGTAGTTGCACCTAAACCAAGACCAGGACCGACTTGGACACTTTCGAATGGTTTTATGTTCGCCATACGCATACTAGGATTTACGCGCGATTGATAAAAATCGTTTTCATTAGGCATACCATGAGGATGGTGGTAATTTTCACCGGGAGAAAACATGGGGGATTGTTCGCTTTTTGTAATATACTGCGTTCCTGCACCAGTATAATTATCAATGACTCCTTCAGTAGAATATGCATCTAATACATTGGATCGATTTTTCGCCCCAAAAAAAGGTGTCATATTATTATGTTGAAAATATTCGGCGCTTACGTTGTCTCCAGTCATGGAAGTAAAAGATTCTTTTATGGTACTTTGAGGTAGTTCAGGTTTGAAATATTTATCCGTATAGACACCATTGTTATCAAAAGTATTAGTAGTGGATAATTTCGATGTTTTATCTAGAGTTTCGTTTTCGATTGGATATTCGGATGGATAATTTTTATTAGGGATATCAGTATTAGGTAAAGTAGAAATAAAACCTTCTGGTTTATTGGTGATTATACTTTGATTCGAGTGTTGTTTATCTGTACTAGAAGATTGCTTGGATGAATAATACAATCCTCCTAAAGCAATAATAGGTATAGCCAATTCCATGATAATGTTATATATATAATTATATTGTATATATATAAAGTTTTATTTTGAAAAATCGGATATTCCATTGCGGCGTAATATTCTACTATGTACATTATTCAAGAAAGGCTTTTCTAAATTGGCTTGAGGATCCAACATGGGGTTTTCCCATCTTTCCGCATTGCAATCCCGATACATCCACGCAGGGTGTGTTGCACGTGATTCTTCTACAAATGGTTGAGCCGTAGGATAATGATGTTGTAGAGCTTGTGTTGGGGCTTGATGTTTATTATAAAGATTCGTTTGGATTTCATCGCGGTTCAATTTTCGTGTCATACCACGTAGATCACTTTCTAAATTAATGGAATTAGTGTGAATATTTGCACCCCAGCGTTGTAATCGTAATTGCGGATCTTCCATAAAAGGCAAATCCAATCCAGGTCCAGGTCGATTTAATTGATACCGTCCTGTAAAAGTCGCAATGTCTAATTGTTTTTCAATACGACTTTGGTCATCGTAAAATCGAGTAAATGACATGTATGTATATAAATTGTAAGAAAAAAATACAAATAGTACTATATATACATTCGAATATAATGATTTGCTGTAAAATACAAAATAAAATTTCAGTTATTTCCGTAAAAAAAGTATGCATCGAAAAAACAACATAAATACTTATTGTACGGATTCTTTTATAAAATACAGTAAAATAAGTTTTTTACTTGAGTGGATAATATAAGCCATGACGGATAACAAAAAACCAGTTAAACTATGTTTGAATATGATTGTGAAAAATGAATCGAAAATAATCCAACGATTATTGGAATCGGTTTATTCTATATTGGATGCTTATTGTATATGCGATACCGGTTCTACTGATAATACAATTGAAATTATTGAAAAGTTTTTCCAATCAAAACAGATCCCAGGAAAGGTCATTCGCGAACCTTTTCGAAATTTCGAATACAATCGTTCATTTGCCCTAAATGCTTGTAATGACATGGATGTGGATTTCATTTTGTTGATGGATGCAGATATGATTTTATGGAAAAACCCTAAAATAACACCTGACAAATTCAAACAATTGTTGACAACTCATGATTCTTATTTTATGTTTCAAGGGAGTGAAAACATGTATTATAAAAATACGCGTATTGTACGTAATAAGAGTAATGTATGTTATAAAGGAGTTACTCATGAATATGTTGAAATACCAGAAAGTTTTACAGAAGGAATATTAGTAAAAGAAATTGTCTTTATCCAGGATATTGGCGATGGTGGAGCAAAGGCGGATAAATTTACTCGCGATGTGCGTTTATTAAAGAATGGTTTAAAAGATGAACCTAATAACGTACGTTATTTATTTTACTTGGGTAATAGCTTGAAGGATCTGGCTCATACACAGAATCGACAGATTGAAAACCAAATGAAAATTTTGAAAAACAGTGTAACAGAATTGAGTGGTGTATTTCAAGAAAATACATCTACATTAGAGTTACTAAAAGACATAGAAAATGTGTATAAAGATCTAGAAGAATCACGTCTTTCTACAAGAGAAAAATTATTAACCGAAGCGATTGAGTATTATAAAAAGCGTATCAATGGTGGTGGTTTTTGGGAAGAAGTTTGGTACAGTCATTATAATATAGGTCATGCCTATTTTCATTTAGGTGAAGTTGAAAAGGCATTGTATTATTTCCAAAAATCCTTTATCCAGTACCCACAGCGTGTAGAAAATATCTATGAAATTGTTAAATATTACCGAAATACTAGTCAAAATGATTTGGCGGTTCATTTCTATTTAATGGGTAAGAAATCATTGGAAACATTTAAAAGTCGCGATTATTTGTTTATGCAGAGAGATATATATGATTATAAACTGGACTATGAGATGAGTATTGCAGGCTATTATATAAATCCTACCAATATTGATTTACAGATGTTGTCAATGAGTATTTTAAATCAAATGCGTCAAATTGAAGGCAATATCTCTCAAAACGTCATGTCTAACTACAAATTTTATACAGAAGCTTTAATAGATCGAGATACCAATGCCTGGAATAAAAAATCATTAGGATCATTATTATGCAATCTAGGTTCAACCTTTCCCGAGACATTAGACAGTGGATTTTTTACTAGTACGCCTACTTATGTAAAAGTCGGTCCAGAAGAAATTCATGCATTGGTCCGTTATGTCAATTATTATATTGATGAAAATGGAGGTTATGTACAAAACAGTACAATTGAAACCCGTAATGCGGTCGGGAAAATTGTATATGATTACAATAAAGAAGATTGGGTTATGACAGAAGATTGTATTTTACAGTACAATACCCAACATGATGGTGTCTATGTAGGATTAGAGGATGTCCGCTTTCATTATCATGCACACAATGATACTATTTATTATACCGCAAATCGTGGAATGGGTTATTCCAATATGGTAGTAGAACATGGTATTTATAATCGTACATTAAAAAGAACCGAGAATTCTAAACTACTGACAATTGAGGGACAAGGCAATATTGAGAAAAATTGGACGATGTTTTCATATGGCGAGGATTTATCGAGTATTTATATGGTATATAAATGGCATCCATTGACAATTGGTAAAGTTGAAGATAACCGCGTAGTAATTACCAAGAAAAAAGAGACGCCTCATATTTTCCAATATTTCAGAGGATCCATTGGAGGATTAATAGTAGGTGATGAAATGTGGTTTTTATGTCATTGTGTCTCGTATGAAGAACGTCGATATTATTATCATGTTATGGTTATGCTCAATAAAAAAACACTCGAAGTGATTCGTATTTCCAAATTATTTACTTTCGAAAAAGAAAAGGTTGAGTATTGTTCCGGTATGGACCGTATTGGTGATGATATACGCTTTTCTTACAGTACAATGGATAATACGACAAAAGTGGTGAGTGTTCCCATGTCCTACTTTTAAAAGGCTTTCTTTCTTTCTTTATTTATTTATTGTACATGGGTTTGTACTTGTATAATTCATATATTGTTGGATAACTTATCACATGGACTGCATTTCCGCTTTCCAAACGCTCTTTTATTGTACTGTACTGATGGTGTTCAGAATTCAACCGCATGTACATTAAAATGCGCTTATGTGTAGGATCATGTTTCCACGATAACTCTTTGTAACTTAATATTTCCCCAATATTCGTTTTATGAATATTGACTCGTACAGTATTTTCCTGTACAGATATCTCTAATTTAGGTATGCATATTGAATATGTAATGGCGTCGAGTGTATTGAATAGTTTCATAAATAAATAATAAACCTTATGTATGAAACGCTTTTTTGAATTTTTAAATATTTTTCAATTTTCGTCCATTTATTTTATCCCATCATTGCTCTTAAAATCAAAGTGAATACAAGAGCATGGATTAAAAGACCTTTTGTAGTAGGACAACCATTTGTGTTAATAATACGAACGAATTTTCCCAATAATTTTTGTACTAATTTATATGCATATGGGTTTGCAATAAGTAGAAATAGTACAGTGGTGTAAAGTGTATAACGCCATTTTGCCGATGCATTGTAATCATTATTTTGGACTTGACGTGATTCTTCGTGTTGTTCCTCTTTTTTTTCGTCTTTTTTGTCTTTTTGGTCGATTTGGTCTTTTTGGGGGGTTAAGCTTACATTACTGGATGTAAGCGAGCTCATGTTTTTTGTATATTGTATATTGTATATGTACATTTTTACGTGGAATTATCCGAACACGTTTTCTTCGCTATATTGAATGTAGAGAAAACCGTCTTTATCTTTGTACTGATGATAGACTTCTCTTAGTGTTACTGCAGTAGGTGGAATGACTGGACCAATGAATAAAAAAATGGCCTTTTCGGAAGGCAAACTCAAACGACGTCTAATAACATAAACAAATTGTCCAATTGTAAGATCACCTGGTATTAAATATTTCTTTTTATCTAAAGTATCCATTTTACTTTTTTTTGTTTTTTCGCAAATCACAGGAACTCGATCGGGGTATTTAGTCAATACTCGATCCGCTTCTGCGACCCGTTGTTCAAATGTAAATTCGGTTTTAAATCTCATTTTTCGGTTCTACTATTTTATTATTTTTACTAGATTTTTTCGATACTAATATTTTTATTCTAGAAAAAGAATTTTGGATTTATATGATTATTGTATTTTCTTTTGCGGTTTTACATATTCCAAATGTTTTTCGATGATATTTTGTAACACCATGTGTTCGAATCGCCTCTAAATGATCTTTTGTTCCATATCCCTTATGTTTATCCATTTTGTAATATTCGGAAAGTTTAGGGATTTTTTCACATAATTCTACAATATATCGATCTCTTGCTACTTTTGCTAAAATCGACGCAGCCGCCATTGATCCGTACGAATTATCACCTCCCTTGAACGCTTTCCCCGGTATTACATTCCCATTAATATGACACGCTGGACAATCATTTCCATCCACGCATAAAAAGTAGGGTATAATAGTAGAATCCGTATTATCTTCTGTACTACTAGACACCAACGGTAATTTCGCCTGCAATTGTTGAGCACATTGTGTAGCACATATATTCATTGCCTTTAAGACTGCTTCTCGAATATTAATTTCGTCAATTTCCTCTGATTCTACATATTCAATATGATACACGATCGCTTTTTCTCGTACATAATCATACATTTCATCCAACCTCTTTTTAGTGAGTTTTTTACTATCGCGTATATGTTCCATATTGACTGATCCATCTTTTGGTAATACTACTCCGGCTACATACAATCTTCCAAATAATGGTCCTCGTCCAGCCTCATCGATCCCGATTTCATATTGATGGTTTTCACTATCATAATGAGTGGGTAATTCGGCCGGTTTTGTTCGCGGTTTTCTCTTACTTTTTTCTTCAGTTTGATTCATTTTGTAATGGGTTGTTGATTTGGTTTTGGTTTTGATTGTACAGTGGTTACTAGTAAGTTTTTTATTTCAATTTTATTATTTATTTATATAAAATTGAAAGGGGGTGTTTATTTAACGCCCAAATGAACTAAAATTCGCGGTTCGTGGTACAAAATTGCATCCATTGCTACGTGGTGGTACAGCTCCATAATAACTATAAGGATCTTGTCCATGTGACGTATATTGTCTCGGGTTCATATATCCTCCTTGGTTGTGATTGTAACTAGGTCCTCCGTAAGAATTTTGATATCCACCAGATTGACTTGTTGGACCTGCTCCAAATAGATTGCCTACACCACTTGCAAAATCACGCCCTAATCCTACAGTTCCTTGTGTGATATCTTTTGCTGCACCATATGCACCACTAGTTACATCTTTTGCTGCACCATATGCACCACCGGCTACGTCTTTTGTTGCACCATATGCACCACCGGCTACATCTTTTGCTGCACTATATGCACCACCGGCTACATCTTTTGCTGCACCATATGTACTACTGGCTGTTGATTGAGCTGTTTTGTATGTACCACTTGCAGCATCTCGTGCTAAATTGGAAGCACTACCGGCTACGTCTTCGGCTGCACTGTATGTTGCACTAACCGCATTACTAGCCACATCTACTGTACCACTTGCAGCATCTCGTGCTAAACTATCTGCGCCACTTACAGCATCACGTGCTAAGTTTGTAGCACCACTTGCAGCATCACGTGCTAAGTTTGTAGCACCAGTACCAGCATCACGTGCTAAACTAGTTACTGAATCATTACCATTACCATTACCATTACCATTACCATTAGATACGCGGGTTCCGCTACCACCATTACCACCACAATTAGTACAAACCCCGTCACTGTGGGAACAAGAAGGGCATGTTGGACAAACTGGTGGTACAACTTCGGTCTTTAAAAAGTAATCATTATCACTCGATGAAAACAAACTTTTCATGGTTTTCATGAGTGCAAGTGTAGATGTTAATTCAGAGAATTTCGAATTCGTATCAGTTGAATTCGAAGGCGAAACATTACTTGTTGTTGATGTAGAAGATGGACATGAAGACGAAGATGTATCAGTTGTATCTGTACTTGTGTCCGTTGATGAGGACGAATCTGTACTTGTGCCCGTAGATGAGGATGAATCTGCACTACTTTGAGCATGACTTACTTCAGCTGCATCTATTGTTATAGTCGATGCGGTCACTTTAATATTTGCTCGTACCATATTATCGCCTACACGAGCTGCTAGGTATATTGATTTTGCCTCTGTATTATGCGAGACATCTGTTTTTATTTCTTCTTGTGATGTGTAATAAGGCGTACTAATATTTTTAATTTCTCCAGAAAAATCCGTTTTTGTACCAGATGTATAGTCATAAATTGTTTTATCAGAAGCAATTGTATCCACTATTTTTTTATTGTAGGTATATTTTTCTACTTGATTACCATTGAAATAATAAGTAGCAACATGTTTATTGTTTTTCATATCCATGACATGAATAAATGTTACACTATGGCTATTATTTTTACTATCAATTGGGTTTGGAATAACCAACGGCATACTAATAATCGCTACTTCTTTATCGGTCTTCCATGCAATATTTCTCGGTGCGGTTGTTGTTACCACTCCAGCAACGTCGAAATTATCTGTCTCAGATAATATTTTAAAACGCCATGGGTATTCTGCTGTATATGATGTTTCATCACTATCTAGTACTGGATAATTTTCACCGCTTACTGACGGTTTTACACCATCTGCAACGAATACTTCTATTGTTTTTATTTTTATCGTATCATCCGATTCTATAGTTTTTCCTTGTGCAGGAGCTGAATCAAACGTAAATGTTGCATACAATATATCCATATTTTTTGATAAAGCATTTTGTACGCGAGTTTTCGCAGAAGTTAATGTAATGGTAGGGACGGTTGTACTATTATTACCAGTGAATGCTTCGTTTGCATTGTTTGGGTAATCATCAAAACCAGTTGAAGAAGAAAAAATCATACGACTCTCTAAACCAGAATGGATCACTTTACCAGCACCCATTGATTCCAATTTGAAACTATTTTCGAATGTATGCTTTACCTCCGTACCATCTTTCTTTTTCATTACTAATTCTCCAGGCGCATTTTTAATCAACGCCTTAGAAACAGGATCAAAGTAGATATCATCATACAATTTTACCACTTTTTTGTTATTGACTGAATAACCATCCAAAGTTTGTGCTAAAGTACTAGTAGTGTAATCAGTATGGAAACCTTCTTTCATTTTCGATTGAAAATTCTCCCATTTATGGTGCATTAAATAGCCAATCAATAAAACGGCTAAAAGAATAATAAAAATAGTAAGGGCACTTAAACGATATTTTGCCATCTTTTTATTTACTTTATATTTTATACTGGTAAAAAAAAGCGTGCGTTGTAAATATACCTTTATGTACAGATTTTTATAATTCATTGAAAAATCAATTAAAATCATAGGCGTTCAAAAATACATAAATATTTCATTCGGTATAATAACAGTTACTCGGTTTATCAAGAATTCGAGAATTATAAAAATATAAAAACAAACATGACCAAGTACAATACGATTGTAAATAATTACAACGATTACAATAGATTATTAAATCGTGAATCAATCAAAGAAAATATAGAATCCATATTGAATCATTTTGACGAAATTTGTCAGTACAATACATCTAAAAAAGGTATTTATTTACACGGGCATCCTGGTACAGGTAAAACCACATTTGTTCTACAGTTATTAAAGCGTTTGAATTATGATGTCATTTTATACAATGCTGGTGATGTAAGAAACAAATCACTTTTTCAAACCATTGACAGTAATCATATTTCGAATCGCAATGTACTCGATTTAATGTGTAATCGGGTTCGTAAAATAGCTATTGTCATGGACGAAATCGATGGAATGAATAATGGAGACAAAGGTGGTATAGACGCATTAATTAAACTCATACGCCAAAAAAAGACGAAAAAACAGAAATGTGAAAATACAACCCTCAACCCGATCATTTGTATAGGAAATCACGAAAATGATAAGAAAATACGAGAATTAATGAAAGCATCCCATGTTTTCGAACTCCCATTACCTACTGTACAACAAATACACGATCTTTTATTGCATGTTTTACCTCCTTATAATACATTTGATCGTGATTTCCAAGTACAAATTATCGACTATATACAAGGTGATTTGCGAAAATTCGACTTTTTAGTACAACTCTGGAAAAAACGCCCTACATTGGTAACTCCTAGTGTATTGAAAAACATTTTCCATTTGAAAACATCGAATGAAGATGCAAAAAAAATTACATGGAAATTATTATCCAATCCAGTTCCACTGAAAGATCATAACATTTTCATGAATGAAACCGATCGTACAACCGTGGCGCTTCTATGGCACGAAAATATTGCTCATTTTTTATCTCAACATCCCATGCACAAAGTATTTCCTTTTTACTGTAAATTACTCAGTAATATGTGCTATGCTGATTATATTGGTCGAATCACTTTCCAAAGCCAAATATGGCAATTCAATGAAATGACCTCTTTAATCAAAACATTTTACAACAATCAAATGTTTCACATTGAATTCCCCAAAACGCCTAAACCTATTCAATTGTCGGAAATCGATTTTACCAAAGTTTTGACTAAATATTCTACAGAATACAACAATCAATTGTTTTTACAAAGTTTATGTCAAAGAATGACAATGGATAAAAAAGATTTAGTCAGTTTTTTCCACGAACTTCGAGTTCTTTTAGGAGAATATTTTTACTTGAATCAAGAAAAATTGACTTATACCGAAACCATTTTACAAAAAGACGAAATCGATGCTTTAGACATTAAGCGCATGTATCGATTTTTAGATAAAAATGTAAAAAAAGAGGACATAATTGACACAGCAGATGCAGATGGCGATAATGATTCATTTTGCGAATAACTGCGATTAGGTTTCATTCATTCATGTGCTACACACAAAAAAACATATATAAAGACATGTTCTATATATGTTTAACAATACATTTTTCCATCCATGAAAATTGTTTCGCAGATCGTCCCGTTTTTATTATCTACTGTACAGAAATATCGAATTGATGATTCACATGCAATCGGTCATGCATTTGAAGTATTACGTCATTCTCATTTAAATTGGAAACAATCGTCTTTGATTTATCCTGATCTGCTAGGACAACGTGATGTCATTTATACATCAGCTCTTGTCCATGATATGTGTGACAATAAATATGTAGATGAAAAAAGAGGATTGACTACTATACAGAATTATTTGTACCAATACACTCATTTGACAAATCCCGAAATCAATGCTGTTTCGTCTATTATTTCTACTATGTCTTATTCTAAGGTGAAAAAGACAGGATTCCCCGATTTAGGAGAATATCAAATGGCGTATCATATTGTTCGGGAATCGGATTTATTGGCCGCTTATGACGTAGATCGCAGTATAATTTACAATCTGTACAAAATTGATTCAAAATTAGACACGTGTATCAATAATGCAAACCATTTATTCAAAACACGCGTATGGAAACATTTAGACGATTCTCTTTTTACGACCGCCTATTCTTTAGAAATAGCCCAAAAATTAGTCGATGAGTCCTATCAACAAATGGATACATGGAGAGAAATTTATCCTTCTGCTATTTCTACCATGATCTCGGGGTACGATTTATCTAAATAACACAACGGTATTTTTGGTAGCGGCGGTGGTGGTGGTGGAAGTACTGGTGGTTCAGGAGACGGCTGTTGATATATAATTGATGTAGGTGGATCGCATGGTTTTGTTTGCATACCGGTTTCTACGGTTTCTATACGATTCGGATTTTTCATACGTTCTAAAAGTGATTCTAATACACGTATCTTCTTTTCTTGATTTTCCATAACAGTTGTTTTTTCTTTGAGAGAAGCGATTTCTTGTTGTTGTTTTTGAATCAGTACAACAATCTCTTTCATTGACAATGGTCTTTCTGTACCGTTTTCATTGATCATGATTCTCATATTATTTTCCGTTAGTTCTGCACGTTGTTTATCTAATACTTCGATTTGTTTCAATACATCGGGTTTCATAATCGGTTCTCCTGGTTTGTATTGCTGTAAATATTGTTCTACTTTTTCCATAAAAAAATCATAAATCATTTTCTCACTTTCATTTTTTATGAATTCTTCCACTTTACGATCACTTTTAGTAAATGTTTTATTGTTATCGGTTATCAACCGACGTTTATCAAATGTATTATGAATATGAGAAAACACCAATATAGTCTTGAAGGGATCTAACTGTACAAATGGTACTGTGTAATTTTTGAGAAATTCCCGCTCTTCTGCTAATGAAGCATTCTCATTGTACTTGGTTTGTTTCAATAACTCTTTTCGAAACGCAAATGTACCCGCTGTTGCATGATTCGGTCCATATGGCCCTCCTTTATACATGGCTTGAATATGCTTAAAATAAACATAGATTTCACTCGATCCTGCACATAAAGCATTCTTGTTGTTTTGCAATGTTTCTATTGCATGGGAAACTCTTTCCGGTGGATAATAATCATCGTCGTCAATATAGACAATATAGTCACCTTTGCATTTACTGTGACATAAATTACGCTTTGCACCTAGAGTCATTTTTTGGTCTATTTTGTAATAATGAATTTGGGGTACGTTTTTTGCATGTTTGATTAAATCCTCGATTTTATCTGTACCATCATCTACTATGATCCATTCCATACGATTTCGAGGATATAATTGGTTTTCCACACACTTTAACATAGTGTCAATAAAAGGACGCCGATTAAAAGTTGGAGTACATAGACTTACCAATGGATATTGGTGGTTGTTGCTTTTTTTACCCATTTTTTATACTTGTATTTAATGTACCCTTTTAATTCTATTTTTGTGTAAATTAGATTATTATTTATTGGATATTGTAATCTATTTTTATTTTACAATATCATGTTTGTTATTCTATTTTGTTAGGTGGGAGTGGTGGGAGTATCAGTATGAGTAGGAGTAGTAGGAGGAGGAGCAGCATTAGGGAAGGGTATCATTTTTTTTATTTATTCATGATCTCATAATTAGATGATCGATCCTCTAAGATTAAAGGGAACCATATCAGGAGGAATTTTAGTAGTAGCAGCATTAGAAGCAGCAAGAGCAGCAGCAGCAGTACTATCATCAGCAGCATTAGAAGCAGCAAGAGCAGCATTAGAAGCAGCAAGAGCAGCAGCAGTATCAGTAGCAGCAAGAGCAGCAGCAGTATCAGTAGCAGCAAGAGCAGCAGCAGTATCAGTAGCAGCATTAGAAGCAAGAGGATTATCGACCATATTACTTTCTGACATTATTGTACTATCATTCTTTTCCTCACCTGTTCCACTTTTAGCCCAAATAGCAATCATAATTATAATAGCCAATATTGTAATTGCCAAAAACACACCAAAACAACTGTCTGATTTTACACCAGATAATGCAGTTATATTTTTATTTCGACTTATTGCATAAAAAGCAATCAATTCGATTAATTTCCAAAGGAAAAACAGTAAATAACACCACCATATAAAATTAAGAACTTTGGGTTTTTCTACTGTCATCTGTACATTTTCCGGTTTAATTGAAAAATAATTATCATTATCACGATCGAATAAATTGTTCATTTTTTTATTATTTAGAGAGTCACCATCATCTCCTTCTTTAACAGTAATATGAAGAAAATAATAAATAATATAGCCTACTAATATCAATTGAGTAAGTGGGGCAATTACAAAATGCAGTAATAATAATATTAACAGTAGAAAAATATAAACGAACCCTCCGCTTAATGCTGCTACTTTTTTACTTTCATCGGGAATTAAATGAAGTATAAACCCAATAAGGATTAAATAATATATTGAAGGCGAAACTTTCCATTCGAATGTTTTCACTATACATGATAAGAAATATGGGATTGCTGTATAAACCAAAATAACGGCTAATATAAATAGTACAATAAACTTGATATATCCTGGTTCAAGACCAATTTTTTTGATAAATTCAGACCAATACTGTTTTGCAATTCTATAAAACAAGATTGGACCTTCTTTAGAAAATAGAGTAACAGTATTATTTATAGCAAATGAGCCATATTCTTCACTAGCTTGATAATACGATTTTGCAGTTGATTCATCTATAAAATACAAATATTTAGTCAATGTGTAAGCCATAATAATAGAAAAAAATTCAAATGTTGATCTACGTATCCAAGTTACATCGTTTTTATGATGCTTACAGTCGCCACGAAATGCCAAAAAAAGCAATTCCGATATAAAATTGAAAAATTTTTTTATACTATCGGCAATTGATACAAATAATTGTTGCCAACCTTTAAATTTCTTTAGACGTTTGATTGATAAACTATCACCATATTTACTAGAACCATCATCATAACTTACTGAAATACCTATCATTATGGACAATGCAATTCCAATAATCCAGAACTTTTTAGATTTAAATATATCATCAGCTCTAATTGTTTTGTCAATAGTAGCATCGATTATAATGGTTTTGGTTGCACACAGTATTAATACGATTAAAAAAATAGGGACTACAACAATAAACACGTTCTTTA
>Ga0209137_1001457_pt1 | contig 22320 bp, 13 predicted proteins | sample SaaInl5LU_22_DNA_FD_184642 | JGI IMG/M metagenome (GOLD analysis project Ga0209137, IMG submission 184642) | Marine microbial communities from expanding oxygen minimum zones in the Saanich Inlet - ESP_105LU_22_DNA (SPAdes) (version 2) | ecosystem: Environmental > Aquatic > Marine > Intertidal...
ACTTTGTTGTCGGGAGTAATGATGTTTATATATTTGGGGGACATCCTGGATCAATTAAATCAGTGGCTGATGGCAGAGTTCGGCGTTATCTTATTGATAATTTAAATAAAGCACAAGAACAAAAACTATTTATTTTACGTTATCAGTCTAAAGATGAGCTATGGATTTGTTATCCTAAAGGTAATAGCACAACAATTAATGAATGTCTTATTTGGAACTATCGATTAAACAATTGGACTATCCGTAGAATGAATAGTACTATCACTTCAGGTGATATTGCACCCTATGCTAATAATCCTAATGAAAGAGTTCCTTTATTTGCATATGGAACAGAGTTAATGTACGGAGATAAAACTTATTCTTTAGTAAATTCTACTGCATATGAATCATTTGTAGAGCGTAGAAGACTTGCCATGAGTCCTGAGTTTGATACTGAAACACTATCTACTATTGCAATGAAAGTTGAAGGTTCTAATGCTACATTAACAATGTATGTTAAAGGAAGTAATTATCCTGGAGACAACGTTAGTCCAACAACAGGTGTATCTAATACGTTTACTGTTGCTAGTGATTACAAGATAGATATCAAGGAATCAGGTAGATTCTTAAACTATAAACTAACAGAAACAGCTACTAATGAATGGAATGTTTCAGGACTACAGTATGAGATCCTTAAAGGAGGAACTAGATAATGTCTATTATTCGTCCACCAATTTCTGGTGACAGTCCACAAGACTCGTGGGCGAATCAAGTTACTGAAGCTATTAATAAAGGTTTGCTTGCACCAAGCGTTAATCCTAGTGCAGCATCAGTAGTTAGTGTTGGTGGTTTTAGTGCGGCAACTGTTTATCTTTATACAAGAACAACAACAGCGTCTGCTCCGGCAGCTATTTCTCAAGATCTTACCTATGATTATAGCCAAGCAACTTTTACTACTTCACCGCCTTTTGGTTCTGCTAACTGGGAAACATCGCCTCCAGGAACAGTTAATGGAGATTATCTTTGGGTAACAACTGTTAACATATCTGCTAACGTTGCTCAAGAAATTATTCCATTTGCTAGTTGGTCTACGCCTACTGTGTTTTCAGTTAATGGTCAAAGTAGTATTGTAGTAAATGCTTTTAAAAGAGCAACATCATTACCTTCAACACCTACGGGTGGTAGTTATAGTTTTACTACACAAACACTTACACCACCTAGTAGTTGGTCTGCATCAATACCTAGCGGTACTGATCCTGTTTATATTTCAACTGCTATTGCTACAGTATCAGGTACTTCAGGTGTAGATAGTAGCCTTACTTGGTCTGCTGCAGTTAAAATGGTAGAGAACGGTACTGACGGAGATGCTGGTCCAGAACTTGAATCAGGGCTAGTTTACTATACTACACCACAAGCAAGTAATCCTGGAACGCCAAGTGCTACTAATTATAACTTTAGTACAGGTGCTTTTACAGGGCTTACTAGTGGATGGCAAACAAATCCAGTTACAGTTAATATAACTACAACAACAGCACTTTTTTGGTCTTCTAAATTTAGAGTTAATCAAGGACCAAATGATGCTAATCCTACTATTACTTTTAACACACCAATAGCTTCTGTAAACTTTGGAACCAATATACAATCAGATAACTATATAGCAGGCACTAGCGGTTGGCAAATACAACGGGCTAGTGGAGATGCTGAGTTTAATGATATTACAGCTAGAGGGGAACTTAAAAGTGCAAACTTTAATGGTACCTTTAATACCCTAAATGATACAATAAGTAACTATACTACTAGTACAAGTGTGTTTAGTGCAAACTATTGGGGTCTTAAAGATGGCTTTGCAAATAATGCAAGTAATATTTCACTTTCAAGCTGGTCAAGTTTTTTAGATCCTGTTAGTAATACAGATCATGTTGTAGTAAAAGTACGAGCAAGCACTGCAGCAATAACTGAAGTGGTTACTCAACTAGGTCGTGGACAACAAATAACACTTCTTCGTGATTTAAATAATTATGCAGTATACGAAGTTTGGAATGCAGGATATGCACCTGAAGATGGTAATACAGCATATATTCAGTTAAGAAATTTATCAACTTCAATAGGCGCTCCTGCGGGAAGTTCATTAAAGTTTGTTGCTCTCAATGTTGTTGATCCTGGAACTACAGGTTATTTCTTTAGCGAAGATAAATCTGTTATTAATTCAGGAACGCTTGATGTTTCTAACATTCGTATTAATGGTAGCATTCAAGCTAAAAACCTTGATATTGGTATTACACTTCAAAGTAAGTCAGGTAGTCGCAGCGGAGTTATTACAAGTTGGGCAGAGTTTCTTAGGCTAGAAACAACTGATAGCCCTGATTTTAATACAGACGTTTCTTATGATTCACAAGTTACTGTAGTGTCACGATCAGGTGTAGGTGATGTTGTATTTGTAAAAGTACTAGATGAAAGTCAGCTAGGAACGGAAGGCTCAGCCACTTATTCGTCATCTCAAATTGGTTTATCGGTAGGCTCTACTACTAGTTTTGCAAATACAATTGACAGTGCTAGTGTTTACTCTAACTCTCCAAACCAATCAAGCTCTTTTACTACTTCTATGTCTGATTCAAATGTAAACGTATCAAGAGGTACTATTTACTTATTCTGTTATAGAGAAAGACCTGGAGGAGATACTGCAATTGGGTGTGGTTCAAGCGCAAGTATTACTGAAGTAAGGAGACCTGCATAATGACGTTATTTATTACTATTAACTCTGATAATAAAATAACTTCGCAAGGACAAATAGACTCACCAATGGTTGAAACTCCTACAACAATTTTAGGTATTAGACCTAATACTTATGATACGCATTATGATCCGGTTAATAACACTACATATGAGTCAGAAGAATCTTATGCGGGTAGACAATTAAATAAACGCAATGTTTATCTTACACAATCAGATTACACACAAATATCTGATGCTACATTTCCAGGAACTTTAACAGAGTGGCAAACCTATCGTCAACAGTTAAGAGATTTGCCTACTAACAGTAATTGGCCTTACTTAGAACCAGAGGATTGGCCTACAGAGCCAAGTTAAATATGATAAGAAAACTAGAGGACAATGATGTATTCGAAGCTATTACGCTAATGAATAAATCAACAGAAGACAATGAGTACTTTGGGTATAAGCGTAATGAAGCTGTATGGATAAAGTATTTTGTTGGACTAGTAGAAAAACAAAAAGAAACCCCTCATGCACTTGTAATAGGCGACTATATAAATGGAAAGCTAAGGGGTTTTCTTTCTGCTGAATCTTTTAATAACTACTATACTAACGAATATATTATGGACGTTAAGGATTGTATTGTTGATCATGACTACAATAACGCTTTTACAGTTTATAGACTATTCGATGCCATGATTGCACATACTAAGGAGTATGGTGGTAAACATTGGCGAGCCGACTCAATTCGTAGCGAGCAAGAAGCTATGGATTATGGTCGTTTCTTGCAACGCCGTTATGATGCGGCAATCCATGTCTCAGTTAGAGGCGTAATACAGGAGAATTAAATGTTCGAAGATTCGAATCCAGATCTAGGGATCTTTGATATGCAAGTAGAATTACCGGAGGACGCTCCTAAGTTTCTACACAGGCATTTCAATAGTCATATTTGTAATAAAGGTGGTGCTAAAACTACTACAACTACAAGCGGTATTGATCCAGAGTTTAAACCATACCTCACAAGAGTTCTTTCTGATGTAACGGATCGATACGATAAAGAAATTTCAGGTGGTGCAGATTCTATTGTAGCTAAAATGACACCAGAACAAGAGCAAGCTTTAGCTGCACAAAAACAACAAGCTGAAGATGCAATGGCAGGTACTGGGATGTACGACACAGCTGCAGGTCGTAGACGCGATATGGAAAACCTTATGGGTAGCTCAGTAGGTCAAGCAGCTTCTGCGGGTGGTCTTGGTTCTGCTCGTGGTGAAAAAGCAATGATGGGAGCAGTTGCAGATCGTTCATTAGCATTTGATCAAGAACGACAACGTGTTGCAGAAATGGGTGTTAAAAATCTTGGTGAAGTGGGTTCAGCTAAACAAGCTTATAATCAACAAAGATTAGATGCACCACATACATCAGCATCAAGATACTTTGGTTATCTTGGTAATGCACCCCAACAACAAACAGCTACTCAAAGCGGAGGTGGTAAGTAATGCCTATAACATTAGCAGGTCCTCTTGGAAATCATCCAGGAATGAATGGATCACCACGATATAAAGCACCTACACCACAAATGGCTCCAGAAGAAAAGTCTGCTGCGGATATGATTAAAGAGCAAGCCTCTAGTACAGCTATGGAAGCAGGCGCTGAAGCTGCTCAAGAAGCAGGAACAGAGTATATTATAGATCCATTAAAAACTAAAGCAAAAGAAATGTGGACAGGATTTACTGCTCCTGCTACCGCACCGTCATCTTCATTTATGCCTGCAGCTTTACCATCTGAACTCACAGGTCCAATGATGTCTGGATCTCAAACTGCTACTGCTGATGCTTTACTATCTTCAGGTATGACAGGTGCAGAAGCAGCGGCTGGTGCTGGATCTATAGCTCCTGCAGTTGCATCCACAGCAGCCCCTGCAGTAGCTTCTACAGTTGCACCTACAGTAGCTGCTACAGCAGCACCCGCAGTTGCAGGACCAATGGCAGCTATGATGGCAAGCCCTCTAGCGCCTTTAGCGATTGGTGCACTTGCAGGTAAAGCTTTTGGTTTGTTTAACAAAGGTGGTCCTGTTGAACCATCTTATGCTAACATGGGTGGTCTTATGCCTATGCTTATGGAAAAAGCAAAAGAGGAAGGTATCCCAATGGGGTTAGCCTCTTTACTATATCAAGGTGGTCCTGTATCAAAAGTAAAATATGCCCAATCAGGTGGACCAGTAGATGAAAAAATTGAAGTAAGTTATCGTGGTCCATTAGCGGGTAACTAAGGAGAGCTTAATGAAACTCAAAAACTTTACTCAGAAGGACAGATATGGGAACATGACATCTTATGACTTCTATGAGTCAGATGATAACATGGGTGTCCCAGAGATGCAGGGTATTCCTCAACATCCTGGAGGTCCTAAGGGGACTGACACTGTTCCCGCATGGTTAACTCCTGGGGAGTTTGTGATGAATGCGGAAGCTACTCGTATGTTTGAACCTCAGATTGAACAAATGAATAACGCTGGTCGTGCCGTACAAGCACAACAGGGTGGTACAATCCCTGAGTATGCTGCTGATGGTGGTCAAATGCCAGCAGCTAAAATGGATGGTAATACGTTTGCTAAAGCAGCAATGGCAGTGGGATTACCTACAGATAATGCTACGTTAAACAAACTAGTTAATTTAGTTAATCAAGGTATGAGTGTTCAAGAAGCAGCAAAAAGAATCGCTAGTGTTCCACAGTACTCAGCTAATGGTGGCCCTGTGTACCTTGCAGAAGGTAGTGGTGGGTTCTTTGATAAGCTGTTAAATATGTTTTCTAATGATGAAACCCCAAAAGTACCAGCTGCAACTCAAGCTGTAGTACCCCCATCAAGTTCTAGTCGCGCTGATCGTGTTGCTAATTTAGTTAATGCAGCAAAAACAGATGGTCCAACTAGACCAGACCCAACTATGTCTAATCAGATGTATATGGATTTTCTTAAAAAGAAAGAAGGGTTTCGTAATGAAGCCTATTTAGATTCTGCAGGTGTCCCAACAATTGGTTATGGGTTTACTGAAGGCGTACAAATGGGTGATACTATTGATGAGAAGACTGCTAATGATAGACTTCTTAAAGAGATGGCAAAGACTGATCAAGACTATAACAAATTAGTAACTGCTGATCTTAATCCTAATCAACAAGCTGCTGTTAAGTCACTACTGTATAACATTGGTGGACCACAGTTTGCTAATAGTAAAGCACGTGCTGCACTTAACACAGGTGACTTTGAGTCCTTTAAGAAAGAAGCTGCAGAGTTTCGTATGGCTGACGGTAAAGTAATCCCAGGATTAGAAAACCGTAGGCGTGATGAGCTAGAGTTGTTCTTTAAGCCTTACAAGGCAGACAGACCTGATACTTCTAATGCCCCTATGTCAATGGTTTCTCCAGAAGAGCAAGCTACTTTTCAGAGAGATGTTGAAGCAGCACAGAAGGCTACTCGTGAGCAAGGCATGTATGATCCTGATGGAAACATGGAAGCTATTCAAACTGGTATTGATCAAGCTCAAATTCTAGAAGATCAACGGCGTATGCAACAAGGGCAAAAACCAGTGCCTTCAATGATTGGTGCTGCAGTTCCACCAAAACCTACTGATGATCCATTAGTATCTACAGTCCCCCCTAGTAATACATCGCGGGATGATCGTGTTGATGTGCTAAACAATGCTGCTAAAGGTGGGAATACTGTAATAGGAACACTTCAAGGTAATGATGTTTATCAAGATGATTTAGGTGAGTACATTAACACACCTGAGGGTCCTGTGTATTTAGATGGTAATCAACTACAAGCTATGACAAAGGCACCAGCTTCAGTCCCTTCTAGTAGTACTGTACCTGCAGTCCCTCCTAGCAATACATCGCGGGATGATCGTGTATCTAAACTAACTGATGCTGCAACTGTCCCTAGTGCTTCGTCTAATACTGAAGTCCCATTACCTGATGATGATATATTTTCAACACCAGCTATGAGCACTGATCCAACAGCCTCTATGCTTGCACGACAACAAGCCTTGGGGTTAGGCCCTAAAGATGTTAAACAACCTGATGTAAATGTAACCCTTAATCAAGGAGAGTATGGTGTAAACGATACTATCATTAGAGAAGATGCTAATGGTAATCCTATTACTTACAAATGGGATTCATCTAAAGATGCTTATGTTGACAATGAAGGTCTTGAGTATAACCGTGGAATTGGTGAACGTGTATCTGGTTTATTTAAATCAGAAACTGTGGAAAACGCTGAACCAGAAACAGGTGATACACAAATTGGAACACTCAATGGTAATCCAGTGTATATGGGACAGGATGGTAAGCCATATGTTATGGAAGACTTAGAAGTTCTTGGGACATCTGCAGGTGTTCAAAAGATGAATATCCAACCTTGGCAAACCGATGACATTAAAATGTTACCTAAAGAAAACCGCCCAGTGGCTGGTCCTAAAACCCCTTCTCCTAAAGACAAAGATGGTTTAGTTCCACTACCTATGGATACTTCTATCCCTGATGAACTTAGTGGTACACCAATGGACTCAAGTGCTGGTGTGCCTAAACTGGAAGAAGCACCTCCTCCACCTACAGTTCTTCCTGATGAACTACAACCTGGTCAAGAAATGGACAGTAATAAAGGAATAGCACTTAAAGAAGTTATTAAAAAGACTGAAGGTGATAACACTACTACTGGTCAAACAGGAGAAGCTGCAACAAAGGCAGGTGAAACAGCACCACCAGAACAGATAGACGAAGCTGAGTCTTTCTTATCAGGTATCTTTGGTGATCTCTTTGATGCAGATGAACTTAAACGTATGGCTATTATGTATGTTGGTTCTCGTGTAATGGGTGGGTCTCATACTGGATCTATGAACTTTGCTGCTAAACAATATGTTAATCGTGTTGATGCAAAGGCAGCTGAAAAGAAAGCTTTAGCTAAAGAAGAGCGTCTTGATAAAAAAGCTGCTAGAAAAGAGTTTAATAAAAATGTATTTAAACTTGAAACAGAACGTAACTTCTCTCCTAAATCTATTAAAGCATGGAAAGATTCATACGATCCTAAAACAGGAACAGCAGATAGTTCTTTACTAAGCGCTATAGTTAAACCATCACCAATGAACATTGAAGGTCCAGCACAACTATGGTACCCTGAAGGTGGTGGTAAGCCAATCCTAGGTATAACGGTTAAGGTTGGGAATAAAGAAACTGGAACGACTACAATGGTTATTGATCCTAAAACACGTGAGCAAATACCAACCTATCTGTATCATCAAGATCGCTCTAGGGTAAAGAACACTGATGAGTATAAAGCGGCTTATCAAAAAGACTCTGCTATATATACTACAATGCTTGCAGACCTTCAAGCTAAACAGTTTAAGCCAGGGAATAAGGCAGCTAACACTGAAGATTATAGACCAACTGATATTACAGCATCAGTATCAGGTCCTAACATTGCTAAATGGCAACGTGATCACGGTGTCGATCCTAGTCTTATGCCTCAGATTCTAGAAAGCGCATATGCAAATATGGTTGCTTCTGGTCAAAAGAGAACTGCTGACGAAGGTAAGTCTGTAAAACATAAGAACATTGAAAAATTCTTAGACGGTGCTTATATGCCAGCGTTGGTTGGTGATGGATCAATCTTTAATGTTCCTGGTAAAGATAAACCAGGGGACTTTAAAAGGATTTCAGAGTTAACTAACAATCTTGTTCGTCAGGCTAGGGCTAATCCTAAACAGGATATTAAACCAACAGCCAAGGACCATGAAGTTGCTAAGCATATTTATACGCAACTTAAAAATGAGTTCTTAAATGGTTCATATTCAGTACCTGACCCTGATCGTAATAACCCTAATGAAACTAAAATGCAAAACATATGGACTGACGAAGAGTCAAAAGCAGACTTCCTTAAAGAAGCTGAAGAAAGAAACATATCTGCATTTGAGTTATTCATTGAGCAAAAACAAAAAGCTTATAATAGAAAACCTGTATAGATAAGGAGATTCAGTATGTCGATGTTTGATACTATGGCCCCCATGCCTAATAGACAACTAGAAGGTACAAGCTTTAGTATTATAGATGCTGATACTGCTGTGAACACTGACACTGGGGAGTCTTATAGATTCCCTGGTGTTGATGCACCTGAAGTACAAAAGTTTCTAGGTACTGAAAGATACACTACTGGTGAAGCTGGTGGTGAAGCAACAACAGAAGCTGTTTATAATCTAATGAATAACCTTGGGTATACAAACCCTAAGCCAAGACTTGATGAGAATGGTCAAGTACAAATGGATCGTGGTGGTACTCGTATTATTGCCGACTGGTATAATGATGCGGGTGAAAACTTTGTTGACAGAGGTTTGTCAGAGGGTATCTATAAACCTACTGAGTTCTCTAATGATGCTCAAGATTTAATCTATTCTCTTGGTCAAGCTAAAAGAGATCGTGAAGATAGACTATATGATCCTGCAGCTGAACCATCTGTTGTTACTGATGATTGGGCTACAGCACGAGGTATGATTGCTGACGCTCTAGAGAAAGAAGGGTATCAACAGTACGGTCTTAAACGTATAGCATCTGATGAAGCTGAACTAGCTGCTGCTAAAGAAGCTGGGATGCTACAATTCTACGATCAAAACCAAGTTGAAACACGTTCAAGTGATCGTACACTTATGAACGAAGCACTAAACCCTTGGTCAGATAACTTTGAAAAGTCTCTTATAGGTATCCAGGAAAGCTGGAGTGGCCTTAAGAATATGTGGGGTGAAGCCACAGATAATGAAAACCTTGCAGAGGTAGGTCGTCTAGGTGTTGAAAGACAACGTGAACGTCTTGCAAAGTACGGGACTAGTATTGTAGACTGGAAAGATATCGATAGCTTTAGTGACGGTATCGATTATGTTATGAACAACGCTGCTATGTCTTTACCTTACATGGCTGTGATTGGTGCATCTGCACTTGCTGCCCCTGTTGTAGGAACTGCAGCGGGTGCTTTAGGTGCTGGGTCATTACTGACAAGCGGTGTAACAATGGCTACAACTATGCTTGCCCCTGCTTCTATTTATGCTTCTCAAACTTGGAATGAGATGGAAGGCAAAAAGAATATGGGTGTAGCTGTTGGTTCAGGTATTATACAAGCTGCCTTTGAACGTATTGGTCTTGAGATCATTGTTGGTAAAACATTCGGTTCTTTTGCACCAAAGAAGCTTATGCAAGAAGCAGTAGAAAACTTAGTAACTAAGGGTGTTAAGGGTGTTAAATACAGCAGAGCAGAAGCTACTAAAATAGTTGGTAATGCAACCCGTCAGGCAATTGCAGAGTACACAGGTGATGCTGCTAAAGCTGCTGCTTCACAGGTTGCTGCTAAACAAATTGTTAAAAACCTTTCTGCTCGTGCCTTAAAAGGTGGTGGCGGTGAGATGTTAACAGAGGGATTACAAGAAGCTGTAGCATATACCGGAGCTACTCTTGGATCCGATAAGGTCTTTGACTATAATGAATTAGCTGATCGTATGATTGCTGGCGCTGTTGCTGGTGCTACTCTTGGTACAGCTTTCTCTGCCCCTGGTGCTATCTATGATGTGGGTGCCTGGAAAGATTTACAAGTTCGTAAGTTACCTGCAGAAGCTAAACGGTTATCAGAAGAAGGTGCACGTGCTGAACGTGAGCGTGTTGAGAATGGGCAGATTGCTTATGATCTAGCTAAAGCTGAGGAAACACAACGACAATTAGATGCAGGTGAAACTGTAAACATGGTTGAGGTTGAAAGGGTTGCTGAAGAAGCAAGAGAAAAAGGGACTCGCGTTCAAACTATTGATGAACTCTTAGAAGAAGAACAAGAATATCTTGCTGCAATGAAAAGTAATAACTTACTTACTATGGATCAATTTAAAGTGGAACAAAAAGCAGCTAAAGATAGTGGTGCAAAAGGGTTTCCTAGTTTTGAAAAGTGGAGAGCTAACAAGAAAAAAACTTCTAAAGTAAAAGGACAAGATGTAGAAGTTAAAAGATCTATGGTTTCAGATATGAATGATCGTAAAGCTGAACATGAAAGAGTTGAAAAAGATAACACCCTTGCTGGTGTTGTTGGTCGTGCTCTTGAAGGGTCTGTCAAACTTGTAAGGAAACTAACAAGGACTGCTGTACCAGATAGATATAGAGATAAAAAGGCAGGTAATATTCTTGGAGCTATGGTTGATTCAAGTCATTCAAAATCTAATTCTGGTAGAGACTTAGAGTCCTATAAGTTTAATCTTGTATCTATGTTTAAGAATATGGTAAGTGTACCAGAAAACTTTTATGCTTCCTTAAACAATAACAAGATTACTAGCAGAACAAAAAGAGCAGAGATTAGTAAACAAGTATATGCAATCTTAAAGAACATAATCAAAAACAAAAGTGGTCTACCTGATATAAGTAAGATACCACAAGATGGTGAGGTTGTTACTTTAGATGGTATGACTTTCACTATGACTGGTCGAGATCAAATTGTACAGTTAGCTCAAGACTTAAACAAGTTATCAGATCTAATGCACAGTCGTCAGGCTAAGTATACTATAGATCCAAAGACTGGAAAACCTACTCTTGGTTATATACAAAACTATTTGTTTAAGTTTAAGTCATTAAATAAGGCAGCTATTTCTGCTGATCGTGCAAAGTTTGAAGCCACATTAGTAGATCAATATAAACAAATAACACCTGCTATGGCAAAAGAATTAACTGATAAGATACTTGAGAATGATCAGGTTAGTTCTATTAATGATGTAGTAGATGAAACCTTTAACGTAACTAAAGGTGGTATTGTACCTGGATCACATCGTAAAAGATCTCTTGCTATGTCAGAGAACCCAGAGTTCGATCAGTTTATGGAACAAGATATCTTTGCAAATGTTTCTCAGGCAGCTAAGTCTGCTGCTAGATTTGAAACACATCGTAAATACATTGGTCAAAACGGAGAGGTCATGGCATCTCTCCTAGATAAAATGGAGTATGATGAAGGTGTACCAAGAGAAGAAGTAAATGCTATTGCTTCTAGGCTTGTGGATTATCTTAACGCTGAATCTGGTAACTATAAAAGACCTACTTCAGATGCAGGTAAGAAAGCTGTAGCTGCACAAAAGAACCTTATGTTCTTAGCTACATTTACAATGCTTGGTTTGGCTACAGTTGCTTCTCTTGTAGAGATAGCTTTGTCAGGTCGTGCTCTTACCTTTAATCAAATCTATGGTCGTGAAGGTAAAACTTCTGGAAGAACCAGTCTTAATTCTTTTGGTAGGGAGCTTGCTAAAATGTTAGCAGACCTTATGGGATTTGCTGGTGACACTGTTCGTTGGCAAGACAAAGGTGTTGGTACACAATCAAGAGGTCAAGAGATCATACGTGATTTAGGTTACTATGAATGGGATGTTGGTGCTGCTACTGTGACAGGTGTGTCTGAAGTTAATCCTCTACACCAGAAATGGTATGAGTTATTCTTTAAGATGACAGGTCTTACAGGGTGGACTAACTTTACTCGTTCTATGAGAGCTTCTATTGCTAATGATTTTATGTTTGATCATATTAATAAAATTGTAGAATTTAGGCAAATGAAAAGAGCCAACCCTGAACTTGTTAAAGATAATGATATCCAAGAGTCTGAAGAAATGCTTCGTAATCTTGGTGTCAATGTCGATGACGTAGCTCGTATCTATGAGCAAATGGGTGGCGATATGTCAGCGGTTTTAAGTGAAGCAGATGATGCAATCTTAACAGAAAACATGAGGACAGGTACGTTTAATTTTGTCAATGATGCAGTTGCCCTACCTACTGTTGGTAACAGACCACTGATCTATCAGGATCCTAGGTTTGCTTTACTTACACAGTTCCAGGGATTCATGGCTACATTCTCATCTAATCATATACCTAAAATGTATGAGCAGTATATCAAGCGTGGTAACCCATCAATGAAGTACAATGCTTTTGCTTTAATGACTACTATGATTATGCTTGGGTTTGCTTCTCAGTATCTTAAGGATCTTATCAAGTATGGTGGAAGCGGTAAGCAAATGATGACTGCTGGTAACCCTTACCTTGATACCTCTGAGTATATTCAACGTGGTATTAGATCTTCAGGATTACTTGGTGTTGCAGATCGTTTAATTGATACTGCAGGTTATGGTCTTTACGATGATGGAAGAACTAAAGGTGGTCTTGATTGGGCATGGAAAACAATTTCTGGTGAAGCCCCAGCAGCTGGTATTATTAATAGAACTGGAAGAGTTGCAGAAAAAGTAGCTGAAGGAGACTTTGGTGGTGCAGGTCAACAGTTAAGTAAGATGACACCAATCTTAAGTATCTTCGGTGCTGAAAGAACTGGTCAAGTAATAGGTGATACGGCTACTGCTATCTCTGATGCAGTACCTTCATGGAGCTTTAAGGAGAAAAGTAATGAGTAAACGTGGTCAATCATCTGCTGCTACAATAGCAGAGACAGCAACTCAAAAACTAGCAAGAGAGTCAGCATTAGCACCTGTTGTCCGAGAAGAACAAGAAGCAGTGGGGGTAGAAGAAGCCCCTGCTGCTCAACCTGTTCAGTTAACAATGTTTGACAGTATGGAACCAATGCCGGATACCCCTGAGGTTACCGATGAGGTTACCCCTGAAGTGAATGTACGTACTGTAGAAGAAGGTGCAGACCTATTTGGTGAGCAAGAGTATAGAGAAAGCACAACCACTGGTCCACTTGTAGTGACACCAGAACAACGAGCAGAAGGGGTTGTGCCTCGTGGTCAAGAAGAGGGTCGTGTAGACCTTTGGGATTTTCGCAATAACTATTTTAATAGATCTGAACAACAGCGTAATAGGTCTATGGTGTCAGCAAGACAAGCTAATCAAGCCGTTGCTGATGATGGTGGCCTTAGTGCACGTGTGTTAAACCTAGCAGATCAAGTTGAAATAGGCAACGTTGGATTAGGAGGACTAGGTGTTAACGCTCAAGATAACGTAGCCCTCAATGTACTAAACACTGTTAACGCTATTAACCCAGAGACTCGTAAACCAGACAGGGATTTCTTACAAGTAGCTGGACTAGTTGTAGAAGATGCTATGGCTACTATGTCTATGCAAGATGGTGTTGAAGCATATGAGTTAATGGAAGATGAGGGTGATACTTTTCAAAGTGTAAATAAAAAAGGTAAGCCTGTAACAAAAGTTGTACCTAAAGCACAAGGCCGAGTTCAAATTGGAAGACGCATCCATAATGAATACCAGAAAATGAAAGGCGTTGAGAACCCAGTAAGTATTTCTAAAGATGATGCTGAAACCTTAGGTGATCTAGCTAAAGAATTATATTTTGCTGCTAATGAATCTGATGTTAATCCTATCATTGAGCTAATGCATATTGATAAGAACGATGGTAAGAGACCACAAAGGGCATTTAGAATCACACCTTATGGAGAAACCATGTTATCTGCTGGTACTTGGAAGAGAGCAAAGATGTTCCCTAAAGCCAAGATCAGACCTTCAAAGAGTGCTTTGAAAAAAGGTAAGCTGGTTGGTGAACCAGAGCAGGTAGTAAGAAATATCTCTGGTGCTCAAGGATCTGTAGTTGGTGCTAAACAAATCAATGAAGCAAAAGAAAACATGTCTACAATACCTAATTATATACCACCATCTAGACTTAAGATATTATTAGCAACAGTAATGCCTGTGTTGACGGGTCAGATTACTGCAGAGAATGATGTTTTTGGATTAGCTACTATAAACCATGTGGGTCTTGATAAAAAGAATGAACTTCGTGCTCAAGCTAAACGTAAAAGACTGCCCCAGTTAGAAGAAGACCAAGAGGTTGAACGTAACTACAGTCAGTTAGTTAATAATTTAGCACAGGATGTTTATGGTATTGCATTAGAAAGACATGGTGCAAACTTCCTTACTTATTATACGCAAGCATTCTCTGGTCGTATATCAGATGCTCAGCAGAACACACTTAACCCTACTCGTTCTAAGACTGCTAGGTTTGTTACAGCTAATGCTGTTCCAGCCAGGGTAGGTAATCGTTCAGCATCTAGTAGACGATATGAAAAAGCATTACGTCAGATGTATGCTATGACTCTTGTAGAAGGTGCAGATATATTGATACCAACTGAACGAGAGTTTATGTTGGAAACAAAATCAGCACAGCTATATGAGTGGGGAGATGTATTAAGAACTGCTATGGATGCCATTTCTGATGCCGATGTCCAGGCGGTTGCTAATGCAATTGAACAAGGTGTTCCACTGATACTGGCAAATGGTCAACCTAATCCAGACTTCCCACAGTTACCTAAGTGGGGATCTAAGATTGACCCTGAGGCTAATGCAGAGTTACTCAAAGCTATTAAGGATAAAGGTGAAGACGGTCAAGTATTTATAGACGGTCTTATTGACTTTGCTAATTACCAAGATAAAAGAAATAACAGAAACTCTGATGGAACTTATGAACATCAATCATTCTTTAATGCTATGATGGATGGTAAGACTAATGGTCTTGCATCTAATGGTTTACAGATGGGTGTCTATGAGATGGCTTTTAAAACTGGTATTCTTAGACAGGCTGGATCAAAGACTTTCTTAGATGGTAATGTAGATATACGTGATCAACTTGCAGCAAACCTTATAGAAGAACTTAATAAGTCATTCAGAGGTACAGAACTAGATAGACCTGAGACCCTCAGAGATATACTAAGTGTTGCACGTACTGTGTATCAAGATCGTGCGCTTAATAAACAAACCACGATGACGTTTCCATATGGTCGAGAGTTAGAAAGCTTTAAGTCTGATATTGAAGAACGATTTAATGTTCTTTTACAAGAGTCCCAACAACAAAAACAATTAGATATTGATAATGGTTTTTCAGATCCTGATTCATATCTTGTTGATTGGGTTGAGTCTCTTAATAGAAATAAAGTTTCTAACTCAGTAATCATTGAAACACTTCATGGTAAATACATCGATGGTCTTATGGCTACATTATCTCCTGAAGTTATTGCATCAAGAGCAATGATGCGTAGTGTTGCACAGATGGCTGGTATATCTAATGAGTTGTTCACTATTGTTTCACCTACAGGTTTTGAGATTAATCTTGGAGGTTCTGTTAGTACAGGGCTAGATCAAGATGCTTCTAAACAAGTAAAGGTGTGGTCTCCTAAAGACAAATCTGTTAGGCCAAACCCGAAAGAAAAACTTCCTATTGGTGAAATGAAAAAGACTGAACCAGTTGTATCAAAGTATGGTGAAGTGTTTACAGCTGCTGCTGAAAAGAGATATACAAATATTGATTCAGAGGGTAATGAAGTTATTACCTATGTCCCTGGTGATGTAGCTTATGGTGGATCTGTTCCGGCCCCTATGCATTCAATTGATGCAGCAACCGTTGTCAAAACCATGACAGGTAAATCATGGGATAAACTTAAAGCTAACTCTGGTGGTCATCCATATGTTCATACAGTGTATGATGCATTTAAAGTAGACGCTATGTCTTATGACACTATCCTTGAAGAAGCTAATAACAACTGGATTGATGTTAATATGAAATGGTCTTACCTTGAAGCAGCTAAGGATTCATTGTCAGAAATTGATAGGCAATTTAATGAACGCTTTAAAGGTGTATCTGATAGTCAAGTATTAACGAACCCCACTGATACTTCTGTTATGAGGTATCTGTTAGAGTTTGATTCCAACAGTAAGGCATTGCCTGACGGATCACCTACATTTGGTTATCCTAATCTAGCTGGTAAGTTATCTAAGACACTACCCCCAGGAACGGACATTGAACCTGTCCTCCGTGGTGTTTTAAAATCGATTAATATCAAAGAAGATATAACCCTTGGGGATCTTAAACAGTTCCGAAACACAATGAAGAAGTCTCTTAATATTGAATCGAGACTGAACTCTATGATTAAAGAAACTAATGATCGTAAGGTTATATTAAAAAGAGAAATTGCTAAAGCAATACGGGAAGGTAGACCTGTGTATCAGTACTACTCTCACTAGAATAAAAAAAAATACCCCTACTAGAATCCAATTAAGGAAACTAGTAGGGGCTTTTTTATTTAAGCATACCGTTCTTAGCCAGTAGCTCTCTGATGTCACGCTCAGCATTCTTTTTGATCTCTGCAGCTTTGTCAGGTTCTAAACCTCCCTCAACTGCTTTGTCATAGTTATACTGTAGCATGTCTTCGTTAATCTTATTTGAGTATGCAGAGTCTGGTGATAGACCAAAGGTTTCTACATATTCCATGTCATCTACTGGTGCTCCACGTAGAGCCAAGTAGTTATACGATTTTTTATCGCTCATTGTTATCTCCTTAGGCAAAGAAGTAATCAGATTCATAGATCTGTGTTACATCTAGATCACCTAGTTGTGGTTGCTCAACGTCAAGGTTAGTAGCATCAGTGATGATGTTGTCTTGAATTAAGTCATAGTAATTTCTTTTATCGTACATATCGATAAAGGTTTGTTTTGTTCTTGCTAGTAATGTTTCAACATCACATGCATGAGTACTAAAGGAATCATGTACTGCTCCGAAGTCACCATTCCAGTCTTCAATAACCAATGCCATATGGCTTGCATCTTGGCTGTGAATGTAGTTGGGGCTGACACCACACATGAATCCGCGAATATCTGGGGTCTTTGTAGGTACTCTTGCCACATGGTTTACTCCTTTGTGTCCCTTAGAGTCAGTCTTGTATCCACTTATCGTACCTCTACATTTACGTGTAGCTGTCGTAAAGTTTTCATAGGTCACTTTAAACCCTGAAGGAGTAATCCATTTGAGTTTATCTCTACCATTACCGTAGATCAGTTTACTTTTAAAAGATTTTAACTCAACAGTCAGACTGTTTAACTCTTCTATTTCTTCATCGGTTTTATCTTTCTTCGTATAGAGTTCCTTCTGATCCTTAACAAGTTGTTTGTATTCAGGTCCAGCAACATCCCCATTGGGGCAGAACTTCTTATACTCACCGATCTCATACTGTGCAATCTTCTGTAAGAATGCCATCGTATGTAGGGGTCCTGGGCATACCATGTTGATTGCTTTGATTAGTAACTTAGATAACTTATCACAGTCATCTTGTGTTATCCCATAAGTAAGATGGAAGTCTTCTGTCTTACAATCAAAGAACATGTTTTCAGCAATCTTTCTAGCACCTGCAGAGTAAGCTCGTGTCATACTACCACGTTTAGATATACCTTTTCTGATGTGTTTCATTGGCATCTGATCTAAGATACCTTTAAGACGATCATCAGTGACAAGGTTATATAATTGCTTTGCAGTCTGAACATAGAAGTCATACTGTATATCTACTGGTACAAGGCCTACAAGCTTCCCTGTGTGGCTGTCCTTAGAAATAGCACCTAGATGCTGCCAACCATTGTTAGACCCGTCTACGGGCACTGGAAGGTGGCTTATGTAGATTCTATTATCTTTGACTGCCTTTTGATAATCATACCATTCAAAGCAGCAAGCAAGGAATGATACAGGTTTCTCTGCTATATCAGCAATGATAGACTCTCTACCCATTTCAATTAGGACATTCATGTTATCATTAGTCCATCGTACTCTATCCTCAAGTGTAAACTTATCTACACTGATAGACTCTAGCCCTTCTTCTTGTAGGTACTTCTGGTATTCACCTTCACACCACTCAGGTAGTTCATCGATGTTATAACTTTGGTTGAAACTACTTGCTGTATGTACAGCTAACCAGAAGAGTCCATCCTCTGTCATGGGTTTACCCCTGGCAAAACACATCATACCCCTGGCAAGATCAGACCCCTGGTAGTTTAAGAAAGACTCTGAGTAATAAAGTCTACCACGATAATCAGCTTGCATGTATTGATAGAACACATCATGTTCGTACAGAAGCTTAGCTTTTGTAGTGATGAAACCCCACTCAACATTCTTACTTCTACGTTTCATTTCTTTAGCATCATTATCTTCGATGGGTACGGATGAAACAAAAGAATCTTTGTTGTTTATTAAAGCATCGTAGACTCGTTGGTTAATACGCCAACCTGTCCTCTGTAAATTATCTACTGCTTTAATCCAGGGTTGTCCAATCATTGTACGGAACTCATCGTTGTCCTCTTCTGTCCAGTTTTTGATTAGGGGTTCACCATCTGGTTGTGTAACCTTTGTTATTCTTTCTGGTCTTTCCAGTACTGTGTGGTTGAGAGAGATTCTCGACAATGCCTCAGGGATATCTGCTAGGTCAATCCATTTAGCTGTAGCTGATACAATATAACTAGTATCCCTTGTCTTGGGGTAGTACAGGTTAATGTATCCACAGTTAAAGAAGGCTTCGATAAAGAGATCACCCAACCTTACGTGCATATTCCAGGGTAACCCAGGTGGTTCCCTTTTTATCACACGTGCTACACGTTGTCCTATTGCTGTGGATACAGCAGTTAACTGTGCAGTCCCTGCAGGACTATCGGAGGTATCGTAGGTGAATCTCATTTGTATTGTCTGAAATGCAACAGCAACTAACTGTGGCATATCTTCTTTGTATTCTTTGTATAACCTCAAGAGTACACCACCTGAGTTAGCCTTAGGGTTATTTGGATTAACCCTTGAGACTTTCTCGACTAGGTACTCTGAGATCTGATCGAATGGATTCATACAATCCTCTTTCTGTTATGTTAGGCACCCCCAACTAACAGGGGCGATATTTTTAATACAGTCACCAAACATCTTGGCTAGTTCTTGTATCTCTACTTGTGCATGTTCATCAGTTCGTTGAGAGTAGATACGTGCAGCAGATGCTAGTGATCCTGTCTCTACCCATTCAGTCATCATAGACTGGGGTAAGATCATACGTGCTTGCTCAGGGCAAATACCTTGAGCTAACATTTTTTCATAGCATGTAATAGCGTTCTCATGTATATCCCTTAGGTACTTACTAGGGAAGTATTGAGACTTAGCGTTACCACTGGAGCCTTGCTTAGCACCATCTGTTGGCTTAGCTCTCCATGTGGTAGGCTCATAGAACTCTGGTGTTGTGTCTACATACCTCCGTGATACTTCATTACGTGTGATACCAATCATATGTTTGAACCACTGCCTCGCTACAAAGATAGGTGCTTTGATACGTACTTGGTATTGTACTTGACTGAAGGGTGTCCAGTGACCATGCTGTGCTAGGTACTGGATAAGTCTTTTATCACCATCAGTATACTCTGATCGTTGTTTATTAAAGGAGACTCTAGCAGCATTCACTACTGCTAGGTCACTCCCCATACTATCAATCAGTGTTACTTCAAATCGTGAAGTATTCATCAAACCCTCCTGATGGTACTAGTCTTGTTGTCTTATTGTTGTACGTAGAACTTCCGGCAGGTCCTGTAAGTCCGGTGAATCTAGACTTGAGTACTTTGAACTTGATTGTGTTTCGTTCTGACTCTGACTCTGCGACAAGGTTTCTTGAGAAGGCAATGATGTCGAACGAGATCTGCTTGATCGAACCACTGCCTTTGATATCATCGATAGATGCGATGTTCCCTTCTTCAAAACTTTTACCTCCTTGGGCTTTGCGTAGGTGTGAGATGAGACCCAACCATACATTGTGTTTCTTTACAACCTTAAGAAGGTCAGACATTACTTTATCCACCGCTTCGTTACCAGATAGCCCTTCAGAACCTTCTGATACCGCGATAGTAATGTGGTCAAGAACGAGGTACTTGCAACCCATAAGGGCCATGTATTCGATCTTATCGATAAGAGATGAGTCCCCAACGGAGCCTTGGTGATCCAAGAGAACCAGTCGCTCGTCACCGAACACAGCTTCGTATCCGCGTCTAAGTTCCTCTTCACTAGTTGGTGGAGGATCCATGATGTTACGTTTAAGTTGCATTGAGATAAACTTTTCGGCTGTATCTCCAACACTTTCTTCCAGACTAATGAGTCCAACCTTATCACTTGTCTTAGCAAGAAGGTCAAGAATAATCTCTTTAATGACAGTAGACTTACCACTACCAGTGCCAGAGGTAAACAGAGTAATCTCACCATAGCGTATCCCCTTTAGTTTTTCATTGAGTCCACTCATACAGTCAGGATAAGGTACAGACTCTACGTTTTGTCTTGATTTAAATTGTTCCCATACTGCTTCTCCTGTTACAATACCTGCAGGTGACCACACTTGGGCAGTGAAGATAGCATCATTAAGAGACTTTGGACCATGCTTAATCAGTACTTCACATGGATCTTTCTCTTGTAATCTAGCAACTCTTACCTTTCCGGCACTAAACATTTTAGCTGCAGCATCCTGTGCTTTTTGACCTGCATCATCTTGATCAAAACAAAGTACAATTTCTTTGAATGAATTGATCCAGTCACGTTGTTCTAGTAATCCTCTCAGGTTAGATGCTGATGGGATTGACACAACATTCCAGATCTTTTTACTAGTGCTTAGCATACTCTGGGCTACAGCACAGGCATCCAGTTCACCCTCAGTGATGACTAGTCTATGCTTACCAGCGACACATACAGACTGACCAAACAGTTCACAGTCTTTGAAGTCACCATGGGTCTTGAACTCTTTTGGTAGTTTACGTTCTTTGTAAGCGACAGTGATACCGTGTTTTGTATACGGATAGAAGTGTGCTTCAGGTAGACCTTCACTTGTCACACTCATTTTGATATTGAAGTGATCTATTACTTCTTGAGAGATACCACGAGAAGTAATAGGGTAGCTACGATAATTATTGATATCGGAGAATCTAGTAAGCTCAGTAAAGGTGGTGGGTTCATAACTGTCCATGTTTGTTTCTACTTTCTTTGATTTACCACAGCTGAAGCAGTGACCTACTCCATCAGTGTATGTTGTAAATGCATCGGAGCTACCACATTCAGGGAATGGGCAGGGTCCTTTAGTGTATCTTCGTTCATTCATTTAGTTCCATCTTTCTTCTTTAGCTTGACGATTTAGTTTCCTCTTGTAACTCGCTTCCCGTTTCTTGTTGAGTCTCTGTTGCTTGATCACTTTCATACTCTCGTATTCTGATGTCAAGGAACTCTCCTCCTCGTTTAACGATTCGCTTTTCAAGTTTGATGTTGTAAACTTTATTGTCATTGAAATCCTCATACACTCCTTGATATGTATCTAGTATTGGTTTGATTACATTATCCAGATCTGCTCCACGATTGGATAGACCTGCTATAATGTTAAAGGAGACCTGACCAGACCCAAAGGGCCAGTCAGTTCCAATTAGTTGGTCACGGATATCATTCTGATACTGTAGATAATCCGCTGACTTGAACGTTGTCTTCCCCCTCCGGTTCCACATCTTGTTCGCACTCAGTGGTTTCAGGGAGAAGTAATGACTCATCTTGTACATACTTACTCATTTCCTCTAGTTCTTCCCATGTTGTCAACATAGTAAGTAGTTTACGACTAAGCCAAGGGTCACCTGCATCATGCTCTTTCCAAGCTTTCTCAACAGCTGTCCATCGTTGACCTACTGGGATCCCTTCAAGGATCTTAGCAGCTTTCTTTGGACCGATACCGTTGATCCCAGGGATGTTGTCACTAGTGTCACCTGTTAGACATTGTAACATTAAGTTCATTTCAGCTTTGTCATCATCAACAAACTCA